>OFDC01000615.1_pt1 | contig 24987 bp, 19 predicted proteins | sample 1520941 | NCBI WGS metagenome assembly OFDC01 (sample SAMEA94258168, study PRJEB24077) | hot springs metagenome | biome: Aquatic biome; feature: Water | place: India | collected 2012-12-06 | depth 5 m | reverse complement strand
TACTTCGCTAACGCTACGTAACGCTCTGGGCGGCGTTTGTCACTTGTCATTTGTCATTTGTCATTTGTCACCCTTCGCTATACTTCGCTAACGCTACGTAACGCTCTGGGCGGCGTTTGTCACTTGTCATTTGTCTCTTGTCATTTTTTCCTGTAACTTTTGATGTTGTTTCCGCGTCTGTATCTTGCAATAAAATTTAAACACATGAAACTTACATTTACACTTGCTGCGATTTACTTATCGTTGTTGGCCTCGGCTCAAGAATTTCCGGGGACGTTTACCACTTTCAATGAACCTTATGTTCAACTCGAAGGTGGAACTTCCGTCACAGGCACATCATCATGGGACGACCCTGAAGTAAATGTTCCACTGGGATTTGACTTCACTCTTTTCGGAGAGACATTTAGTAGTTTAGAATTTGCGGGAGTGGGAGGACAATTGGTCACTAGTTTTAATCCTACAGTTCAAGTGATTCTGCCATACGGTTCAGATATTGTGAATGCCTCAACTACAGAATTGGTAAGTCCTATAACTTATTTGACGGAGGGTGAGCCAGGCGCACGCATATTTAAAATGCAATGGGACAATGTTGGTTTTTACAATGAACAACAATCAAACGATTCATATAACAACATCACCAATTTTCAAATTTGGCTGCACGAAGGAACGAACATTTTGGAATATCGCTATGGTTCGAATACCATTAAAGAAGCTTCATTAGTTCACGATTTTGGTAGACCCCTCGTCGCTATTGTGCGCAACGCTAGCTTATTCGATGTTTCTTGGGAATCATTGTGGACGCTTGCTGGAGATCCAACAAACCCTACATTGGTGGGACATGCAAGTGGCGATTTTAATTTTTCACAAAATGAATTACTGAACTTCGAACCACCAACAGGCACCGTTTATCAGTTTAGTGCGGCGGATGTCATTGAATCAACCGTAGAAATTAATTCAGATAATAAAGCGGTTCTTTGGCCAACGATTGCTACGAATGATATCCAAATCAGCAACATCAAAGGCACCTACCAAATCTATAATGGAGTTGGACAATTAATTCACACCGACAAATCTCAAGACTCCATCGAAACCATCGATGTGTCAAGTTGGGCACAAGGACACTACATCGTAAAACTAGAAGACGGACAAACGTTGAAGTTCTTAAGATCCCCTAACCCCTAACCCCCAACTCCTAACCCTCAGCTTCCAATCGCGAACATCACCAATCGCTTGTGGAGCTTTGGGATGTGTTTGGACCAATCTGCGGCGCTCATCGTGGTGATGCGCTCGCCGTCCAATGTGATGTCTGATGCTACGCAGATCATTGTTTGTGGACCTAGGTTTTTAACCATGTCCTCCATCACTTGATCATTGCGGTAGGGGGCATCCATGAATAGTTGGGTCTGTCCGAATTTCAAGGCTTGTGCTTCAAGGGTTTTAAGCTTTCTTACGCGCTCTCCGCGCTCTTTAGGCAGATAGCCGTTGAAAGCAAAACTTTGTCCATTCAGACCAGAAGCAATGAGCGTCAATAAAATAGAGCTTGCGCCTACAAGTGGTACTACACGTATTCCTAAGGCGTGGGCCGCACGTACAACACTAGCACCGGGGTCTGCCACACATGGCACCCCGGCTTCGCTAATCACTCCCATATTCTTGCCGTCTAATGCAGGTTGAAGGAATGCTTTAAAGTCTTGGTCTTTCGTATGTTCATTGAGCAGTTGGAATGACACTTCCTCAAAGTCTTTTTCATACCCAATGGCTCTTAGAAAACGGCGAGCGCTTCTGATTTCTTCAATTACATAATGGTCGATGGTTTGAACCACTTCTTTCGTCAGTGGCCCCGTCACTTGCTGCACGTTTCCCCCAAGGCTATTAGGGATGAGGTATAATGTTCCTTTGCTCATTGTTAGAAATAAAAAGGGACCGTCTCGTGAAGGAGACAGCCCCTAGTAAAATGCATTAGGCATTATTGACTGCGCCTGGCTATGGCTTTTGATCAATAATGTCGTTGATTGTTATTTATAAATCATCAAAATTTACATCTGTAGTAGAAGATGGGGCTTCGTGCGTTTGGCTAGCCTCTGCACCTTCTTCTTCGCGCTGGTAGGGTCTGCGATCAGACTCCGCAGGGCGGTAGTTTCCTGATTCTTGTAGTTGTTTGATGTGATCAAACGATTCTTGAAGACCGCCCATGAATTTTTCAAAATCTTCTTTGTAAAGGAAAATTTTATGCTTTTCGAAACTGAAATTACCATTGTTATCTACACCCGAGCGCTTGCTCTCGGTAATGGTCATAAACAAATCGTTTCCACGCGTTGATTTTACATCGAAAAAGTAAGTGCGTTTTCCCGCTCTTACTGAGCATGAAAAAACATCATCTCTGTAAAAATTGCCTTCACTCATAGACAGTCTTTTTTGGTTTAATAAGGTAGTAGTATGCCAAATATAATAGGTTCATTCAAACTAAAAAAAAATCGACCTATTTTTTTTCTTGGCCTACCCTTCGTTACGAAGTGCTGGACTGCAACGGTATCGGTCTTCGTGGTAATATTCATAAAGGCTATCGAGCAGCGCTCGGCAGTGTTCAGTGCCAATCTCTTCGCTCCATTGAATGAGTCCTTTTGGATAATTGACACCTTTGGTCATTGCTAAATCGAGGTCCTCAGCAGTGGCCACTTTGAGGTAAAGGGCATCGTAGGCCTCGTTGATGAGCATCACCAATATTCTCTGAAATACATTTTGCTTTAATTCAGCATCATCTGATGGAGTGGGCATGACCGCTCCCTCCTTATAACTATAGTATCCGCGACCTGTCTTTCTTCCAAGCCATCCCGCTTCTACATTTTTCTTTTGAGTCAATGAAGGTTTGAAACGTGGATCATAATAAAACGCTTCGAATACACTTTCCGTTACGGCATAGTTCACGTCGTTTCCAATCAGGTCCATCAGTTCAAATGGTCCCATTTTAAAACCTCCCTCGCGCATTGCTTGGTCGATGGTTGCCATGTCGGCGATGCCTTCTTCAAAAATGCGCAATGCTTCGCCGTAGAATGGACGCGCCACACGATTCACAATAAAACCTGGGGTGTCCTTCGCAATCACCGGCACCTTGCCCCATGATTTGATGAGGTGGTAAGCGTGTTGAATTAAAGCTTCATCGGATTGAAGAGCAGGAATAATTTCTACCAATGGCATTAGTGGTGCTGGATTGAAGAAGTGTATTCCCATCACACGCTCTGGTTTGCTACAAGCTGAAGCAATAGCTGTGATACTCAACGAGGAAGTATTGGAAGCTAGAATAGCAGTTGGCTTACACATTTCATCCAACGATTTGAAAATCGATTTTTTGATCTCCATTTTTTCAACCACTGCTTCAATAATTAAATCACAATCTGCAAGCGCATTAAGATCTTGTGCAATAGAAATGCGAGAGCGGACATCTGAGGCTTGCTCTGCTGTCCATTTCCCTTTCTCAACAAGCTTTTCGAAAGTTGATTTGAGATGTAGCGAAGATTTCTCTAGAGCCGCTGCTTGGGTGTCAAAAATGATGACCGTTTCTTTTGATGTGGCTGCTACTTGTGCTATTCCAGTGCCCATTGCTCCGGCACCGATGATTCCAATTTTCATATTTATCAAGCAAAATTTCAGCACGAAGGTAGTACCTTCCGTCGCTTTTTACTTTCTTTATAGCTTGATGAAATTTGGATACGACATAAATAGAGCTTGGATCACCACTTTGATGGGGTGCTTGTGTTCTATAATATCGTGGTGCCAAACTCCCGCATCATTGATTGAGAAAGGGGATGAGAGTTATGCTACTGGGCAATATGAAGAAGCCTATGCCTTCTTCCGCCAAGCCTATGATAAAGACAGTACTGTTTTCGATCATATCGTAAAATTGGCCGAGGCTACTCGCATGATGAAGGAGTATCCCGAGGCGATAAGACTATATCAGTTGGCCTATGATCGCGATGAGGGCAAGCTCTTCCCAGAAAGTGTTTTCTGGATGGCAACGCTGAAAAAAATGACAGGTGACCTCGATGGTGCGTTACTTCTCTTCAAGAAATACACGAAGAAAAATACCAAGAATAAGAAGGGCTATTTCTATCAAAAGTCCCTGAACGAAATTGAATCCTGCACTTGGGCGATTTCTTATAAAGAAAAGAAAACCGAACATTCATTCGGTCGAATTAAATATTCGGATCCCAATAATCAAAGCGAGAATTTTAATTTTGAGAAGGAAAAAGAACTTCTGTTTTCTCACTTTAATCACGACAATAATCTTTGGGAAATCCAGTCTGGAACGTGGACAGACAGCGTAGTTACAGATATTCAGACACTCTATCAACTGGAGGCGGGCAGTGTAGCCAATGTTTGTTTTGATACTACAGGCTATGCATATTTTACAAAATGTGAAAATGGCGTTTGTCAAATTTTCAAGACTAAGTCTCCCGGCCGCAATTTCGAAGAAGCTGATCTTCTAAGAACCATCGACGAGGAAGGGTATACCTCTACAATGCCTTCGATCGGGGTCATTGACGGCACAGAGTATTTATTCTTTGTATCCAATCGCCCCGGAGGAAAAGGGAAGATGGATGTATGGTTTGCTCGTAGCTCCAATGGAACCTTCATTAATCCTGAAAATGCCGGAGACATTATCAATACGGTCGATGACGAACTAACACCATTTTACAGAAATGATCAATTGTATTTTTCTTCTGATTGGCACAAAGGGTTTGGTGGCACAGATATTTTTTCTATCAAAGGAAAGCCGGGATCATGGGGCTTTCCAACCAATTTAGGAAAACCGCTGAATAGCTCTTACAATGATGTGTACTACAAAGAAGTAAACGATACGTTGGCCTTTTTGTCATCCAATCGCCCCATGGAATATCAAGGAGCTACGTGCTGTAACGATATTTTTTATTTTAGAAAAAAAACAGAAAAAGCGAAATCGACGGAGCCGGGCAAAGAAGAAGTGATTGCGACTTTGGAAGAACTAAATGCTGTCCTCCCTGTAACGTTGTACTTCCATAATGACGAGCCCAATCCGAGGTCGTTGGATACTACCACTACTATTAATTACTACGAGTCGTATGCTAGCTACATCGATCGTTTGAAAGAGTATAGCGATGCGGTTACACAAGGATTGAAGCCAGAAGCACAGGAGGACGCGCTTTCAGAACTCAATGATTTCTTTGATTTGAAAGTGAAGAAGGGCTATAGTGACCTTCGTTTGTTTCGTCAATTGTTGATGGCAGAACTGGAGAAAGGAAATAGCGTGAATATTCAAGTAAGAGGATTTGCGAGCCCTCGTGCAAAGAGCGATTATAATAAGCGTCTCACGCAACGTCGCATTGCATCCTTAGTAAATGATATCAAGTTTGTAAATGATAGTGCCTTTGTGCCTTACTTGAAAGGGACAGCCCTGAATGGGGCCAAACTAACCTTCGAGCCGCTTCCTTTTGGAGAAGATCAAAGTGCGAAGGAGGTAAGTGATGATTTGGTAAATACCAAGGCTTCTATCTACAGTCGCGGAGCTCGATTAGAAAGAAAGATAGAAATCCAAAAGGCAGTGATCATCCCAAAAGAGAAAGCAGACAGTACATCAATAGGATTAGATCAAGAGTATTTCAACTTCGGGAAGATTGGAAAATTCGGTGTGGTACATCATGATTTTGTTTTGAAAAACATCACCGATCACACAGTGATTATTGACAGTGTGGTGGCGAGTTGTGGCTGCACGGAGCCTGTCATGAGTACCATGACAATTCCACCAGGAGAAAACGCTGTAATGGATGTAGGATTCAATCCATTTGGTGGAAAAGGAAGGGAAATTAAATTTGTAGTGGTATATATCGCTGGTGAAAAACCAAGAGTCATAACTATTGAAGCTGAAATAGAATAGCTTAGATAGAGATGTTTTAGGAAAAAATGAGTTACTTCAACCCCAAATTCAGATTAATGAAACGTATTTTACTTTTTGCCTTTTCAATAGGCCTTCTCTCTTGTTCGCAAAATGCGAATAGTCAACCTACTTGGGAAGTAGGCAATACTACCCTTACCGAAACGGATGTTGTTACTGGTCTTGTACTTCCATGGGAAATCCTTTGGGGTCCGGACGATCACATTTGGGCTACAACGCGCCCCGGTTTGGTATTACGCATCAATCCAACAACTGGTAATTACACCACCATTCTTGATAAATCTTCTGTAGTTCCAGAAGATGGATCAGGAGAGCCAGGGATGCTAGGAATGGCGTTGCACCCAGATTTTGCAAACACTCCAAAAGTGTTTATCGTGTATAACTACATGCAAGGAAATCAAACAGTAAAAGAGCGCCTTTCTTCTTTCGAATGGAATGGTACTGCATTAGTGAATGAAGAGTATTTGATCGATAACATTCCAGGTTATTGGATTCACAATGGATCAAGACTTCTAATCACCGCAGATCAAAAAATATTGATGTCGACTGGTGACACCGGAGATGGCGGAACAAGCAGCCAAAACCTATCATCATTAAATGGTAAAATCCTTCGCATCAACTTGGATGGCTCGATTCCTTCTGACAATCCAAACCCAGATAGCTATGTCTACAGCTACGGACACCGCAATGGTCAAGGTCTTGCGAATGGTCCAAACGGCATCATCTACGAATCAGAGCATGGTCAAACGAATAGCGATGAGTTGAATATCATCTATGCGAATAGAAATTACGGTTGGCCTACTGTTCAAGGTATGTGCAACACTGCGAATGAGCAAACTTATTGTGCAAACAATGATGTAGTAGAGCCTTTGAAAGAATGGTCGCCTTGCGTTGCTGTAAATGGTATCGAGTATTACAATCACCCCGCAATTCCAGAATGGCAGAACTCTATTTTGATGGCGGTGCTTGGAGGTTTGGGTGCGCAATATGAGCGCATGTCAGTGCTTCACATGAGCGCGGATGGAATGGCTATCGAATCAGAAGATACCTTCTTTGCTTCTTTCAATAGAAGAGTGCGTGATATTTGTGTGAATCCAAACACTGGTGCGGTGTACGTTGCTTTCAACGGTTCGCAGTATCCAGGTTCTGGTCCAAATATCATCAAGGAGTTCAGAAACATGGCTTATGTTGGAGTGAATGAAGTGACGAAGGTGGATCAGACATTGAGTGTTTATCCAAACCCAGCCAACGAGCAAACAACACTTGAATTCAGCGATTCATTTATCGGAACAACTTTCGCTGTTTATTCATTCGGAGGTCAGAAAGTAGAGGAGCGCACAGTTCGCAGTACTCGTGAAATACTCAATGTATCAGAGTTTGCAGCAGGACAGTATTTCGTAAAAGCAACTTCTGATAAGGGAACCGTGACCAAAACATTCATCGTAGAATAATGTCATTTTATATATCTCAAAAAACAGCAAAGCAATTATCGCTTTGCTGTTTTTTTTATCTCCTATTATCAAGCACTTCTTTTGCTCAAAAGGATGTGATACTTCTTTATATGCCTGATTCCATATCGAACGGAAACTTGAGCGAGTTGAAAGTGGAAGGGTTTAGAAATGATGCTCGACTGATTTCCACTCCCGGGGCGATTGCCCTCGTGAATCGAAATCTGTGGCGTGCCAACGATCAAACTTCTCTGCAATCAGCCCTCAATACCGTAGCTGGGGTCACGCTTGAAAGTCGCGGCTACGGCGGGAGTCAGCGTATCAATATCCGTGGAAGTTTTTTGCGCAATCCATTTGCCGTGCGCAATGTGAAGCTCTACATGAAGGGTATTCCGCTTTCATCTCCAGATGGAACAGCACCTTTGGAAATGATTGATGCATTTGATGTGAACACCATGGAGGTCATCAAAGGACCTATCGGCAGCGTTTATGGAAGCGGCACCGGCGGTGCTTTGCTCGTCAATCCTCGACTTTACGTGAGTGCTTCACCGCTCCATTCTGAGTCGTCCTATATGATAGGCGCTTTTGGTTTGCGTCGTTTTCAATCAGCTATTGCACTCAACAAGAAAAAATGGACGCATCGATTATCCTATGTCTTCCAGGAAAATGGAGGATATCGCAGACAAGAGTTCAATCGCAAGAATAATCTTACCTACACCGGAGCATACCGAATGAACGATCGGTTGAAGTATTTTGCTTATGCCTCGTACTTCGATGGCCAATTGGCTTTGCCAGGAGGGCTAACGGCTGCACAAGTGGAACAAGACCCAACGCAGGCCAACGCGTATTCTATTGCCAACAATGCATCGCTCTACCGTGAACGCATCTTTGGTGGCATTTCACAAGAGTGGAAGGTGAATAACAAACTCTCGAATATGTCATCCATATACAGCACATATTCGCAGAAATACAATCCGTATGGTACCGCCGCAGCCTACAGCAGAAATGGCTACAAAGACGAACAATCTTTTGGTATAGGGGGAAGAACAGATTGGAAATTTCAAGATAAGCTGGGATTGAATGCGACCTGTGATATCAACTTCGGTGGAGAGATCCAACAAGAGCGATTCGAGGCTACAGAGTGGACCAATGATGGCGGAAGACCTGGAGTTTTCAAGTATAAATATGACGTCGATTACCTCAGCTTAATGGGATTCGTATCTGCTGACCTCAAGTGGAAAAAGAACTGGCTATTAAATATTGGAGCGAGTATCAATAAGATGAATCATACGATAGCTGCTACAGGACTCAACGATTTGAGAGTGGATAGTACCGCTACATGGGATGCTGAATTACTTCCTCGTGTGGGCTTGTCTTATACGCCCTTCAATCAATTTGCAGTGCACGGTTCGGTGAGTTATGGCAACTCCAACCCGACCATTTTCGAACAAATAGAAATTCAGCAATTCGGCTCTGTGACTGGCTTTGCGGAAAGCACCGGCCTTCGACCTGAACATGGAGTGAATTACGAAGCTGGCATCAAGACTGTTCTTTTTAGAAAGGTGAGTTTGGATGTTTCTGCCTACGAGTTTCAATTGACAGATGCTATTCTACCTTACACACAAACCTTGATATTCCCTGCAACGGGTAATGAAGAGGAGTTCACATTGTATGCAAACGCAGGCCGCGTTAATCAACGTGGATTAGAAGCATCGCTTTTTTATAACTCGGAGTTCCAGCAATCAAAGAGATTGTCGAGCTATCAGATTTATCTCAACGGTCAGTATACCGAATACACGTTTGAAGATTACACCTTGAATGATGTCAATTTAAATGGTAAGCGTATTCCCGGAATGCCTGTAAGTACTATTAGTTCAGGAGTAGTGCTCGGGTTTTGGAAAGACTATGTGAAATTGAACTTACAGCATTACTATGTCGATAGAACTCCACTAGAGAATCAAAACAATGATTGGTCGAAGGCTTATCATTTATTGAATGCGCGACTAGATTTCACAAGCCCTGGAACCAGCAGACAAGCGCATCTAGAACCAGGATTTTTCATTGGAGTAAACAATGCGTTGGACACCAGCTACACGTCTTTCTTACAAACGAATGCTGCTGCCCAACGCTATTACAATCCTGCACCGGGGCGCAATTTCTATCTTGGATTTACTTTGAAATTTATCAGTAAAGCGCCTTACTCGGGCGAACAATAATCTCTGAAATCACCGAATTGCTTGGAGTTTCGATTGCATAACGAATCGCGTCTGCGATCAATTCTGCTGTCATTCCATTCGCAAAATTCGGCTTGTATTCTTTGAGGAGATTATCATTCTTAGTTTGATCGATGAAGGCCGTATTCACGCTTCCAGGGCTGATGGTAGTGATATGAAGCTTGTCTGGGAATTCGATACGAAGGCTTTCGCTGATGGCAAGTACTGCATGTTTCGTAGCGCAATACACTCCAGAGTTGGCAAATACATGATGGCTCGCTACAGAGCCGATATTGATGATATGACCTTTCTTTTCAACGAGGTGTGGCAATGCCGCGTGTGTGCAATTGAGTAGGCCTTTTACATTGACATCGACCATTTCGTGCCAGTCTTCAATCTTTGCAATCGGCAATGGATCGAAGATACCGAGGCCTGCATTGTTGATGAGTACATCAATGCTACCCATCGCTTGTACGGCCGCATGGGTCATGGCTTTTACATCTTCATAGTCTTTAACATCACATTGAATAATGTGCACGCGTTCGCCGAGTTCGGCTTGAATGGCTTCTAGTTTATTGAAAGAACGAGCAGAGAGAAAAACAGTATGACCGCCCTTGTGAAGCAGTCTTGCTGTGGCTTCACCAATTCCTGATGAAGCGCCTGTAATAAGAATATTCATGGTAAATTTTTTGGCGAAGATATTCGATTCAAGCCGCCAAAAATGTGAAGAAAATGCAATGGATTAATTCAAACAGTGCTGAAAGTCTTTGATTCCCCAAAGGTGTGAGATCACCTGGATATTTTCAAACTTCTTTACGTTGATGCGCACTTTGCACTTCTTATAAGGAGGAGTAAATTTCTTTTTCATTCGTTAGGTGGTTTGGTCCTTGTTACGCGACCTAACGAATTTTGGTTACAAAAGGAATCGCTAATGTTCCGGAAATACTTGCGTAGCAAGGCGAAGCGAGTCCATAAGTGCCCCGTCGTGAATATGTGGTATCAGTTGTTTTTCAGAAAAATAGCCTACCATATTCTCCATTGGCATGTTACCGGTGAGGTCATCTTTTGCCATAGGGCAGCCACCTAAACCTTTCAAGGCACCATCAAATCTTCTACATCCCGCCTTGTATGCAGCATCCACTTTTTCATACCAAGTGTCAGGAGTGGTGTGCAAATGAGCGCCGAACGTCACATTCGGAAGGGCAGGTATCAATGCAGTGAATAGTTCGGTAATCAATGCAGGTTGTGCAATTCCAATGGTATCACTGAGAGCAAGAATATCAATGCCTAATTCACTATGCAATCTATTGCTCCAGTGAATCGCAATCTCGGGAGAATATGAATCGCCATAAGGATTTCCAAAACCCATGCTGATATAGACTACCAGCTTTTTATTTGATCGGACGCAGATATCTTGAATTTCTGCAACCCTTGTCAACGCTTCTTCAATACTACTATTGGTATTGCGTTGCTGGAAGGTTTCGCTAATAGAGAAAGGAAAACCGAGATAAGAAATTTCCTCGTATTCTGAAGCGACTTCTGCACCACGAGTGTTTGCAACAATTGCAAGCAGCTTGGTTTTTGTGGCGCTAAGATCAAGTTGACTCAATACTTCCTTGGTATCACGCATTTGCGGAATGGCTTTCTCGCTTACAAAACTTCCAAAGTCAAGGGTGTCAAAACCCACTTTCAAAAGTTGATTGATGTAACGAACTTTATCAGCCGTAGGGATGAATTCTTTGAGGCCTTGCATGGCGTCGCGCGGACATTCTACCAAGTGTATCATAGTGCAAATGTAGCGGGATTTATTCATCATTATTCCAAATCACATAGTCATGATTGGTTAAAAGATGTTGGTCGGCGGTCGACCATTTCAATTGCTTTTGGAGGTAGCCTAATTTCTTTTCACTCCAATATCCATCGATAATCACAGGAATATCAATGGAGTCTAATTGGGCAGTTATTTTAAACCTTTCCTTTCGCTCTGCCTTCGGGAATATAAGTAAGTCCGGGTGATAGAGGTGCTTTGATTTTTTTTGTAAAAATTGGATGTTTATGCGACGGCCGTTTCGTTCTGCGTGTAGCAATAAGCTATTCTTCGGAAGATTAAGCCAAGCGACATCGGGGTAATAGCTCGGAGTGGTGATGTCTTTCATCTGTTGGATAACGGCTTGCTGATCTACACTATCAGCAGCCATCGAGAAAAACTGGAATCTTCTTCCCTCTCGAAGGAGAATAATCATGTCTCCTTTGATTTTGCGGATGCTCAATTCGTAGGGGATTTCTTGCAGTCGAATCTGCACGACAGACCATGTTATAAAACAGGCTACACAGCCGAGTGCTACGGTCGCATACATTTTCTTTTTCCGCACCAACCATTGTGTGATCGAAAAAAGAAAAAGATAGGAGCAAATAAAGTGCATGAGATCAAACGGGATGTTTTCCCAAAGTGAATGAGGCAATCGATCACAAAAGGTCATCAGTTTATTCATCAATGCTGTGAGTGAGGTGGATAAGTTGATGAGTAAATAGGCAAGCGGCGACCAAGCATGAAATACAAAGAATAGAAGGCATACGTATAAAATGACTGTCGAGATAGGGATGGCGAGAATATTGGCCAATAAAAAATAAGTAGGGAATTGATGAAAGAATAGAAGGCACAAAGGCAAAGTGACCAATTGTGCTGCAATCGAAACGGCGCACAACTTCCATATTTGGATTGATAGCCATTGCCGTGGCTTATAGAGCAATTCAATGGGGCGTTGCAAGGTCATAATTCCAATGACAGCGAGATAGCTCAAGTGAAATCCAAGATTAAAAAGCAATGATGGATTGAAGAGCAGAAGGATAAAAGCCGATGCAAAAAGTGTATTGAATGATTCTTTGGATTGATGGAATTGCTCACTGATGATAAAGCATGTAAACATCACCGCTGCGCGCAAGACAGAAGGTGAAAAACCAGTGAGCCCGGCGTAGACCCATAGAAGAATAGTGGGGACAATAAATCGAATCCAACGACTGCGTTTTCCTCGTACCAATCGCGCAAGAATGGGGTGTAGTACTGCATAGACGAGTCCCACGTGGAGTCCTGATACCGCAAGCACATGCACCACTCCTGCACGGGAGTAAGTCTGCATGAGTTCGCTATCGATTTCTGTTGCTTTGCCCCAAACGAGCGCAGCGAGGATTCCTTTTTCTAAACTCGGCACATCATACCGATCCATCAATGAAATGAAGTACTCGCGCGCACGAATGAAGTAACCACCGAAGGTGATTTCTTTTAAAGCATCCCATTTAATCCATTTGTGCTTTTTAGTAGGAAGCGTGCGATAGATGCCTTTGTTTCTAAGGTATTGCGAATAATCAAAACTCCCTTCCATGCGCGGTGGCGGTGGCATAGTGAGTGAGCCTTCTATCAATATGACATCATCTACATGTAGATCATTTGCGAGCGAATCCTTGTAGAAATAAAGCATGACTTCTCCCGTCGTTGGAAGAAATGTTGCCGTGGAATCACTGCTGTATTGAATTTCAGCAGCTACACGATGCGAATTGTTTTTGAACGTGGGCTCATCTTTTAATTGGACAATGTAATAGCGGTGCTCAGTAGATCTGTGCAAGTAGTGAAAAGGATGATGGGCTGGTTCACTTACTGAACTGACCCACCATCCTGTAAAAAAAAAATGAAAACTATATATTATACCAACGCACCATCGAAAGCTCATCATCTTCCAAAAAGACATATATGAAAGGACCGTCCAAATCAGAAGTGAAGACAACATTATAACAGACGAAACAACAACACCAAGGTCGCACCAGTGTTGCGCGGCAATGCCCATCATGAACGGAATACCTATGCGCATGAAAGGCGCACGAGCGAAAAGTCGTTTCATCGTTTCTCAGTTAAGTCAATCGAACCGGTGGTTGATTACTTCACAAATAAACGATGATCTAAGTCTTTGAAGTGTCTTTTTTTACGTATAAAAAATTCCTTGATTATACTAGCTTTATACAAGCCCGAAAGATTGATCTCTTGATCGGCTTGAATCTCTAGGCGTCGCTTTTTGTACATTTTACTATAAGTCCCATAAAAATTGAAATGGGCTTTGATCACGGCCGTGAAATAAGACCAGTTACCTTCAAGTAAAAAGCGCAATCCCGCAATGCCATCCAATAACATGCGGCGGAATATTTTTAGATGCACGTTGCTCGTGCGATGATTCTTAAGTAAGAGAAACAGGTTGTTTCTAAAATTCAGAAAAGTCTTGTACGGATTCATACGGTCCAATGTGCCGCCGCCGTAGTGATAAACTATACTCGATCTGCACGCACCGATTTGATAGCCTCGATTTTTCAATCTCCAACACAAATCAATTTCTTCCATGTGAGCGAAGAAATCTTCATCAAGTCCTGCAACTTCCATGTAAGCTGAGCGCTGGATGAATAGTGAAGCGCCTGATGCCCAGAATACTTCTGTGTTTTCGTGATATTGATTTTCATCTTTGTCGAAAGCATAGAACATTCGTCCTGCACAAAATGCGAAACCATCTTTATCGATGAATCCTCCCGCAGCTCCAGCGTACTCAAACCATTCTTTGCGATGGAAATCCAAAATCTTCGGTTGACAAGCCACCATCTTAGGTTGGCTATCCATGTAAGCGAGCACAGGTTCGATCCAGTTCTTAGTCACTTCAACATCACTGTTGAGGAGCACTACGATTTCATTGGGAACATGCACTAGCCCTTTGTTATAGCCACCTGCAAAGCCGTAGTTTTTATCGAGTACTACCGTATTTACTTGCGGAAAATCACTGGCGAGATAAGCTAGTGAATCATCGCTTGAGGCATTGTCGATGACATAAACATCTGCGATATGCGCACTGTGCTCGACCACACTCGGCAAGAATTGTTGGAGGAATTTTTTTCCATTCCAATTGAGTATGGCAATAGCAACGCGTTTCACATTTTTATTCTAGGTGCGCGAAAATAGGGATTAGTGTGGATTGTACCACAAATCTTGCAATTCGTCGCCTGAATAAGGGTCACGGAATTGTTGGTTGCTATTTCTGTTAACGTCCGATGGAGTAGAGTTGGTGCGGGTCTTCACCAAGTTTGGCCAGTCATTATTCTTAGCTTCCTGAGGCACATCGCTGTGTAGGAGCTCATAGTCTGGACCAAGTGTGGTATTCACAAACAGAAATCTTCGATCGTGTTGTTGATCTTTAGTTTCATAGTAGTGCCAAATCTCGAAGGGGAAATAATCAGGATCGTGAGGACGCTGAATGCGAGTGGAGGGTGGTCCATACTGCAAGTAAACACGGCCTCTATCCGTTTGCCAGCCTTTTTTGATTCGCGTACCAAAGGCAGACTGCACGTCTTTTACCTGCTGCTCATATACCAAGAAATCTTTTTCTGGTTCGGTGTTATTTCGCTTGTACCAGAAGGAATACAAGAAGCTCTGCATCTCTTTCAACTCTGCGGTTGGAAGTGTATTGTCAATGGTGTTTCTCTCTTGCGATTTTGCAATTGGTAAATGAGCTTGAATTAAATCATATAGTGTATCTCTGCTTGTAAAGCGGCCTACAAATGAGGAAGAAAGTACTTCATCAGAGATGACTTGGTTTGCAGGATCAACAGCAACAATGAGATTTCTTGAGATGGCTCTGCGTTTGGAGCAAATGGATTTATTCGTTTTATCACGTGCTTCAACTACTACGTAATAATCTCCAGAAGGTACTTTACTGATATCAATAATATGAAGCTGCGGACTTACTAGTGTAGAGGTCTGACGCTTAATGCGTGTGGCCTCTGAAATCTCTTTTCCAAATTTATCTTGAACAGAATAGTAGAAAGCATAAGGCTGCTGTTCGCCCAAAATATTATTTAATTGATAGAGTTCAGTGTAGAAAATGATTGCATCTAGATTACTCGGGAAATAGCTGCTGATATATGGCAACATATCATAGCCACTCTTACTAAAGGCATTTTCTTCGGTAGTAGGAGTGTAGGCGCTGATGAATTCTATATCAGAAAAAAATGCCCCTTCAGACAGGTTATCTATCACAACTTTTTGCGTCGCTCTTTCAGGCTCGGGAAGGTTTGCAAATACATCGCGAATCTCAATTTCGATGGTGTAAACGCCGTTGGGCAGTGAAAATCGCTCGAGCGACATGAAGTCGTTCTTTTCATTAAACTTCACCAATGGCCCGTCAACTGTGATTTTTCTGAAATCAAGAACATTCTCGCCTTGTGTCACGATGAGCGTGAGTTCTGCTCTTGACTGAAAATAACCGCTGTCGGCCTCTGCTTGAGCGAAAGTGGTTCCATCGAAGGAAGTCACAAATTCCACATACGGCCCTTGGCCAGGGATGTGAAATACGCGATAATCAAAGTAAGCACGGATGGCTGAGGCCGAAATGCTACCAAGCAAAAAAGCCATTGCCCACAAGAAATGAATGCTGCGAATTCTCATACAACAAATATACACACTGCGCCTGAGAACACCCCCTTTTGAAAAAGGCTTAGAAAAGTTAAGTTTTGCTACAAAATGTAGCGTTCTCGAATAATTTGAAGATGATGAATTTCGTGTCCAAGAATGGCGGTCAAGTAGGCCCGTGGCGTGACTTGCATTCCGTTGGCATTCCCTACTGCATCTATCACATGAGCACTAAGGCTTTTCGCGAGTGCAATCGTTGAACCTCTGACGGCACGCATTTCATTTAATATTTCGCTTATTGGCCGATGGGATGCATATGAATTTTTTACAAAAACATCTTCGTCATACCCTGGAAGAGGAGTATCGTCGAGGCGCGCGAACCGCAGTGCACGATAGGTGAATACGCGCTCAGCATCGATGAGGTGAACAAGAATTTCTTTGATATTCCACTTGTCTTCTGCATAGCGAAACAATAATTGTTCTTCGGAAAGTGACTCCGCAAAAGAAATAGTTTCATCAAGCTGGCGCTCAAGTCCAGCAATGATGTCTTTATCTGATACCTTACCAATATAATTATCCAGGTATCCAAATGTCCCAAAAACCTTATCCATCCCCCAAATGTACTCGCTTTCGCTCGTGTCTGGTAGCTTCGCTGACGGGTACTCGCTTTCGCTCGTGTCTGGTAGCTTCGCTGTCGGGTAGTCGCTAACGCTCCTGACGGGTACTCGCTTTCGCTCGTGGCTGGTAGCTTTGCTGACGGGTACTCGCTTCGCTCGTGGGTGGTAGCTTCGCTGCCCCCATATTTTGCACCGCAGGTACCCGACACGAGCGAAGCGAGTACCTTCCAGCGCAGCTACCCGACACCGCAGGTACCCGTCAGGAGCGGAGCGACTACCCACCAGCGCAGCTACCCGACACCGCAGGTACCCGACAGGAGCGCAGCGACTACTAATAGAAATTTATTGCTCATAAAATACTATTTTGATTTTCTTGAGAAGGAGGATAGCCATAGTACTTTTTGTAAGCCTTGCTAAATGAGGCAAGATCAGAAAAGCCTATGGAATGCGCGACTTGGACAAGGGGAGTTCTTTTTTCTAATAGCTGTTTAGCAAGTAGTAGTCTCTTCTGAATGAGCAATTGATAAGGCGTTACATTAAATGTGATCTTGAATGTTTTGATGAAATGATATTTCGACATTCCTGCGAGCTGGGCTAGTTGATCAATATCAATATCATAAATAGTACTCTCTAATATAAAAGCACGACACTCTTCAAGCTTTAAAAATGTCGCATGATTGGTAATGTTTTTTTTGAAATTTAAATTGGACAGATGATTAAATATTACTGTTTGATCTGTTACTACAGCCTCCGCGAGTGAGTAGAAGAGTTCTTCTTTGAAAGCTGGTTTTAATTCACTTGTATTTTCGGTTATTTCTAGTAGCTCAGAAAGTGCATAACCCAATACCGTATTTTGTTGCTTGTATTTATTGACTAAGAATTTTTCACTGAATAAATATTTAAAAAAATCAGAATCATTTTCAAAATGAAAAGAAGCAACTTCAGAAATGATTTCCTCCGAGATATCTACACATAATCCTTTTACACCTTTCGGATCATTGATTGCGATGTTGGCGAATGTTTGGCTATTTCCAAGAATGTACTCACCTGCATTGACTTCGAATTTTTTATTTCCTATATAGTATTTCTCCATTCCTGAGGTGACCAGCTTTGCAGCGAAGCCAGAGAATGGTATTTCTGTTTCTATTTTTTGAATATTAGAAACACGAATAGCATTCTTTTTATCATCAATATATAGGGTCTGGTTATTCAATGCATTACTACTTTGTTAGTTTAAATACATCTACGCCGATGGCATAGCCAAATACATTCGAATTAGTCTTATAAATTCTGATTTTATTACACGCTCTTCCAAGATTTATTTTATTCCATGTTTTTCCGCCATCAAGGGTTTCATATCCGCTGTTCATTGTTCCTACATAACCACGGTTTTCATCTATGAATCCGATCCCGAATTCTCTTGCGGTGCCATCATCACAAAGAGGAAGTTCAGTCCAGGTTTGGCCACCATCTGTAGTCTTGGCAATATACTGAGAAGTGTTTGCGGGATTATAGGATTGTATGGTGGCATAACCAGTCTCCTTTGTCGGAAAGTGAACTTTCCATGTTGTCTCATAAGGGCGTTGTGATTGATATACTGGTTTCCATGTTTTTCCTCCATCGTTAGTAGAGAGAATCAGAGCGTTACTCTGAGCAATGTCTGCATTACCAGCGCTACAAGCAATACCATTTTTGGTATCAAACATGTCGATATCAAAAAACATTTTTCCATATTGATAGAGTTGCCAAGATTCCCAAGTGATCCCGCCGTCGTGAGAGACCATCATATTGGCTGGTGCACCAACTCTTCCGACAGCGTAGATATGATATTTGTAATCTATGACACCATGATTAATGTATTCTTCCTTCACAACATCTATCGCGCAAAGTCCTTTCACATAAGGACCAGAGTAATTTACAGGTTTCCAATTCAACCCCCCATCGGTGGTCATGTATAGTGGGATGGTGTCTGTCACGTTTGGGAAGTAGTCTGTTCCAACTGTTCCTGCGAAGCCCGTCTTTTCATCAAGAAATGCAATACACCGAAAGAATGTTCCCTTTTTCTCAAGTTGCAATTCCCAGTCAGCGCCACCATTTTTTGTATGATAAATACTTCCGAGTCCATTAACATACCAGCCGGTATTTTCATTTACGAACCAAATGTCGTCTTGCTTACCGGGATAGGGCTTTGTATTGAGTTTAGACCACGAATAGGAAGTCGGCTTTTCTGTTTTTGGCTGGTTCAATGCAATGCTCCAATCCACAGCGGTTTTACCAACTTCTGGATTGTAGGAATTAAACAATTCTAAATATTGACCAGAACTGAATTTGTCATAGGCTGTTTGCATATCTCCAATTTTAGAGAAATAATGGTCAGTGTCTTTGAAAGTTTTATGTGTTGCTTTTCCGGGGCGATAGTAGTTGACTGTATAAGCTATTTGAGCGTGGTCGGCATGAGAGAATGCTTGGAAATCGGCGTCGCCATTCATGACTAGAACATCGCCAGTATTGGCTTTCCATGCATCAAGCAGTTTCATGCTTTGAATTTGTCTCCAATATTCTGCATTGCGATCCCAGATTTTTGATTGTCCATCATACATCCAATCGCGACGAAGGATGGTATCCATCTTTGGATCCACAGCCAGTTTTTCCAGCGATTCATTTTGAATAAAGAAGCGATAATTTAAATCATATTGACTTCGGCAATATTCTTCATATTCGAGAGGATCTGGTTTAGCGAGCATCGTCTGCACGCGATTTAATTCTAGCTGATATTCAAACCAAGATTTTGCAGTGGTCCCGTATACGATAGTTCCTTGAACCTGTGATTTAGCAGCTACTAGTGGAGCCACTACTCCTCCCATGGAGTGACCAAAAATGATAATCTTTGTGGAGTCAACATAGGGGAGGGATTTTAGTTTTTTTAGTCCATTGTAAAATCCTTCTACTTCATCATATAAATCGCATTCTTCGCATTTTATGGTATTTCGGCTATCGCCGAGACCCGACTTTTCGATGCGCAGCGTGACGTATCCTGCGTCCACATAGGCATCTATAATTCGTTTGTAAGGGTGGTTGGATTCGAGCCCATCAATGGAGGTACAGGTGTATCCAGGAATGAACAGCATTGCAGGAAGTTTGCCTTCTACTTTGGGTTTATTGATGATCGTTCTGAGCTCACCCGATTGATATGGGGTGAACGTGTAGATCACTTCTGCATTATCGTCGGTTTCAATTGGCCTGCCTACAGTTTTACCTTTCAGAGTGACTTTCTTTCCAGCACGGATAACTTGTATTTTTATGTCATCACCATCTACATAGGAGTTTAGTGCATCTCTTAAACTAGCTATCGATACTATTTCGCGTTCACCAATATGGGTGATGATATCGTTGGCCTGAAGTTTAATGTTGACTGATGTCCCACCGATGGTTTGTTCGACTTTTATTCCGAACGGTTGTTTCGTTTTTTCTTCATCAGTCAACTCCTTGAGTTGCGCGCCTAGATAGGCTTTGCGCCCTGTAGATTGCGAATGGACTTGCTGAGTGAAGAAGACAATGAAAATGCTGAGTAGAATAGCGATACGTTTCATAATTTTATTTCTATTGAAACAAAGCTAGGACGCGATTTTCCGAACACACTTGTCCAAAGTTGCTATTTTGATGAGAGGTGAATCGCGGTTTGAAACGGAAGTATAGCTTGATTAAAGAAATGATCTGATCACTCCGATTCAAGTTGGGATAGCGAAGCTTTTAATGCCTTTAAGTATTTACCGTAGAGTAAATGAATGACAAAGGTTACGAGAAGATAGAGTAGGGCGTAGGTAATGGCTACCACGATAATTAAAATCCATAAACCAATGTTGCTATCGGTGCCGGGCATCTCCAAAAATGCATAGGCTGGATCATCATTTTTTCCTGCATTGTACCCGATAATCATTCCAATCACCAAACCTGTAGGCATGAGGATGGCGATTAAACGCTTGTATGTTTTGATAAATGCTGAAACCAATGTGATCAATGATTGCAGCCATAGCTTAGTATTAGCAACGGCATCTCTATTTAAATGCTTGAGGTTTTTATAATGAGGATAGAAAATAAAGAATTGAATAAACGTGGTAATCCATACCACTAGTGATATAGTGATTGAAAAGGAAGATACTTCTTGGAATAAGTAGTAAACTGAGATTGCTAAAGTAAGTATCACTGAGATGCCCGTTTCTACAAGCATGTTTCGTAACACCTTGTGTATGGCGGTCGAAGTCTTTTTTTCGATCACGGCATGAAGTTCTTCCTGTGATTTGAGCTTTAGCCCACTCACTTTCGAATTCAATATATTTTTAAAATCGTTTAGTTCCATTTCATTTGTCGTTTACCATTAATGCTTTCAAGCTCGCCTTGGCGCGGCTCATTTTCACAGCTACATTATTAGCAGTAATCCCTAGCATTTCACCAATGGTCTTGTAATCGAAATCTTCTAAGTAGAGTGTGATTAGTGCTTTATCGACTTTGTTCAGTCGTTTGATGGCAGCATACATTTCAGAAAATGCATCTTCTTTTTCAGCGGAGCTCCACGGGTCATCCACGAGTTTGTTTGAGCCGGCAATTCCAAATGAAAACAGTTTGCTTTTCTTATTTTCTTTTTTGAACCATGTAATAGCTGTGTTCAATGCGACTTGATAGAGCCAAGTACTGAATTTAGCGTCGCCTCGAAAGTTCGCAATGGATTTCCAGGCTTGAAGCACAATCTCTTGAAATAAATCCTCGCGATCCTCCGAAGAATTGGAGTAGAGCAGACACACCTTGAATATAATTCCTTGGTGTGTCTGTATTTCTTGAGTGAATTGTTGTTCGGAGAGCATGGATATTGACAACAAAAGTATTATTTAACTGGAGATACCGTATATCCTGCTTTACGGAGTAATTCTATCACTCCTTTTTCGCCTGCAAGGTGCGCGGAACCGACAGCATAAAATGTGCTTGCTTTTTTCGATTGTGCGATGATTTGAGGAATCCATTTTTCATTTCGATTTCCCAATAGTAGATTTTCAAGATTTCCTTGACTGTATTCCGTTTCCTTGATCATTTTGTATAATCCGGTAATATCTTTTTTTCTATACAGGTCAAGCATTTTATTAGTTTCATCTGCCATTTTATTGGCATCTAGTAAGTATTCCGCAAATAATTTGCTTTGCATTGCATAAGGAATACTATCGAAAATATCAAATTGTGATTCGATGGTCTCAAGACCAAAGACTTCTTTCTTTTGAGCTTGTGCAATTTTTACAAGTTCTAATTCCCACGAGGCAGGAGTGCACTGCATAACGGAGGGGTAGATCATCGACAAAAGCAGCATCGGTTTATAATTGTCAACGGCTGCGGCGGGCGCGCCAATCTTTGCTTGCAGTGCTTTATCTACATTGGCAAAAGTTTCAGGCGTAAGGTATTCACTGATTTTATGTCCGTCTTTCATCAACATTCCTCCTTGCATTTTTGAAGCAAGGGTCGGATCGTCCATATCGAGTTCTAGATACATAGAGGTAGAGGACGTGATAGCCTTTTCAATAGCTGGAGTAATGATCAAATCCTCTGGGCATATCAAGTGAAACGTGCCGTATAAGTATGAAGGCTGCTTCAAATCTTTTCCTGAAATTTCCCATAAAAGGCTTTTTTCCTCTGGTTTTTGTGCAAAGAGAATAAGGCCTAGAAATGTCAACGCGATGGTGGTGATATACTTTTTCATTTTTTGATTTTTGATGCATGAGTATCATCATTTCAAAAAATATTACACAGTCACGAGAAAAAATATCACATACTATTTCATATAGTTGGTAGCTATCAACAATGCGTTGTGTTAAATGATATGTTTTGCAATTAAATACAACGTTGGTCTTGAATAGCTTCGCGCCATAAATTCTTAACTAATGAAAAAAATTTTACTCACGCTTGGGGCATTTATGGTGGCCTCAAGTGCTTTCTCCACGATTTGGACGGTGAATAACCAGAATCCAGAAGCAGCGGATTTCGGTAGCATGAGCGCTGCAATCGAAGGTGCTTCCAACTTTGATACAATCTATGTTCAGCCAACAATGGTTGCCTATGATTTTGCTTATCTGAATAAATCTTTGACTATTATCGGTGCTGGACATGAATTCGTTGAGGGCGTTGGTTATTCTTATATACCAGCAGTTTCAATTCAAAATGGTGCGACTGGCTCAAGTATCAAATCAATTGCCACTAGCGGAATCATTTCACCTTCCAATGTCGTTGCTAATGGCGTCAAAATCATTGGTTGTAAAATTTTAGGAGCTCAAGCTTTTAATCTCAATCCAAATGGATCCACATTTAACGATTGGGATTTGAGAGATAATATTTTGATTGGAGACCAAGCCTCAATTGATTTATCAATTTTGGGAGGCTATACAGGTATTTATAATAATTTAATTGTTTCGAACGGATCACAATACACAGTTAAACTTCCAGTTCAAACCGCTTTTAAAAATAATACTGTCATTTATGCAAACTCTTCTGACTTTATAGGAGTTTTCGAATCACAGTCAACACAGTCAGGAACCCATTCAGTTTACGATAATATTATTTACGGTATTAATTCTACAGTTGTCAACCCTATCAATGGCTGCACCGGATGCAATTTATATGATAACTTGTTTTATCACGAAGGATTTACACTGCCTGAAATTCCATCGAATCTTACCAATCAGGACCCAATGTTTCAGAATATTGATAACTTCATTTTCAATATCTACAACAACTACCTTTGGGACGTCAATTTAAATGAAGGGTCTCCTGCTATCGGCGCCGGACTGGGAGGCTGGGATTGGGGAGTTTACGGACTCCAATCACAGTTTTCAAAGTATGGACACGATTATTTTCTACCTCGCATTGCTTCGATTACAAATCCTTCTTTGAGCACTCCGGAAGACGGCCTGCTTACTGTAAATCTCAATGCATTTGTTGGAACCTTCACACCACTTGAAATAAATACAGCGAGTTTTACAACTGCAAGATATTTCATTGATTTTTATACAGAAGGGTTTCAAGGTGGTTATGACATTAATTTCGGAGGAGGAGACCTCATTGATGGTGCATTTAACTTCCCAATTCCTTTTGAAGCAGCTGGCTATGGTCAGCACACGTTGTATGTTCGCATGAAAGATAGCAATGGCAAGTGGAGTCTGCTTGCTTCTGTTCCATTCTTTGTATGTAATATTGAACCGCTTGTGGTTACCTCATCGGGTACTACATGTCAAGGCTCTGAAATGATCTTGAGCACAAACCAAGAATACCTCACATATGCATGGTCAAATGGAGGGGATATGAGTTCTACAGCTGTTACTTCAGAAGGTACATATACTTTGACAGTGACTGACGAGGATTGCTCAACAAGTGCAAATATTTTCGCTAACTTTATTGACTTCCCTCAACCGATCATTCAACAAACAGAAGCGCTTTGCATCGGTGGATTTACTACGCTATTTGTGGATGATATCTATGACACCTACTTGTGGTCTAACGGCGCTAATACTTCCTCAATGGAAACTGTATTTGCAACGGATCACACGGTAGAAGTTTCATTAAACGGATGTACAACAACAGTACAATATACACTTGTGGAGTATCCTTATCCAAACAATGATATTACTGCGAGCAATGTGCTATGCCAAGGTGGTACGGTGGTTCTATCTGTTGATGAAACTATTGAAGAAATTCTTTGGTCGAATGGTTCAACTGATCCTTCGATTTCAATTACTGAACCTGGAAATTACTCGGTAGAAGTGGTTTCCAATGGTTGTTATGATTATGGAAATATTGACATCGAAGAGATCGTTATTCCTACTACAACCATTAGCGCAAGCGGTAATTTACTATCAGCTTCAACGAGCGGTTTAAATTATCAGTGGTATTTTAATGACCTACCAATCGATGGAGCTACAATCGAAACGTTTGAAGCTATGGAGTCTGGTTTGTATGCTGTTGAAGTATCTAGCAATGGTTGCAGTCTTTTCTCTGAAGAGTTCAATCATATCTACATCGGAGTAAATGAATATAATTCATCAGATGTAGTGCTATATCCGAACCCAGCAGCGAATACATTAAAAGTTTCAGGTCTTTCTAATTCTTCTATGACTTGGGAGATTCTTGATATGACCGGACGTAAATTAATGAATGGTTCTGCACTTCAAAACACTATTGATGTATCATCACTTGCAAGCGGTTACTACCACTTTGCGATGATTTCGAATGGTGATCGCACTGTGAAAGCATTCTCTGTAGAGAAGTAATTCTATAAATTAAAGCGGGCCTCTTAATTGAAAGCAAGCATTGCTTG
>OFDC01000613.1_pt1 | contig 25011 bp, 21 predicted proteins | sample 1520941 | NCBI WGS metagenome assembly OFDC01 (sample SAMEA94258168, study PRJEB24077) | hot springs metagenome | biome: Aquatic biome; feature: Water | place: India | collected 2012-12-06 | depth 5 m | reverse complement strand
CAGGCGCGGCTGCTGGCCGAGGCGTTGCGGGAGCGCGGCTTTGGCGTGGTGATGACCCGCGAGCCGGGCGGCACGCCCGGGGCTGAGGCGATCCGCGCGCTGCTGCTCAGCCCGCCGGGGGAAAGCTGGACCGCCGAAGCCGAAGCCCTGCTTTTCGCGGCCGCGCGCGCCGATCATGTCGCGCGCCTGATCCGGCCCGCGCTCGCCCGCGGCGACTGGGTGATCTGCGACCGCTACGTCGATTCAAGCCGAGCCTATCAGGGCGGGGCGGGCGGCCTCGGGGATGAGGCGATCCTTGCCCTCCACGCCTTCGGCAGCGACAGCCTAAGGCCAAACCGTGTCATCCTGTTAGAGGGCGATGAAGCCGCACTCGCCGCCCGCCTTGCCGCGCGCTCTGCGGAGACCGACGCGATTGAGGGGCGTCCAGCAGCCTATCACCGCGCTGTTGCCGCCGCTTTCCGAAGCCTCGCGGATAACGACCCACAAAGCTTCGCCCGCATCGACGCCAGCGGCACGCCGCACGAGGTCCACGGCCGCATCATCGCCGCGATTGCCGATTTGTTGGGCCAAGCCGCCTCATGAACCAATGGCCCAACCATGCAGAAGCTTGGCGGCAGTGGCGCGATGCCTTGCAGGGCGAGCGGATGCATCACGGCTGGATGCTTGCGGGGAAGAGCGGGCTGGGCAAGATCGACTTCGCCCTCGCCGCAGCGCGCGAATTGGTGGCTGAACCCGGTGTGCCGCAGCCTGCGGGCGATCACCCTGACATCATCCACCTGACCTACGGCCCCAAGGACGACAAGGGCGAGAAGGCCCAGGCCGAAGGCAAGCCCTTCGAGCTCGCACGTTCGATCCGCATCAAGCAGATCCGCGCGATGCAACGGCGGCTGATAACCCGGCCGACGCTGGGGAGCCGCCGCGCGATCATCATCAATCCGGCCGATGATCTCGAAAAATCCGCCGCCAATGCGCTGCTGAAAAGCCTTGAGGAGCCGCCTGCGGGCACCTTCTTCCTGCTGGTCACCCACCGCCCCGCGCGGCTGCTGCCCACCATCCGCTCGCGCTGCCGGACGTTGCGGTTTCCGGCTCTCAGCGATGGCCAATTGGCGGTCATGCTGGAGCAGGAAGGGCTGCCCCCCGATCCGGCGGCTATAACCGCTGCGGAGGGCTCTTTCGGCGCAGCGCAGCGCTTTGCCGAACAGAACCTGGCTCCACTCTCCGCAATCATCGAAGCGCTGCTGACCGATGCCGACCACCGCTTAACCCGGCGTGGCGAACTCGCCCGGCAGATCGGTCCCCGCGCCGATCGGGAACGGGTGCAGGCGGTGCTTGATCTGGCGCAAGCGCTGGTGGCTCGTCGGGCGCGCAGCACCGACGATCCTGATGCTCGATTGCGCCTGTTAGACACCCATGCGGCCCTCGTGAGGCTGGCGGCAGAGGCACCCACGGCCAATTTCGACCAAGGCTTGCTGCCCTTCGAGATCGGCAGCTTGCTTGTCGCGGCGGCCAGCGCTAGCGCTCCGGCCCATGTCTGACCCCGCCAACGCCCCGTTCTATATCACCACCGCGATCAGCTATCCCAATGGGAAGCCGCATATCGGCCACGCCTATGAGGCCATTGCCGCCGACGTCATCGCCCGGTTCCAACGCCTGATGGGTCGCCATGTGCGCTTCCAGACCGGGACCGACGAGCACGGGCTGAAAATGGCCCGCAAGGCCGAGGAACAGGGCCGCACACCCGCTGATCTGGCAGACGAAATGTCAGGCTACTTCAGAGAGATGTGCGATGCTCTCAACGTCTCTTATGATCGCTTCATCCGCACCAGCGAACCCGATCACCACCGCGCCAGTCAGGCGATCTGGCAGGCGATGGAGGCGGCGGGCGATCTCTACCTTGACCGCTACGAAGGCTGGTACTCGGTTCGCGACGAGGCCTATTACGACGAGAGCGAGCTAACCGTCGGTGAGGACGGGGCAAAGCTCTCCCCGCAAGGCACGCCGGTGGAGTGGACGGTGGAGGAAAGCTGGTTCTTCCGCCTTTCCAAGTATCAGAATCAATTGCTTGATCTGCTTCGTAAACCCGGTTTCCTCGAACCAGCTAGTCGCCGCAACGAGATGATCGCCTTTGTCGAACAGGGCCTGCGCGATCTGTCGGTCAGCCGGACCTCGTTCGATTGGGGCGTGAAGGTCCCCGGCAGCGAGGGGCACGTGATGTATGTGTGGGTCGATGCACTCACAAATTACCTCACGGGTCTTGGCTATCCTGATAATATGGGGGAGTTTTGGCCCGCCAGCCTGCACCTGATCGGCAAGGATATCGTGCGCTTCCACACGATCTACTGGCCCGCCTTTCTGATGAGCGCTGGCCTGCCGGTGCCGCAGAAGGTGTTCGGCCACGGCTTCCTGCTCAACCGCGGGCAGAAGGAATCGAAGTCGCTCGGCAACGTCACCGATCCGCTGGCGCTGGCCGAAACCTTCGGGGTAGACGCCTTGCGGTATTTCCTGATGCGCGAAGTCGCCTTCGGGCAGGATGGGAGCTATTCACCCGAAGCGATTGTTTTGCGGTCTAATGCTGAGCTGGCGAACAGCTTCGGGAATCTGGCGCAGCGTACGCTTTCGATGATCGCGAAGAATTTGGATGGCGTGCTTGCCAGCGACTATTCGCCCCAAGAACCCGATATCGCGCTTGAAACCACGGTGAATGATGCTGCGCGCAATCTGCTGCCCCGGGCGTTCGAACAATTGGCCTTTTCGATGGGCATCGAGGATTGGCTGCGTGCGGTCTATGCCTGCAACCAATATGTTGACGAACAGGCGCCGTGGGCGCTCAAGAAAACCGATCCTGAACGAATGGCTGAGGTATTGACCACCTTGTTCCGCCAGCTCCGCACGCTGGCCATTGCGATCCAGCCAGTAGTGCCGGAAAAGGCGGCAGCGCTGCTCGACCAACTCGGTATCCCGGACAGCGAACGCACCTACGCCGCGCTCGGCGATGCGGAATGGTTCTCCCGCCTCGTCGCCAGCGGCTTTACCGTCGCTCCGCCGACCCCGCTGTTCCCCCGGCTCGAACTCCCGGCCGAGGAGGCCGCGAGCTGATGCTGGTCGATAGCCACTGCCATCTGGAATACAAAGGCCTCGTCGAGGACCGCGAGGGCGTGCTCGCCCGCGCCCGGGCGGCGGGGGTGGGGGCATTCCTCAACATTTCGACCCGTCAGAGCGAGTGGGAGCAGGTGGTTGCCACCGCCGCGCGCGAGCCTGATGTCTTCGCCAGCGTCGGCATCCACCCGCACGAGGCCGACGGACATCAGGACTTGGGCCGCGCCGTCTTGTTGGAGGCGACGCAGCACCCGAGGGTCATCGCCATCGGCGAAACCGGGCTCGACTACTATTACGACAAGTCGGACAGAGCGGCACAGAAGGCTCTGTTTCGCATGCATATTGATGTCGCGCGCGAAACCCAGTTGCCGCTCATCATCCACACCCGCGATGCTGAGGATGACACCTTCACCATTCTTGCCGAGGAGGCGGGGAAGGGGGCTTTTCCAGCCCTGATCCATTGCTTCACCGCCTCGGCCGATTTCGCCCACAAAGTGCTGGAACTGGGGCTGACGATCTCGCTGTCCGGGATTGTGACCTTCAAGAATGCCAAGGACTTGCAGGAGGTGGCAAAGATCATTCCCGACGACCGGCTGCTCGTCGAAACCGACAGCCCGTTCCTTGCCCCCGTGCCGCACCGTGGCCGAGTGTGCGAGCCGGCCTACGTCGCCGATACTGCGACTTTCGTCGCAGGCCTGCGCGGAACGAATGTGGAACGGCTGACGGCGCTGACCACCGCCAATTTCTTCAACCTGTTCACCAAGGCGGCGCTGTGAAGCTGGTGATGCTCGGCTCGGGCACCTCAACCGGGGTGCCGCGGCTGGGCGGACCCGATGGCGCGGGTGATTGGGGCGACTGCGATCCGCAAGAGCCTCGCAACCGCCGCACGCGGGTCTCGATCCTGGTCGAGAGTAACGAAGGTCGTCGACTGCTCGTCGACACCTCATCCGATTGTCGTGCGCAGCTCCTTGCCAACCGGATCGACAGCATCGACGCGGTATTCTGGACGCATGATCACGCCGATCACTGCCATGGCATCGATGATCTGCGGGTGCTGCGATATGGCCGCGCTGGCCCGATCCCGGGCTTTGCCGAGACCGAAACGGTGCGTCGTTTGCGGCAGCGGTTCGGTTATGTCTTTGCGGGACAAGAGGGGTATCCGACAATCTGCACCCTCGACACGCTGGATCGCCTTCGGATGATTGCCGGGTTCGGAGTCGAATGGTGCCAGATGGCGCATGGTCCTGGCGAGACGACTGCGTATCGCTTTGAAGCTGATGGCAAGAGCATTGCCTATGCGACAGATTTCAATGCCATTTCTGATACGATGATCGATCTGTTCTACAAGGTCGACATCCTCGTCAGCGATTGCCTACGCCGTGAACCGCATCCCACCCATGCGCATCTCGGCATGGCAATCGAGTTGGGAGAGCGCTGCAAGGCGGGCCGCGTGGTCCTCAGCCACCTCGACAAGAGCATGGATTATCAGTCGCTTTGCCGCGAGGTGCCGGAGTTCGTGACTGTCGGTTATGATGGGCTGGAGATTGTTGCGTGACGCCGGATCTGCTGATCCCGATCATCAGCAGCATTGCATGGCTGGTTCTTTGCGGAGCTGCCTTAGCATCCTACCGGCTCAAGTGGGGTCAGATGGTGAAAATGGCTCTGGTGTGGGTGGCAATTTTTGTCGGGCTTTATGTCGTGGTGGAGTGGTTCCTGTTCGCTCAGGACGCCGCCAGCACGCTGGCATAGGTTTTACATAATATATATTATCCATCTTAAGGATCGCGATGATCGACATCGAAAAACAGCTCCCTATCGACCGTCTCCTCGGCATTATGGCCCGCCTTCGCGACCCGCAGCACGGATGTGAATGGGATCTCGCGCAGGATTTCGGCACCATCGCGCCGTACACCATCGAGGAAGCCTACGAAGTCGCTGACGCGATTGCGCGTGGAGACATGGCTGATCTCAAAGATGAACTTGGCGATCTGCTGCTTCAGGTCGTGTTCCACGCCCGCATGGCCGAAGAAGCTGGCCATTTCGCCTTCGACGACGTCGCTGCATCAATCAGCGCCAAAATGGAAGCGCGCCACCCGCATATCTTCGGCGATGCGGCGGGCACCATGGACGAAGCGCGCTGGGAGGACCTGAAGGCCGATGAACGCGCTGCGAAAGGTATTCCTAGCGCCCTCGACGGCGTGGCACTCGCGCTCCCGGCGTTGATGCGGGCGCAGAAACTACAGAAACGTGCCGCGCGGACCGGGTTTGACTGGCCCGATCCCTCGGGCTCGGAAGCAAAAATTCACGAGGAAGTTGAGGAATTAAAGGCTGCGTCTTCAGACCTCGAAAAGTTCGAGGAAGCCGGAGACCTGCTGTTTGCTGTGGTCAATTTCGTGCGTGCGCACGGCGTTAGTGCCGAGGACGCGCTGCGGGCCGCCAATGCCAAATTTGAGCGCCGCTTCCGCGCGATGGAGGCGCTGGGTGGTGGAGACTTCCCGTCACTGACGCTGGAGCAACAGGAAGCACTGTGGCAGCAGGTAAAGAAAGCCGAATAACCGGCTATTCTGACGCAAAAAGCGAGCTGAACTGACCAAGTTCCTTGGGATTCAGCCGCACGGTCAGCCTCCGCATCGGCCCCTCCGCGCCCTCGCCGCCGTCGCTTTCTGCCAGCACATCGCCATGGGCATGCAGCCAGGCAATCCGGCGGCCATCGCGCAACGGAATCACGAAAGTCGCTTCTTGCGCGCCGCCGGTCAGCAACCGGGCCAGTTCTGCTTCAAGCCCGTCAACCCCCTCGCCCGTCGCCGCCGAGAGGATAACAGCCCCCTGCCCTTGCGCCGCCTCGGACAATTCTGCCCGTTCTTCAGCGATTAACAGGTCACACTTGTTCCAAACTTCAAGGATCGGAATCGCGCTCGTTCCCGTTTCCGCATCGACCACGCCGAGATCGGCGAGCACCTCCAGCACCTGCTTCTTTTGTGCGGTATGGCCGGGATTCGCCATGTCGCGCACGTGGCAGATGACATCTGCGCCGGTCACTTCCTCGAGCGTCGCGCGGAAGGCGGCCACAAGCTGCGTCGGAAGATCAGAGATAAAGCCCACCGTGTCGGACAGGATTGCCTTCTCCACCCCCGGCAGACCGATCGCCCTCATTGTGGGGTCCAGGGTAGCGAATAGCAGATCCTCCGCCATCACATCCGCCCCGGTGAGACGGTTGAACAAAGTGGACTTGCCAGCATTGGTGTAGCCCACCAGCGCGATCACCGGCCAGGGTGCCCTGCCCCGCCTTTCGCGGTGGAGCGTGCGGGTTTTCCTCACCTGATCGAGCTCGCGCCGGAGGCGGCTCATGCGCTGGCGGATCATCCGGCGGTCGGCCTCGATCTGGGTTTCCCCCGGGCCGCCGAGAAAGCCGAAGCCACCGCGCTGGCGCTCAAGGTGGGTCCAGCTGCGCACGAGGCGGCTCTGCTGGTAGTCGAGATGCGCGAGTTCCACCTGCAGACGGCCTTCGGCGGTCGCAGCGCGCTCACCAAAGATTTCGAGGATCAGGCCGGTGCGGTCGATCACTTTTCGCTTCAAACGGTCTTCAAGATTGCGCTGCTGGATCGGGGTCAGTGCGCCGTCGACGATGACCAGATCGGCCGCGTGTTGCTCGCACCACACGGCAATACTCTCAACCTGACCCGAGCCGAACAGCGTGTTGGGCTGCATTTTGCGGACCGGCAGGATCGCCGAGTGGGCAATCACCACCCCAATCGCGAGCGCCAATCCCTCAGCTTCGGCCAGACGCTCGGCTGCATCGAGATCGTAACGCAGCGCCTTGATATCCGGGCACAGGACAACGGCCCGCGCCCCGCGGGTCACCTCATCCTGAAGTTCGCTTTCAAAGGTCAGTCGTCCGCCCCGTCATCATCGTGACCGGCGTCATCATCGACGCTCAGATCAACCGGCACAGCAGGCTGGATGGTCGAGACAGCATGCTTATAGGCAAGCTGCACCGCGCCATCGCGTTCCAGCAGCATGCAGAACAGGTCATAGGCCGCGATCCGGCCTTGCAGCATCACGCCGTTCACGAGGAACATGGTCACCTGCACATGGGCCTCGGCCACACGGTTAAGGAACACGTCCTGCAACAGCTTTTGCTTCTTGCTGCCGGGCTGGCTGGCGAACTGCTCGGCGTCGAGCGATTGGCCCGGCATGATCGTGCTGATCGCGTGTTTATATACCAGCTGCGATTGTCCGTCGCGGCGCAGCAGGATCGAGAAGTTGTCGAACCACGTCACGATACCCTGCAGCTTCACCCCCTTGACCAGAAACATGGTCACGGGAATCTTGTTCTTTCTCAGGATATTGAGGAACGCGTCCTGCAGATTGCCCGGTCGCTGGGTTGATCCGGTGCCACTGCTGGCGCGCGGCTCGCTGGACGCGGCGGGGCGCGTGACAGGGCGGGGGGAGAGCGTTCGCCCGCTGGACATGGTCTTGGCTCCTGTTCTTGGCGGCCACCTTTGCGGTCCGCAAAATATACGGGCGCCGCATCGCATAGATCGGCTCCGCACGGCGTATAATGGCGATTGCAAGGCCTTGCGACAAGGCTTGAATCGGAACGAAGGCTGAAGCCGAGCCGCAGCTCAGTCCTCTCCCTCGCGCCGATCCGCCATGCCCAGCAGCTTGAGCTTCCGATGCAAAGCGGATCGCTCCATCCCAATAAAGCTCGCTGTTTTGGAAATATTGCCAGAAAACCGGCGAATCTGGATGGCGAGATATTCGCGTTCAAAACTCTCGCGGGCCTCGCGCAGCGGAACCCCCATGATGGCCGACAAGCTGTCCCCAGCGATGCCGATCTGTCCCCCGATGATTTCGGGAGGTAGCATTTCAGGCTCGACCATCGTCAACCTTTCACGCGGGGTCATGATGATCGTACGCTCGACGACGTTCCTGAGTTGCCGGACATTGCCCGGCCAGTCATAGGCCTGCAGCGCCGCCATCGCCTCTGGCGAGATGTCGGGCGGAGAAAGTCCCTGATCGGTTGAATAGCGGGTGAAGAAATGCTCGGCCAAAGCGGGCACATCCTCGCGGCGCTGCGCAAGCGATGGGATCGCCACCGGCACCACGTTGAGCCGGTAGAACAGATCCTCACGAAACCGCTTCTCCGCCATTTCGACGGTAAGGTCACGCGTGGTGGAGGATACGACCCGGACATCAACCCCAATCTGACGCGTTCCGCCGACGCGCACAAAGCTCTGATCGGTCAGCACCCGCAAGATGCGCGCCTGTGTGGACAGCGGCATGTCTGCAATCTCATCAAGATAGAGCGTTCCGCCGTCGGCGAGTTCAAGCAAGCCCGGGCGCACCTGCTTGCCGCCGCTTTCTTCGCCGAACAGCTCCTGTTCGAAGCGTTCAGGCGTAATCCGAGCCGAATTGACCAGCACGAACGCGCCATTGGCCCGCGCGCTCCAGGCATGCAGCAGGCGGGCCGCCACTTCCTTGCCAGCCCCTGGAGGGCCCGAAATCAGCACCCGGCTCCCGGTGCTCGCCACCCGCTTGAGCGTCGCGCGCACGCTATTGATGGCGGGTGAGTTCCCGGTGAATTCGGCGCTGCCCCAACTGCCTTCCCGTAAACGGCTGTTTTCACGCCGGAGCCGCTCGGTCTCGGTCGCACGCTCGACCAGCAGCAGCAAGCGCTCCGCCTCAAACGGCTTTTCGATGAAGTCCATCGCCCCGCGCCCGACCGCAGCGACAGCGGTGTCGATATTGCCGTGACCGGAGAAGATGATCACCGGCAGATTGGGCTCGCGCGCTTTGATCGCATCGAGCAGCTCCAGCCCGTCCATCGCGCTGCCGTGAAGCCAGACATCAAGCAGCACGAGGCTCGGGCGGCGCTCATCAATCGCAGCAAGCGCCTCGCCGCTGTCGGCCGCCGTGCGGCAGGCATACCCCTCGTCGCCGAGCACCCCGGCAACCAGTTCGCGGATGTCGCGTTCATCATCGACGATCAGGATTTCGAGCGCCACGGGCACGGTCCTTTGGCTGGCAATAAAGAATGGGGCAAAGGCGCGGTCATGCGCCAGCGCCTTCCGGTGGTTGCGGACTACGCGCAAAGCGCAAGGTAACGCGGGTGCCGCCGCTTGGCGTGCTGGCAAAGCTCATGTCACCGCCATGCTCGTCAACGATCTTGTTGACGATGGCGAGCCCGAGTCCGGTGCCCTTGTCCCGAGTGGTGACATAGGGTTCGGTTATTCTCTCTCGGTCCGACGGCAGGCCGATGCCGTTATCCTCGATCGCAATCGTAACGAAGGCACCCGCATCGCGGATGCTGACGTCGATTTCTCCGGCATATTGCCCCAGCGCCTCAGCAGCACGCGCTTCGACCGCTTCGACCGCGTTCTTGAGCACATTGGTCATTGCCTGCCCGAATTGATGGCGATCGCAGCGCACTTCGCGGTTAATCAATTCGGCAGAGGTAACGGTAAGGGCGATCCCGGAATGGGCGACTTCCTGTAAGAACACCGCCTGCCGGAGCAGATCGAGCACGTCCTCGTCGCGAAACACCGGCTTGGGGAGGCGCGCAAAAGACGAGAATTCGTCGACCATCTTCCTCAAGCCGCCAACCTGACGCACGATCGTATCGGTCAATTCGTCAAATAGCGCGCGCTCGCCATCGTCCACTTGCGTGGCGTAGCGGCGCTTGAGGCGTTCGGTTGCCAACTGGATCGGGGTGAGCGGGTTCTTGATCTCGTGGGCAATGCGGCGAGCCACGTCCGACCAGGCAGCCTGCCGCTGGTCGAGCAGTTGGCGGGTAATATCCTCAAAGGTGATCACATGCCCGCTCGAACCCGGCGCAACCTTGACCGCAAGGGTGAGCAATTCGGTGCCTTTGGCATGGGTGATGATGGCGCGCTCCTTGCCGTCCGCAATCATGCGGCACAATTCGGGGGAAAGCTCGTCGAGCGCATGGCCGATCATGCTGTTGCCTTCGTCGGAGGCCTTGGCCCCTTCCGGAGCAAGCAGCGCCGCTGCAAGCGAGTTCATCAGCGTCACTCTGGCATCGGCATCAACCGAGATGACCCCGGCCGTCACCGATTCCAGCACGGCTTCGGTGAAGGCGCGGCGGTCATCGATCTGGCGATTGGCGCTTACCAGCGCCTTGGTCTGCTTCTCCAACTGTGCAGTCATGCGGTTGAAGGCGCGGTTGAGCAACCCGATCTCATCCGCCCCGGTGCGCCCCTCAAGCCGCAGCGCAAAGTTGCCTTGCCCCACCTTGCGTGCAGCACCCACGAGATTGGTGAGCGGCTCAACCTGGCGATCGGCAAAGCGCAGCGCGAACCAGATAGCCAGACCCACAAGCAGCAAGCTGACCGCCACAAGCGCAATATTAAAGCGCAGCTGCAAGGTGCGCGCGCTTCCGGTCAGGCGGTCATAGGCCGTAACGATCGACTGCGCCTTCGACCACGAATTGAACATCGTCTCTTCGGTGGTGCGAGCGTTGTAGAGATAGACCCCAGCCTCGGCGTCGATCGGCGCGAGCGCCTCGATCCGTTCCGGGTTACCCTTCACTACGGCAAGATCGCCGCGATCAAGCCGGGGAAGCGCGGCGCGGCTGAATTCGAGCGGGCTGGTGTCCCGCGTCAGGTTGAAAACGGCAGCCGTTCGGAACGTCCCGTCATCCATGCGTTGCAGGATTGCGCTCTCGGAAATCTCCCGGCCCTGGGCCTGATACAAATAAAAGTCAGGAAAATCAGGATCTGTGATCGGCACCCGCACAAGCGTGTCACGCATGTCGGTTGCCATCGCGATGGTGTTCTGTTCGACGTTGCGCTGGTTGGCATCATAGTAACTTTGCGCCAGCGCATTGGCATTTTCCATCAGCCCGCGCGATTCGTCGGAGAACCAGAAATCGACCCCGGTCTGGAACAAGAAGGCGGCAAATCCCGCCACCAGCAGGGTTGGCAGGGCGGCGACCATCGAGAAGAAAAACACCAGCCTGACATGCAGACGCGCCGTGCTTCCCGCTGCGCGGCGCAGCGCGAGACGGCGGCCGATCAGCACCAGCAGCGCCATCGCTGGCACCAACGTCGCCATGAGCAACCCTGAAACCTTCATGGTCGGCACTAGGTCATCGGGTTCGCCCGCGCGCGAAAAAGTCAGATAGGTCGCACTCACCGCCGCGACGAGAGCGATGACCGCGACGACCTCAAGCCACAGGAACACATTGGCGCGCCGGGCAGCGATCACGAAACGGCGCCACCAGCGCGGGAGTTGCTGAGCCTTGAGGCTCGGAGTGCGGGTTGCAGGGCCGTCCATCGTTGCGCGCATACAACAATGGTGTGGCAAAATTGCAAGGCCAAACTGGCTGACAGCGGTTCGCGCTGGGAAAAGGGCGATCACCCATCAGGGCGAAGAAAACCGCTCCGGCTCCAGCCCCAACTCACCGATCCGCTTGCGCAAGGTGTTGCGGTTGATACCCAGCAATTGCGCTGCGCGCAGCTGGTTGCCTCCCGTCCGCCCCAGCGCGTATTCGATCAGGGGCTTTTCAAAAGCCGCCAGTGCGCGGTGATAGAGCGCGCCGGGCGGAGGAGATTCAACGGCAAGCCAGCCCGTCAGCGCCGCGCCGAAGCCGCCCTGCCCACCGCTCTGCGGCGCCTGAGCCGGGGCGATCTCCGGTCCGATGATGTCGAGCACCCCATCGGCATCGATGCGCTCCTCACGCGCCATCAAGGCAAGGCGATAGACGACATTGCGCAGCTCGCGCACATTCCCGCGCCAGTTTCGCGCTTCAAGCTGCGCAAGCCCATCAGGCGTAACTAGACGCCGCGGCAAGCCGTCCTGCGCGGCAAGCCCGAGAAAGTGCTGCACCAGGGCGGCAATATCCTCGCGCCGCTCACGCAAGGGCGGCAGCACGATCGGCACCACATTGAGGCGATAAAACAAGTCCTCGCGGAAGGTACCCGCGGCGATCATCGGGGTCAGGTCGCGATTGGTTGCGGCGATGATCCGCACATTGACCGCAATCTCCTGCCGTCCGCCCACGCGACGGATGCGCCCCGATTGCAGCGCACGCAGAAGCCGGGTCTGCGCCTCGGCGGGCATATCCCCGATTTCGTCGAGGAACAGAGTGCCGCCATTGGCCTGCTCGAACTTGCCGATGGCCTGCGCGATGGCGCCCGTAAACGCGCCTTTCTCATGCCCGAACAACTCGCTCTCAACCAGATCGGCCGGGATGGCCGCGGTGTTGACCGCCACAAAGGGCCCTGAGCGCCGGTTGCCGAGTTCGTGGATCGCCTCGGCCACCAGCTCCTTGCCCGTGCCGCTTTCCCCGGTGATGAGTACGGTCAGATCATTGCGCAGCACGCGGGTGATCATCCGGTAGACGCCCTGCATCGCCGGACTGCGCCCGACAAGCGGCATGCGCTCGCCCTCCTCGTCGGGCAGGGCTGCATCGCTGAGCGTCTTATCGGGCGCGCGCGATCCGGCAGCTTGGCGCACGGCCTGCACCAGCTCATCGAGATCGAACGGCTTGGGGAAGTATTCAAAAGCCTCGCTCTCACTGGCCCGTACGGCCGTATCGAGCGTATTCTGGGCCGACAGCACGATCACGGGCATGTCGGGCGCTTTCGCTCGCACAGCAGCGAGGCTGGCCAGACCATCGCCATCTTCAAGGATGACGTCGGTCAGCATCACCGCGTATTGCCGCCCTTCAAGCAAGTGGTCGCGCGCGGCAATCCCGGTGCAATGGGCGATGGCAAAGCCTTCGTCCTCTAGCGCGGCGATGATGACGGTCGCGATTGCAGCATCATCCTCCACAAGCAGGATCGGATCGGTGCGCGTCTGCGACATGACTTAGGCCTCGCTTGCCTGCGGCAGATGGAGGCGGAAATGGGTGAGCCCGGTACGCGGGTCACGCTCGTGGGAGACGTTGCCGTTCATGTCTCGCACCAACTTGCGCACAAGCGATAGGCCCAGTCCCTGCCCCGATGGTTTCGAGGACACGAAGGGCTCGAACACGTGATCGCGCAAGGCGGGATCAATACCAGGACCATTATCGCTCACCGTGATCTCGATCGGCAAAGGCACCGCGCGCCCGTGCCTGATGGCGCTGAAGGCCATCCCGCTCACGAAACGCGTCTGGACAATGATCATTGCTCCGCCAGGCCCTTGCAATGCGGCCTCGCGGGCGTTGGCAATCAGATTGATGAGCACCTGCTGGAGCCCATCGCGATTGGCGAGCACCGGCGGGAGTGAGGGATCGAACTCCTCACGGATTTCAACATGGTCCGCATCACCCGCAGCCGCCGCGCGAATGGTGGCGACCGCCGCGCGGATCGCCTCATGCGGATTGCACGGTGCCATCGCGCCAGTACGGGTGCTGCCAAGCTGCTGCATCCGATCGATGAGCCGCGCAATACGATCAACCTCGTCGGTGATCATCCGGGCGAGCTTCTTGTCGGCAGGCGGCAATTTGCGTTCGGCCAACTGCCCCGCCCCACGGATCGCTGCCAGCGGGTTCTTGATCTCATGCGCCAGCACTGATGGGGCGCCGAGCATGGCCTCCCCGCTAGCGGGCCCCGCGCCATCATCATGCCCAAGCTGCGACAAGGTGACCACCTGCCAACCCGGAAAGCCGCCCAGCGGCGACGCAGTGAGATTGACCCGCACCTCGGCTCCCGCCACCCGGATCGTCATGTCGCGCACCACCAGCGCCTCTTCGCCACTGGCAAGGCGCGCGGCTACGCGCGGATCGAGCGGGCCGATCCGGTCAAGCAAGGGCTGTCCAATCAGGCGGCTGGCACTGGTGCCCAGTAGGTCTTCGGCGGCGTGGTTGGCTTCGGCAATCCGACCCTCGCGATCAACCAGTACCAGCGCAAAGATCAGGCCTGCGATCTGTGCGGCAGATCCCGGTCGTGGCTTCACATCCTCCGCAGCCGCTGCGGTCCGCCCTGTCGCCTTAATCGCCACGCGTCAGGCGGCCTGTTGCATCAGCAAGGGAGAATAGAAACGCTCGATCTCACCCAGCACCTGATCGGCATCATCGATGAAGTTGACCATGTTGCGGAACTCGGCCGAGCCATGCAGTCCCTTGGTGTACCATCCCAGATGCTTGCGGGCCATCTTTACGCCCGTATCGCGGCCATAGTGATCGAGCATCCGATGATAATGCTCGACCACGAGGTTGAATTGTTCATCCATACCGGGCGTGGGCCGCGCTTCGCCGGTGCGCCACCAGTGCATCACCTGACCCAGCAGCCACGGACGACCATAGGCCCCGCGCCCGATCATCACGCCGTCTGCGCCCGATTGTTCGAGCGCCTTGGCCGCGTCGTCGATACTGCAGATGTCACCATTGACGATCACCGGAATGCGGACGGCCTCCTTCACCTTGCGGATGAAGGCCCAATCGGCGCTGCCCTTGTACATCTGGTTGCGGGTGCGCCCGTGGACGGTGATCATCTGAACGCCGATATCCTCGGCCATGCGCGCAAGCTCGGGCGCGTTGAGGCTGTTGTGATCCCAGCCCATCCGCATCTTCACGGTGACCGGCACCTTGACTGCCGCGACGGTGGCTTCCATCAGCCGGACTGCCAGCGGCACTTCGCGCATCAGGGCAGAGCCGGCGAGCTGGCCGACCACCTTGCGCACCGGGCAGCCGAAATTGATGTCGATGATCGCTGCGCCATTGCCTTCCTGGATTCGCGCCGCCTCGGCCATGCTAGCGGGGTCGCAGCCGACCAGCTGCATCGAAACGGGTTCCTCGATCCGGTCCCACGCGGTCTTCTGCGTGCTCACCCGGGTTTCTCGGATTGCGGCTTCGCTCGCCACCATCTCGGTGACGTTGAGTCCCGAGCCATAGCGCCGCACCAGCGTGCGGAACGGCATGTCGGTCACGCCGGTCATCGGCGCAAGCACGACTGGTTCGGCGACCGTTACCGGGCCGATGGAAATCGGCTTCAAGGCCGGTGGAGGGGGAAGCATGGTCATTGAGGGAATGGTGCCTAAAATATGGGCAGGCGCATAGTGGATTGCCGAAAGCCCGTCCAGACCCTAAGCGAACGCCCCGATGGAGACTACTGCCCCCCTCCCCCCCTTCGCCGCAATTGTTGTGGCTGCTGGCAAGGGTCTGCGCGTTGGTGGCAACACCCCGAAGCAGTTTCGGATGTGGCGTGGAAAGCCGCTGATCCGGCACAGTATTGAAGCCTTGCTGGCCTCAGGAGCTGCGCCGCTGGTGGTGGTGATTGCGAAGGGAGCCGAAGCTGAAGCGCGGGCCGCTCTGGCAGGGCTTGAAGGGCTTGAATTTGTCCCAGGCGGCGTGACCCGTCAGGATTCGGTGCGCTGCGGGCTGGAAGCCCTCGCCGCCGTTGCGCCTGAGCGCGTGCTGGTCCAAGACGCTGCCCGCCCCGATCTTCCGCGCGCTGTCATCGCCCGCTTGTTGAACGCGCTGGAAGCGCAACCGGGCGCGATCCCAGTGTTGCCAGTGGTCGACAGCCTTGCGGTGGCAAGCGGCGGCGTAATGGCGGGCAAGGCCGAGCGCGAGGCCCTGCGCCGGGTACAAACCCCGCAGGCCTTCCGCTTTACTGCCATCGCCGACGCGCACCGCGCATGGACCGGCCCCACCGATGCTGGCGATGATGCACAAGTGCTGATGGCAAGCTCAGGTTCAGTCGCGCTGGTCGATGGTGACGAGCGTCTCAAGAAGATCACCTTTGCCGAGGATTTCATGGACCAAAGCCCCCTCCCCCCCTTCCGCATCGGTCAGGGCTTTGATGTCCACCGTCTCGAAGCGGGCGAAGAGCTTTGGCTCGGCGGCGTGCTGATCCCACATGACAAGGGGCTTGCGGGCCATTCCGACGCCGACGTCGCGCTCCACGCGATCACCGACGCGGTGCTGGGCGCAATTGGCGAAGGCGATATCGGCACCCATTTCCCGCCGAGCGACCCGCAGTGGCGCGGTGCGCGTTCTGAGCGGTTTCTGGAGCATGCTGTGAGCTTAGCGCGCGCGGCTGGCTATGCGGTCGGCAATATTGACCTCACCCTGATCTGCGAGGCCCCCAAGATCGGCCCCCACCGTCCCGCCATGCGGGCCGAAGTGGCGCGGCTTATGGGGCTTGATGAAGGCGCGGTCAGCATCAAGGCCACCACCACCGAAAAACTCGGCTTTACCGGCCGCGGCGAAGGGATCGCCGCGCAGGCCGTCGTCTGTCTTGTTCGCACATCGGAAGGAACTTCCCAATGACCTCTCGCCTGTCCGCGCCTGCCCTCGCCTTGGCCGCGCTCGCCACTGCCCAGACTGCCGCGGCCCAGCAGCAGACCTGTGTTCGCTCAGCCGATTTGGGCGACGCCGTCGTCTATGCCATGCCGATTGCCTATGACGCGGTGCGCAACGCCTGCGCCAACCGCTTGACCCGCGATGGCTTCATCGCCACCAAAGGCGATGCCTTCGTCGCCGGTTTCCGCACGCGCCAAAGCGCGGCCTGGCCCGGCGCCTTCCGCTTGCTGAAGACCTTCATGGCGGGTGACACCAGCGGGGGCGCTGGCTCGGGCCAAGACATGATCGCCATGATCTCGTCGCTGCCCGAGGAATCTCTGCGTCCCTTTGTCGACGGCCTGATCGGCCAGATGATCGCCGGCGAGATCAAGGGCGATGATTGCGGCAAGATCGAGCGCGGTGTAGAACTCATCAGCCCGCTCCCGACCGACAATGTCGGTGGCCTGTTTGCCTTCATTGCCGAGATGGCTGATCTCAAGAACCCGGCCATCTGCAATACTGCTGTGGAAGCGAAGAAGAAGTAATGCCGCTCTATCTCCTCCCCAGCGACATTACAGAACTGGCTGCTCGTGTTGTGGCCGAGAATGCCAGCGCTGGACGCAGTGTGGCGCTGGCCGAAAGCTGCACGGGCGGGCTGGTGGCGGGGGCCCTGACCGAGATTGCCGGGTCATCCGCTGTGTTCGACCGCGGGTTTATAACCTATTCCAACGAAGCCAAGATCGAGATGCTGGGGGTCTCCCCCGACATCATCGATACGTTCGGGGCGGTTTCAATCGCCTGCGCCTGGGCGATGGCCAAGGGCGCGCTCGATCGCTCCAAGGCAGATGTCGCCGTGGCGATCAGCGGCGTAGCAGGGCCCGGCGGCGGCACCCCGAACAAGCCGGTCGGAACGGTGGTCTTCGCCCGGGTCATCCGCAACTCGGTCGGCGAGCCTGAGGGGGAACTCAAATTCTTCGAGGGCGGCGATGGCGCTGATGGCCGCGCCGAAATCCGCCGTCAGGCGGCGCTGTGCGCGCTCGAATTGCTGCTGTCATAAAGCTGCGCCGCGCGGGCCTCGAAGGCCTCGACCATCTTGCGGAAGGCCTTGTCGAAATATTGCCCGGCGATGCGTTCGAACAGCTTATTCTTGAAAGTGAAATCGACAAGGAAATCGATCTCGCAGGTGTGATCATCCACCGCGCGAAAGGTCCAGACATTGTCGAGATCCGAGAGCGGCCCGTCGAGGTAATGGACGTCGATCTCAAGCGGGCGCGATTTCTTCACCCGCGAGGTAAAGCTTTCGCGGATCGCCTTGAACCCCACCACCATGTCGGCGACCATTTCGGTTTCGCTGTTAGATCGCACGCGGGTGGCGATTACCCAGGGCAGGAATTCGCCATAGCGGCCCACATCAGCGACCAGATCAAACATCTGTTCGGCGCTGTAAGGCAGGCGGCGGGTTTCGCGGATGCCCGGCACTATGCTTGCGCCTTCGCTCCGGCGCGCGCGAGCTTTTCTTCCCGCGCGGCCCGCATCACCGCAAAATCCTCGCCTGCGTGATAGCTCGACCGGGTCAGCGGGCTGGCTGCGACCTGCAGGAACCCCTTGGCCCGCGCGATCGCGCCATAGGCTGTGAACGCCTTGGGGGTGACGAACTCTTCCACCCTGGCGTGCTTGGGCGTGGGTTGGAGATATTGCCCCATGGTGATGAAATCGACCTCGGCCGAGCGCATGTCGTCCATCACCTGATGGACCTCAAGTCGCTGTTCACCGAGGCCGAGCATGATCCCCGACTTGGTGAAGATCAGCGGGTTTTGCGCCTTCACCTCCTCCAGCAGCCGCAGCGACGCGTAATAGCGCGCGCCGGGGCGGATGGTGGGGTAGAGCCGCGGCACGGTTTCGAGATTGTGGTTGTACACATCCGGCCCCGCCTCGCAGATCATCTCGACCGCGCGGCGCATCTTGCCGCGGAAATCGGGGGTAAGGATTTCGATTGTGGTGGTGGGCGTGGTGCGGCGCAGGGCCTCGATCACTTTGACGAATTGGCTCGCCCCGCCGTCGGGTAAATCATCGCGGTCCACGCTGGTGACGACGATATGTTCGAGCCCCATCTTAGCCGCCGCAATCGCGGTATGTTCAGGCTCCAGCGGATCAACAGCGCGCGGCATCCCGGTCTTGACGTTGCAGAACGCGCAGGCGCGCGTGCAGACATCGCCCAGGATCATCACCGTGGCGTGCTTCTTGGTCCAGCACTCGCCGATATTGGGACAGGCGGCTTCTTCGCACACGGTGTTGAGATTGAGCTCTCGCATCAACCGCCGAGTTTCGTGATAGCCTTCGCTTACCGGCGCACGGACACGGATCCAATCCGGCTTGCGCTGGCGAGCGGGCCGCTCAGGCTGCGGTTCGGGCTGCGGCGTGCTGGCGAGATCGTTCATAGAGGCCATTTAGGCATCCCGCTGGGGTCTCGCAAGCTGGCGTCTTGGATGACCGGCTAATTGGCTGAGTAACAAAAAGGCGCCGGGTTTACGCCCGGCGCCTTGTTTAATTCATCAATGCGGGCGGCGCTTAGCCGCCGTTGGCTTGTTGTGCCGCGTAGGCTGTCCAGAGCTTGGCAATCGGCAGGCGGGGACCTTCGACCTTTGCCAAGGCCTCGCGCGCAGCGGCAAAATCGCCAGCACCGATCAGAGCAATACCGAGGCGCGTCAGCACAAGATTGGTATCAGCGCCGGCAAGCGCGAGGCTCTTTTGGTAAAAGCCCGCAGCCTTGGCATGCTCACCATAGCTCAGGAACGCGTCACCTGCAGCGACGACCGTGCGATAGGTTGCGGCTGCCGCGTTGGCATCACGCTCCAAGGCCGGCAGGTCAGCACGATCTGTTGCGATACGGCCGCTAGCGATTTTCAGCTGTTCGTCGACGAAGCTGTCCGAGCCTTTGGGGATCACGCCCCGGGCATAGGCCTGGTCGATGACATCCTTGACTTCCTTCGGCAAACGGCGCGCGTCGGCAGCTTCGATGTAATAGATATACTCGTTCTTATCCTGAATCATGTCGAGTTGCCTGCTCAGGCGCAGCAGATCGAGCATCACCGGCGCGTCAAAATCGTTGAGGTTGCGCGTGAGGTTCACAGCATCGCGCCAGTTTTCCGGCTGCGGATTGTCGATCACCCAAGCCGTGACGAAGTCATAGACCTGCGGCACGATCTGATTGGTATAGGCGACGGAAATGCCCCGCCGATACCAGCGTGCATCGACTGGCTGACCCTGCGCCTTGCGCTGCGCGATCGCATCGCTGAGATACTTCAGTCCTTCGATATTGCGGTCTTCGCTGAAATACAGCTCGGCCATGTTCATCTGCAGGTCAGAAGCGGAAATCTTGGCGTCGGCGTAGTTGAGGTCCATGGCGCGCTGCAGATAGCTGCGTGCCTTGTCGTATTGCTTGAGACTGGCAGCAAGCTGGAACGCAACCAGCGTAAAGCGGGGCACCTCGGCTGGTTGCACCTTACCGCTGGCGAGCATCAATTCGACACCCTTGAACTGGAAGGCTTCGTCCTTGGCGGTGATGCCCGTATTGAAGATCAGCCCGCCAATCGCGATCTGTTCATCCTGCGATACGGCCTGCGGCAACAAGGCATTGAGCTGTGCCTTGATCGCGTTGGGATCAGCGCCCGGCGCCTTGCTGGCCGTTTCGATCGCCTGATATCCGGCAACAAATTCCTTGGAATAGACGGGCTTGGCGGCCGCTTTGTCATCCTCTTTTTTCTTGTCGCGCTTTTGCGCATGGGCAGCATCGGCAAAGCCGGGGACGGCCAGCACGGCGGTGCCGCTTGCAAGCGCGATTGCGAGCGCAAGCTGCCAGGCAAGGCCGGGAAGCTGGCGACGGGGCGAAGTCAAATTGGTCACGGCATCCTCCAGTTGATACGCAGAACCGCATCCAACTGGCTGCGGAACTGCCTGAACCATGTTGCCGCCTTTGAACGGATGGCAACAGATTTGCAATTGCCGCTAGGCAGTCGGTGCTGAATGGCCTTTGAATGCCTTGTACGGGCCCTGGTCAGCAATACTGCAAATGTGGAAAAATGCGCAGTGTTCTTACCTTGTTCGCAGCCTAAGGTAGCGAAAGCGGCCTGCGGAGCCTAAATGCAGAGGACAAGCGGCGAACACACCCCGCAGGCCCGCGATGTGCGGCCCGGTGAACACAAGCAGAAACGGCCCAAGCCTTGAGCGACGACAGCGACATCCTCGATTCCCCCGCCCCTGTGCCGATAGGCGGCTTTGACCGCATCGACATCGTCGATGAGATGAAGTCGAGCTACCTCGACTATGCGATGAGCGTCATCGTCTCCCGCGCGCTGCCCGATGTCCGCGACGGGTTGAAGCCGGTTCACCGCCGCATCCTGTTTGCCAGTCAGGAAGGCGGCTTCGTCGCCGGGCGGCCCTATCGCAAGAGCGCCAAGATCGTTGGCGACGTGATGGGTAACTACCACCCGCACGGCGACAGCGCGATCTATGACGCGCTCGCGCGCATGACCCAGCCTTGGTCGATGCGGGTGCCCCTGATCGACGGTCAGGGCAATTTCGGCTCGATGGACCCCGATCCGCCCGCCTCGATGCGCTACACCGAAGCGCGGCTGGCGCGGGTGGCGAACAGCCTGCTTGACGATCTCGACAAGGACACGGTCGATTTCACCGACAATTACGATGGCAGCCGTAAGGAGCCGACGGTACTGCCGGCGCGCTTCCCCAACCTGCTGGTCAACGGCGCGGGCGGGATCGCGGTCGGCATGGCGACCAATGTGCCGCCGCATAACCTCGGCGAAGTGATCGACGCCTGCTTTGCCTATATGGACAACCCTGCGATCACCTCGGAAGAGCTGATCCAGTATATTCCTGGCCCCGACTTCCCCACTGCGCCGTTGATCCTCGGCACGCACGGCGCGCGGCAGGCCTATACCACCGGGCGCGGTTCAATCCTGATGCGCTGCCGCCACGAGATCGAAAGCACCCGCGGCGCTAAGAGCGAAGGGCGCGAAAGCATCGTCTTCACCTCAATCCCCTATCAGGTCGGCAAGTCCGCGCTGGTGGAGAAGATCGCCGAAGCCGCCAAGGACAAGCGGATCGAAGGCATCAGCGACATCCGCGATGAATCCTCGCGCGAAGGCGTTCGGGTTGTGATCGACCTGAAGCGCGATGCCACGCCCGAAGTTGTGCTCAACCAGATCTGGCGACACACCCCGGCGCAATCCTCCTTCCCCGCCAACATGCTGGCCATCCGCGGTGGGCGGCCCGAGACGCTGCGCCTGCGCGATTTCATCCAGGCCTTCATCACCTTCCGCGAGGAAGTGATCACCCGCCGCACCAAGTACGAACTCGCCAAGGCGCGTGAGCGGGCGCATATCTTGCTCGGCCTGGTGGTCGCGGTGTCGAACCTCGACGAGGTGGTGGCGATGATCCGCTCGGCCCCCAACCCGGCCGAAGCACGCGCGCGCCTGATGGCCAAGGAATGGCCGATTGGCGACATTGCGCAATATATTCGACTTGTCGAAGCGATTGAGCCTGATGCCGATCAGGAAGGGGGCACCTATCGCCTGTCCGAACGGCAGGTAAAGGCGATCCTCGAACTGCGCCTCCATCGCCTGACCGCGCTCGGCCGTGACGAGATCGGCGGCGAGTTACAGGGGCTCGCGGTGGCGATTGCGGAATACCTCGCCATCCTCGCTAACCGGGTCAAACTTTACGCCGTGATGCGCGAGGAGCTGGCGGAAATCCGCGCCACCTACGCCACGCCGCGCCTCTCCGAAATCGCCCCCGCTTGGGATGGTCTGGAGGACGAAGACCTGATCGAGCGCGAGGAGATGGTCGTCACGGTCACCCATGATGGCTACATCAAGCGCACCCCCTTGAACACGTTCCGCGCACAGGCGCGCGGCGGCAAGGGCCGCTCAGGGATGGCGACCAAGGACGAGGACGCTGTCGTCGAATTGTTCGTCACCTCGACCCACAACCCCGTGCTGTTCTTCACCAATACGGGGCGCGTCTACCGCATGAAGGTGTGGAAGCTCCCCGAAGGCGGGCCGCAGACCAAGGGCCGCCCGATGGTCAACCTCCTGCCACTGGGTGACGAGGAGCGCGTCACGAACGTTCTCCCCCTTCCCGAGGACGAGGCGACCTGGGCCAATCTGAACATCGTCTTCGCGACAGAACAGGGCATGGTCCGCCGCAACTCGATGGATGCCTTTGCGAACATCCCGACCGCCGGGAAATACGCGATGGGCTTCGTCGAAGGCTCGGGCGACCGCTTGATCGGGGTGCAATTGCTGACCGAGGATCAGGAAATCTTCCTCGCCAGCGATGCCGGCAAGGCGATCCGCTTCTCGGCCACCGATGCGCGCGAGACCAAGAGCCGCACCGGCATCGGCGTGCGCGGCATGAGCCTCAAGAAGGGCGGCAAGGTCGTCTCGATGGCGGTGGTCGATCCGCTCACCGCCGACATGGAAACGCGCGAGGCGTACCTGCGCGCAGCGGCGTGGAAGAACAACGACGCCGTGCCTACCCTGCCCGCCGAACAGATGGCAGCGATGGCCGAGGGCGAGGAGTTCATCCTCACCATCACCGCCAATGGCTATGGCAAGATCTCCTCGGCCTACGAATACCGCACCACCTCGCGCGGGGGGCAAGGGATCACCAATATCGGCACGCCCGAAAGCAATCCCGAACGCAACGGCCCGGTGGTGGCGAGTTTCCCGGTGAAGCATGGATCGCAGCTGATGCTGGTGACCGATCAGGCGAAGCTGATCCGCTTGGGGATCGATTTCCGCCATCTGATCGAAGGCGGGTTCGAGAGCCTCAAGGGCTTCTCGATCTCCGGGCGCGGTTCCTCAGGGATCCGTATCTTCGATGTCGCCAAGGGCGAACACATCGTCGGCGCGGCGCTGATCGACGAGAGCGAGGAGCCGGAAACCCCCGCCGAGGAAGCGATTGCCGCCGAGATGGCAAGCGACAGCGAGCCGCCCGTCACCTGATGGGCTGCTCGCCCCGCAAGCATTGCACGATGCCGGTCGCGATCATCACCTGACCGATGTAGTAGAGCGGCCAGATCAGGAGATCGGGCAGCGGGGTCAGATCGAAGGGGCCCATGCGCGCAAAGATGAACCAGTCGCTCACGACAAACAGCACCGCTCCGGTGCCGACCCGGTAGCGCGGATAGTGGCTCATCCACGCAGCTGATGCCATCGCCCCGAGGAACGCGGCATAAATCGCGATCTGCCCCGCGCCGCTTAGCAGATAGCTGACCAAAGGCGTTCCAATCAGCAGGGCCGCACCGATCAGTTTCTGCGTGGGTGACGGGCGCTTGTGGCGGTTCCTGAGATAGAGACCCACCGCCACCACATGCGCCGCCGCAAACAACGCGCCGCCTGTGACGAAATCGAGCTCTATCGCGACATCCCCCGCTGCGGCCAAAGCCAGTGTCGTCGCCAGCAGAAAGCCATCCGACCGGTGTTTGCCCGGCGACACCCGCAACTGCACATAAATGACCAACAACCCGACAGACGCGCCCTTGGCGAGCAATCCCCACGTGCCTTCGAAGACCGGATTGTCACTCAGGAAATAGAACGCCGTTGCCGCCGTGATGCTCGCCAAGAGCCACGGTCTCTGTTCAATCAGCGCCTGCTTCGCCATGGCTGCCGCTATTCCCCTTTGCGCTTCATCCGCCCCGAGGGCTTGCCGCAGGGCTAACACGCAATTACGTGGCCTGCCATGACTGGATCAGCGACTATGCACGATGTGCACATCATCGGCGGCGGGCTCGCAGGGAGCGAAGCGGCGTGGCAGCTGGCACAGCGCGGTGTTCGCGTGCGCCTGTCGGAGATGCGCGGCAGCGGCGAGATGACCCCCGCCCACCAGACCGATGGCCTTGCCGAACTGGTCTGCTCCAATTCCTTCCGCTCGGATGATGACACCAAGAACGCGGTCGGCCTGCTGCACCACGAAATGCGGATGCTGGACAGCCTCATCATGCGCGCCGGACATATCGCCCGCGTGCCCGCGGGAAGCGCCATGGCGGTGGACCGCGATGTGTTTTCGGCCGAGGTCGAGCGCGCGCTTGCCAGCCACCCCAATATCACCATCGTCCGCGAGCGGGTGGACGCCCTGCCCGCCACCGGGCTCACAATCGTCGCCACGGGCCCGCTGACCGCCGAAGCGCTCGCGGGCAGCATCGTGCGCGCCACTGGGGCCGAGCGGCTCGCCTTCTTCGATGCCATCGCGCCGATTGTACACCGCGACAGCATCGACATGAGCAAGTGCTGGATCCAGTCGCGCTGGAACAAACGGACCGAGGCCTCGAACGAAGGCGGCGACTACATCAATTGCCCGATGAACGAGGAGCAATACCGCGCCTTTCACCGCGGGCTGATCGAAGGCGAGAAAACCGAATTCAAGCAGTGGGAAAAGGACACCCCCTATTTCGACGGCTGCATGCCCATCGAGGTGATGGCCGAACGCGGCGTGGAGACGTTGCGCTATGGCCCGATGAAGGGCGTCGGCCTCGACAATCCCTTCGATGTGACACCCGAATTCCCGCAAGGGCGCTGGCCGTATGCCGTGGTGCAGCTCCGGCAGGACAACAAGCTCGGCACGCTGTGGAACATGGTCGGCTTCCAGACCAAGCTCAAATATGC
>OFDC01000612.1_pt1 | contig 25037 bp, 27 predicted proteins | sample 1520941 | NCBI WGS metagenome assembly OFDC01 (sample SAMEA94258168, study PRJEB24077) | hot springs metagenome | biome: Aquatic biome; feature: Water | place: India | collected 2012-12-06 | depth 5 m | reverse complement strand
GGGGAAGGGGTTTTCGGCTCAGTTCCGGTTCCGGTTTTTGAACCGCCAGCTGTCATTGCCCGTCTCGATGATGTCGCAGTGGTGCGTGATGCGATCGAGAAGAGCGGTGGTCATCTTGGGGTCGTGGAAGACGCTCGGCCATTCGCCGAAGGCGAGATTGGTCGTGATAATGACCGAGGTCTTTTCGTAGAGCTTGCTGATCAGGTGGAAGAGCATCTGGCCACCGGACCGGGCGAACGGCAGGTAGCCGAGCTCGTCAAGCACCACGAGATCAAGCCGCGAGAGTTGGGTGGCAAGGCTGCCGGCCTTGCCCAGGCGAGCCTCTTCCTCAAGCCGGTTCACCAGATCGACCGTATTGAAGTATCGGCCTCTGGCACCGGCGCGCACCACCGCGGCGGTGATGGCGAGAGCCAGATGAGTCTTGCCCGTGCCTGTTCCGCCGATCAGCACGATATTGCGCCGTTCCGGCAGGAACGAGCCCGTATGAAGCGAGCGGATCAGTCCTTCGTTGATCGGCGTGCCATCGAACATGAACCCATCCAGGTCCTTGATCGCCGGAAGCTTGGCTGCGGTCATGCGATAACGGATCGATGCCGCATCCCGGTGCGCCGTCTCCGCACGCAACAGGTCGCCCAACATCTCCATGACCGTTCTGTCTCGGCGGATGCCGTTGGTGACGGCATCATCGAAGGCCGCCACCATGCCCTTGAGCCCCAGCCCCTTGAGGGCGGCCATGATCTCATGCCGCTGCATCGAGGTCTCGCACGGTATCGTAGCGGCCGCAGTTCGCCTCTGGCGGATGCTTGAGCTTCAGGTTGACGACGACGTCCATAGCCTGGGCATCATGAGGCTCGCGGCGACGGGACAGGATGTTGAGGATGATCTCGTCGCTGATAGTACCGGCGCTGAGTGCCTCGCGCACTGCGGCCTCGACAGCCTCCAGGCCATCTTCGGGGACAGCGGCGAGGACGCGTACAAAGCGCCGGTCGGCATCGTCGCCCTTGCCCAACTTACGCCGCAATTGGGCCAGTGCAGGTGGGAGAGCCCAGTCCTGGAAGGGAGCACCATTGCGCAACGCACCGGGCTTGCGGGCGAGGATGGGCAGGTAGTGCCATGGATCGAAGATTGTCTGGTTCCGGCCGAAGACCCGTTCGTGTTCGGCCACGACAGCGCCGTCGCAGCGGATCACGATGCGCGTTGCATAGGCCCGCACCTGCACAGCCTGATGGGCCGCCTTTGCCATCACCGAGTACCGATTGCGATCGAAGCTCACGAGGCACGTCGAACTGGCTACGTGTTCGCTCTCGAAGAACCCGTCGAAGGGAACCGGTAGCGGTTGCAGCATCGGCCGCTCCACCTCCAGCGCCTGCGCGATCGTCATGCCTTCCTGGTCAGGATGCTGGTTGCGTTCCGCCCAGCGCCGGCACTCGGCTTCCAGCCAGATGTTCAGTTCCTCGAGGCTGGCAAAGCGCAGGCGCGGCTTGAACAGGCGCTCCCTACTGGTCTGAACCTGGTTCTCGACCTGACCCTTCTCCCACCCTGCGGCAGGACTACAGGCCACCGGCTCAACGCGATAGTGGTCCGTCATGATCAGAAACCGCCGGTTGAACAGGCGTTCCTTGCCGGTGAACACCGTCGTCACCGCCGTCTTCATATTGTCGTAGATGCCGCGCGTCGGAATCCCACCGAAGAAGGCAAAGGCGCGGGCATGTGCGTCGAACACCATCTCTTGCGTCTCGCGAGGATAGGCACGGACAAATGGTGCCCGTGACCAGCAAAACCGCATATGCGCGACCTTCACGCGCATTGGCTTGCCGGCGATCTCGACGTCCTCATGGCTCCAGTCGAACTGGTAAGCCTCGCCGGGCCGGTACATCAACGGGATGAACGCCTTGGTCATATCGCCGGCGTCAACGCGACGCTCACGCTTCCAGCGTGCAGCATAGCGCCGCACAGCGTCATAAGAGCCGCCAAACCCTTCGCGCTGAAGCAGATCATGGATCCGCGTCATGCGAAGCCGGTCACGCCGGGGCAGCCCTTCGTTCTCTTCAAGCAGTTCTTCCAGGCGAGTGCTGAAAGGGCCGGTCTGCGGCCGATGCTGTTCCTTGCGCTCGTAACTGGCATCCGCGTTCGGCGCCCGGATCGCCTTGCGCACCGTGTTGCGCGACAGCCGCAAATCCCGCGCTATCGCCTTGATCGGCTTACCGTCCCGGTGCTCCCGACGGATCCTCGTAATCGTCTCCACAACCAACATCCCTGTACCCGCCGTCCGGAACCGAAACGGCGGCGCTTCTCACAATGAGATGAAGGGGGTCAATTTTAGACGCCGATCACCCCGCTAAGGGGGTCAATTTTGCACGCCGCTCCACATATTTGACACAGACATGAACTGGCTTGCTTACGTTTCTGGGGGCCATTTGTGGTCAGCTCAAACCGGAAACTGGCTCGGTCCGCTTCGAGGGTCGACTCTCCTAGACCAGGCGGGGCGTCCAATTGGGTGGCACCCTGGTGATGGGGTCGGGGCATCTGCACGGCCTGCCCGACCTGCTCGTGCTGCCCGTGCAGCGCGACCAGCGAGACCAGCTCGACCCGCCCGCCCGGCTAGGCCTGCTCGACCTGCGTCGCCGGCGGGCGGTTGGTCACCAATGTCGTTCCCCGGATGGTGCGGTCAATAGGGTCGCAGATATCCATTTGTGTCGTCCACGATTTCAGCGGCGCACAATCTCGTCTGGTGTGAACCACTTACTATTTACGACTGAGGCCGCCACAGCGTCGGGGTTTTCCGTATAAGCTATCAATGCGAGGCTTTTTCGCGCGCGGGTGCATGTCACGTACAATAAGCGCAAAGTACGATTGATCCCACCATCCGTTAACTCGGCCGAATGCCTGCGATCAGTATCCGACAGCGGTTTCGCCTCGAGAAGTTTCTCATAGGAAAAGAGAAAGCCACGCGCGTCGCTGTCGTCGAGAACTGCCAGCACTCTGTCAAATTCCAGGCCTTTGACCCCTTGATGTGTTCCGTAGCGGCCGCGATCTCCAATATACTCAGCATAGGCGACGGTCTGGCGATACGGCGTTTCCAAGAACGCCCGCCAAGCCTCTAGGCTGGCCGGTGACGCCTCGGCAGCCTCTTCATCTTCCGTCGGCTGCTGTTCGTCGTCGGTCGTATCAAAAACATCGGAACCGCTCGGCAGTGACGGTTGTGAGGTGACAACGAACGCTCGTAGCGCCGTCGGGATCTCGAAAAGTTGGTGCTCAGCCACGCATTGAAACACGTCAAAAAACGTGGCGTCGCCGTCCAGATCCAAGCCCAAAAGCGCCTCGACACCTGATCGAATGGGAAGCAACGGATCGTCCGGCGTCGGCGTGGCGTTGATCGCGGAGCGCTTAAGTAATGGCGATGTGGCGCGCAAATGCGCCATCAGCACAAAGTCGTCCCCGGCGCGTGCTGCGCTAACCAGAGGCGCGACCCGCTCCGTAAAGAGGCGCAGTCCGGCGAGTTCTCCCGTTCGAAGTCCGGTGCTGAGGCGGGAATCGCGATCAAGTGCCTCAAACATGTCGAGAAACCCGGCGCGCGCGGCCGCCATGTGATGCTCGAGCATCAGTGCTTTCACCGCGGGCTCGTCTTCCCATTGCGGATCAGCGCAAAGTTCGGCCATTTTTGCGCGAACGGAATGCTCGAAGGCTGGTTTGTCCGCCAGATCGCTCGCGGCGATGAAAAGGCGCACGATACCGGGAATACTGTCGTCCCGCGCGAGCTGGGTTTGGCGATCGATGGCGGAGCGCAGCACGTTGCCAAGTGCGATCACTCGCTGCGGCGAGCGGTGATTGAGCCGCTTGGCGGGCCGGGCCCATTCCTCGGGTACCAAACGTTCGAGTTCGGGATGGCCGTCGAGAAAGATCCGCTGCATCGTGTCGCCGAACAGTCCTATCGCGAACTTGCCAACATTGGCCGCGGCGAGCGTGAAAAATGCCTCGAGCAGTCCCTTGTTAGTATCCTGGCTCTCGTCAATCAGCAGGAACGGATATTTATTGACTAGCACCGCCTGCATCGAAGGCTTGGTTTCGATGAAGGCCGCCGTAATCTTTAGCACTTCTGAATGCGACAGGGAGTCAGTGCCGAAATTGTCGCCATTGGGGTTGTAAGTGAAGCGCCGCGGGACGCTCAGCCACTCCAGCCGCTTCATCGTCGACGCTATTGCGCGCTCGCGGTCCTGCGCGGCCTTCGTTCCGGCCCGGCCCTTTGCCTGCTTCTCGTGGAGGTCGGCGAGGTCTTCTGGTAACTTTGCTAGGAGCCATGCCTGGATATCGGTATGGAAGGTTTGGATGTGCTTCCAGCAAAAGCTGTGTATCGTCGAAATTGGGAAGAGAGCGTCCTCGCCGACACGTTCGGCAATCTCGTCAGCTGCAGCATTGGTGTAAGTGATGACCGCGATCTTCTTCCCCACGCGCCGGAAACCGGCCCCATGGTTCGCCCGGAACGCGTCGAGTGCATTTTTCAAGGAACGCGTCTTACCCGAGCCTGCGCCCGCGTAGAGGAAGAAGCTCTGCGGGTTTGCAGGGTCGAGGCAGGCCTCGATTGTCGCATCGACATGGTCGTCGAAATTCGCAGGCGCGGTCTCAACGTCAATCATTGGCCGGCCCCGCCGTGAGCTCGCTTTCCGCAATTTCTTTGCCGACCGCTGTCTCGAACCATTTCAAGCCATCCGCAATGTAGGTTGGCGGTTTGAGCGCCTTCGGGTCGGTTAACATCAAGCAGTCGAGTGCGAATGCAGCTTTCTCAGCCGTTTTCAATAACTCGAAAAGTTCGTCGGCCAGATCCGAGCCTGACAGCTCGTCACCGACAATCGCCTTGACCTTAGCCGATGTGCTCGATCCTTCGAGGTCTGCCATCGCTGCGGTGTTCGTCATCACCAATGCGTCCTCGAACGTCCGAGGGATCACTGTCGTTGGCGCTGCATCGACTGGCGCGACGTTGATCGGTTTCTGGTACGCAACGTACAAGTCGTAGCCGTCGCCCGACGTCGCATGATCCGTTGCCGGCAGTGCCGCAAGTTCGTCGATCAGCTTCGCGCCCGGATGCCATTCCTTCAGAACCGAGTTCGCGGTTTGTTGGCCTTTGCCCAGTTCGGGGCGAGCCGACTTCCACCGTGTCGTCTCAACGCCATTCTTGTCGGTGATCTTGACGGACGTCGTCGCGTCGAGGTCGCTAATGATCAGCGTGGCAATACCCAGCACATCGATTAGATCACGGAAGCTGTGTACATGGCTCCCGCCCAGTTCGAGCAACGTCACATATCGTCGCGAGAGTTCGGGGAAGTGATGGCGGATGAAGTGCGGCACGAGGATCCGCTCGGCTTGGCCTTCTACAAAGATAACACCATCCGCGAAGAAGAGATCGCAATGCGTTGCCTTCAGATAGCGCTTCACAAAGCGTTTGGTTTCGTCGCCCTCTCCGAACACATGGGAGAGGTTAGCGACCGTCGTGGTTGGTGTTTCGCCCTTGGATTCTGCCGGTCTGCGCCGAAAATAGCGCAGATTCGCAAAGTCCGCCTCATGCGCAACATGACTGGAATGCGTGCTGACCAGCAACTGGGTGCAATAGGTATCCTTGATGCCGAGATCGCTATGCTTGCGAAGCAGATTGTAGGCCTTGTTGATAAAAACCTGTTGGACCTGCGCGTGAAGGTGGGCCTCGGGCTCTTCGACGAGAACCAGATGCAGTGGCTGGATTTCGTGGGACACATCCGCGCCCTCGAGAATACCCGCCTTCTCAACGCGCATCCACTCATCTCGGAAACCCATTAGCATGAACACCATGGCGATGAGATTTTGATAGCCAAGGCCAGAATAGTCCTCGGGAAGCTTCAGCGTTTTGGTGCCGTCTCCGGATGGGTCTGCGACCTGGTATTGCACTGAAGAGCCGTGCTTGAGGCCGTCGGTTGCGCGCAATAACGTCGAGATTTTGAGCGTCGGATTGCTCATCCCGGGATAGCCGAGATCCTCGAGTTCCTCGAAGGCCGCAGAAAATCCAGATTCCAGCCTGGAGTCGAAACTGCGTTCGGCAGCCTGAATCGCCCCCAGCGCTTCGTAATCCTTGTCGGTCGGCGTCTTCGAGGGATCCAGATGCCGATCATAGTATGAGCGCAGTTGATCGGAGAGGCGGCGTTTGAAGCGACGGACACCGGCTTCGGCCTTGTCATCCGCTCCCTCGCGGTCGCCGGCATCCGCAAAGTCACGTTGCGCGGCTATTTCATCAATCTTTATCAGGTTTTTGAATGGTTGGTGATCGAACCGAAGCGCGCTCGCAGGCAAATCTTGCGGAACAGCCAATCCGCATTTTCCTGGCAGAGTCACTGCCTGTGGGTCGAGCGGGAACGCTGCCAGTTCGAGATGCGCCCGTAACCTGCGCTCGAGGAACTCGGTCAGGCAAAGCGGCCAAACTGCAAGCTTTATTTGTTCGCCCGCGGGGCCTGTTGTCGCAGCGTTGGCCGACGCCGCGCGCTCCACGACATATTCCGCCCTGAGCTTCCCGATATCCTTGATCTGATATCGCAGACGGACTCCAAGCAGCCCCCCCGACCAGTCCAGTTTCGGGAGAATATGTACTACGTGCTGGATCTCGCCTAGCGGCACGTCGAGCCAGACGTCGAGCGACGGCAGCAACGCGTCCAACTCGACCGTGGGCTCTGCCTCGGCTTCCCACTCGTCGCCCAGAATATCAATTTTTGTCCAATTTGCGATCGTGATATCTCGCAGCGCGAGCCGATTTGGCGTGACGAGGAACGTGCGCAAAGCGACCATTGCAGATGTCTTGCCGCTGTTATTTGCACCGACGAGGATGGTGGTCTTCTTATCAAGATCGAGATGGGTGGATCTCAATTTTCGAAAATTAGAAATCTCCACGAACTTAATTCGCATACTCTCCCCCTCGAACATCAATCTGACGCATTGCAGCGCTAAATTTGTGCAAAGCGCGCCGTCGGAACGCTCACATTATCCTACTATCGTTTTGCAAGAATCTAGCTTGACCCATTATTCGTTTGCAACGACCGATTTGTGCACCGCAATTTGGCGGCACGATATTGCGAGAACCTGCAGTTCGCCCGCAGTGGAATTTCATATCGCCCCATGCCGCAGGTGTCGGCCACACGTTGACCATTGGAAAGGCGCATATCGTGCGTCAGCCGGAGAAAATCATGACCGGTACTATGGTGGCTATCCGGGTATTGTCGCCAATGCCAGACTTTCGCAAATGTCGACTGAGCTGTCTTTCGAAGGCTCCGCGCAGCTCGGATGAACGAGAGGCGGCTTTCGCTTCGGGCACAAATCCGGAAAGTCTCCAAGCTCCAACAGCCCCGACTTAGAAAGAAGGGCTTAGCAATCCACGAATGGCCGGTCTTGGCGTAACAGGACGTTCTCAGGCGCGGCGCCGACCGGCAGGAATGTCCCAGGTATCGTCAATCCGCGATCAGTCCGTCGATGTGAAGGAGCGGCAGGTCTCTATCCGATGATCCAAGTGTGGGAACGGCGGGAATCGAGGCGCCAACTGACAGCTATTCGCGCCGCCTCGATAATCTCGCCCGTGTTCGCAACCTGCTGGGCGGTGCGCCATCCACTTTGTGGCAAAAAGAAAAGGCCGATCAAAAGACCGGCCTTGAAAGTTTGGGAGAGGATGCCTGAAAGGCGCTCCCTCCCTGAACCTCGCGCGTCGATGCTGCAAGTGCGAAGGGCGTAAGTGCCGTTGCAGTTTGCGCAAGTGCCCCTGCGCGCCGGCGCTGTGCGGCCGCGCCCATACCCCTCACTCCCTGACATTCGGAGACCCTCATGGTTGACCGTGTATCTGCATCGATCACGCTCGGCGGCGCGCTGTCGTCCGAAGACTTTACCCATTTGCTCAAGCTGATCGCGGACGAAGATCTGTCCACTGAGTGGGATGGTGAAGCCTTCGATCCTGCCCACCGCGCGCCCGGACAGTCTTTGACGCTCCATGCGCACGAGGTTGCGTGGGGGCGTTTCGACGCGCTGGAGCGATGGTGCATTTCCAGGCACGTGCCGTTTGCCCGCTGGTCGGGCGCGTTTTCTGGCGAATGCGGCGGTGAGCGCGTGGTGTTCGAGCGTGGCACCGAACCGGAATATTACGCAGCTGACGAGGTCGATGAAGTCGTCATCACGCGGCGCATGGTCGAGAAGCTCGGCTCGATCGAGGCGATCCTCGCCTATTTCGATGCCGCCGACATCACTATCCCGCCACTGGTCGTCGATGGCGACGACACCGGCGTATCGGGTGCCGACCAGTCCTGAGTTGCCGGCTGGCCTTGCGGCAGAGGGAACGATAGAAGCGGCCTATGTCCTTGTTTTCCTTCCTTGCGATTGGGGCCGCCAGCACGTTGTGCCCATCGGTGTCGGTCCACGATGGCGACACGATCCGGTGCGGATCCGAACGCATCCGCATCGCCGACATCGACGCCCCGGAACTCCCGGATTCGCCCAAGTGCCAGGACTATCGCGCGCGCTACGCCTGGTGCGATTTCGAGAAGGGCTATGCATCCCGTGACGAACTCCGTGCCTTTCTTGCCAAAGGGCGCGTTGTCGTCGTGCGCCAGGACGTTGATCGCTATGGCCGCACCCTTGCGCTGATAAGGGTCAATGGCGTTGATGCCGGAGACTGGCTGATCGGCCGTGGTCTCGCCCGGCGCTGGAACTGATGCCAGGGGCACTCAGGTGCCGCGTGACCTAACCCAGGCTTGATCTGTGCGCTCCACCGTAAGTGGATAAGGACACGGGCGGCAAAGCGCGAAGGCTTCGTCCGGCTCGGCTGCAAACCAGCGCGACCAGTCGTCCGGCGCGAGCACGACCGGCATCCGGTCATGGACATCGGCCATCTGCGCGCAGCCATCGACCATGACCATGCTGTAGGCATCGCCCCACTCGTGAGTCGCCCGCCAGATGCCGGCGACCGCGAAAAGTTCGGCACCCGCCAGCGAATACCAGGTGCGGGTCATCCGTCCTTTCTGGCCTTCGGCTTCCGCCCAGGCCGTGACCGGGATCAGGCACCGCCGCTTGACGAAGCTGTCGCGCCAGAACGGGGTTGCCAGCTTGTCCTCTCGGGCGTTGTTGACGGCCTTGGGCTTGAGCGGCTGTCCATGCTTGCCTTTGAGCGTCAGCGGAAAGCCCCAGGTCATCGTCCGGGCTGTTCCTTCCGCCACGACGAGGCCGGGATAGCCGGGATAGACTTCTTCGCCAAAGTTGGCGCCGACGTCCGCGCGGGCGCCAAAAAGCTGCCCGACTTCGGCGACGTTGGCCCGCATCTTGTAAAGGTTGCACACGTGCGGAGTTCATCTTGGCTCGGCCGGGAAGTCAATCGGAGAGGACGCGCCTGGTGCTCCGTCTTGCGTCAATGTTCCTCATATGTTCCAATATGCGTCATGCGAATCGACCATGACACCATAGCCCAGGCCATCCTTGCCGCGCCCGGTTGGGCGCGTGTCGGCATAACCGCCCCTGATGAACGGATGCGCGAAGATGCCGCGCAAGAACTCGCGTCGGCCATCCTGAGCGACAAACGCCGCGACACTGGCGGCGATGACCAGCTTGCCTTCGTGCTGTGACCAGTGCGCTGGACGGCCGATGGAACGCACCAGGCCACGTGCATCTTTGAGGCCGCCTGCTTCCACCAGGCGATCAAACCCGTTTGCCGGTGTGGCCATGCTTCGACCTTCAATCCGCATGGCCTGTGGTGGCTGTTCCAGCAGCGACACTGGGACGACCGTTTCGCTGAGGCCCGGTCCCACTTCTGGTGCAGGGTCTGCGGGATCCGAACCCGCAGAAAGATCATGTCCGTCAGGATCGAGACGGCAAAGCCATCGGCGGTCGATGTGATCCTGCCATGGCCCGACGAGCGTGAATGGAAGCGCGCCGTTCGGCGTTTTCGAGCCTGACGGGCTCAGTTGTCGGTCACGCGACCCAGCATATCCATGAAATCGCGCGCTGCGTTCCGGTCGTTTGCCTCCTTGAAGGCGACGTCGAGATCCGGGGCGTTGCCAAGAATGTACATCAGCGCCCACATTGCGAACTTGCGGCCGCGATCCTGCTCGAGCCCGAAATCGACGGCCAGCCGCTCCTTACCGGCTTCGAGCGCCGCCGGACTGACCGCGCCAAGGTCGGTCGCCCCGAAATAGCGCTGCATCTGGTCGTCGAAATCCATTTCTCGTCCATCTACCCGAAGAAGGCAGGGCGTCCGGCTTGACCGGACGCCCGATCGATCAGGCGTTGATCTTGTCCTTCACCGCCTTGGCGGGCGCGAAGGTCAGCTTGCGCGCAGCAGCGATCTGGATCGTCGCGCCGGTCGACGGGTTACGACCTTCACGCGCCGGCGTGTCCTTGATCTTGAACTTGCCATAAGCATTCAGCGAAATTTCGTCGCCCTTGGCGGCGGCATCCGCGATCGCCTCGAAGACGGCGTCGACGATCTTGCGTGCATCGGTCTTGGTCAGACCGTGGCCGTTGGCAACGGCTTCGGCGAGGTCGGCAGTGTTCATGGTGAGTGGCCCTCCAGAATTCGCGGAATGACTAACCCGCAAGCGGGGCATCGTCCAGCCACGCGCATTTCGATCGGGATGCACGGGCGACTGCGGGCGGCAGGTGCTTCGAAGTCGGGAGGGAAGGGGGAGCGGGGCTTTGAGCCTGGCGGACCGATGGTTGGTGCACGGAGGCTCGCAAGTCAGGAGCCAGTTCATGATTTCAGGAATTCCCCTCAACAAGCTCGCGCCCTCGCCGCGCAATGTGCGCAAGCATTCGGACGCGGCAGCCGATGCCGAACTCAAGGCCAGCATTGCGGCCGTCGGCCTGCTGCAGAACCTCGTCGTGCGCGCGGCCCCCAAGGGGCGCTACACGGTCGAAGCCGGCGAACGCCGGCGCCAGGCGCTGATGGCGCTGGCCGATGACAAGGTTCTGCCGCGCGATCATCCGGTGGCCTGCCTGGTGCTTGATGCCGATGATGCGAACGCGGTGGAATCGAGCCTCACCGAGAACTTCCAGCGGTTGAACATGAACCCGGCAGACGAGGCACAGGCCTTCGCGACGCTGGTCGCCGAAGGTGCGCGCGCCGAGGACGTCGCCCGGCGCTTCGGGCTGACCGTACGCTTCGTCGAGGGACGCCTGCGGCTCGCAAACCTGGCGCCGGTCGTGTTCGAGGCTCTGGCCGCCGGTGAAATCACGCTCGATCTTGCCAAGGCGTTCGGGGCGACCTCGGATCGGGAAATCCAGGCGCGCGTGTTCGGCCAGATGTCCACGTCCTACTATGCGCTCAACGCAGCCAGCATCCGGCGCATGGTCCTGTCCGAGACCGTGCGCGGCAACGATCCGCGCGCGCGGCTTGTGGGCCGCGAAGCCTATGAAGCCGCTGGCGGCCGCATCGAGCGCGAACTCTTTGATGATGAAGACAGCGAGGCGTGGCTCGACGTCGCCCTGCTCGAGCAACTCGCGACGGCACGCATGGAAGCTGAGGCGCATGCCCTGGCCGAACAACATGGTCTTGCCTGGGTTCGCCCGACGCTCGACAACTACGCCAGCCACGAACTGACAACGGGCCTGACTCGGCTCGTCAGCGAGCCGGCTCCCTTGTCGGACGATGATGTCGCGCAGTTGGAAGCCCTCGATGCCGCTTACGACGAGCAGGCGGCGATCCTGGAAGACGAAGACAGCGACGACGACGCGATCGCTGCTGCCGAAACCGAAATCGAGCGGATTGACCATGAAAGCCGCACCATTCGCGATCGCCCACAGGTCATTGCGCCTGAGCTGCGGCCACAGGCGGGCATGATCCTGACGCTCGGTCGCGACGGTACGCCCGTGCTGCAGCCGGTATTTTACGGAGAAGGCGCCCCTCGGCCCGACGGAGAGGACGACGATGGCGTCGAGGCCGTCACGGAAAAGGGTGCGGCCGGCCCGCGCCGATCGGTGCTTTCGAAGCGGCTTGTCGATGAGCTCGCCATGCAGCGGCGCGATGTGCTGTCGCTCCATGTGGCGTCCGATCCCTCGCTCGCCCTCGACGTGCTTGTCTTCACGCTTGCCGATGCAGACACGACCGATTGGAAGAACAAGGCCGCCTCGACCTTGCGCGGTGGCGTGCCGAACGGCCCGATCATCGGTTTTGAACCCGCTGATGCTCCGGCTAGTGCAGGCCTGGCCGAGTTTCGGGCCAGTCTCGATGAAAGCTGGCGCGCCGGTGAACGGCCCGCTGCCCGGTTCGACCTTTTCCGCAGTCTCGATGACGAAGCCCGCGCAAGCTGGCTGGGCTTCCTGGTCGGCCGTACGCTCGAAGCCAGCCTCAACCTCGACGGTGACCGGCGCATTGGCTTCATCGACCACCTTGGGGGCATTGTCGGCATCGACATGGCGCGCTGGTGGCGACCGACGGCCGCGAACTACTTCGACAGGGTGTCGAAGCAGGTGATCCTCGATGCCCTGGGCGACGTTGGCGGGCCTGAGCTTTCGAGCCGGTTCGCGTCGGTCAAGAAGCGCGATCTGGCCATGAGCGCCGAAAGGGTCTTTGCCGGGACGACCATTACCGAAGTCGAGGTCCGCGACCGGGCGCTCGCCTGGGTGCCTGAGGTGATGCGCTTTGGTGAGCAGGACACCGCAGATGCCACGGATGCGGCCGATGATGGCGGAGACGAAGCCATCGACATATCTTCCGCTGTCCGCCTTGATCCCGTTCCGGAAGCCCGAGCGGCCTGAACCCTCCTGACAGGTCGGCGGGCCATGGGCGAAGCGGCTTCTTCCTGTCTGGGAAGAGGCCGCTTCTGTCACGCCAATTCCCATCTCGGGAATTTCCAGTTGATTCCCATTTTGGGAATTGCTAGGTGCTGTGGATGAGACTTATCGCCCGTTCGAATCTGGTGGCGTTCTGGGAAGCGCATCCTGAAACCAGGGCATCTCTGGCCCATTGGATAACGGTCGTTTCCAACGCTAGCTGGCAGAACACCGGCGAAGTGCAGGCATCGTTCTCAAAAGCAAAGGTGCTGAATGCTGAACGCGTACGTTTCGAGGTCGCCGGGGGCAATTATCGGTTGATCGTGGCGTTCAAATTCGAGGCACAGATCGCCTTTGTGAAGTTCATAGGCACGCACAAGCAGTACGATGCCATCGACGCGCTTACGATCAGCGTGTTTTGAGGAGGTACGACATGGATATCTTTCCCATCAGGTCGGACGCGGATCACCGCAAGGCCGTGCAGGAAATCGAGCGTCTATGGGATGCCGGGGAGGGAACTGACGAGTTCAACCGCCTCGATATACTTGCGACTCTGGTCGATGCCTACGAAGCCAGGCGCTGGCCCGTGGAGGATCTCGATCCTGTCGACACCATCAAGGCGGATATGGAACTGAACGGTCGATCCTTGAGCGATCTGACCAAGGTCATTGGCAAAAGCCGGGCTAGCGAGATTCTGAAGCGTCGTCGGCCATTGACCTTGGGGATGATCAGGAAGCTGCATCATAGCTGGCATATTCCAGCGGACCGCCTGGTCGGAGAATACGAACTTTCGCACTGAGCAACCCGGCGGGATCTTCCGGAAATTGAAGTGGTGGGCCCGGCAGGACTCGAACCCGCAACCTAGCCGTTATGAGCGGCCAGCTCTAACCGTTGAGCTACAGGCCCCACCCTGGTGCGGACGGCGGGACTCGACCCCGCACGGGCAAGGCCCAGAGGATTTTAAGTCCCCGACGTCTACCGGTTCCGTCACGTCCGCATGAAGCGCGGCATTTGCGGCAATGGGACTTTCGATGCAAGCCTTCGCTCCCGACGGGCGTTGGTGCTGTGGTGAATTTGCCTTATGCTTTGGACGTCCTTTTACATGCGGAGGCGTCCGTTCGAGCGTGGCCGTGGCGCTTGCTCGTCCCCACGTGGTCCAGTGGCGATTGGGGCTGAAATGCGTTTCGATTTCTATGCATACCTGGTGGAAGCCGAGGAACGGAAGCGTGAACTTGGGCTAACCGACGAAACTGCGGTCACTGAAGTTCTCCGCAACAAGGGGGGAGCCAGAACCCCGCGTAAGCGCGCGGCGCTGGAGCGCATGGAACAGCGGGCGCGTGCTGCTGGCCGGAAGCCGGTTCGCGCGCATTTCTGACGGACGTCGGCCGTACTTGCGAAATGTCCAGATTTGGACTATATCCGGATCAGGAGTAAAGCGATGGCGCAACCTCGTACAGCGATCAACGGACCCCAGGCGGCAGGAGGGCTCGATCCCTCTCGCTTTGCGCCGGCCAACCGGCGCCGCTTGAGCGCACCGGGATTGCGTACGTTCCTCGCCATTGCTGATCTTTGGGGGCTGAACGAGGAGCAGCGTCGCCTGATCCTCGGCTATCCATCGCGATCAACCTATCATAGCTGGTGCAAACATGCGCGCGAGCATGGCGCTTTCACGCTGGATGTTGATGTCCTCACGCGAATTTCTGCGGTCCTGGGTATTCATCAAGCCTTGGGCGTGCTTTTCAATGATGAGCATGAGGGCGTGGCATGGCTCCGCCAACCGCATGATGCGCCAGCCTTTGGCGGCCATCCGCCGCTCGATCTGGTCGTCAGCGGTACGCAGGACGGGCTGATGGTTGTCCGGCGTTTTCTCGATGCCGCACGGGGCGGGCTCTATATGCCACCTGGCGCCACCGATGTTGGTTTCGCGCCGTACGAAGACGGTGAGATCATTTTCCAGTGACTGCGCGCTTTTCGAAGGCGCCCCGGCCCAGTTTCCGCTTGGTTCCATCGCGCTTTCCCCCGATTGGACTGTTCGACACGGTTTCGACCACCGCTGATGCCGAGGCGGTCATGGAACTTGCCGGATGGACCAACGACAGACTGATTGCCGCGCGGATCAACCGCCTTCCGCGTGACCAGTGGGTTTATGGTCGACCCAATTCCAGCGTCGTGATGGCGAGCTTCCTGCATGTTGCGCCGGGCGGCATGCGTTTCAACGGACCTGATCTTGGCGCCTGGTACGCCTCGCCAGAAATCGAGACGGCTGCAGCCGAAGTCGCGCACCATCTGAGGCGCGAGGCGGTCGTGCGAAACGTGCCGATCATGAGGCGGGTCTACCGGACCTATTCTGCCACGCTGCTCGGTGACTATCGCGACATTCGCGCCATGCAAGTCGATTGCCCGGACCTTTATGGGCAGGAAAGCTACGAGGCCGCCCAGAGTTTTGGCGAAGCCGTGCGCCAGGAGGGCGGGGCGGGCATCCTCTATGACAGCATGCGCCGACGTGGGGGTGTAAACATCGCCGCCTATCGACCGGCAAATGTCATCGATGTCGTACAAGCAGACCACTTTGAAATCAGCGTGGAAGCCCGTGGCAGAAACATCGTGGTCAAGCGCCTGTCTGCGTGATGGACACAGTCTGGCAGCGGAGGGACTGCGGCACTGTTCGCGTGAACACGCTTCCTCTTTCTCATTCCTTATGGACCTGCTGACCACCAATCCGTGAAATGAGAGGAGAGGGGGCTTTGCCTGCGGCGAGTCAGACGGCGCTTGTGCCTGTCGGCTTGTCAGGAGGTCCCCCATGTCGAAGTTTGCTTCGCGCCAGACCCACGAGAGTCCGGCTGCGCGCATCACCCGCGAAATCATCGCCCGGCTCGAAGCCGGCACCAGGCCCTGGATCCGGCCCTGGCAGGGCACGACCACCACGCGCCCCTTGCGCGCCTGCGGTATCCCCTATCGCGGGCTGAATGTGTTCTGGCTCTGGATGATCGCCGATCTCTGCGGCTTCGCCTCACCCTACTGGATGACCTATCGCCAGGCCGCGCTGCTCGGCGGGCAAGTGCGCAAGGGCGAGAAATCCACGATCGCCATCTTTTACAAGAGCTACGCCAAGGAGGTCGAAGCTCCGGACACGGGCGAACGCACCAGCGAAGCGCGCCGCGTGCTCAAGGCCTATGCCGTATTCAGCGCAGACCAGGTCGATGGCCTCCCGGAACGGTTCCATCCGACGCCTGTTACCGCTCCGGTTGAACCGGAGGGCCGGGAGGCCGAGCTCGATGCCTTCTTCGCAGCGCTCCCGATCCATCTGCGACACCAGGGCGATGAGGCCTACTATGAGCCCGTGTCTGATCGGATCACGATGCCCTCGCCGACGCTCTTCTCAGGGTTCGATCAGTATTACGCCACGCTCGGCCATGAAGTATGTAACATTGCAAGTGTCCTCGTTGCCAAGGCGGTTGAGGGCTTCGCGGCGCTGCTTTTGCCGCACCATCGCAGGGTTTGCCTTGCGATTTCAGGACAGGAGTCCTGATCATGCGCAGCACCGAACGCACCGATATCTACACCCGCGTCACCAATGAGATCGTGGCAGCGATCGAGGCAGGAGCGGGCTCGTGGACCATGCCCTGGCATCACGATGGATCGGCCACCTCACGGCCCGTCAACGCTGGCACCGGCAAGGCCTATCGAGGATCCAACATCCTGAGCCTATGGATCGCGGCGCAGGCGGCAGGCTACGCCTCCGGGCGGTGGGCGAGCTATCGCCAGTGGCAGGCGCTTGGTGCCCAGGTTCGCAAAGGTGAACAGTCCACGACCATTGTCTTCTGGAAGATCAACCAGCGTGGCGAGGATGCGGATGGCGACGACGAAGCAGAGGAAGGCCGCGGCCGCACCCGCATGTTTGCACGCGGCTACAGCGTATTCAATGAGGCTCAGGTCGACGGTTACGTCGCACCCATGATCGACCTCCTCTCGGACGATGCGCGTGTGCACAACGCCGATGCCTTCTGGTGCAACCTTGGCATTGAGACCCGGCACGGTGGCAACGAGGCTTACTACGTGCCTTCGGAAGATCGGGTGCAGATGCCCGAGTTCGCCCATTTCAAGGACCCGGCCGGATATTACGGTACGCTCTACCATGAAGGTCTGCACGCCACGGGAGCTTCGCATCGTTGCGACCGCGATCTTTCGGGCCGTTTCGGTTCGGACCGTTATGCGGCGGAGGAGGCCATCGCGGACCTTGGCGCCGCACTCATCATGGCTGACCTTGGTATCGCGCACCATCCCCGACCGGATCACGCCGCCTATATTGCCTCGTGGCTGAAGGTGTTGAAGGCCGATGCCCGCGCGATTTTCACGCTCGCGAGCAAGGCGCAAGCTGCAGCGGACTGGATGCATGCCCAGCAGCCAGATAGCGCGCTCTGCCAAGCAGCATGATCGAACAGGCTTGACTGCGCAACGGCATCTCCATATTTCGATAGGTATCGAACAATGGAGATGCCGGCGTGGAGTCATCGGCCGTTATACGAGCGCTCGGCGCGCTTGCGCAGGAGCACCGCCTGGGCGCTTTCCGGCTGCTGGTTCAGGCGGGCGAACAGGGACTCCCCGCTGGGGAGATCGCCGAGCGGCTCGGGGTGGTATCGTCGTCGATGAGCTTTCACCTGGCGGCACTGGCCAACGCGGGCCTCGTCACTCAACGCCGCCAGAGTCGCTCGATAATCTACTGTGCGGACTTTGCCGCGATGAACGGTTTGATGGGCTACCTGACCGATAATTGCTGCGGCGGCGTGCCCTGCATGCCTGACCTGTCGTGCGGAGTTGATCAACAGGCAGCGCGCGGCGCGGCTTGAGCCGACGCAAGCCATCGGGGGGATCATGAACATTCTGGCACTTTGCACGGGCAACTCAGCCCGCTCGATTCTGGGCGAGGCAATCTTCAATCAGTTGGGCGCAGGTCGGGTCAAGGCGTACAGCGCTGGCAGTAGGCCCAAGGGCGTGCCGCATCCTGGCGCGCTGCGCCTGCTCGGACGGCGCGGGATCGATACGAACTCCTTCCGCTCAAAGAGCTGGCACGAGTTCACCGGTCCCGACGCGCCGCCGATCGATATTGCGATCACCGTCTGCGGCAATGCCGCAGGCGAGGCCTGCCCGGTTTTTCCAGGAACGCCGATCAGAGCGCACTGGGGGCTTCCCGACCCTGCCGACGCCGAAGGCAGCGAAGCCGAGGTCGACGCCGCGTTCGAGGCAACATGGCTGGCACTGACCGCAAGGGTCGCGGCGTTTCTGGCGCTTCCGTTCGAGAAGCTCGATCCCCGCGAGCTCGCCGATCACCTTGCCGAGTTTGGTCGCATGGAGGGCGCGGCTTGAAGCGCGCGATCGCGGCCGAGGCCGTTGGCAGTTTCATGCTCTTCGCGACCGTCGTCGGCTCTGGGATCATGGCTGAGAACCTCGCTGGCGGTAACGTCGCGCTTGCCCTCGTTGGCAACACAGCCGCGACCGGCGCCATGCTCTATGTGCTTATCACCATGCTCGGCCCGATTTCTGGCGCGCACTTCAACCCGGCGGTGACGCTGGTTTTCCGACTGCTACGCGTGCTCGATACGCGTCAGTCGCTAGGGCATGTCGCGGCGCAGCTCGCGGGCGGGATCCTCGGAGTCTGGGCGGCGCACATCATGTTCGGGATCGATCTGATCCAGATCTCAACGAAGGCCCGCACCGGAGTGGGGCAATGGGTCGGCGAGCTGGTTGCAACCTTCGGACTGGCCCTGACCATTCTCGGTACCCTGCGTCACCGCCCGCAGGCGGTGCCCGCATCGGTCGCACTCTACATAACTGCGGCCTACTGGTTCACGTCATCGACGAGCTTCGCCAACCCCGCGATAACGCTCGCCCGGGCGTTGACCAATACCTTTGCCGGGATCGCCCTTTCGGACACACCTGCTTTTATCGCCTGCCAGCTGGTCGGCGCGCTCGTCGCGCTCGGCGTGGCCCACTTGCTCTTCCCCGAAGCCGATCTGCGTGAGGATGCCCTGCGTGACGTCTGATATTGTCATCTACCACAACCCCGAGTGCGGAACCTCCCGCAACGCCTTGGCCATGATCCGCAATGCCGGTCTCGAACCGCATGTCATCGAGTATCTGAAGACCCCGCCATCACGCGCACTGCTCGAGAGCCTGATCCACCGTGCGGGCATGACGCCGCGTGCACTTCTGCGCGAGAAGGGAACGCCCTATGGCGATCTTGGCCTCGCCGACGAGACGCTGAGCGATGCCACCCTGATCGACGCGATGATGGCTCATCCAATCCTGATCAACCGCCCGCTCGTGGTTTCGCCTCTCGGCGTGAAGCTTTGCCGCCCGTCCGAAGAGGTGCTCGATCTCCTGCCGCAGCGCCAGCAGGCCGCATTTGCCAAGGAAGACGGCGAACCGGTTGTCGATGGCGAAGGGAACCGCGTCGCATGACCGGCGCGCCATACGCGCGGCTGCGGACACTCGCCGAGCCTGACCGGTTGCCGGCCCTCAAGCCCACCTATGCGCACCTCCGGCCGGCACTGGGCCTTGGTGAGCTCGATCCGCCGCCGCGTATCCTGCTGCTCTATGGCTCCTTGCGCGAGCGGTCCTATTCTCGTCTGGTAGTCGAGGAAGCGGCGCGGTTGCTCCAGTTTTTCGGGTGCGAGACCCGCATCTTCGATCCGTCGGACCTTCCGCTCCCCGACCAGGTCTCAGGTGACGACCATCCCGCGGTGCAAGAGCTTCGCGAACACTCGCTCTGGTCGGAAGGCCAGGTCTGGTGCAGCCCGGAACGCCACGGCCAGATTACCGGTATCATGAAGACGCAGATCGACCACCTGCCGCTTGCCTACAAGGGCTTGCGCCCGACACAGGGCCGAACGCTTGCAGTTATGCAGGTCAGCGCCGGTTCGCAATCGTTCAACTCCGTCAATACTCTGCGCGTGCTCGGCCGCTGGATGCGGATGTTCACCATCCCCAACCAGTCGAGCGTCGCCAAGGCCTACGAGGAGTTCGACGAGGCAGGCCGGATGAAGCCGTCGAGCTACTATGACCGGATTGTCGATGTCGTGGAGGAGCTCGTGCGCTTCACGGTCCTCCTGCGCCCCCATGCTGAACAGCTGGTAGATCGCTACTCGGAGCGGGTCGATCGCGACTGCCCGGTCGATACACCGGTGGAGACAGCAGCCCTCGCAGGCTAAGCGACCTATCCGGTTTGCGCCGCTGCCTGCGCGGGGACGCCTCCAGTCCGCCGCAGGTGTGTCTCCAGTCTTTGCTCCGCACTGCGCGCCCGGTAAAGCAAGGTCAGGTTCTCACTGGCAAGCTCGCGGCGCTCCTCGCCGTGAAGTCGGGACTCGGCCCTCAGCCGGACCAGTTCGCCTTCGAGTTCGACAAGCCTGGCAGCGAGATCGCGGACTGGCACGTCAGCATGCGCCGCAGCTTCGATTTCATCGAGGATGTCGCGGTGGGTCGCGTAGAGTGGGTTGCGGCTGCGCCCGGCCTCGCGCGCAACCGACGCCGGCGTGATCCGTACAACTCGTCCGGCGTGGTCGGGATGCCGTCCTTCGCCGCGCGCCAGTCGTGCCAGCGCCGCCCGATAACTCCTTGCTGCGGAGTGCCTGCGTGGATCCGCATCAATCTTGCCCATCGTCATCTCCGATTTGCGCGAGCACCCGCTCGCATTGTCCGATCGTTTCGTTCAGCACCGCAGCCGTCATGGGATTGGCGTCGGGCAGCAGCGCAGCATTACCTCTCCGGCGATCTCGCCAGTATCCTGCGTGCTTCGCCTCGATCACCATATTCGCACATGTCAGGCAGACCGCCGGCGCGCGTCCAGCCTCGTCCGGTTGCAGCTCGCCACCACATCGGGATGTCTCCTGCTGGAACACGCACCAGCCATAATCGCAGGCATGGATGCGAAGGTCCGTTTCTTCCAAGATGAACGCTACATAGTCTCGGCGTACCTGTTCGCCCGCGCGGCCCCGGAAGCGGGCGTTGCCGGCAACGATTCGTTCGCCCATCTTGCCGCCAAGCCGTTTGGCAGCGAGCAACCGGTCGAGGGCGGCTGCGGTTTCGGCGCGGGCTTCGTGGTCAATGAGGCTATGGAGGTCGAAGTCGCTGCCGACGTATCCCCGCGCAGTCATGGCGACGGAGGCGTGCTTGAAGTGCTCGGCAAGGCCCAGCAGCTGTGTGCGGTCGCGACGCGCCACGAACCGCGCAAAGGTCTTGCGGAACTGGTGGGTGCTGAACGGCCATGGTTTGCCGTCATGATCGGGCACATGAACGTGGCGTGCGAAGTTGTTGATGCGTAAGGACATGTGCATATGCGTTACCGGCACGATCTCGCCGAACTGCGTGTTCTTCACCAGGAACAGCTCCTCGCGGCCCGAGGTCTCGCGAAGCGGCGCGCTCAGCCGTTCGAGCAGATCGACTGCGCGCACGACTGGCGCCGGTGCCACCCAGCGCTCAACGCGGCCATCGGGATCGTCGACCGTCTTGAACAGCCTTGCCACCACATAGGCCTGATTGACCCCGCTCTCGCCGATCGGGCGATATTCGATTGCCCCGGCTTTCATCGACAGGATTTCACTGACCCGCATGCCGACGAAGCCCGCGATCACGATGTAGCAGGCTTCGACGAGGTGGGTGGCGGCGTGGCGAACCGCATAGGCGCCGCCAAGCGCTTCGCCCGACGGGCCGACCAGCGAAGCGAGCCTCAGCGCAGCCCGGACGTAATCCGATGCCTGGCGTTTTCCGCGTAGCAACCCTTGCGCTCGCGCATCGCGGCGAATCGTTTCGGCCATCACGATCGTATCGCCATGATCCTCGATCCACCGTAGGGCCTCGGCCAGGATAGCGATCGCTTGCGGCTCGGGGATGAACGGTATCGCGCCCTTTGTTGCGCGGGTGTGGCCGGCAGCCTCATAGGTCGTTTCCAGCGGTAAGGGATCGACCTGCGGCGCATCGTCGAGCTTTCCCCGTTGCCGGTAGAGATCCTTGATCGCGAGCAGATAGTTGGTGATCGTGGCCGTCGCGATATTACCCTTGCCCGCACGCGACGGACGACAGCGAAGCCATATGGAGAGCCGTTCGATCGCGTCAGGGTCGATCTCGGCGAAGCGCGCGAGGCCTTCTTTCGCCATCCATTCCACGATCGAACGCAGCACCATCGCTTTCTGATGGATCGACGCCGGTGACGACCGCTTGCGTCCAGATGGAGGATCGTAGTGCATAGACCAGAGGAAGTGCTTCGTCGCGCGGATCAGGCGACCATGATCACCTGCGCTGATCTTTGAGCTTTCCGGTGGCGGCACAGCCCAGTTGAACCGGTTCTGATCCGCCCGGCGACCTGCGGTGCGGATATCGAGCAGCCATTCATCGTCTCCGAACCGGCCCCAAGGTGAGAGTGGTGCTTCTTCCCATGTGGACGACTGTGCGATCGGGCGGGGGCGCGGGGTCATTCGACCGGCGGCAGTGGTGGCAGAGGTTTCCGTGCGGCAGCTTCAAGCATCGCATAGGGGAACCGGGGTAGAATCTCGCGCTCAAGGATTTCGAGCTTGGGTGCATAGAGCAGCCGCCAGCGTTCGGGCACCATGGCAGAACGCCCATCTGCAAGCGCGGCCTGCGTCGCCAGCAGGCGAACCAGCACTTCCTCATCAAGAGGTATCACGGCATTGGGACAGGTGAAGCAACCAAGCCAAGCCGTGCAGAGCTCGCCTTTACGCTGGCCTTGGGCAATGCCCGCAAGGGGATCCCGGCACATGAAGCCGGCTGCGGTTGCATTGCGCAGGTCGGGGACGGGCTCGGACTTTTGCGGACTGTCGGCATTGCCGCGGACGACTTCGACGAACCGAGCCTGTAACCGTCCGATCGCCAACGCCTGCGCCTTCCGGACCCGGGGCCGGTCCACGTAGCGCTGGGTCGTATCGGGATTGGCATGATTGGCGAGTGCCTGGGTTTTCAGGATATCGTGCCCGAGCCGCTCATGTGCGAGTGTCAGGCCCGACGCGCGCAGCGCCGCCAAAGTGAGCTTCAGCGGCTTGCCATCGTCGCCGACAAGGCCGTGCCGCTCGACGAACCGCCGGGTCAGCTTGGAAGCCATATAGCAGGGGATCACTCCGTTTGCGCGCGAGGCTGCGATCATGCCGGTGAGGAACAGCGCTCCCTGGTCCCGCTGCGGCGCATGCGGCACCAGCCTTTCGGTCATCGCCAGCACCTGCTCGATCAGCACCGGCACCGAGAAGCTCTTGTCTCGCATGAAGCTGCGCCGCTGTTCGCGCCCCGCGCGCCCCTTGTGCCAGCTGACCATGACCCGACCCTCGAGCAGCAGATGCTCGCTCAGGCAGTCGCGCTGCATCAGCCGGAGCGCCTCGGCATTGGCGTAGGTCTGGGCACCGATCGCGATCATGTAGGCGACAATCGTGTCGGGCAGCGCGAACAGCCGTCCGGCGATCCCGCCCACACCACCATGGTGTATCGTCGCGAAGTGAAGCCGCCAGAGGCCAGCTCCCTTGCGCAGCATGTCGTTGACCTTGGGCGGTATGCCGCCGAACCGGTCGTCGATCACCGCGAGCATCACGCCGATATCGTCGAGATCGAGCTTGGCGAGGTCGGGCTCGGCGGCAATGGCCGCCCGGTTGACCCGGGCGAGCATAGCGCGCCCCTCCTCGAACTGGGCCCAGGCTGCCTCGATGTCCTTGCGCGCGGCGGCGAGCACCCGTTCCATTTCATCGCGGCTCAGTACGTCGCGCTGGCACGCTTCGGCATTCTTGCGGGGGAACGGGTTGAACGGGATGTCGAGATCGGGATGGACCAGATCGGGCCGGTTGCGCTTGAGCCAGGCCAGGTGCTGTTTGATGATCGACCACACGGAGTAGCGCGTACCCTTGCTCCAGTGCCTGGTGCCGAGCCAGACGATGAAGGCATTGAGTACGCCGGTATCGATGTCGCGCGTTGCCACAACAACGGCATGATGTTCACCCAGGAAGGCGAACCATAGCTTCAGGTGGCGATAGGCGTTTGCCCTGTTGGCGGGTTGCCTGACGGCGTAGTGATGCCGGAACGCGAGCGCCCATTCCGCTGCCATAGCGGGCCGAGCGGCGAAGACTGCGAAGTCGAACGCGCATTCGAGCTGGCCGTCGACATCGACGACATTGACGATGAGCGCGCCCGGATTGCCGATCAGCGGCTCAGGCGATGGCGCTACCCGGTAGTCCTTCTGCGGGCGCGGCATTACAGCAGCGCCGCGTAGAGGTCGTCGACCGAGGCCTCGATCACCGACAGGTCGGTCTCGACAACGCGCAGGTAGACCGCCGTCGTCGCCAGATCGGCATGGCCAAGCAGCACCTGCAGCGTGAGCAGCGGATTGAGTTCGGGGTTGTTCTGGGCTTCGCGTTGCAGGAACCGCAGCATAGCTGCAGCGAAGGTGTGTCGTAGCGCGTGGAACGTCGCGTTCACCCCGGCAGCTTCGGCAGCGGCCGCGAACATCGCTCCAACCCGGCGCGGCTTTACTGGTTGCCCCCGGCAGGTCAGGAACATGGCATCTGGATCGCAGCCAGCTCGATTTACCGCAGTGCGACGGATCAGGACGGCTCGCTCTTCCCGGACATAGGCACGGGTACGATCGACCAGCGGGGCTGGGGGATAGATCATCCGCGAACGCCCACCCTTGGTTTCGTCGATCTGCACCGGGATCATCGGTTCGCTGCCCGATCGCTTCAGGTGACGAACGGTCAGGCCCGCCACTTCCATTCGGCGGATCCCGGTGGTCACCGCCCATTCGACGATCAGCCGGTCGCGCACCGACATCGCGGCCATGATACGCCGGATCGCTTCCGGCGCGAGCGGGCGCGGCAACATCGGCACATGCCGCATGGTCAGCTCGTTCGCCTTGGTCCGGCCGCCAGTTGCATCGATATGCGCTAGGTATCCCTGCGGACGACTTCGAGATAGCTCGATTTCCTGGCTCACGAATGGGACCTGCTTCATCAGTCCGGTCGCCACGCTCCAGCGGTAGAATCGCCCTATGGTCCTGAGCCGCCCGTTGATGGTGCTGCGCGCCAGCGGCCTCCCGGTGCCGCCGCGTGGCCGGAGCATCTGGTCACGATAGGCAGAGAGTTCGCCCGGTCCGACCTCGTTCCACATCCAGCCATTGGCTTCGAGCGTCTGCCACCAGTCGTATAGGGCCTCACCATAGGTCCGCCAAGTCTGCGGACTTCTCGTCCTGCCGCGCACCAAAGCAACGTGCATCAGCCATGCGCAGGCCGGTTCGACGA
>OFDC01000611.1_pt1 | contig 25065 bp, 27 predicted proteins | sample 1520941 | NCBI WGS metagenome assembly OFDC01 (sample SAMEA94258168, study PRJEB24077) | hot springs metagenome | biome: Aquatic biome; feature: Water | place: India | collected 2012-12-06 | depth 5 m | reverse complement strand
GACACCGCACTCGGCACCGACACCGGCGGCTCGGTACGCGTTCCGTCGAGCTTCTGCGGCCTCCACGGTATCCGCCCCACGCACGGCAGGATCGACGTGACGGGCATGCTGCCCCAGGCGCCGACCTCCGATACGACCGGCTGGTTCGCGCGCGATGCCGAGACGTTCGCTCGGGTGTCCGCCGTGATGCTGGGGGAAGAGATTCCCTCGACGCTGCCCACGAAGCTGATCGTGGCCGTCGATGCGTTCGGCTTCGCGGATGCCGATACGGCCGAGGCGCTGCAGCCGATGGTGACGAAGCTTGCCAAGCTGATCGGTTCGAGCCGCGAGGAGATCATGGCGCCGCAGGGCCTGTCGGTGTGGGCGCGCGCCCAGCGCAGCCTGCAGCCGGCTGAGGCCTATGCCACGTTCCGGAGCTGGCTCGACGAGCGCAATCCGCGCTTCGCCTTCTCGGTGGCCAAGGCGCTGGTGACCGGCTCGATGATTCCCGAGAGCGACAAGGTCTGGGCCAACCTGATGCGCCAGGAAGCGCGCGGCCGCATGAAGTACCTCCTGCCCGAGGGCACGATCCTCTGCCTGCCGACCACGCCGTTCCCCGCGCCGAAGGTCGGGCTGCCGCTGTCGGTGCTCGATCCGCTGCGCGACCGCATCACCTGCCTCTGCGCGCAGGGCGGGCTGGCGGGCTTTCCGCAGGTCAATCTTCCCGGCGCCACGACGGTTGACGGTCTGCCGGTCGGCCTGTCCATCATCGGCCCGCGCGGCAGCGACGCAACCCTGGTCGCCGTGGCTCGCGCGATGGCGAAGGCGGCGGGCTGATCGCGCCTTCCCGAAGGAGGCGTGTTGGCGACCGAAAAGCAGAAGATGCTGGCGGGCGAGCTCTACGTCGCGACGGGCGAGGAGCTGGCGGCCGACGCACGGCGCGTCGCCGAGTGGATGGACCGCTACAACGCCTCGATCGCCACCCCGCAGCAGAACCATCCGGCCCTTCTGCGTGAGATCATGGCGTCGGTGGGCGAGGGCGCCTACATCCGACCGCCCTTCCATTGTGATTACGGCTACAACATCAGCCTCGGCAAGGGCGTCTTCCTCAACTTCAACTGCGTGATCCTCGACGTGGTGAAGGTCACGATCGGCGATCGCACGCAGATCGGGCCGGGCGTGCAGATCCTCACCGCCGACCATCCGCGCGATCCCGGACAGCGCCGCGCCGGCCTCGAATTCGGCCGGCCCGTCGCCATCGGCGCCGACGTGTGGATCGGCGGCGGCGCGATCGTGCTGCCCGGCGTGACCATCGGCGACGGTGCGATCGTGGGTGCGGGCGCCGTCGTGACGCGCGCCGTGCCGGCCGGTGCTACTGTCGTCGGAAACCCAGCCAGAGAGAGGCCAGCGTGACGGATTTTACCCCGAACATTCCCGAAGTCGTCGAAGAGGTCCGCGTTCTGTTCGAGCGCTACGAGCAGGCGTTGATCGACAAGAATGTCGAGGTGCTCGACGCCACCTTCTGGAACAGCCCGCACACGATCCGACTCGCCAACAACGAGCACGGCTACGGCTTCGATCGTATCCATGCCTTTCGCGTCGCCCGCCCGCCGGGGCCCGGCACCAAGGAGAAGCGCCTGCGGCTCGACATCGTGACCCTGGGCCGCGACCTCGCGACGGTCTCGCTGGTCTACAAGGTGCGCGGCCGGGAGATGACGGGCCGGCAGACGCAGACCTGGGTACGCTTTCCGGATGTCGGCTGGAAGGTCGTCCACGCCCACGTCTCGATGATTGCCGAAGAGCCGATCCACTGACCCGATGCATGCGACGGAGGAAGCGATGATCCAACCCGCCGAGAGCCTTGGCAACGTGATGAACCCCAACCCCGCCTGGGTCGCCAAGGTGAGCGAAGCGGCGCTGGAGCCCGATCTGCCGATCGTCGATCCGCATCACCATCTCTGGCAGCGACCTGGCAACGACTACCTGTTTCACGACCTCTTGGCCGACACGCAGACCGGGCACAACATCGTCGGCACGGTGTTCGTCGACTGCCATTCGATGTACCGCAAGGATGGCCCGGCGGAGTTGCGCTGCATCGGCGAGACCGAGTTCGCCAACGGCGTGGCGGCGATGAGCGCGTCTGGCCTCTACGGAAACCTGCGCGCCTGTGCCGGTATCGTCGGTCATGTCGACCTGCGCCGCGGTGAGAAGGCAGGCGACGTGTTCGATGCGCAGATCGCCGCCGGCAACGGCCGCTTCAAGGGGATCCGCCACCAGACCGGCTGGGACGCCGATCCGGGCATCCGCAATTCGCGCAACGATCCGCCGCCCGAGCAGACGCGCGACCTGACCTGGCGCGAGGGCTTCCGGGAACTCGCGAAGCGCGATCTCACGTTCGACGCCTGGCTCTACCATCCGCAACTCGCCGAAATTGCGGAGCTCGCCGACGCCTTCCCGGGCACGCACATCGTCCTCGACCATGTCGGCGGCCCGCTGGGCTATGCCGGCTATGCCGGCCGCCACGACGAGGTGCGTGCGGCCTGGAAGAAATCGATGGCCGAACTGTCCAGGCGGCAGAACATCGTGGTGAAGGTCGGCGGCCTCGGCATGGCGATGGGCTTCTTCGACTTCTACCAGCGCCCGACACCGCCGGGCTCGGCGGAACTGGCCGAGGCGTTCAGGCCTTGGGTGGAAACCTGCATCGACCTGTTCGGCGTCGACCGCTGCATGTACGAGAGCAACTTCCCGGTCGACAAGATCACCTCCGGCTACGGTGTCCTGTGGAATGCCTTCAAGCGCATTTCGGCCGGTGCCTCGGCTTCGGAGAAGAAGGCTCTGTTCTCCGGCACGGCCACTCGGGTCTATCGTCTCGCGTGAAATTATAGTTCGCCAAACGAAACGCCGTTTGACTTTCCGACAGGCGCCCTGCAAGTTTATCGACAGATAAGACTGCCGCATCCGGAACGGAACGGAGCGGCAGGCGGTAGGCCGGTCAACGGCCACCGCATCAGGGAGCGAAGGACAAAGCACAAATCGGACGACCAACGTCCTTCGCATTGCTTTGACCAATGGGAGGAAAACATGCGCGTACTCGGTGCGTTGGCTGGTGTCGCGGCGGCCGCTGCGGTCGCGTTGGGTTCGGGTGCTGCAACCGCCCAGGACAAGAAGGTGCGACTGCAGATGCAGTCGAATTTCGCATCGACCCTGGCGCTGCTGGGGCCGAATGCGAACTACACGGTCGAGCAGATCAGGAAGCTGTCGGCCGGCAGCATTGACATCAAATTCTTCGAGCCCGGGGCGCTGGTGCCACCGGGGCAGGCCTTCGACTCGGTCGCGTCGGGTGCCCTCGATGCGGCCTGGGCGACGCCCGGCTTCTGGACCGGCAAGGACATCGCCTTCGCTGTCTTCTCGACGGTGCCGTTCGGCCCGGGCCTCGGCGAATACCTCGCCTGGATGAAGCACGGTGGCGGCGAGCAGCTCATGCAGCAGCTCTACGCCAAGTACAACATCCATGCGGTGATGTGCCATCTGATCCCGCCCGAGGCATCGGGCTGGTTCCGCAAGGAGATCAAGACGCTAGAGGACCTGAAGGGCCTCAAGATGCGCTTCTTTGGTCTGGGCGCCAATGTCATGCAGAAGCTGGGTGTTTCGACCCAGCTCCTGCAGGCCGGCGAGATCTTCCAGGCCCTGCAGTTGGGCACGATCGACGCCACCGAATTCTCGATGCCGGTGATGGACCTCAGTCTCGGATTCCATCAGGTGGCCAAGTTCTATTACTTCCCCGGCTGGCACCAGCAGGCCACGGTCGGCGACCTGATCATCAACAAGGCGAAGTGGGATTCGCTGTCCGCGCATCAGAAGCAGATCGTCGAGGCGGCATGCGACCAAACCGTGCTGCGCGGCATGAGCCTCGGTGAGTCCCTGCAGCCCAAGGCGCTGGCCGAGATCGAGTCCAAGGGCGTCAAGCTCGTGACCTGGGGGCCGGAGTTCATCGCCGCCTTCCAGAAGGCATGGGACGAGGTCGCAGTCGAGCAGTCCGCGAAGAGCCCCGAATTCAAGAAGGCTTGGGATTCGCTCAGCAACTTCCGCAAGGAGTACGCGATCTGGAGGGAGCGCGGCTACCTCAAGTAGCCGTTGGTCCGTTCCACGCGGCCGCTCCGAAGGGGCGGCCGCTTCCTTCTGGGGGGAGTTCGTTCGAATGCAGGCATTGCTTAATGCGAGCGATGTGATCGACGGCATTCTGGCGCGCGTCGCACGCACGTTCGGTTGGCTTTTTGTCGCTCTTGTCATCGTCATCTGCTGGGATGTGCTCACGAGGAAGCTGGGCTTCCAGATACCCGGATTCGGATCCACCCCGATCCAGGAACTCGAATGGCACCTGCATGGCGCCCTGTTCCTGTTCTGGCTGGGCTACGCCTACGTCCGCAATTCCCATGTACGCATCGATGTGTTCACCGCCAACAAGACACCGCGCCAGCAGGCGAAGCTGGAGGTGTTCGGCATCCTCGTCTTCGCGATTCCCTACTGCATCGTGGCGACATACTTCTCTTTCCTGTTTGCCCAGGTCTCGTTCCTGCAGAACGAGCGATCGGACGCGCCGAACGGGCTCGAATATCGCTGGATATTGAAGGGATGCCTGTTCCTGGGACTGGTCCTCGTCGACCTGGCGGTCGCCTCGGTCCTGATGAGAAAGCTCGTCATGTTGTTCGGCCCTCCCGACCTCGCTGCGCGCGCCTCGTCGCCCGCGACCAGCCATTGAAGGAGACCGGCCATGGAATGGATCGCCGACCATCTCTCCGTCCTCATGTTCCTGGTGCTCACGTTCATCATGTTCGTGGGCTATCCGGTGGCGTTCGTGCTGGGAGGCGTCGCGCTCGCTTTCGGGGCGCTCGGCATCGCGCTCGACGTATTCCGCCCGGCCCAGTTCGGTAGTCTGATTCCCCGCATCTGGGGGCAGGCCGTCCAGAATCAGGTCCTCATTGCCGTTCCGATGTTCGTCTTCATGGGCACCATCCTGGAGAAATCCGGCGTCGCCGACGAACTCCTGAAGGCCCTGCAGGTCATAACCCGACGAATCCCCGGCGGGTTGGCGATTTCCGTCACCGTCATGGGCACCATCATGGCGGCGACGACGGGCATCGTCGGCGCCTCGGTGATCATGCTGACCCTGATCGCGCTGCCGACAATGCTGGAGCGTGGATATTCGAAGGAACTGTCGGTCGGCACCATCGCCTCGGCCGGCACGCTCGGCATCCTGATCCCGCCCAGCATCATGCTGGTTATCATGGGCGATCTCATGACCCTGTCGGTCGGAACGCTGTTCACGGCCGCGATTCTGCCGGGCCTGCTCCTGGCGGGCGTCTACCTCGTCTACATCTGCATCTACGCGGCGCTCAATCCCAAGATGGCGCCGCCGCTCTCGTCGGCCGAGGGGCCGCAGAATGCCGCCGAACTCCTGCGCCTCGTCCTGCGCAGCTTCCTGCCGCCGGCCTTCCTCATCTTCGTCGTCCTGGGGTCGATATTCGGCGGCTGGGCCACGCCGACGGAGGCGGGCGGAACGGGATGCGCCGGCGCGTTGCTGCTGGCGTGGTGGAACAAGCGTCTTAATCTGAAGATGATGAACGAAGTGATCGAGAGTTCCGCGCTCACCAATGCGCTGGTGTTCTTCATCATCTTCGGCGCCACGCTGTTCTCGTTCGTCTTCCGTGCACTGGGCGGCGACGATCTGGTCATCGAGATTCTCAAGTACGTCGGCATCGACACCGGATGGGAAATCCTGATCTTCGTGATGGTGCTGGTCTTCATCATGGGGTTTTTCTTCGACTTCCTCGAGATCTGCCTGATCGTCCTGCCGATCTTCGCGCCCATCCTGCTGAAGGTCGACTTCACGCCCCACATCGCGGCCAACAAGGACTTCATGGTTTGGTTCGTGATCCTGGTGGCCGTGAACCTGCAGTCGGCGTTCCTGACGCCACCCTTCGGGTTCGCGCTCTTCTACATGAAGGCGACCGTGCCGCCCTCGGTGACGATGGCCCACATCTATCGCGGCATCGTACCGTTCGTGGCCCTTCAGGTCCTCACGGTCGCCATCTGCATGATCTGGCCGGAAATCATCCTCTGGTTGCCGCGCGAGTTCGGTTTCCTCGACTGAGCCGGTGACGATGAGTCGGGCATCAGCCTCACAGGGTGACGGCAACTGAGGGGTAGAAAGAGGCGGCCCACATGCTTGCAATAACCGTGTCAGGCGGCGTGTTTCAGGTGAATTTTCTTTTTCTTCGAATTGGCTCTCCCGCGCTGACACAGGCTGTGAATTCGCCCTAGAATTTTGGTCCTCGCGTTGTCTATTGGGGCCAAGCATGCGTCGTTTGTTGCTGTCAGCCGTTGCCGCTCTCGCCACCGTCTCCGCCGTGCCCATCGCCTCGGCGCAGACGTTGAAGGTGGTGATGCATTCCGACGTGAAGGTGCTCGATCCGATCTGGAGCGGCGCCTACATCACGCGCAATCACGGCTACATGCTCTACGACGTGCTGTTCGCCATGGACGAGAAGTTCCAGGTGAAGCCGCAAATGGTCGATACCTGGACGACCAGCGACGACGGCCTGGTCTGGACTTTCAAGCTGCGAGACGGGCTGGAATGGCATGACGGCCAGCCGGTGACGGCGGAAGATTGCATCGCCTCGCTGAAACGCTGGTCGGCGCGCGACGCAATGGGCCAGAAGCTCGCGCAGTCGCTGCAGGAGTACAAGGTCGTCGATTCAAAGACCTTCCAGATCGTGTTGAAGGCGAAGTTCGGCGCGGTGATCGAATCGCTGGGCAAGCCCTCGGTGGTGGTGCCCTTCATGATGCCCAAGCGCATCGCCGAGACCGATCCGTTCAAGCAGATCGAGGAGTACATCGGCTCCGGCCCGTTCGTGTTCAAGAAGGACGAATGGAAGCCCGGCGAGAAGCTCGTTTACACCCGGTTCGCCAAGTACAAGCCGCGTTCGGAGCCGATGTCGGGCCTGTCCGGCGGCAAGGTGGTGGGCGTCGATCGGGTCGAGTGGGTGGCGATTCCCGACGCCGAGACCCAGGTCAATGCGCTGCTGAACGGCGAGATCGACTATCTCGAAAGCGTATCGTCCGACCATCTGCCGCTGATCGAGAAGGACAAGGGCGTCCGTGTCATCAAGGGCCGGGTGTCCAACCAGTACGCCTTCCGGATGAACTGGCTGCTGCCGCCCTTCAACAACGAGAAGGTCCGCCAGGCCGCGGCACTGGCGCTCAACCAGGAGGACTTCCTTCAGGCCAATATCGGCGACAAGCGCTTCTGGCAGACCTGCAAGGCGATGTTCACCTGCGGCTCGCCTCTGGCGACGGACGCCGGCATGGCGGGTCTGGTCGAGGGCAATGCAGCCAAGGCGAAAGCGCTGCTGGCCGAAGCGGGCTACGACGGCACGCCGGTCACGCTGCTGGCGCCGACGGATCTCGGCGTCATCAAGCAGCTCGGCCCGGTCGCCAAGGCGCTGCTGGAGCGGGCCGGCTTCAAGGTCGACATGATTTCGATGGACTGGCAGAGCGTGATCGTGCGCCTGGCCAAGAAGGGCCCGGTGGCCGAGGGCGGCTGGAATGCCTTCTCCACCAGCTGGTCGCAGGTCGACATCCTCGATCCGCTGATGACCCCGTTCCTGATTGCGAGCTGCGACAAGGCCCGCTCGGGCTGGCCGTGCGATGAGGAACTCGAGAAGCTTCGCGACAACTATGTGAAGTCGAGCACGGAAGCGGAGAAGAAGGCCGCGGCCACCGCCGTGCAGGAGCGTGCGATCAAGGTCGTGACGCACGTGCCGCTCGGCGAGTGGTTCGGCGTCAGCGCCGTTCGCTCCAACATCGGCACGCTCAATCCGCCGCCTCCCGTCACCGTTTTCTGGGGCGTGACGAAGAAGTAAGCCGGGAATGTTCGAGGCGACGGCAGTGGATGCGCGGAGACGTTGAGGAATTACTTCAACGACTTCAGGTGTTGCTTCAATTTCGGCCAATATTGCCAATCTGAAACAAAGGCTTGCCACGGTCGGTTAATGCGCCGAAAGCTGGCCGATGTCGGAACCGTCTTTCCTCGGCGGGCGGTTTCCGCCCCATCGAATCCTCGCAGGCTGGCTGGGCGAGGCGGGCTCTGCCCGCCTGCTTGAATATGCCCTGGCTGCCGAGGAACGCTTCATTCCGACGCGGCTGGCAGACCAGGGAAAGGGCCGGCTCGACAGCGTCGTTCGCCATTCCAGCGTGCTCAAGGATCTGGGCGACTTCGGCATACCCCTGCGCCGCCGGGCACTGGCGCTGCAGGCCGAGCTGGAGACGGACTTCGAGATGAACGCCACGCCGCGCAACAGCACGCAGATGGAGGTGGTGGCGCATGGCCATGGCGCCTTCTACCGGCCGCACACGGACACGTTCACCGGCGACGAGTACACGCCCGGCGGCCGCCGGCGCCTCACCATGGTCTATTACTTCCACCGCGAACCGCGTCGCTTCACCGGCGGGCGGCTGCGCCTGTTCGATCTGGCGGGCAGCGAGACGATCGATGTCGAGCCGGAGCACGACAGCCTGCTCATCTTCCCGTCGACGGCGCGTCACGAGGTCGAGCGCGTATCCTGTTCCAAGGGGACGTTCGGCGACAGCCGCTTCTCGCTGAACATCTGGCTGTGCGGCTGACGGCTACTCCGCCGCGCGCAGTTCGCTGATCTTCTCCGGAGCCCTGGCCTCGGCGGCGCGGGCGGCCCGCTGGGCGGCATCCTCGGCTTCCCAGCGCACCGCGATCTCGGCCAGCCGGTCCATCACCTCGTCCAGTTCCCCGCCACGCTTGGTCAGCGAATAGGTGACCTTGGGCGGGATGGTCGCCTCGTAGTCGCGCTTCACCAGCGCCGCGCCCTCCAGCGTGCGCAGGCGCTCCGTCAGCATCTTGGCCGAGATGCCGGAAACGCGCCGCTTCAACTCGCCGAAGCGCTGCGGTCCATGGGTCCGGAGATTGTAGAGAATGTAGGTCGTCCACGGTCCCATCAGCATGCGCAGGATGAAATCCATGGGGCAGGTGACGCTTTCCTTGACCTGCGTCGTCGGAGCCGGGGTCTGGGTGCTCATGCGAAAAACCTTCGAGTTACGATTTGGTACCTACTAGCAAATATATAGAGGCCATCCCAGATGTTTCCAGTCACTTTGTGAAAGTAACTGATCTGGAGAAACGCTGCGGCGCTTTATCTAGGTAAATCAAAGGATTGGAAATCACCATGAGCAACGTCGCCATCGTCTATCATTCCGGCTACGGCCACACCCAGGCCCTCGCCGAGGCCGTCGCCACGGGCGCGCGGGCCGTCCCGGGCACCGCGGTGAGCCTGATCCCGGTCGCCGAAGCCGAGGCCCGCGCGGCCGAGCTCGATGCCGCGGACGCCATCATCTTCGGCAGCCCGACCTACATGGGCGGCGTGTCGGCCGACTTCGCGAAGTTCAAGGACTGGACGTCCGGCCGCTGGATGGAGGGCAGGTGGCGCAACAAGCTCGCCGCCGGCTTCACCGTCTCGGCGTCGTGGAACGGCGACAAGCACAACACGCTCTACCAGCTGCTCACGCTCGCCGTTCAGCACGGCATGGTCTGGATCGGCCTCGGCCTGCCGCCGGGCAACAACAGTTCGAAGGGTTCGGTCGCGGACCTCAACCGCGTCGGCGCGTCGATCGGCGCCATGGGCCAGGCCAACGCCGACCAGGGCGTCGAGGGAATCGGTGCCAGCGACTTCAAGACCTTCGAGGCGCTGGGCCGCCGCGTCGCCGAGGCCAGCCAGCGCTGGCAGGAAGCGCCGCTGGCCAAGGCGGCGTGAGCGGCAAAGCCAATCGAAACGAGAAGGGGGACCCCCGCCGGTCTGGCGAGGGTCCCCCCGATCCGTATGCAGCGGATGCTATGAAGTTACTTCTTGGTGATGTTCCACATCACCGGCACGGGGCCGGGCAGCCAGCCGCTGATGCGGTCCTTGCGGTAGGCGCCGAACGCCTTGTACTGCCCGAGCACGATGTACGTGGCCTGGTCCATCACGCGATCGGAGACGGCCATGGCGATCTCCTTGCGCTTGGCCGGATCGTTCTCCTTGGCGTAGGAGGAGCGGAGCTTCTCCATCTCCGGGTCGCACGGCCAGCCGAACCAGGCCTTCTCACAGCCGCCGCTGGTGAAGGAGTTTCCGGCCGGGCTCTCGGTGCCGACCGTGACGGTCGTCGTGTAGAAGATGTTCCAGCCGCCCTGCGCCGGCGGATCCTTCTTGGCGCGGCGCGTCACGACCGTCTGCCAGTCCATCGACTGCAGGTCGACCTTGAAGCCGATCTTCTCCAGCGCCTGCTTGCCGACCGGCGGCAGCTGGTTGGAGGAGAGCAGGTCGGTGGCATGCATCATCACGATCGGCGTGCCGTCATAGCCGCTCTCCTTGAGGAGCTGGCGCGCCTTCTCGAGATCGGGCTTGATCAGCAGGTTGCCGTAGCTCTTCTCGTAGGGCGAGCCGCAGACCAGCGGCGCGTTGCAGACCCGGTAGATCTCGGGATCGCCCACCTGGGCGCGCAGGAAGTCTTCCTGCGCGATCGCGTACATCGCCGCCTGCCGGGCCTTCACGTTGTTGAACGGCGGGTGGAGGTGGTTGAAGCGCATGATGATCTGGCTGCCCTGCGCGTTCCAGCCGTACAGCTCGACGTTCTTGTCGGCCTTCAGCAGCGGGAAGAGGTCCGGCACCGGGATCTCGATCAGGTCGATCTCGCCCTGGACCAGGGCATTGACCGCCGTACTCGGGTCGGAGATCGCCAGCCATTCGAGGCGGTCGATCTTCACCACCTTGCCGCCGGCCAGCATCGAGGGCGGCTCGGCGCGCGGCTTGTACTTGGTATTCTTGACGTAGACGACCTTCTCGCCGGGCTTCCACTCGTCCTTCTTGAAGATGAACGGGCCGGAGCCGGTATAGTCGTCGATCTGCTTGAACGGGTCGGTCTCGGCGACCTTCTTGGGCATCATGAAGGGCACGGTGGAGGACGGCTTGCCCAGCGCGTCGAGCACCAGGCCGAACGGCTCCTTGAGGACGATCTTGAAGGTCTTGGCATCGACGACATCCATCGTGCCGACCGCCTTCATCATCTCCTGGCCGAGCGCGTCGCGGGCTCCCCAGCGCTTGATCGAGGCGACGCAGTCCTCGGCGGTCACGGGCTGGCCGTCATGCCATGCAAGGCCGTCGCGCAGCGTGAAGGTCCAGGTCAGATTGTCGGCCGAGGTCTCGTACTTGTCGACCATCTGCGGCTGGATGCGCGCCTCGGCATCCTGGGCGAACAGAGTGTCGTAGATCATGTAGCCATGGTTCCGGGTGATGAAGGCGGTCGTCCAGATCGGATCGAGCACCTTCAGATCGGAATGAGCGACCATCTTCAAAGTCTGCGCCGACGCCGGCGCCGCAGCGGCAGCCGCCGTCGACAGGGCCACACAGGCCGCGAGTTGTCCCAGTCTCCGCATAACGTGCATGATTTGATCTTTCCCTTCGCCTGTCCCCAACTTCACACAAGCTGCCACGAGCCGGACGAGGAATAAAGCGATGTCGATGCCGACGATTTTCGTGTCCCATGGAGCGCCGACGCTGATCCTGAGCGACGCCCCGGCGCGGACCTTCCTGGCCGGCCTCGGCCGGCAAATTCCGCGCCCGGAAGGCATCGTGGCGGTGTCGGCGCATTGGGACACCGACATGCCGGCCGTTTCGGTGGTCCGCAGGCCCGACACGATCCACGATTTCTACGGATTGCCCGAGGCGCTCTACAGATTGCGCTACGACGCGCCGGGCGCGCCGCAACTCGCGGAGAAGGTGGCGAAGCTCACAGGGGCCGCGCACGATCATCACCGCGGCCTAGATCACGGCGCTTGGGTGCCGGCAATGCTGGCCTGGCCCGAGGCCGACATTCCGATCTTCCAGCTCTCGGTCCAGCCCAACCTCAGTCCGGCGCACCACATCGCGCTCGGCCGCAAACTTAGTGCGCTGCGCGAGGAGGGGGTGCTGGTCATGGGCAGCGGCAGCGCCATCCACAATCTGCGCGCGCTCGTTCGCAGCGACGGACCGTCCGAGCCCGAGCCCTGGGCGCAGGCCTTCGACGACTGGCTGGCCGACACCGTCGGGAAGGGCGACGAGGAAGCCCTCGCCGATTACCGCACCCGCGCACCCTATGCTCGCGAGGCCCATCCGACCGACGAACACTTTCTGCCGCTACACGTCGCCTTCGGCGCCGCTGGAGACGGGGCAAGGGGGCGCGCGCTCCACCGAAGCTTCACCCTGGGAAATTTGTCGATGGCTTCCTATGCCTTCGGCTAAGCCGAACGCGCACCGATGGGTACCGAAGAGCCAAGTTTGAAGAAACGTCCCCTTCGGCGGTTCAGAAGTTAAATGACAGGCAAGAGTGGCCAGTCTCATGAAGATGATTCGGCTGCCTCAGAAGTCAGATGAGGTTGGCGACTGCCGCTTCGGCAAGTTCATGCTCTAAGAAGTTAGAGAAGAGCAGTCCTCTAAGTATCAAGATCTCGGACTTTAGAACTGTTGAAGATGTCTTTGTAATACAGTGGCTTATAGCTCAACCCTGATGTCTTCATGACGCATGGTTTCGCCTGTCATCGCGAGTGCGCCGAAGGATCCCTCTCTGCGCTGCGATGGCACGGGTGGAGCGTTTGGCATTCTCGCTTTGCTCTCGGCAGACGTCTCGCCGGTCGCAAGTGCACGCGCTCAATGAAAAACGGGGGCGCTTGCGCACCCCCGCTTTGAAGAGACCAGAACGTTACGGAAGCGCTAAGCCGCCTCGGCCAGCGCCACGCCCTTTTCCTTGAAGACCTGCTCGAGTTCGCCGGTCTCGAACATCTCGCGGATGATGTCGCAGCCGCCGATGAACTCACCCTTCACGTAGAGCTGGGGGATCGTCGGCCACTGGCTGAATTCCTTGATGCCCTGGCGCAGTTCCGGGTCGACGAGGATGTTGATGCCGTGGAACTTCACGCCGAGCTGGCTCAGCACATCGACCACCGCGGCCGAGAAGCCGCACTGGGGAAACACGGGCGTGCCCTTCATGAACAGCAGAACGTCGTTCTTGCCGATCTCGTCGCGGATACGCTCGAACACCTGGGGTTCGCTCATGATCGATCTCCGTGGAGCGCCACCGGGGGCGCGGGATTATCCCGAATATAGGGCGTTCAGGCCTTCTGCGCCATGGTGGTCAGCTTGAGGGCGTGCAGGACGCCGCCCATGCGGCCGCCCAGCGCGCCGTAGACCGCCTGGTGCTGCTGGATCTTGGATTTGCCGGCAAAAGAGGCCGAAATCACCGTGGCGGCGTAGTGATCGCCGTCCCCGGCGAGGTCCTGGATCTCGACCTCGGCGTCCGGAATGCCTTCCTTGATCAGGCGAACGATGTCTTCTGCTTGCATGGGCATGAGAAATCCTCAGGCGGCGCTGTTCATGTAGCCGGGCAGCCAGGCCTCGTGGGCGTCGCGCAGTTCCTGCAGCGGGACGCTGAGCAGGCCCTCGACCGCGATGTCCGAGCCACCGGAGTAGCCCAGCACGACGGCCGGGACACCGGCCTTCCGGGCCGCCTCGACGAGGGCGCCGCCGTCGTCGGTGGCGATCAGGTAGCGGGCCTGGTCCTCGCCGTAGAGATAGGCATGCGGCGCGGCGATGCCCTGGGGCAGCTTGATCGAGGCGCCGGTGCTGCCTGACAGGCACATTTCGGCCAGCGCCACGAGGAGACCGCCGTCGGACAGGTCGTGGCAGGCCGCGACCTTGCGGCCGACGATCTGGCCACGCACGAAGTCGCCGTTGCGGCGCTCGACCGCAAGGTCGACCGGCGGCGGTGCGCCTTCCTCGCGGCCGTGCAGTTCGCGCAGGTAGATCGACTGGCCGAGCCAGCCTTTCGTGTCGCCGACCAGCACGATCGCGAGGCCATCCTTCACGAGGCGCGAGCCCGCCGAGGTCGCGATGTCGTCGATCACGCCCACCGCGCCGATGGTCGGCGTCGGCAGGATCGGCCGGCCCTCGGTCTCGTTGTAGAGCGAGACGTTGCCCGACACGACCGGGAAGTCGAGCGCGGTGCAGGCCTCGGCCATGCCCATGATGGCGCCAGCAAATTGCCCCATGATCTCGGGCTTCTGCGGGTTGCCGAAGTTCATGTTGTCGGTGACGGCGAGCGGCCGGGCGCCGACCGCCGTGATGTTGCGCCACGCCTCGGCCACGGCCTGGCGGCCGCCGGTCTCGGGATGGGCCTGCACGTAGCGCGGCGTGCAGTCGGATGTCATGGCGAGGCCCTTGTGGCCCGCGCCCTTGTGTCCGGCTTCCTTCGACGCGCCGGGCACGCGCACGAGTGCCGCGTCGCCACCCTGCGGACGGATCGCGGTATTGCCCAGGATGAGATGGTCGTACTGGTGCCAGATCCACGCCTTGCTCGCGAGGTCGGGGCAGCTCATCAGCGTGACCAGCGAGGCCTTCCAGTCGGCCGGCGCGGGCACCTTGGACGAATCGAGTTCGGCCGGCAGCGGCGTCAGCGTCCACGGGCGCTCGTACATCGGCGCCTCCGTCACCAGCGGCGGGATCGGGATGTTGCCCACCACGTCGCCGTGCCAGGTCAGCACCATGCGCTCGGTGTCGGTGAGATGGCCGATCACCGCGAAGTCGAGCTCCCACTTCTCGAAAATCTTGCGCGCCTCGTTCTCGCGGCCGGGCTTCAGGACCATGAGCATGCGCTCCTGGCTCTCCGACAGCATCAGCTCGTAGGGATTCATGCCGGTCTCGCGCATCGGCACCTTGTCGAGTTCCATGACCAGGCCGAGGCTGCCCTTGGCCGCCATCTCGAACGAGGAGGAGGTGAGGCCGGCCGCGCCCATGTCCTGGATGGCGATGATGGCGTCGGTCGCCATCAGTTCGAGGCAGGCTTCCAGCAGCAGCTTTTCGACGAACGGGTCGCCGACCTGCACGGTCGGGCGCTTGCTCTCGCTGTCCTCGTTGAACTCGGTCGAGGACATGGTGGCGCCGTGGATGCCGTCGCGGCCGGTCTTGGAACCGACATAGACCATCGGATTGCCGACGCCGGTGGCGGCCGCATAGAAGATCTTGTCGACCGGCGCGACGCCCACGGTCATGGCGTTGACCAGGATGTTGCCGTTGTAGGCTGAGTGGAAGTTGGTCTCGCCGCCGACCGTCGGAATGCCCATGCAGTTGCCGTAGCCCGCGATGCCGGCCACCACGCCCGAGACGAGATGGCGCGTCCTGGCGTTCTTCGGGTCGCCGAAGCGCAGTGCATTGAGGTTGGCCACCGGCCGCGCGCCCATCGTGAAGACGTCGCGCATGATGCCGCCGACGCCGGTCGCGGCGCCCTGGTAGGGCTCGATGTAGGAGGGGTGGTTGTGGCTCTCCATCTTGAAGATGGCGGCCTGGCCGTCGCCGATGTCTATGACGCCGGCATTCTCGCCCGGACCCTGGATGACCCACGGCGCCTTGGTGGGCAGCTTCTTCAGCCACACCTTCGAGGACTTGTAGGAGCAGTGCTCGCTCCACATGGCCGAGAAGATGCCGAGTTCCACCATGGTGGGATCGCGGCCCATGATCTTCAGCAGGCGCTGGTATTCGTCCGGCGCCAGCCCGTGCTCGGCGACGATCTGCGGCGTGATCGCCGGCTCGTTCGGCAGCTTGACCGGCGGGTTCTTTTCCTGGGCAACAGTCACGAAAAATTCCTCACGAAAGCGCTTCGACCATGCCCTCGAACAGGCCGCGACCGTCGGTGCCGCCGAACATCGGCTCCACCGCGTTCTCCGGATGGGGCATCAGGCCCAGCACCGTCTTGGTCTCGTTGAACACGCCGGCGATGTTGCTGCTCGAGCCGTTGGGGTTGCCGCGTCCGTCGACCGTGCCGTCGGGCGCGCAGTAGCGGAAGGCGATCTGGCCGCGATCCTCGAGCTTCTTCATCGTGTCGGCGTCGGCGAAGTAATTGCCCTCGGCATGGGCCACCGGGACCTTGATCACCTGCCCCGCCTGGTAGCGATTGGTGAACAGGCTCTGGCTGGTCTCGACCTTGAGATGGACGTCGCTGCAGACGAACTTGAGGTGCGAGTTGCGCATCAGCGTGCCCGGCAGCAGGCCGGCCTCGGTCACGATCTGGAAGCCGTTGCAGATGCCCAGCACCGGCACGCCCTGCGCCGCGCGCTTCTTCACCTCGGCCATCACCGGCGACTGCGCCGCCATCGCGCCGCAGCGCAGATAGTCGCCGTAGGAGAAGCCGCCCGGCACCACGATCAGGTCGACCTTCTCGAAGTCGCCGTCGCCGTGCCAGACCAGCGAGGGCCGCCGGCCCGTCACCAGCTCGAGCGCCTGCGCCACATCGCCCTCGCGATTGGAGCCGGGGAAGACGAGGACTGCTGCTTTCATGGTTTCGTCGTCCTGAGCGAAGTGAGCGAAGCGAACGCAGTCGAAGGACCTTTTTTCTGCGTCGGCCGCCCAAGGAAAACAGGTCCCTCCACTGCGCCTCGCTGCGCGAGGCTCCGGTCGGGACGACGGGAAGTCATCACTAGCCCACCAGCTCGATCGAGTAGTTCTCGATCACCGTGTTGGCGAGCAGCTTCTTGCACATCTCCTCGAGCCGGGCCGTGGCCTTGGCCTGATCGGTCTCGGCGAGTTCGAGCTCGATGAACTTGCCCTGGCGCACGTCGCCGACCTCGGGGAAGCCCAGGCGATTGAGCGAATGCCCGATGGCCTTGCCCTGGGGGTCGAGCACGCCGTTCTTGAGGGTCACGTGGACTCTGGCTTTCATGTCGCCTCTGTTACTGGAGCGTGGTGGGGCCGCGCACGTCGCCCGGTCCCTGGTCGATGAGAATGCCGAGGCGCCGCGCCACTTCCTGGTAGGCTTCCTCGACCTTGCCGAGGTCGCGGCGGAAACGGTCCTTGTCCATCTTCTCGTTGGTCCTGAGATCCCACAGCCGACACGAGTCCGGGCTGATCTCGTCGGCCAGCACGATGCGGACCATGTCGTCCTCGTAGAGGCGGCCGAACTCGATCTTGAAGTCGATCAGCTTGATGCCGCAGCCGAGGAACAGGCCGAACAGGAAGTCGTTCACCCGCAGCGTCAGCGCCACGATGTCGTCGAGGTCCTGAGGGGCGGCCCAGCCGAACGCCGTGATGTGCTCCTCGGTGACCATCGGATCGCCCAGCGCGTCGTTCTTGTAGAAGAATTCCATGATCGAGCGCGGCAGCTGCGTGCCTTCCTCGACGCCGAAGCGCTTGGCGAAGGAGCCGGCCGCGACGTTGCGGACCACCACCTCGAGCGGGATGATCTCGACCTGCCGGATCAGCTGTTCGCGCATGTTGAGCCGGCGGATGAAGTGGGTGGGCACGCCGATCTCGCCGAGCTTGGTCATCAGGAACTCGGAGATGCGGTTGTTGATCACCCCCTTGCCGGTGATCGTGCCCTTCTTCTGGTTGTTGAACGCGGTCGCGTCGTCCTTGAAGTACTGGACGATCGTCCCGGGCTCGGGCCCCTCGAACAAGGTCTTGGCCTTGCCCTCGTAGATGCGGCGACGGCGGGACATGATCTCACTCCTGCGCGGGCGATGCAGATCGCCCGCCGTTCGGGCGGAATATGGCGGAAAGGCCATGCTCCGGTACTGGGGAAAAATCCATTGAAAAAGGTGACGGGGTCGTCATATTGGTTGCGAAACAGGAGGCCTCACATGGCCCAGCAAATCACCTACGACAAGGCCTATGACACGGTTGGACGCGAGGATTTTCCGGCAATGCTGGAAGTTCCCCGCTATGGCCGCCGGACGGACGCCTTCGACGGCATCATTTCGGCCACCCACGACCATTTCTGGGACCCGTTCGACAAGGCCTATATCGACTTCGACCAGCCTTTCGACATGGCGAAAACCCCCATCATGCCGCTCGACACGGTCGTCGAGCTGAAAAGCGCGGTGGCCGACCGGCTGGACGAGGGCCAGAAGATCGGGCTGGGAAACGACGTCATGCACTGGTCGATCTCCAACCTGCTGCATGGCGAGCAGGGGGCGATGTCGCTGTCGGCCAGCCTCTGCCACATCCTGCTCGATCCCGGCGCGCAGGAATACGCCGCCAACCAGGCCCGCGAGGAGGCCCGGCATGTTGCAGGGTTCACGCGCTATATCGGCCGTCGCTGGGGCGCCCCGCTTCCGGTCGGCAAGACCATCGCCACCGTCCTCACCGACCTGGTGGCGACGGAAGAGGTCTACAAGAAGATCGTCGGCATGCAGATGCTGATTGAAGGCATCGCCATGGGCTCCTTCGCGACGCTGAACGCCAAGACCAACGACCCGGTGCTGCGCCGGCTGGTCCAGCTGGTGATGAGCGACGAGGCCTTCCACCACCGCTTCGGCCGCATCTGGGCCTCGCGCACCATCAGCCATCTCAGCGAGGACGAGCACAAGAAGGTCGAGGACTGGGCCGCGCAGATCTTCCAGACGCTGCTGTTCAACCTGATCAACGCCGAGCAGAAGCAGGTCATCTACGTTAAGTACGGGCTCGACTGGCAGTGGGTGCGCGACGCGATGAAGGAGGTCTTCACCGACGAGGACCGCCGCGCGTCGCTGAAGGACAGCACCAACATCTTCCGCGTCCTCATCAAGACACTGCTCCACGCCGGCATCATCACGTCGCGCACCGCGCCGCTCTACGGCGTCTGGGTCGACATGAAGGAACTCGAAGCCGAGGGCGACGGCATCCCCGGCGACATCGTCGCCGAGGAAATGATGGTGACGCTGCGCGAGATCAACGCCAAGCGTAAGCGCATCGTCTCCAAGGACATCCAGGCCGCCGCGAGCTGAACGCGCCGTCTGCGTTGATGAACAGGAAAGATCCTTCGCTGCGCTCAGGATGACACTGTTGTTGCGTTAGACGCAGTGCGCCAACCAAAAAGGTTGGTGTCATCCTGAGCGCAGCGAAGGATCCTTAATCAAGCCTCTCGTCGCTCCGCTCTACGGCTTCCGCGCCAGCACGAAGCAGGAGAGGCCGGCGAGGCGGTTGATCAGGAAGAACGGGAGTTCGGCGGCGCAGAGTGCCGTGAGAATACCGTTTGTGAGTGCGCCCTGCTTCTTCAGGCTGCTACGCGGTTCTGTGGTGTTGCGGTCGGCGAGGCGGACCGCCGCGGCCAGCGGGAAGACGAAGCCGAAATAGTAGCTGCCGCGGACGATCTCGAGACCGGCGTCGCGCATCGTGGTTTCGATGGCAGGCAGGGTGTAGCGGCGCTTGTGTTCGAGAAAGACGTCGTGCCCGCTCCACAGGAAAGAGAAGGCCGGCACGGTGACGAGGAAGTGCGCGCCGCCCGGCACCCTGTCGGCATAGTGGCGCACCAGCCAGCGGTCGTCGTCGACATGCTCGAGCACGTCCATCATCAGCACGAGGTCGCAATCGGTCGGACCGGTGTCACGGCGATAGCGCACGGGCTTGCCGGCAACGTTGTCGTCACGGTCGGCGGGATAACCGATGTCGACGCAGAGCGCGCTCTCGGCCGGCGTTTCGGACAGGAGATGGCGCGAGAAGAAGCCCGAGCCCGCGCCGACGTCGAGCAGCCGCTTGGGCGCGAGACGACCCACGGCGCGGCGGAGCGCGGCGGCCTTGGAACGGTAGTACCAGTGGCGGCCGATATCGGCGCCCAGGATGTCTTCTTCCTTGAGGTCCATGGAGGTCAGGTCACCGGCGGCTGCGGCGGCACATCCTCGTAGACGCCTTCGACGACGTAGATCGGCCGCGCCTTCACTTCGATGAACAGGCGGCCGAGATACTCGCCGATGATGCCGAGCGACAGGAGCTGAATGGCGCCCATCAGCAGGACGGCGATCAGCAGCGAGGCATAACCCGGCGTGTCGATGCCGAAGATCAGCACGCGCGTGACGATGAACAGCGCGTAGAGCATCGCCACCGCGGCGATGACGACGCCGACGTAGAACCAGGCGCGCAGCGGCGCGGTCGAGAAGCTCACCACGCCGTCGATCGCGAAGTTCCAGAGGCGCCACAGGTTGAACTTGGTCGTGCCGGCGGCGCGCTCGGGCCGCTCGTACGGCACGCCCACCGAATTGAAGCCGACCCAGGCGAACAGGCCCTTCATGAAGCGGTTGCGTTCGGGCAGCTGCCGCAGCACATCGACGGCGCGGCGATCGACCAGCCGGAAGTCGCCCACGTTGGGCGGGATGCGCACCGGCGACATGGAGTTGAACACCCGGTAGAACCAGCCGGCCGAGACGCGCTTAGCCGTCGTATCGGCGTGGCGCGTCGAGCGGATGCCGTAGACGATGTCGTAGCCTTCGCGCCAGCGCGCGATGAAGGCGCCGATCAGTTCGGGCGGATCCTGCAGGTCGATGTCCATCGGTACCAGGATGTCGCCGCGCGCGTGGTCGATGCCGGCGGTGAGTGCGGCTTCCTTGCCGAAGTTGCGCGACAGGTTGACGATGCGCAGGCGGCGGTCGCGGCGGCTGCGGTCGAACAGGTGCGCGAAGGTGTCGTCGAGCGAGCCGTCGTTCACGAACACGATCTCGAAGCGGATGCCGTCGCGCTCCAGCATCGGCGTCACCGTGTCGAGGAAGATGTCGATCGTCTCCTCTTCGTCGAACACCGGCACGACCAGCGACAGCAGCGGATCGACCGGCCGGCGCGCGCGCTGGACGGCGAGCTGGTGCTCAAGCGCCACGTCCCTGGCGGTGGCGCTTGCGGTGGAGAAGGGAAGGTTCTGCTCGGGCACGAAGACGGATCCGCGAAATGCCTTAGGCGGACACGGCTTCGACGTTGCCGTTCAGGTCCATGATGCCGAGCTCGACGATAAGCTGCGGCTGGCGCTTCAGCGCCTGGGTGCGGAAGGCTCGGAGCGCCTCGCTGAGCTTCTCGGTCTCGAAGGCCTTGTCGGTCTTGAGTCGGTCGCCATAGGCCAGCGCCGCCGCGCCGCAGTCGCGATGCGTCATGCCGATCAGGCGCTTCACATTGTGGAGCTGGCATGAAATGTCGAGGTTGGATTCCCAGGCAGCGCGCCATTCCTGGAAGATCGGCGCCACCGCCGCGACCGGGCCGCCGGCGATGTTGAACTGGCTGTATTTGTTCTGCCAGCCGCGCGAACTCATGTACTTCCAGGTATCGGTGGTGAAGCGCGGGTCGATGCACTTCATCAGCATCGCCTCGTAGCCTTCGTCGAGCGCCAGCGCCGGGCCCGTTGCCGAAGCGGCGGCAAGGGCCGCGGCGCCGAGGCCAAGACCCAGGACTTTGCGACGGGAGAGGGCTGCGAGGCAGCCGCAGCCGGCATGGTGGAAGTGTCTCATCGGAACGTGGCCTTGCCCTGTTGTGCCAGACCGCCGTCGGGGCCGGCGATCCAGGTGGTGACCGAGCCGTCCGGTTCGCGGCGGCCCTGTACGCTGAGCGTCGAGCCGCCGAACACCGGCGACAGGGCGCGGAACTCGAAACTCCCGACCACCTTATCGGGGTTGGAGCGCCGCGCCAGTTCGATCTGCAGCATGCCCATCAGCGGCCCATGCACGATCAGGCCGGGATAGCCCTCGACGCCGGTCACATAGGGCTGGTCGTAGTGGATGCGGTGCCCGTTGAAGGTCAGTGCCGAGAACCGGAACAGCAGCACCGGATCGGCCAGTACATGGCGCGTCCAGGTCGCATCCGCGGGGGCGGGCTTCGGCGGCTTCGGCGCCTCGCCGGGCTTGGCGGCCTCGCGATAGACGATGTCGTGTTCCTCGACGAAGGAGACGCCGCGCGGTCCTGAAATCGTGTGCTGGACTGTCACGAACACCATCGAGCCGGTGGAGCCGGTCTTGGGCTCGACCGACTTGATCTCCGAGAGGCGCTCGATGGTCTCGCCGACGCGGATCGGCTCGCCGTCGAAGGTGAAGCGGGAACCGGCCCACATGCGGCGGGGCAGCGGCACGGGCGGCAGGAAGTCGCCGCGCTCGGCATGGCCGTCAGGTCCGATCTTGGACTGGGATGCGATCTCCAGGAAATAGAGCCAGTGCCAGAGCGGCGGCAGGGGATCGCCGTTTTTCGGATCGGGATCCTTCTCGTCGAAGGTCGCGACAAGGGCGCGGACCGGAAAGGGGGCGGCAAGATCCTCCACCGACTGCGTCCGGCCGATCCAATTCTTGAGATTCTCCAGTGACATGACCGACTTTCCTCCCTGCGGGGCGTGACATTGCCACTGCGAGGGCAGGGTGGAAAGACGCCGTCCCGGTCGCTATATACCGCCCGCACGATACTGCCCAACCGGAGCGGCTTATGACCACGTTCGATGATCGCGAAAAGGCCTTCGAGGCCAAGTACGAGCACGATGAGGAGATGAAGTTCAAGGTCAACGCCCGCCGCAACAAGCTGCTGGGCCTGTGGGCCGCCGGCCTCCTGGGCAAGACGGGCGCCGACGCCGAGGCCTATGCCAAGGAAGTCGTGATGGCCGATTTCGAGAAGCCGGGCGATGCCGACGTCATGCACAAGCTGGTCAAGGACCTCGCGGCCGCCGGCAAGCCGACGGAAGAACATACGATCCGCAAGCAGTCCGAGCGCCTGGCCGACGAGGCCAAGAAGCAGATCATGACGGAGGTCCGTTAGCCGGACCGTTCGTCGAGGTCGTGGTGAGCAGGCGTTACGCCTGTTTACCCATGCCCTCGTCGCGCCATTCGCGGCGCATGCGCTGGATCTCGGTTTCGTTCGGCCGATAGGCTGGCGCGTTCGGATCGAAGGTCGTCCAGCCCTCTTCCCGCCACGACGCGGCTCGTTCCGTGGGATCGATCGGCCGGTGAACGGACATCAGCCCTTCGATGCGCCCGACCTCCGTGTCGGGGACGCGGGCGGTGACCAGCGTCGCACCGCGACGAACCGCTTCCGCGTGAACCGCTGCGACCTCGTCCTCCACACCCGATCCGATCAGGGCGCCCATCAGGCCACCCGTCGCGACGCCGGCGGCCGCTCCCACGGCGGTCGCAGCCAGCCAGCCGGCCGCGACCACCGGGCCGAGGCCGGGAATGGCGAGGAGGCCGATGCCTGCAAGGAGGCCCGCACCGCCACCGACGACGCCGCCGATGCCCGCGCCCGCCGCCGTGTCCGACACGGCATCGGCGTCGGCATATTGTTCGGTCACGTGCCTGTTTGCGACGATGCTAACGTCAGAGGACGGGATTCCTGCCTTCTCGATCGCGGTCACGGCGGCCCGCGCCTGGGCATAGCTGTCGTACGAGTGGCTCACCGTCTTCATCGCATCCTCCTCGGGGATTGAGGCAGTACAACAGAGGCGCAGGGGGCAAGGTTGCCTTCGGTCCGGACGCTGCTGTGCAATCGGCAGGCCTGGATATGCAGAGATTGTCGCCTCGGCGCGGCGGCCTTGCTCTAGGATTCCGGGGTGAAACAAAGACTGCTCCTGGCCCTAGCGCTGTTTGGCGCGTCCGGAGCCCATGCCGCCGATCCGCTTGCTGCCGATGAAGTGCTCGCCGCATATTGCGTGGGGGCGGCACAGGTGCGCGTGCTGGCCTACGAGCAGATGACCGCTGTCGCTTGCGGATCGGAAATCGCGCAGTGCAGGGCTGCCCGCCAGCTCGCGGCCGCGGCCTTGCCCCGTTTGCGGCGCGAACTCGAAGCGGCCAATGCCGCGCTCGCCTCTTATCACTTGCTTGACGACGGCAACCGGCCGGAGGCGCGCCGGCCCGGCGTTTGGCAACAAGTCGGAGAGGCAATGGCGAGAGGCGAACGGGAAGCGCTTGTCTGTCTGAACCTGCGGGTTCCCGGGTTCCCGGAGGTTGCCGGCGACATCGGTCAGAGTTGTCGCCGGGTCGAGGCCTGTTCCTTCTCGCCTTCATCTTGAAGACCGAGAAGCCCGCTGGGCGAGAAATCCTACGCATCGTTGCAACCTTCAGGCCGTGTGTTCGCTTAGTGACGCACTGAGCCGGAGGCCCGTTCCTCACATGGGTATCTTTAAAATCTTCGTCTGGCTGGTCGCCGCCGCTGTGGCGGGTCCGGCCGTTGCCCGGGATTTCACTTCATCGGATATCTATCCCGCCGACTATCCGACGGTACGCGCGGTGGCCCATCTGGCCGACCTGATGCGCGAACGCAGCGGTGGGCGGCTGGTCGTCTCGACTCTCGGTGCTTCCGACCAGCAAACCGAAAACTTCACGCTGGGCGAACTGCGCAACGGTACGCTCGACATGGCACGGGTGAGCCTTGCCGTCCTCAACAGCGCGGTGCCCGCCACCGCCCCGACGATCGCGGCGATGATGACGCGCAGCACGCCGTGGAAATGCGGCGGCGACCGCTGCGTCACCACCCGGACCGAAGGCAGCCCGCTGACCATGTGCCAGCTCGCCGCAAAGGAACTGGGCACGCTCACCGCCTTCACCGCCAATGGCGAGGCGTTCGCCGCCGAACAGCTCGCCAAATGCAACACCCGCGCCAAGAGTGCGTGAGGCGCCGTAAAAACGGTTGCATTCGGTCGTTGCCCCGCCCCATCTAGATTCCATGCTGCGGCAGTATGAATTGGTGGAGCGGGTCAAGGCCTATGCCGCCTGTGGTGTGGACTGCATTTTCATCATCGGTGTTGAAACCGCGGCCGAGGTGCAGGCGGTGCGCGAGGCGTGCCTGCTGCGATTTCGGCCGATTTTGATGACCACGCTGGCCGCCGGCCTGGGCGCGCTGCCGCTGGCCATCGGTTTCGGCCAGGGGTCTGAATTGCGTCAGCCGCTCGGCGTGACCATCATCGGCGGCCTGGTGGCCAGCCAGTTGCTGACGCTGCTGACGACGCCGGTGGTCTACGTGCTGCTGGACAAACTGCGGCGCCGCCACGACGGCGAGGCGCACCCCGTCGCCCGGCTCACCCTCCGCGCCCTCGCGCGCAGCCTGAGCCCGCGCGAGCAGCAGGTCTTTCTGGGGCTCATGGACGGCGAGGACCGCGACGCCCTCGCCCGTCGGCTGTCGACCTCGCGGGCCAACATCGACCAGATCGTGCACCGCACCCGGAGCCGGGCGCGCGCGATGGCCTGACAATAGCCTACCAGCCCCTCCACATTGCCCTTCTCGTTCCCCTTGCCCGGGCGGG
>OFDC01000610.1_pt1 | contig 25087 bp, 9 predicted proteins | sample 1520941 | NCBI WGS metagenome assembly OFDC01 (sample SAMEA94258168, study PRJEB24077) | hot springs metagenome | biome: Aquatic biome; feature: Water | place: India | collected 2012-12-06 | depth 5 m | reverse complement strand
GCCGCCGGCCACGCAGCAGCCGGCCCCGCCGTTTGCGCCACCGCCCATTCAGCCGCCGGTCGCTGCACCGCCCGTCCAGCAGCCGGTCGCCCAGCCGCCCGCTGCTGCGGGCCCCACGGCATCGGCCGGGGGATTCAGCTGGGGGCTCACCCCGAGCTCGGAGTCGCCCGCACCGCAGCCGCCCGCGCCGCATGATCCGGCTCCCGCGAGCCCCGAGCCCGCGCCATTCGTTCCGCCGACTCCGCCGCCCGCGCCGTACGTTCCGCCGGCGGCACCCGCGCAGCCCGTGCCGCCATTCGATCCGCCGCCCGCCGCGTTGCCCGCCGCGGCCCCGACCACGGCGTTCCCGTTCGAGCCGACGGTGCAGCTTCCAGCTGAGCCGCCCGCCCAGTTGCCAGCCGAGCCGATCGCGCCCGCCCAGCCGGTGCAGTTCGAGCCGACGATCGCGTTTCCGCAGCAGCAGCTCGAGCCGCAGCATCCGATCGATGCCACGCAGTGGTTGGCGGCACCACTGGATGCGTCGCTCGACGGGGCGACCGAGGTGCTCGAGGCCGAGCTCGTCGGGGTAGCCCCGCCCGTCGACGAGTCTCTCGAACCCTCTGCGCTCGACTCACTGTTCGGCGAGGGGCAGTTCGCCGACTACGAGGGTCAGTCGATGATCCAGGTGCCGCCGCGTCCACCGCGCGACGGCAAGGGCAAGAAGCCGCGCGAGCCGATGGGCCCAATCCCGCGGAATCAGAAGATCCTCATGTGGGTTGCCGGTGGACTCGTCGCTGCCCTCGCGCTCGTCGCTCTCTTCATGCTCGGCACTCGACTGGCCCAGCTGCAGCCAGCCCCCGCCGTCGCTCCGTCGCCGACGCCCTCAGCCTCGGCAACGGGGTCTCCCGTAGTGCTCGGCCCGGTCGAGCCGGGGGAGTACGTGTGGGATGAGCTTCTCGGTGGCGAGTGCCTTGAGCCATGGGAATCCGCCTGGCAAGACCGCTACACGGTCGTGGACTGCACGAAGCCGAACACCGCGCAGATGGTGCACAAGGGCGAGTTCGACGATCTGGGCGACGCCCCCTACCCCGGGGTCGAGGAGCTGTCGAAGCGCATCAACCTGCTGTGCACGGCCCCGACCATCATCGACTACGCGGTTGCGGGGGCGGCGAAAGACATCCAGGTGACCGCGAGTTTCGCGGCTGACGCCGAGGACTGGAACGACGGCAACCGCACCTACTACTGCTTCGTGAATCGCTCGAGCGGGGAGCAGTTCACCTCGTCGATCTCGCTGCCTCAGGTGGCGCCCACCCCGACGCCCCTCCCCACCCCGTAGGTTGCGCCCCAATAGGGCTATAGGGCGGAGTCGAACGGGTCGGTGCGCAACAGGTCGGCGACGCTGCCGATGACCTCGTCGGGCCGGAACGGGTAGCGCTCGATCTCGGCCTGATCGCTGATGCCCGTGAGCACGAGGATCGTGTGCAATCCCGCTTCGATGCCCGCGACGATGTCGGTGTCCATGCGGTCGCCGATCATGCCCGTGTTCTCGGAGTGCGCACCGATCTTGTTCATCGCGGAGCGGAACATCATCGGGTTGGGCTTACCGACGACGTACGGGTCCTTGCCCGTCGCCTTCGTGATGAGGGCCGCGACGGCGCCGGTCGCGGGCAGCGGTCCGTCCGCGCTCGGGCCGGTCGCGTCGGGGTTGGTGACGATGAAACGCGAGCCGTCACCGATGAGTCGGATGGCCTTCGTGATGGCCTCGAACGAGTAGTTGCGGGTCTCCCCGATCACCACGTAGTCGGGGTCGCTCTCGGTCATGATGAACCCGGCCTCGTGAAGGGCGGTCGTGATGCCGGCCTCGCCGATGACGAAGGCGCTGCCGCCGGGGATCTGCGATTTGAGGAAGTCGGCGGTCGCGAGGGCGCTCGTCCAGATGGACTCTTCGGGAACCACGAGACCCGACGCCTTCAGCCGCGCGCTCAGGTCGCGCGGCGTGAAGATCGAGTTGTTGGTGAGCACGAGGTAGGGCTTGTCTTCGTCCCGCCACTGCTGCAGCAGTTCGGATGCTCCGGGGATGGGGTGGTTCTCGTGAACGAGCACGCCGTCCATGTCGGTCAGCCAGCACTCGATGTCGCCGCGGTTGCTCATGCCGTCATGGTACCGACCCCATGTTTCGGGCCGGATTTCGATGCGACCCTCGGTCTACTCAACCACCGCTAGTGAGATGTGGTAATTTGCACAACACGTGAAAGAGAATTACCAATGGAGGTTGGGCGGATGCGCGCACTCATCGTCGGAGCAACCGGAGTTGTCGGGGCGGCCGCCGTCGAGTACTTCCTCGACCAGGGTGCGGAGGTCGTCGCCGTCTCGCGACGCGTGCCACAGCTGGCCGGCGGGCGGCAGGTCGAACACCTCCCGCTCGATTTGCTGGATGCCGCCTCATCCGCCGCCGCCCTCGCGAAGCAGACCGGCATCACGCACGTCGTCTACGCGGCCCTCAATGAGCTACCGGGACTGATCGCCGGATGGCGCGATCAGCAGCAGATCGACAACAACGACGCGATGCTGCGGGGCGTCATCGAGCCGCTTCTCGCGAACGGCGCGCCCCTCGAGCACGTGTCTCTGCTGCAGGGCACCAAGGCGTATGGATTCCACCTGGGTGAAGACGTGCACCGCATGCGCGTGCCATCGAAGGAGAGCCAGCCGCGCGTGGAGCACCCCAACTTCTACTGGGTGCAGCAAGACTTTCTCACCGAGGCAGCCGAGCGCGGCGGCTTCGCGTTCACGGTCTGGCGGCCGCAATTCATCTTTGGCAACGCGGCCGGCGCAGCCATGAACCTCATCCCCGTGATCGGCGCGTACGCGGCTCTGTGCGCGAAGCTCGGTGAACCGTTCTCCTATCCGGGCGGCCACTCGTACGTCGCGGAGGCCGTCGATTCCCGGCTGCTCGCGTCGGCGCTGTTCTGGGCGGCGACCGCTTCGACGGCACGCAACGAGATCTTCAACATCACCAACGGCGACGTGTTCGAGTGGCGCGACCTGTGGCCCGCGTTCGGAGAGATGCTCGGGGTCGAGGTCGGCCCCGACGAACGCCGTTCGCTTGCCGAGTGGCTGCCCCAGCACGCCGAGGCCTGGGACGAGATCGTCGCCGAGCACGGTCTTCAGCCGACACCGCTCATGGACCTGCTCGGCCAGGGGCACTATTACGCCGACAACGCGTTCGCGTGGACGGCCGACGGATCACAGCTCTCCGCCCGCATCCACCCCGTGCTCGAAAGCACCATCAAGCTGCGGAAGGCGGGCTTCCAGGACTGCATCGACACCGAGGAGATGTTCCGCTACTGGTTCGAGCGCATCCGCTCCGAGCGCATCATCCCGTAGCTGTAGGGCCGGGGTCGGGGACCGCCGGCGCTCTGCTCGCCGAGAACTCGGTCGTCGCGGGGAGCCTCGAGCGCATGATCCCGATCGCGTCAGGGTTTTGGTCGACGAGCACGAAGCGCCGACCGAGGGAGGCCGCGACCGCGCCGGTCGTGCCGCTGCCCGCAAAGAAGTCGAGCACCCAGTCGCCCGGTGCGCTCGATGCCTGGATGATGCGCCGCACGATCCCTTCGGGCTTCTGCGTCGCGTACCCGGTCTTCTCCTTGCCGGTCGGCGAGACGATCGTGTGCCACCACACGTCGGTGGGCAGTTTGCCGCGCGCCGCCTTCTCGGCCGTCACGAGCCCCGGAGCCATGTACGGCTCACGGTCGACGCCCTCGTTGTCGAAGTAGTAGGTCGACGGGTTCTTCACGTACGCCAGAATCGTGTCGTGCTTCGCCGGCCACTTGCGTGTGGCGCGGGCGCCGTAGTCGTAGGCCCAGATGATCTCGTTCAGAAAGCTCTCACGACCGAAGAGGGCGTCGAGCACGACCTTCGCGTAGTGGGCCTCGCGAAAGTCGAGGTGCAGGTAGAGGGTGCCGTCGTCGGCGAGTAGTCGCCAGGCCTCGATGAGGCGGGGTTCGAGAAACTCCCAGTAGTCGGCAAATCGGTCGTCGTAGCCATACAGCACGCCCTTGATGGTCTCGTAGGTGTGGCCCTTGAATCCGGTGCGTGCGCCGTCGGCCGACCGCGTCATGGTGTGCGCTCGACGCGACTGAGTTCGGCCGGTGTTGAACGGCGGGTCGAGGTAGATGAGCCGAAAGCTCTCGTCGGGCAGCGAGCGGATGACCGGCAGGTTGTCGCCCGCGATCACGAGGTCGGGGCCGGTCGGGGTCCACTGCATCCCCCGAGATTAACAGGGCGCTGACGCTAGCCGGCTCCCTCACCCGCCTGGCGAATGACGAACGCAGCCATACCCGGCACCGTGAACGCCACGACCCCTCGTTCTGGGGCAAAGATGATGCCCTTGTCGATGAGTCCCTGTCGAACGGTGCTGAGGCTCTGAGGCGGACTCTCCAGGCGCTGCGCGAGAATTCCCGTCGAGGATGGCGTATCGCGGTCTTCTGCCATCGCGAGGAGGTATCTCCTCTCTCCCGCCGTCGCCCGGTCCCAACGAGCTGGATAAAAGCCCATGTCGAGTTCAACCTGTCCTTGATCGATCCCGATACTCGCGTCTAGCGCGGTGATAACTTTCCCCGTCGCACTGTCCCACGCGTTCATTGCGAAAGCCTGCAAGAAGTACGGGTATCCGCCCGAGGCTGCGACGATCGCGTCCACCGCAGCGTCATCGAACGTGACTCCCAGCCGCTCCGCCGGTATCCGCACTGCATCCTGAGCTCGCGCATCCGAGAGTGGCCCGAGCAGCCGATAATCGAACAGCCTTTCCGCATATGACCGCGACTCGCTGAGGATTGCCGGGAGGGATGGTAGCCCGGCACCGATGACGAAGAAGGGGATGCCATCTTGTCCAGCTCGGTGCTGGGCTGCCAGAAGTGCCGCAAGCAGATCTGAATCGACATCTTGCATCTCGTCGATGAATATCCCCAGGGCGGTGCTGTTCTCTCGGAGCGCGGGCGCCAGGTCTTCGACCAGTTCTTCGAGGTCCACGTCAATCTGACCGGAGTTGGCTCTCGACGCGTTCGCCTCTGCGTTGATGGCAATGGAAGCAACGCCCAAAGACACGCTGAACGACTTGACGGAAGCCAGTGCATCGTCGATCCTCGATCGAACCTTCGCCGTTCGATCGAACTTGTGCGCAGCCGCCACCAGCGCACGCGCGAGTTTCTGTCGAATCGCCGCCTGCCCAGCGGCGGTCGGGTTGCCTTCGAGCGAGACGATCAGCCAATCGGCTTTCTCGGCTTGGTGCTGAAATCGTTTGAGAAGAACAGTTTTGCCGACTCCCCGAAGCCCGTGAAGAACGATCCCCCTCGCATGGTTACGTTTTCGGGTTCGAGCGACGAGCAGGTCGAACGCATCGATTTCTGCTTGGCGTCCCGCCAGTTCCGGCGGTGTCAAGCCGGAGCCCGGGGCGTACGGATTCAGCTCAGAGTACATTTCGTCGTTCACTGTATATCCAATTCTTCAAAAAATACGATATTGATGAAGAGAACCAGAGACATAGCATCACAGTCGCTCGGGACTCCGGCTATGGAGGGCCCAGCTGGGAGTAGGACGACTCGCCGAGCGACCGTGGAGGGCTAGCGTTGCTTCGGTGAGCGAACCGAACCCGAGCCACGAGCTCTCCACCCACGGCGTCGGCCCGTGGGTCGGTCCCTGGCCGGATGATGCGCGCTACGACCCCGAACTACTCGAGCGCGGCGACAGCCGCAACGTCGTCGACGCCTACCGCTACTGGACGATGGACGCGATCCGCGCCGACCTCGCCACCCGTCGCCACCCCTTTCACGTCGCGATCGAGAACTGGCAGCACGACCTCAACATCGGATCGATCGTGCGCAGCGCCAACGCGTTCGGCGCGAGCATGGTGCACATCATCGGCCGCAGGCGGTGGAACAAGCGCGGCGCCATGGTCACCGACCGGTACCAAGATGTGATGCAGCACCCTGACGTCGAATCCTTCGTCGCCTGGGCCACCGAGCACGAGCTGCCCATCGTCGCGATCGACAACGTGCCGGGCGCAGTGCTGCTCGAGACCTTCGCGATGCCGGCGCGGTGCGTGTTGTTGTTCGGCCAGGAGGGCCCCGGGCTGTCGGCCGAGGCGGTGGCCGCATCATCCGTGGTCGTGGAGATCAGTCAGTTCGGCTCGACCCGCAGCATCAATGCGTCGGCCGCGGCGGCAGTGACAATGCACGCGTGGATCATGCAGCACGTGAGTTTCTGACCGCGCCGTACACTGCTTCACACACGATGTACCCCGTGTGAGGGGTTTTCAGTCCCCCCGGGAGGGGACTCGTTTTGTCCCCCGATTTGGGCATGTTGAGGGGGCGCGCCGCTCGATACCTTGGCTATTGGCCCCAGGCTTCCCTAGTCCCCTGGGTGTCCATCTTCCGGGGGGAACCATGTCTGCACGGCCCGCGCGAGAGCGCGCTCTTCTTCCAGCGCGCCTATTCGGCGGCACCGCGAGCCACGCCGCCCGCCGCGCAGTCAGCGCCCTCGCCGCCCTCGGACTCTCCCTCGCCGTCGTGCTCAGCTCGGTCGTCCTCCCCGCGACCAACGCTTTCGCCGCCGACGCCGCTGCCCTGCGCAACACCACTACCGCGAGCGCGACGAACGTCGTCATGGGTCAGTCGTTCAACTACGTCATCGAGGTCGGTTGTTCGGTACTGACCGACGAGTGCGTCAACGCCGTGCTCACCGACACGATCCCGTCGCAGTTCATCATCGGTGATGCCTCGACCATCCTCACCACGGGCGACATCACGCCCGAGGAGCGCACCATCACGGTCGTCGGCCAGGTACTCACGATCAATTTCCAGCAGAACCTCGCCAACCCGTCGGGCGCGAAGGGTCTGAAGAACGGCATCGTGACGATCACCGTGCCGGTGACGGTGCGCAACGGACTCGACTACACACCCTCGCCCGTCGTCATCCCCAACACGTCGAGCATCGTTGCCGACAACGCGCCCGCCGTTCCGGGCAGCGTCAACGTCAATCTGACCGTGCCGCTGAGCCTCACGGCCGGCTCGTCGAAGGCGTTCAGCCCGACCGCGAACGTTACCTCGCCGGGTGTGGCCACGACGCTCACGCTCGGCGCAACGAACACCTCGAACACGGCGGTCGACACGCTGGTCATCCAAGACCCGGTTACGCCCGCGACCAACAACCTGTTCGGCTCGACCCTGCTCATGAAGGGTCCGCTCGGCACGGTCACCTGGCCGACGGGTGCCACCTCTGCCACCGTCGCTCTGTGGGACTCGAGTCTCGCGACACCCGCGTGGGTCAGCGCCGCCCCGGTTGCCGCGGGCGGCACGCTCGTGTATCCGGCATCCGTCTCACTGGCGGATGCCCGGGGCGTGCGCATCACGTTCACGTCGGGGTCCTCCGCCGCCATCCCCCGCAACGCCACGGCCTCGTTCCCCGTGTCCCTCGAGAACCGCTCGGGACTCTCCGCAGGTTCCGTGTCGAACACGGCGGAGGCCCGCGTCGGCCTCGCGTCGGGATCGGCGACGAGCACCTCTACCGCGACCTACACCCTGCAGGGCGCGACGACGAGCGTCTCCGCGGGCAAGATGATTTCGCCCGCGCGCATCTCGACGACCACCTACGGCGTCAACGACCAGCGGGTTGCGACGGTCACCCTCACGGCCAACAACACCAGCAACATCGCGCTGAAGTCGCTCACCGTGACCGAGCCGGTGGGCTACTCGAACCCCGCGAACAGTGCCAGCAACCCGCTCTCGCCCGACCACGTCGGGGGCGGCCTGATCTTCCAGAGCTTCGGGTCGGTCATCTGGCCGAACGGTGCCACCGGGGTGGAGATCGAGTACACCTACGACGACTACACGACCTCGACCTCGTCGAGCTCGACCGCGAACACCATGCCGGCGCCGACCGGCGGCAAGCGCGTCATCGGCTTCACGACGACCTTCACCGGCACGATCACGCCGGGCGCGACGGCGACCCTCCCCTTCACTACGCAGTCCAACCCGCTGCAGGTCAACGAGCGCAGCGTGCTCTACTCGAACACCGTGCGGGTCGACGGCGTCAACATCTACGACGGCAACGCCGCCCCGGCAACATCCACGGCGACCGTCACCGTGCTCGCCGACCAGCTCACCGTTTCGTCTACCAAGGCCGTCACCCCCACGAGCCTTCCTGCTGCCTCGGGGCAGTCCACGACCGTGACACTGAACGCGACGCTCGGGGCGTACCCGGAGTCCACCCGCACGGCGGAGTACATCGAGATCGTCGATCCTCAGCAGTCGGGGCTCACCGACTGGTACTCGATGTTCAACCCGACCCAGATGCTCAACGTCGGTGTGCCAGGTGGGGCAACCCTCACGGTGCAGTACCGCGACAGCACGGGCGCGTACGCGGACATCCCGGGCTTCGTCGACCTGCCGCCGCTCCCGAGCGCGGGCACCTACACGATGCCATTCCCCTCGGGGCTGCTCGACGACATTTACGGCCTCAAGTTCCAGTGGGAGTCCGCGGGTGGTTTCGCGCCGGGCTCCAACTTCACCACCAACATCACCTACACGACCCGTTCCACCGTGCGCGGTACGAGCGATCCGCTCCCGAACCCGCCGGCGGGCACGCCGCTGGCGCTTCCGAACTGCGCGACCGCGATCGCGACCGCGAACAACGGGGGAATGGAATCGAACCAGGGCGACTCGAACTGCGTCTCGGTCAACCTGAACAACGTGCCCGGTGGTGGCGGCGGCGGAAGCGGCGGAACCGCAGACATCTTGGGCAAGCGCCTCATCAACACGGGCAACACGACCGACCAGACCCTCATCACCACGCGCAACGGCAACTCGACGCGCGTGCGCCTGAACTGGTCGACCGCTGGCTTCACCCAGGTGGGCACGATGACTGTCTACGACGGACCCGTCGATGGGTCGGGCAACCCCGCACCCGCGCTGTGGAACACGCAGAAGGGGTGGTGGGACGCCTACAACCTCACGAGCATCCCCGCAATCAACTCGTCTCTCGACGCATTCATGCAGTACGACCAGGTCGTCATCGAGGTCTACGACAAAGACACCAGCGCATGGGTGCAGCCCTTCACCTGCACCACCGCGTCGCCGTGTCGCGGGTCGTCATCTGCGATCGGCATCTCGAGTGGTTCGTGGGACAAGTACGTCGCCGTGCGGTTCATATTCTCCGAACGGCTGACCTCCGGTGGCGCGTTCCAGCGCACGGGACTCAACCCGGCACCCGGCAGTGGCGTCGCGGCGTCGTCGGGCAACACCCGCAACATCGATCTCATCTTCCAGCTGCGCAACTCGCTGCGCAGCGACGCGAGCTTCCCGGTCGTCGCCGGACCCGAGTACAACGTCTCCGGCAGCCCGAGCATGCTGCTCAACGCGGCGCACGCCCGGGCCACCCTCACGTCGGGGGACATCACGGATGCCGCATCCGACAGCCTCACCCTGCAAGACCCGAACCTCCAGCTCACGTTCACCAAGTCGTGGTCGGGCGGCCCCATGGCCATCCCCGACGAGTCGACCCTCGAGACCGCACCGCGACCCACCGGTCGCGTGACCCTCGTCGCGACGAACACGTCGCCCTCGATCGTCCCCTCGCTCACGATCGCGGAGCCGAACCCGATTCCGGGGTCGGATACTCCGTTCGACAAGTTCGACCTGCTGCGCTTCCAGTCGATCACCCACCCGAGTGGCGCGACCGGCCTCACGATCACGGTGACCCGCACGACGGGCGGCGATCTGGTCGCCACCGGCACCCCCGCGGCGGCAACCACGACAGCTCTCGCGTGGACGAGTACCGACCTGCAGAACGCCACGGGCCTCACCCTGGTGTACACGGGCGCGATCGCGGCCACGACCGCGTTCGCAAACGTTCAGTTCGATCTGACCCTGCGCACCTACCTGCGGTCCGACCCGTCGACGCGGGTCAGCGCGGGAACGGTGTTCAACTCGGCCTCCGCGACCGTCAGCGACAAGCGCTACGACGCCGTGGCCCCCTCGACCCCGACGAGCCCCGCCTTCGTCGACGCGCCCGTCACCACGACCGGCACCGCGAACGTCGTGCTGTCGCAGACCTCGATCGGCATCACGACGACGAAGTCGTTCGGCAACAGCACCCAGACTGAGCCCTCGACTGCCGCGACCACCGTCACCCTTGTCGCCACCCCGAACGGTAGCGAGCGCGTGAAGACCGTGACCATCACCGACGACCGCGCGACTTTCTGGAACGCCTTCGACTACGTCTCCAAGGGCACCCTCAACCTCCCCACCTTCTCGCCCGCGGTCTCCGGTTCGGCGATGGTCATGAAGACCGAGGTCTGCACGGGACGCACCGATCTGACGGATGCCCAGCTCGCGCTCACGCCCGACCAGGGTTGCGTCGCCGGCGGCGGCACCTGGGTGAGCGTCACGGCGCTGCAGACCGAGTGGCAGAACCAGGCGAGCCTCAACTCGAGCGGCATCATCCTGCCGACGGGTGTGACGGCGAGCCAGGTGCAGGGTGTGCGCTTCACGATCAAGCGCGCCGACAACTCGCAGTGGGAGAACGCGTCTTCTGCGAGCGTCACCATCCAGCTCAATGTGCAGCGTCGACTGATGACGCTGCGCTCGGGCGGGCCGGTGCTCACGAACTACCCGTCGAACCCGATTCCCCCGGGCGAGACGGTGCGCGGCGTCACCACCAACGGCATCACGAGTGACGTGCTCGGAATCTGGGACAAGACCGCGACGGCTTCGAACACCGCTACCTACACCTACGCGTACGCCCCCTCTGGTGTCGAGGTGCGCAAGCTGCCCGCGGGTGCCAAGGCTCCGGGTCAGCTCTTCAACTACACGCTGCAGGTGCGCAACACCGGCTCATGGCCCATCATCAACCCCGTCATCACCGACTACCTCCCGTCGGATGCTGACGGCGCACTGCTCATCTTCGACCCGGATGCCGCACCCGCGTACAAGTACGCGCTCACCGGCTCGGCCCCCGTTCCGCCCCGTGGCCAGGCCCTGCCCACGGGAACGACCGGACCCACGGTCGCGACCGTCATGAACGGTCCCGGACCCTCGACGATCACGTTCACCTTCCCGAGCGGGGTCAACGGACCCCCCGTGCTCGAGGTCGGTCAGACCTACGTCATCACGGTGCCCATGATGTTCCGCCCGGGGCTCACGTACGCCACGAGCGTCACCAACACCTTCGGCATCAAGGGCGACCGCATCTTCAACACCTGCACCGCCCCGAGCGGATCGACCGCGAGCCTCGACGGAACGACCGGTGAGTGCCGCACGTCCACGACAGTCTCGCCCGCGCAGCAGCCCGCGCTGCGCGCCTTCATGTCGACGAAGGCCGTCGTTGACCCGTCGAATGGCTTCCCCGACCAGGGCTACACGGGTGCCGCGGACTGTGCCGCCGCGGTCGATGCGGACGGATTCTCTCGACTGCCCTGTGTTCCGCTGACGATTCCCGGTCAGAACGAGATTTGGCGCATCACCGCCCAGAACACCGGAACCACCGAGATGCCACGTCTCGTGCTCGCGACGCGTCTGCCGAGCCCCGGTGACAAGACCATCCTCGACGGCTTCCTGCGCCAGTCTGCCTGGACGGCCACGTTCGTCAACGAGATCACGGCCACGCTCGCCATCCCCGGTGCCGTCTTCTCGCCGTACTACACCACCGCGACAAACCCCTGTCCGTCGGTGCTTCAGACCCCCTCCAATCTGAACGCGTGCGGCAGCAACCCCGCGACCGGGTGGGCGCCGTGGACTACGGCGGTCGACCCGCTCTCGATCACGGGTATGCAGTTCGTCATCGACTTCGATGCGGCCCACTACTTCCGACCGGGTGAGTCGATCACCGTCGACATCCTCACCAAGACGGGTGGCACAGCGACGACCGCGGTCGCCGACCCGCTCGCGACCAACTCACTCTCGGCGTCCGCGCGCTCCATCACCGGGGTCACGCAGACGACGGTGACGGCGCTCGACTACTCGCGCGTCTCGGTGGGTATGGCGACGGGCAGTGTGACCCTCTCGAAGGATCTCACCGGGCCCGCAGCATCCTTCGTTCCCAACGGCCAGACGTTCACGGGCCAGCTCTCGTGTGACTCACTCGGCCAGACGGTGACGCGCCCGTTCACCTTCACGATGACGGGCGGCGTGCCCACCCCGGCATCGATCCGCTTCGACAACCTCCCCGGTGGTGCCACGTGCACCGCGACGGAGACCACGGCGAGCGGTCAGACGAGCTACACGGCGACGAGTGTCGTGATCGATCCGCTCATCACCGACCCCGCGCAGTTCCCACACGTGCAGCTGACCAACGACTACCAGCTCGCCGGCATCACGGTGTCGAAGTCGGTCACGACCACCGCGGGTGCGATCCCGACCGGGTTCCACTTCACCGCGTCATGCACCTTCCTCGGCCAGCCGATCACCCTCGCCGCCGGTGACGCGTCGTTCACCCTCAACGACGGGGGCTCGAAGACCATCACGGGCCTTCCCGCGAACGCGTCGTGCACGATCGTCGAGGATGATGCCCGCGGCGCCGACTCGGCAGTGCTCACCGGCACCACCACCGGTTCGGCGACCTTCACTGACGCCACACGCACGGCCGTCTTCCGCCTCGGAGCCAACGGCGCCGGCGACACCGTGTCCAACACCCTCAACTTCGACAACCGTTTCGACGCCCCCGCCGTCATCACCATCACCAAGAAGTTCGACGGCTCTGCCGCGCAACAGTTCGGGATCGACGCGCACGACGACTTCACCGTGCACGTGCGCTGCCAGTTCGGCTCGACCCTGCCGCTGCAGTACGACGGCAACGTCGTGCTCGAGAAGGCGAACGGCTGGAAGGCCACGATCGACAACATCATCGCGGGCTCCGTGTGCGTGACGACGGAGGCCGACCTGCAGGGCGCCGACGCGGTCGTGATCACCCCCAACGACGGAACCGACCGCGCGACCGGTGTCATCACCGTGCCTGGTGCTGCGAGCCCGAGTGTTGAGGTCGATGTCACCAACTGGTACCTCACCGGTTCGGTCGAGGTCACCAAGACCTTCGCGGGTGACGCTGGCGCGATCACCAAGTTCGGCCAAGACGCGGCCGCCGAATACGAGGTGACCCTCACGTGCGAGCGCGACGGTGTCGCCGTCACGATCCCGGGCGGCTCGTCGCGCACGGTCACCGCCGCCGCGCCCACCGTGACGTACACGAACCTCGCCTCGGGCGCGCTCTGCACGCTCAGCGAGACCGACAGCGATGGGGCATCCTCGTGGCGCGTGCTCAACGGCACCACGCCCGTCGTCGACGGTGAGTTCACGATCTCCGTCACGACGACGACGCTGAGCATCGCCGACCAGCCGCAGGCTCCGCTCGACGTCGAGAACACCTTCCGCTTCGCGCAGGTCTCGGCCACCAAGACGGTCGACTCGACGCTCGTCGACGGCAACGGCGACCCGCTCGACTACGGCGACTTCGAGCTCACGCTCACGTGTGAGCTCGCCGGTCGCACGGTCACTGCACTCGAGGCATCCACTCGCCCCATCGCCGACGGAGCGACCGTCACGTGGACCGAGCTCCCCGAGGGCGCCGACTGCCAGATCGAGGAGACCGACACACGTCTCGCCGAATCGACGAGCTACCGTGTGACGACCTCGGGCGGACCGGGCCCGGTCACCACCGGTACCACGGCCACGCTCGAGCCGCTGCGCTGGACTGGCGATCCCACCGGAAACGGTGCCGCGTTCACCAACACCTACACCGAGGCGGCTCTGCGTGTCTCGAAGACGGTGACGACCACGGCGACCGTCGTGCCCACGCTGTTCCACTTCGAGGTGGAGTGCGAGTTCCTCGGCAACGCGATCGTGCTGAAGCCGGCGGACGCCTCCTTCACGCTCGACGACACCGAGTCGCACCTCATCGAGGGCCTCCCGCCGTACGCCGAGTGCCTCGTAACCGAGGACGACGCGAAGGGTGCCGACAGCACGGTGGTCACCGGAACGACGGATGCCGCGAACGGTGGTGTCGCCGCATTCGACGACGCGACCCGCACCGCCCAGTTCACCCTGAGCCCGAACGCGACGCTCGTGGGAGCGACGAACGCGGCCACCTTCGACAACCGCTTCGGTGCGCCGGCGGTCATCTCGATCGAGAAGAAGTTCGAGGGCTCGGGCGCTGCCCAGTTCGGTGAGTCGCGCAGCGACTTCACGGTTCACGTCTACTGCGTGTTCGGCACCACCCTGCCGGTTCAGTACGACGCCGACGTGGTGCTGCTGAAGTCGAACGGCTGGAAGGCCACCATCGAAAACGTCATCGCGGGATCCGACTGCGAGATCACCGAGACCGATCTCGGCGGAGCCGACGCCGTCGTCATCACCCCGAACGATGGGGTGGATGAGGCGACCGGCACCATCACGGTGCCGGCCACCGCCACGACAGCCCAGGTCGACGTCACCAACTGGTACCTCACCGGTTCCGTCGAGGTCACCAAGACCTTCGCGGGTGACGCCGGCGCGATCGCCAAGTTCGGCCAGGACCCGCTCGCGGAGTACGAGTTCGAGCTCGTGTGCACGCGCGGCGGCGACACCGTCGTGATCCCCGGCGGGGGCATCCGCACCGTCACTGCGGCATCGCCTACCGCGCTCTACACCGAGCTCGCCTCGGGAGCCGACTGCACGCTCACCGAGACCGGCTCGGGCGGCGCGAGCTCATGGCGCGTGCTCGACGGCGGTTCGGTCGTCGTCGACGGCGAGTTCACGATCGTGGTCGACCCGACCAACCTCGACCCGGATGACCAGCCTCAGGCTCCCCTCGACGTGGAGAACACCTTCCGCTTCGCCGAACTCTCGGTCGCCAAGACGGTGCGCTCGCCGAACGGGGTGCCCGCGGGCAACTTCCGCTTCGACCTCGCGTGCACCTTCGACGGCCGGGCGGTGACCGCCGCCGAGGCGGCGAGCCAGTTCGTCGCGGCGGGTGCCTCGTTCACGTGGACGGAGCTACCCGAGGGCGCGGACTGCCGCATCACCGAGACCGAGGCGCGCAGCGCCGCATCCACCGATTATTCGATCATGGGTGCGAGCGGCATCGCGGGTGCGTTCGTGAACGGCATGACCGCCGTGCTCGACCCGCTGCGCTGGACGGGCGACCCCGACCCCAACGAGGTCGAATTCCGCAACACGTACACGCTCGCGCAGACCGGACTCTGGTTCGACGTTCGCACGATGGTGTTCCTGCCGGTGCTGCTGATTCTCGCGGGTCTGTCGCTCATGGCGTGGATGATGCTTCGCCGCCGCAAGGAGTCGCTGAAGGCCATCGAAGGCTAGACTGAGGTGTAATCCCCCCATTTTTCGAAGGGATCCACCATGCCAGCAATCGTGATCATCGGCGCCCAGTGGGGCGACGAGGGCAAGGGCAAGGCCACCGACCTCCTCGGCAGCCGCATCGACTACGTCGTCAAGTTCAACGGCGGTAACAACGCGGGTCACACCGTCGTCGTCGGCGACCAGAAGTACGCGCTGCACCTGCTGCCGTCGGGCATCCTCACCGAGGGTGTTATCCCCGTGATCGCGAACGGTGTCGTCATCGACATCGAGGTGCTCTTCGACGAACTGACCGCGCTGCATAGCCGCGGGGTCGACGTCTCCAAACTCGTGGTGAGCGCCAACGCGCACGTCATCACCCAGTACCACCGCACTCTCGACAAGGTCACGGAGCGCTTTCTCGGCAAGCGCCAGATCGGTACGACCGGGCGCGGCATTGGGCCCGCCTACGCCGACAAGATCAACCGCGTGGGCATCCGAATTCAAGACATCTTCGACGAGAACATCTTGCGCCAGAAAGTGGAGGGTGCTCTGCACCAGAAGAACCACCTGCTCGTCAAGATCTACAACCGCCGCGCGATCGCCGTGGACGAGATCGTCGACGACCTGCTCTCGTACGCCGACCGCCTGCGCCCGATGGTCGCCGACACCGGCCTTCTGCTGAACCAGGCGTTGGATGCTGGCAAGACCGTCGTCTTCGAGGGTGGGCAGGCCACCATGCTCGACGTCGACCACGGAACCTACCCGTTCGTCACCTCGTCCAACTCCACCTCGGGCGGTGCGGCCACCGGGTCTGGTGTCGCCCCCAACCGCATCGACCGCGTCATCGGAATCGTCAAGGCCTACACGACTCGAGTCGGCGCGGGCCCGTTCCCCACCGAGCTGCACGACGAGTCGGGCGAGTTCCTGCGCTCGAAGGGCTTCGAGTTCGGCACCACGACGGGCCGCCCGCGTCGCACCGGCTGGTACGACGCCCCCATCGCGCGCTACTCGGCCCGCATCAACGGCGTCACCGACTTCGTGCTCACCAAGCTCGACGTGCTCACGGGACTCGAGACGATCCCCGTGTGCGTTGCGTACGAGGTCGACGGCGTGCGCGTTGACGAGGTTCCGGTCTCGCAGACGGACTTCCACCACGCAGTGCCCATCTACGAGAACTTCCCCGGCTGGACCGAAGACATCTCCGGCGCCCGGTCGTTCGACGACCTACCCAAGAACGCCCAGGACTACGTGCTCGCCCTCGAGGCAATGTCGGGATCGCGCATCTCCGCGATCGGCGTCGGCCCCGACCGCGAGGCGATCGTGGTGCGGCACGACCTGCTCGGCTGACCCGGTGGTTGAGTAGCCGCGCAGCGGCGTATCGAAACCCTGCCCCGGTTGTTGACTGGCAGTTCTAGTGCTGCCAGAGTCTCCTTCAACCCGGGAGGTGTACGAGTGAGCAGCTTGCGCGCGTCCGCCGACTCGCTGACCCTCACCCCCTCGCAGTCGCTCGTAGATTCGTTTGTCTCGAACCCGGTGGGGATGATCTTCTTCGGCGTTGCGATCGTCGTTGCCTTCGGGACGCAACTGCTGCTTCGCCGGCGGTGGGCAGGGCGAGTGTTCGCCATATTCCGCGAACTTAAGTGGAGCTTCGCCTACGGGATCACAGAGACGGCCTTGTCTCGCGTCGCATTGATTGGATGCCCGATCTTCATGCTCCTCGGCACGTTCTTGGTGGTCGTGGGCACCTGTCTTCTGGGACGCCCATAAAGAACGTGACCGCCGGATCGGCGGGCTAGGTGCAGTTGCCGCCGCGGTGTCCTTGACGTTCCTGCGATCCGGTCAACACCTAGTGGGTGGGCAAGTCGGATGCCCCCGCTTGGTGTTGGAAGGTTCAGTCACGACGGGCAGGATTGGCCTTGGCTTGCTGTGCGTAAAGGACGGTGAGGGTGTCCAGGTAGTCGACGGCCACTCTGAACATCTGTCCGATGAGGTAGGCGGAGGTGGTGAAGGAATAGGTGCTGACCTTGCCGTTGGTGGAGATCCGTTGCCTCTCCATGAAAATTAGCGAGCTCGAGCTGTTGCCGTGCGCGAGTCCGCTGCACGCTTGCCAGACCTGTAGACCGGTGAGATCGAGAGTCTTAACGAATCGGTCAGCGTCAGAGACTACCGCGGTCGTCGTGAGCGGTCTGTCGAGGCTACGTTGACGCAGCCCGCCTCGCGATCCGTGGATGCCGTCAAGTCGCTCCCGCATGCGCGCATATCCCTCTGGATTTGAAATTCCTAGGCTCTGCGCTAACGGTTCTACGTCGTTGCGGTTCATAAGGTGTCGCTGCAGGGACCGGAATATGCGCTTATCGACTTTGGAGCTCGACAGGAGCCAAATGCCATGAGCGGCACACTCCACCGCTGCACGTATCAAGGTGAACGATGACATTGCGGGTATCCCGCCACCGTCGAGAGTTATGTGCCGACGCAGGGTTTCGAGGTGGTCGCGGGCTGCCACCTCCAGGTACGTGGCCTGTAGATCGATCGAGTCGTAGTCGTTGATTTTGGCGTCGTGAGCGAGTCGCGATCCCTTTTCAACCTGGATGAAGGCAAGGTCGGAAATCCGGTCGAGCCTGTCGAACTGCTCGGCGAGTATCCGAAGACCTAACTTCTTTCGCTCCTCCGATTCCACGGTGCCGAGTTCGCCCATGCGGTGATCTTGTCCGAACTGCGAGTCCCCCGTGCCGCCGTTCTTGCCTAACCTGAGCTCGCACAGCCGCCGCCGGTCTCGCGCCGCTCGGCCTGGCTGCTCCGAGAAGCGCGCGGTGCGGACCAGAAGGGGTGCCGCATCATTCGTCATTGTCGGTTCGATGATCGGCAGTCAGCTCATTGGGCCGTACGTGAAGTGAGGAATGATCTGAGTGCGGGCGCCGAGAAACTCGACACCATTACTCGTCTGGCGCACATCCGAAGAGCCGCCTACTCCGTAGTCGCCAGTCGGTTCTGGGGGCGATAGCGGCATTAGGTGTGCCCCCAACTGGGGGTATCCCGTCGTGCTGTTGAAGAATCATCATCTAGCGACGGTACGTTGCATGCACTAGTGTGTTCACACCCCGGGTTTAAACACCACACTCCTGGGCAGGTGCCAACGACGGCACTGCGTCTCATTCCCGAAGTGCTGATGCGACTGAGTCACGCCTGGCCGATGTGCATCGCGAGCACCCTAGCGGCGGCTCTTGTCCTCGGTACGGTGACGCCAGCGGCAGCTGAGGAGACGCTGCCGACACCCGTCTACGCTGGCGCTCTGGAGTCGGCTCCCGTCGTCCTTCCCGAGTCGGAGTTTCCGGCGGGCGACTTCTCCACGGTTGAGACGCTGGCAGATCCCGAGGGTCGATCTGCGCCCGGCCGCGTGCGTTCGGACTCGCTGCCGGAGCCCGAGGAGAGCGCGTTCGATCGCGGCACATCCGAGGTGGATTCGCGGTCGGAGTTCACGACGGTGTACACCAACGTCGATGACACGAAGACGACGTTCATCTCGCGCGAGCCGGTGAATGCGATTGACGGCTCTGGTGACTGGGTTCCGGTGGAGACCCAACTGAGTCAGAACGGGAAGACCTGGTCGACCGACGCCCATCCGCTAGACCCTTCGCTCGCCGTACGTGCGGACACGGCTGGCGCCTTCTCGGTGTCGCGTGACGGCTACGACATCAGGTTCACGCTGGTGGGGGCGGCGGCGAGCCTCATCGAGAAGACGTCACGACCGCGAAGCCACAACCCGGACGAGTTCATCTACCGCGACGTTTTCGACGGGGTCGACCTCACGTACGAGGTGACGCGGTCGGGCGTCAAGGAGTCGCTCGTGCTCGCCGAGAGGCCCGGGGAGGGGGAGACGACCTGGACGTGGGCCGTGGACACCGACGGACTGGCGCTGGCGGTCGACGAGTTCGGCACCATCAACTTCGTGGACTCGTCTGGGCTGACGAGGTTCCACATTCCGGCCCCGATCATGTGGGACTCGTCCGGAGTTGCGGGGGTCTCGGAGTCGGCCCTCGCGAATGTTCCGGCCACGGTGCAGGGGTCGGGCGATGCCTGGACCATCACTCTGGCGGCCGATCCGGGCTGGCTCAACGACGACGACCGCGTCTACCCGGTGACGGTGGACCCGACGACGTCCTTCGGTGAGAGCAGCATCTGGGCGTACAAGTCCGACGGCGGGTTTCGGAACGACTCCATCCACGTCGGTAACTCGCGAAGTGGTGGTGCTGACACGATTTGGCGATCGATCGCCCACTACAACTACTCGTCTCTGGCGGGCAAGCAGCTCACCGGTGCTCTCATGGCATTCGTTTACATGTCGGGTGCGACCAACGGTTTCGGTGGTGACATCTACCGGTCGGACTGCCTGGGTATCAACTGCGCCCAGGAGTACCTGAGCCACTACTGGATCGACAGCGACCCATCGTGGAGCGGCGGGAACCCTCTCGCGAATCGCTACGCGCAATGGATTCGAGATGGCTACTGGGTCGGCAATGTCATGTTCACGGGCGAGGAGATCAGCGCCTACACGTACAAGGAACTCGATACCGGGCTCTACCTGACGTGGAAGGACTTCCCTTCGACTCCGACCATCATCGCCCCGTCCCCGGCCGACGGCGCGTTGAAGGCACCCACCATGCCGATCCTCAACGCGAGCGCAACAGCAGCCTCCGGGTTCCCCCTGCAGTGGAAGTACAAGATCGGCTCGACGTCCGATGTCGACGCGAGCCTGCTATACGAATCGCCGTGGAGTGTCGACGCGGGGTTCCAGGTTCCTCAATCGGCAGGACTCCTTCCAGGCAACACGTACTACTGGAAGGCAGTCATCAAGGACTCTGCGGACATGTGGTGGGGCACATCGACGCAGCGTTCGTCGGTGGTTCGATCCTTCACGACGAACAATCCGGCTCCGCCCGCGGTGCAAGCTTCGTCGACTCCCGCGGACGGGACGGTCACCACGACCCTGACGCCGACGCTCACGACTACGCCCGTGACGGACCTGGATGGCGATCCGGTGCAGTATCAGTTCCGCGTGACGACGGGCGCTGACGGTCGGTCGGGTGCGATCGTGTCGTCCGGCTGGCAGTCGAGCCCCACCTGGACGGTGCCGTCGGGAACCCTGCAAGACGGTGGCTCGTACACCTGGGTCGCCCTCACGAGTGACGGTGTCGATGTCGAGTACTACCCGCCGTGGGTCAACAGGCTGAAGGTCAACTTGCGGCTCGGTACCTCCGGTCCGTCGCCGTTCGAGTCCGCTGGTCCGGTCACGGTCAACCTGGCGAACGGAAACGCTTCCCTGAGCTTCTCGTCGCCGACGGTCAATGCGGTCGGTGGGGCCATGGGGTTGTCTTTCACCTACAACTCGCAGCAGTCGCCCACGCTCTACCGGGGCCTCACGGGTAAGTACTATTCCGCGCTCACCACCGGTCAGTCGACGACCACCACCTTTGACATCGAGGGCAAGCCGCCTCTTCTCGTTCGCACCGATCCTTCTGTCTCATTCCAGTGGGGAACCGATTCGCCTGCTCCCGCGGTTCCGAGCGACTACTTCATGGCTCGGTGGACCGGCTACATCACCGTTCCCACGGCGGGTAGTTACACGTTCGGTACCACGCGCGACGACGGCACCCGGGTGTGGGTCAACAACACGCAAGTCGTCAACACATGGACTACTGGATCGGCGACGACGCAGTGGGGAAGCGCAATCTCGCTGCCCGCAACCGCCGTGCCGTTCAAGTTCGACTATTACGACAGCACGGCCTCGGCCGCCGCCGAGCTGTGGGTGCGCGCACCGGGCGGAGCCGAATTCATCGTGCCGCCGGACTGGTTCTCAACGCGCGTGCAGACGATGCCTGTGGGTTGGTCATCCTCCACACCCATTGCGGGCGCCGCTCCCTTCTACATCTCTGCGCGTATCAGCGAGTCGTCGATCGTACTGACCGATGTCACGGGATCGGTGCACACCTACATGAAGGCGTCAGGCGCGAACGGGGGCTACATCGCGCCCCTCGGCGAGTACGGCACCCTCTCGCTCGACGCGACCGGACTTCCCGTCCTCACCGACGACGGTGGGATGATCTACACCTTCGGTGCGGACGGCCAACTGCTCACGGTCACGAGTCCCGCGGACGCCATGAAGCAGGCGACACCCATCGTCAGTTATCGACCGACGACGGGGCAGCCGGATCGCGTATCGGATCCGGTTTCGGCCAACCCCGCATCCCTGCCGCTCACGTACTCGCGTGAGGTGCGCTTCGTGTACGCGGGCGACTCGGCCGCGTCGGTGGGGCTCGGTGTCGGGGACTCGGACATGTCGGGCACCGCGTGCCCGGTTCTGTCGGGGTTCGCAGCGGTGCCGACGGGGATGCTCTGCCGCATCATCTACCCCGGGCACGTGGTGGGCCAGCCTGACACGACTCAACTCTTCTACAACTCGAACGGGCAGCTCGCCCGCATCACCAACCCCGGCAATGAGGTCACCGATTTCGGTTACGACGGGTCCGGCCGCATCGTGTCGATCCGCAGTCCGCTGTCGAACGACTGGCTGGCCGCCAACCCCCTGGCGACTGTGGGCGCGCCGCAGCTCACCGAGCTTTCGTACGACGGTCAAGGTCGTGTGACCGATGTCACTTTGCCCGCGCCCGATGGGGTGACGGGGGCATCCCGGCCGAGTAAGTCGTTCACCTACCTGTCGACCACGTCTTATGTGGATGTTGCGGGCCTCACTGTGCCCGGTGGTGGTCATGCCAAGACGGTCACTTTCGATTCGGCGTGGCGTCAGTTGACGACCACGAGCGCGATGGGGCTGACTGCTTCCCAGGTGTGGAACGAGAAGGACATGGTGCTGTCGTCCCTCGATCCGCAGGGGACCATGTCGACGACCATTTACGACTCCCAGGACCGGGCGACCGATGTGTACGGTCCCGCGCCCGCGTCGTGCTTCGACCCTGACACGCGCCTCCCGGAGCCGGGGTGCGCGGTGACGCCAGCGCACACGTCGACGGCCTACGATCAGGGTCTCGCCGGTCTTCATGTCGCCTACTACTACAACCCGCGTCTCGCGGGGGCACCGAAGTCGTTCAGCTTGGGCATCCCCGGCGTGACGGATGGGTCGATCAATAAGGACTGGGCGTCGGGCTCACCGATCGCGGGCGCGGACAACGACTGGTCGATGCGGATGACGGGTCTCATCACGTATCCGGACGCCGGCGTGTATGAGTTCCGCGCCATCGTCGACGATGGGGCCTCGTTGTGGATCGACGATCGCAACATCTTCTCGGATTGGGCCGGGTCGGGCGCTCACACCACTCCGAGCGGTGTCGGGTACACGGTCACTGCGGGTCAACGCGACCGGATTCGTCTCGAATACCGGGAGGGCAGCGGCAACGCGAAACTCGAGCTGCAGTGGAAGGTGCCGGGGTCGGGCACGTGGGTGACGGTGCCCGGTTCGGCGCTTGCGCCCGACTACGGGCTCGCGAACGGAACGACGACGAACGATTCGGCGCCCGTCGGCGTCGCGGGAGTGTCGGATTCGCAGGTGCCCGACCTGGTGATGGCGCTCGAGTACGAGCACCCGTGGCTGGGCGCGGCCACGGCGTCCACTGTCGACCCGGGCGGCTTGAACCTTCGCACGGAGACGACGTATGAGCAGCCTGGTGCTGGTGCGTATTCGACGGGTGCGGGCAAAGTCATCGGCACGGGGTGGAACATCTTCACTCACGTCATCGCGCCGGGTGACTGGAACAGCGATGGCCGCGCCGACCTGATGGTGGTCGGTTCCGACGGCACCCTGTTCTGGCTTGCGGGCAACGGTTCGGGTTCGTACAGCCCGGGTGTCGCGATCGGCAACGGGTGGGCCGGTTTCAAGCAGATCCTGACCCCGGGTGATTTCACGGGCGACGGCTACCCGGACCTCATCGGCGTCACCACGGGCGGCGCTCTGCTGCTCTACCCGGGTAACGGCATGGGCGGGTGGGGGTCGAGCTTCCCGCAGATTGGCGGCGGCTTCCAGGTCTTCTCGACACTGTTGGCGCCGGGTGATTTCACGGGAGACGGAAAGTCCGACATCATCGCGGTCAGTTCGGCGGGCACGCTCACGATGTACGCCGGCACCGGATCCGGCGGGTTTGTGAGTCCGTACCCGACCATGGCCACGGGCTTCCCGACGTACACGTCCCTCATCGGTTCGGGCGACCTGACGGGTGACGGCTTCCACGACCTCCTCGGTGTTCTGTCCGACGGAACGCTCCGCGTGCACGCGGGCTCGGGTGCGGGTGGTGTGTCTGCGACCCCGACCTTCACGCTAGGCACTGGTTTCACGGGCATGCGTGCTCTGCTGTCGCCGGGTGCGTTCAGCGGTCCGGGTCCGCTGGATGTTCTCACCCTCGCGACCGATGGCACCCTCACGTTGTACACGGGCGAGGGCAAGGGATGGTTGCGGCGTACGTCGAAGAAGATGCCGTCGGCGGTTGCGCAGGGTCAGTCGGCGGCGACCGCGGGTTCGACGTTCACGTATTGGGGTGACAAGCAGCAGCTCGGGTCGGTCATCTGTGGGCTGCCGTCGACGACACCCCAGTCCGGCTTCCTGAAGTCGAGCACCGGTCCGACTCCGGCGGTCGGTAGCGCGGTCGTCACCGAGTTCGTCTACGACCTGTTGGGTCGCACTGTCGGCACCAAACGCTCGGGCGACGCCACGTGGACCTGTTCGACCTTCGACGCGCGTGGTCGCGCGTCGTCGGTCGTGTTCTCCGGCTTCGGGTCGATCGGTGCCCGCACCGCAACCTACAACTACGCGGCGGGCGGCAACCCGCTCGTCGCCTACGTCGAGGATGGCGCGGTCACCGGCTCTCCGAACGGCAGCCGCATCACGACCACGATCGACCTCCTGGGCCGCGTCGTCACTTACACCGACGTGTGGAACACGGTGACGACTCCGAGCTATGAGGCTCTCACCGGACGGGTGACCTCGGTGTCGACGACACCGCCCGGTGGTATCGCGTCGGTGCAGTCGTTCACCTATGACCTCGACGGAAAGGTCGAACTTCTCGCGTTGGACGGCGTGACGATCGCCGACCCCGCGTACGACGGTAACCAGCTCCTGCAATCGGTGACCTACTTCAACGGGACGAGTCTGTCCGCGATCGGCCGCAACGCCACCGGGGCAACCACGGGCATCACCTGGTCGTTCCCGAACGTGGCCGGCACGATCAACCATCCCGCGGTCGGTGTCTACACTGGCGACTTCGAGGTCGACACCGACTCGTGGGCAGCCTCCGGTGGCGCTACTTCGGTGACGACGACGTCGGCGCAGCAGCACGGCGGCTCGAGTGCCGCGGCCGCGGTGCAGTCGAACTCGTCCGACGTCGATCTCACCCGCACGATCACAGGCCTGACGGTGGGTCGCAGCTACACGGTCGACGCGTGGCTTGCGACGACCAACGACGCGACCATCACCGACCTCTACTCGGTCGGTGTCGCGGGTATCGGTGACACCGCCTTCACGGCCGCGGCGCCCGCGGTCAGCGGGGCGGTGACGTGGGCGAAGACCACCTACACCTTCACCGCGACCGCGACGACGCATGACATCCGGGTGCGTGCCCACTCCGATCTGATTCCGGATAGTGCGAGCATCCTTATGGATGATGTGTCGGTGACGGAGGATGCGTGGTCTGAGGCGGGTGCGGTCCCGCAGGACACTGTGACTGACAGCGTGGTGCGGTCGCAGTCGGGTCGGGTCATCCAGAACACGGTGACGGATGGTGCGG
>OFDC01000609.1_pt1 | contig 25100 bp, 25 predicted proteins | sample 1520941 | NCBI WGS metagenome assembly OFDC01 (sample SAMEA94258168, study PRJEB24077) | hot springs metagenome | biome: Aquatic biome; feature: Water | place: India | collected 2012-12-06 | depth 5 m | reverse complement strand
AGCGTGCCGCCCCTGCCCGCGCCCGATGCGCCGACCCGGGTGGTGCCGACGACCGGCTACACGCTGGCGATCAGCTGGTCGCCCGAGTTCTGTCGCACGCGCAAGGATGATCCGCGCCATGCCACGCAGTGTTCGGGCCGGCAGGGGCGCTTCGGCTTCGTGCTCCACGGGCTCTGGCCAGATGGCAAGGGCGGCAAGTATCCGCAGTACTGCCCGTCGCGGCTGCTGCCCGATGCGCAAGTCCTGCGCCGCAACTTCTGCACCACGCCTTCGGCCGATCTCATGATGCACGAATGGGCCAAGCACGGCACCTGCATGGGCATCAGCCCCGCGGATTACTTTGCGAAGGGCCGCGAGCTGTTCCAGAGCCTGGAGTTTCCCGACATGGCCCGCCTGTCGCGCACCGAGTCGCTGGACGTAGGCAAGGTCAAGCAGGCGCTGGTCATCGCCAATCCGCGCCTGCGGCCCGACATGTTCCGCCTGCTGCTCGGCCGCGACGGCTGGCTACGAGAGGTGCATCTGTGCCATTCGCGCAAGCTCAAGCCCGCGCGCTGCCCGATCGGCAACGCCGGGCCGCCGGACACGGTGCCCGTGAGGATCTGGCGCTCCTTCTAGCGCCGCTCGCGGAAGAAGCTGCGGAGCAGGTCAGCGGCCTCCCCTTCTCCCATGCCGGAATAGACTTCGGGCCGGTACAGGCAGGTCGGCTGGTCGAACACCCGCGCGCCATGCTCCACCGCGCCGCCCTTGGGATCGCTGGCCGCATAATAGACGCGGTCGATGCGGGCGTGGACAATGGCGCCCGCACACATCGCGCAAGGCTCCAGGCTGACCCACAGGTCACACCCTGCGAGACGTTCCTGCCCCAGCGCCGCAGCGGCAGCCCGAATCGCCAGCACTTCGGCGTGGGCGGTGGGGTCACACAGCTTGCGCGGCTGATTATGGGCGGCAGCGATGACCTTCCCGTCCTTGACGATCACCGCCCCGATCGGCACTTCGCCCTCATCGGCAGCCTTACGGGCTTCAGCAAAGGCCAGTCGCATCGGTTCAGGCAGGGGCCAGCGGGTCATGGCGCGGGGTATAAGTGGCGGATCGTCGCTTTCAAACTCCGAATCCTTGACTTCGTCCGGTGAATCGATAAGAGCCGCGCCTTCCCGATAGGTATTATCGAACACAAGCGAGTTTTAGCCATGTCGCGTATCTGCGAACTGACCGGTAAGGGCCGCCAAGTCGGTCACAACGTAAGCCACGCCAACAACAAGACCAAGCGTCTGTTCCTGCCCAACCTGCAGAACGTCACGCTGATGAGCGAGAAGCTGGAGCGCAGCTTCAAGTTCCGCGTGTCGACCCATGGTCTGCGCTCGGTCGAGCACAACGGCGGTCTCGACAACTGGCTGCTGAAGCAGTCGGACACCAAGCTTTCGACGCGCGCCCTCAAGGTGAAGCGCGAGCTGGTGAAGGCGAACGCCGCCTAATCCTTCAGCCCGCAAGGGTCGAAACATCGAGAGCCCCCTTTCCCATGTGGAACGGGGGCTTTTGCTGTGTTCGCTATCGGCCCGGAAGATGCGCCGGATCGAACTCCAGCCTGAGCAGCCGCGTCTGCTGAAAGGTTGAGGCATTGGCGTCGGAGACAAGCCAGAGCGAAAGCCCGGCCTTGCCCGCCGTCAGCGCCATCCCTTCCCAGTTCTCGTGCAGGACCGGCCCTTCTAGACGGGCCAGCTCGACTGTCGGCAATGGCCGTCGCGGATCGAGGCGCGAAACATCGGCAAGCACGATCCGCGCCGAAAAACCGGGTGGTGACAGGCCCAGCTTGCGCACAAGAATGAGGAGCCGACCGTCAGGCAAAGGCACTGCATCCACCGGATCGAACCCGGCAGGAACCAGAAAGCCGAACTTTTGGGCTTTCGACAGTCCTGGCCTGCCCTTGAACATCAGTCCGAGGTGCAGACCACCGCGGCCGGTCCCGCACGATTCGCAGAGCATGATCCAGCGCCCGTCGGGCAGGCGGGCCATTGCCTCGGCTCCGCCATTGCGCGGCCAGTCCCGCGTTTCGTTCACCGGGATAAGACTGGCGGCACCGGTTCGAGGGTCTGTCCGCACCACGCGCACGTCGTCCTCCAGTCCGGTCCACAGGCTGCCATCGGCAGGGTCACGCACGACGCTTTCAGTATCGAAGCCGATGCTGGTGTGCCCATCGGGCCAACGCTGCACCACCATGTTCGGCATCGGCGAGGTGAAGACACCGGGTTTGAGCGGCACGGGGATCGACAGCGTGCGATTGCGGTCGCTTATGGCCAGCAGCCCGCCCTCTTGCGGGACCAGCGCCGAATAGCCGCCAAAGCGATGATCCCCGCCTTCCAGCAACCAGGCCTGCTGCAACACGAAGGGGCCAAGCTGCTCTCGCTCCGCTGCGGGGACTTTTGGCAGGAGGTCAGTCACGACGACCCGGCGATCGAACGTGAATGGGTCGTTGCGCTGCGTTGCCCAGACCAGCACCGCCAGCGGCAGCAATACGAGTAATGTGAAGAGTTTGCGGCGCACGGGCCTGCCGTGGGCATCGCTCACGGGGCCGTCAATCGCGAATCATGCCCAAGCGCCGGCAAGCCGGACAGAAGTGGCGCGGTCAGGTGGCCCGGAACTTCAGCGCGTCACCATTGATGCAATAGCGCAGCCCCGTGGGTGCGGGGCCATCATCAAAGACGTGGCCGAGGTGGCCGCCGCACTGCGTGCAGTGCACTTCGGTGCGGACCATCCCCAGCGAGCGGTCGGAACTGGTTGCCACGCCCTTGGGCAAGGGCTTCCAGAAGCTGGGCCAGCCAGTGCCGCTATCGAACTTGGTGGAGGATGAAAACAGCGGGTGGCCGTCTGCCGCGCAAACGAAGGTGCCCTTGCGGTGCTCTTTCAGCAGCGGCGAGGTGAACGGGCGTTCGGTGCCTTCCTCGCGCAGAATGTAGAACTGTTCCGCTGTCAGCAGGCGCCGCCATTCGGCCTCGCTCTTCATGATCGGGAAGGTGCCTTTGGCCGCCGGCTTGGCACTGCAGGCACTGGCGAAAGGCAGGACCGAACCTGCAGCGAGAAAAGCCATGAAACTGCGACGCGAGGCTGACTGGGCGATCATCTGCAAACCTTCCGGTGTCCTGCCGATGGGAGAGAGGGTGTAGCCTCGGGGGCGGAGTGCCCACCGGCAGGACTTGGGACTATCTAGCCCGGCCCTGCCTCCACCATCGTGACGAAAGTCATAGCACGATCGCCTGTATGCCCGATTACCGCTTTTCGAGCATGACCTCGAGCTTGCGGAACCCGTGGACGAAGTTGGCGCGGACGCGTTCGACTTCGCCGGCAACGCGCACCTGCATCCGCCGATCGTGCATTTCCTCGAGCAGGATGCGCAGTTGCAGCTCGGCGAGACGCGCGCCGACGCAGCGATGCACGCCATAGCCGAACGACAGGTGACGCCGCGCATTGTCGCGGTCCACGATCAACTTGTCGGCGTTCTCGAACACGGTCTCGTCGCGGTTGGCCGAGATGTACCAGAGAATCAGCTTCTGGCCTGCCTTGATCTGCTGGCCGAACAGGTCGGCATCGGCCGTGGCGGTGCGGCGCATGTGGGCGAGCGGGGTGACATAGCGGATGCACTCCTGCACGGCGTTCGGGATCAGCGAGGGATCACTGGCAAGCAGGTCGCGCTGGTCGGGGAACTGGTCGAGCGCATGGACGATGCCCGACATGGTGTTGCGCGTGGTATCGTTGCCGCCAACGATCAGCAGCACGAGGTTGCCCATGAATTCCTGCGGGCTCATGTGGTTCATCGCCTCGGAGTGGATCATCATCGAGATGAGATCGCCCGACGGCTCGGACCGCATGCGTTCGCCCCACAGGCGCTGGAAATAGTGCGCCATCTCGCCAAGGAAGCCGAAGCGCATGTCCGACAGTTCGCGCGCGAGGACGAGCTCGACGTCACCGGCCCAGTCCGACCAGAACGTCAGCAGGCGGCGGTCAGGCCACGGAAAGCCGAACAGCAGCGCGAGCATGCCGGTGGTCAGTTCGATCGAGACCTTGTCGACCCAGTCGAACTTTTCGCCCCACGGCAGCGAATCGAGCACCTCGCCGGTGCGCTGGCGGATCTCGCGCTCCATCTCGACCATCTTGGCCGGTGTGAAGGCCGGCGCCACCGTGCGGCGCTGGCCGGTGTGTTCGGGGCGGTCCATCGCGATGAACATCGGCAGCTGACGTTCAGCCAGCAGCGCGGGATCGGTATCGGCCGGCGGATCGCCGATGGTGATGCCGCCGTACTGCCATGACGAGGAGTAGAGTTCTGGGAGTGATTCGACGTGCTGGATCGCCTTGTGGTTCACCACGTTCCAGTAGGCGCCATAGGGCGATTCGGGCACGAAATTGACCGGGGCTTCGCGACGCATCTCTGCAAAGATCGGCTGCCAGCGGTCCTCTACATAGATATCCGAGCGGCTGACATCCCACTTGTGGGTATGCGCCGGGATCGCTTGCGGATTGTCCTTGAGCCAGGCGGTGAACGCCTCGATCGCGGTGGGAGAGCTGCGGTAGGTGAACTGCTGGGCTTCGGGTGCAAGCTGCGTGGCCATGGCTATCCTCCGGAAAGGCCGCACGTTGCCCGCGCGGTCCTCGTCACTTTGGTAGCTTGCCACAACCTACATGCGTGTCAATAAGCTTTGCGCCGGAACTGTGCGAACACTCCGCCCTTGGCCTTGCCGCGCGCGGGGCCCGATTTCATGACCGTCCGGCGGAACAGCTGAGCCCCTGCCCGCACGATCACGACAACCCAGAACGCCTGCCACAGCAGCGCCAGGACATGCGGCCACACTTCGGGTTGTTGCGCGGCCCGCGCCAGCATGGCGTAGGGCGAGCTGACCGGGAAGATCACCGAAAGCCATTCCACCCACGAGCCCGGCATCGTCAGCGCATAGCTCGAGAAGAAGAACACCATCAGCTGGAACATCGAGACCGGCATCGACAGCGTCTGCACTTCGCGCACCGTGGCCGCCATGCCGCCGATCGACAGGAACAGCGATCCCATCAGCAGGTAAGCCATCGCAAAGTAGAGGAAGCCGAGAATCAGGAACAGCGGCCAGCCCACCGCAGGGGCAGACATGCTGGGCAGGCTTTCCGAACCGGCCAGCACGATCGTGCCGATGGCCGTGCCCCACACGGCAATGCCGACAAGGCTCACGGCGAGCATGGCAAAGAGCTTGCCCATGAACAGGGCGTCCATCGGGATGGCGGCGGCAAGAACCTCGATGATCTTGTTACCCTTTTCCTCGACAAGGTTGGACAGGACCATGCCCGCCAGCAGCATCGTCAGCAGGAACAGCAGCACTTGCGCGCCTTGCGCGGTGTAGATCTGGCCGGTGCGGACCTTGGCGATCGAGGTGTTGACCTCCTTGACCTGCACGTCCGGATAGGCTGTCGGTGTCTCGGCGCGGGCGCGGGCGGCGAGGTTTGAAACGAGGCCAACCCACTGGCGCGCGCGGTCGGCGGTCGCGGTCAGGGTCGGGCCAGCGAGCGTCCCGCCGACGACCGCGGTCACCTCGCGGTTGCCGTCGGAAAGAGCGCTCCGGGCATCGAAGGCTTCTCCTGGCGCGGCGGCGGCAAGTTCGATCATGTCGGGCAGGCCACCGGCCATGCGCCCGTCCAGTTCCTCGCGCGCGGCAAGCATGCGCTGGTTGTCCTGCGCGCTCATGGCAAGGCCGATGGTCGGCCTCTCGACGTTCTGCTGGACCTTGGCGCCGATGTTTCCGGCAAGCCCGCCCACGACCAGCGGGAAAGCCGGGCCGATCAGGAAGAAGATGAAGGTCTTGGAGAACACCACGGCGACGAAGTCGCGCCGGGCGATGACCAGCGCGCAGCGCAGCTTTTCGGCAAATCCGGTCACCGCGCGTCTCCTTCGCTTTCCTCGAGCGCCCTGGCCGCCGCCTCGCCGGCGATGGCAACGAAGGCATCGTGCAGCCCTGCCCGCTCGATCGAGAGGCTGAGAATCCCGGCATCGCCTTCGATCAGCGCGCGCAGCAGTGGCTCGACGCCGGTTTCGGGCAGGGTGAAGTACCAGAACGCGCCTTCGTGCCGCACATCTGCCGGAAGCGCGGCGCGCCACGGCCCATCCTGCGCGCGCGTTTCGAGCCGGACTTGCGGGCGCAGGCGGTCGCGGGCGAGATCGACCGGCCCGGCGAAGGGCACCTTGCCCCCGGCGATGATCGCGATCCTGTCGCACAGGCGCTCGGCATGAGCGATCACGTGGGTCGAGAAGATCACCGTGGTGCCGCCTGCCGCCAGCGCGCGGATCATGCGTTCGAGCTTGCCCTGGTTGAGCGCGTCGAGGCCGGAGAAGGGTTCGTCCAGCACCACAAGATCAGGTTTGTGGACGAGCGTGCCGAGCAGTTGCACGGTCTGCGCCATGCCCTTGGACATCTGGCGAATCTGGCGGTCGGCTGCATAGCCAAGCCCATGTTCTTCCAGCAATTCCCGCCCGCGCCGGCGCCCCTCTTTCAGCGGCACGCCGCGCAAAGCGGCAAGGAAGCCGATGGCCTCATAAGCCTTCATCGCCGGGTAAAGGCCGCGCTCCTCGGGCAGGTAGCCGATGCGCCGGGCAACCTCGGTCGGGCGTTCGTGGCCCAGCACGCGGCGATAGCCGGCGTCGGGATCGATGATGCCGAGCAGCATGCGCAGCGTCGTGGTCTTGCCGGCGCCATTGGGGCCGAGAATGCCATAGATCGCGCCCTTGGGCACGGATATGTCCACGCCATCGACAGCCGTGAAACCGTCGAAACGTTTGATGAGGCCCCGCGCCTCGATGGCGAGTTCCACTCCGGCACTGTCAACCGCGTTGCCAGCCACCGGCCATTCCCCTAGCTCGATCTTCATGGGTCATCGCCCTAGCGATAGGCGATGAACGAGCAGGGCAGCAAGTGTGGTTAACGCAAGTCCAACTCCCGAAGGCAGAGCGGCAACTCCCGGGGGCAGAGGGGCAACTCCTGGCAGCGAAGGCCTGACTCTCGAGGGTAAACTGGCAGCAGAAGCCGCGCGCCTCGGCTTTGCCGCCTGCGGCATCGCGCCTGCCCATGACGACCCCCTTCGCGCGGCCCGACTCGAACAGTGGCTGGGCGAGGGATGCCACGGATCGATGGAGTGGATGGAGACGCGGCTCCATCATCGCCGAGGGCCGCAATCGCTCTGGCCGGAGGCGAGGAGCGTGATCGCGCTGGGGATGAGCTACGCCCCGGCGGCGGACCCTCTCGCGCTGGAGGCGCACCCGGAGCGCGGGCGCATCTCGGTCTATGCGCAGGGCGGCGATTATCATGACGTGGTGAAGCGCAATCTCAAGGCCCTGGCGCGGTGGCTGGTGGCGGAAGTGCCGGGGGCCGAGGTCAAGGTCTTCGTCGATACCGCGCCGGTGATGGAAAAGCCGCTGGGGCAGATGGCGGGAATCGGGTGGCAGGGGAAGCATACCAATCTGGTCAGCCGGACTCACGGTTCGTGGCTGTTCCTGGGGGCGATCTACACGACGCTGGAACTGACGCCCGATGTGCCCCATGCCGACCGCTGCGGATCTTGCACGGCGTGCCAGACGGCCTGCCCCACCGGTGCTTTTCCCAAGCCTTATCAGCTGGATGCGCGGCGGTGCATTTCCTATCTGACGATCGAGCACAAGGGACCGGTGGTGGAGGAATTCCGCGCTGCCCTGGGCAACCGCATCTATGGCTGTGACGATTGTCTGGCGGCCTGTCCGTGGAACAGCTTTGCGCGGGCGGCGCAGGCCAACCGCGCGTTCCTGCCCCGCGCCGAGCTGACCGCGCCGAAGCTGGCCGAGCTGCTGGCGCTGGACGATGGGACGTTCCGGCAGGTGTTCAGCGGCAGCCCGATCAAGCGGATCGGGCGCGACCGGATGGTGCGCAATTGCCTTTATGCCGCAGGCAACAGCGGCGACCGGGCGCTGCTGCCGGTTGTACAGGGCTTGTGCGGCGATCCCGACCCGGCGGTGGCAGATGCCGCCCGCTGGGCCGTGGAGCGGCTGGCTTAGGCGAGCATTTCCTTGAGCGGCACGCTGGCATCGGCCAGTTGCTCAGGGGCGATCTGGGCGCGGGCTTCGACCAGCTTCTTGCCCTGCACGTAGTCCTTGACCATGTTCACGCAATCGAGCGCGATGACCTTGCCGTTCTTGAGGTAGACCACCGAGAACGAGCGCGTGGCCGGATCGCCGCGCAGCACGGCGTTGTCGTGTCCGGTCGAAAGGCCGACGGTCTGCAGGCGCAGGTCATATTGGTTCGACCAGAACCACGGCGTGGCCTTGTAGGGCGCTTCAGTGCCGCAGATGCACTTGGCGACGGTGGTGGCCATGTCGTTGGCGTTCTGGACGGATTCGAGGCGGATCACCGCGCCGTCGGCAAAGTCGTTGGCATGAGCCGCGCAATCGCCGATCGCGTAGACATCGGGCAGCGAGGTGCGGCACAGTTCGTCGACGTCGACGCCGTTGCCACCCGAGGCACCGGCTGCGAGCAGCGGACCGACGCACGGAATGATGCCGATGCCGACGATGACGATGTCGGCCGGGATGACCGAACCGTCCTGCATCTTGACGCCGGTGGCCTTGGTGCCATCGCCTTCGATGCAGTCCATCGCCGCGCCGGTGCGCAGATCGACGCCGTGGGCGCGGTGTTCGGCCTGGTAGAATTCGGACAGCGCCTCACCGGCAACGCGCGCCAGCACGCGCGGGAGCGCTTCGAGCAAGGTAACCGAAACGTCGAACTTGGTCAGCACGGCAGCGGCTTCGAGGCCGATGTAGCCGCCGCCGACGACAACGGCGCGCTTTGCTCCGGCATCGAGTTCGGCCATCAGCCGGTCGGCGTCTTCCTTGGTGCGGACAGCGTGGACGCCCTTGAGGTCTGCGCCCATGCACGACAGGCGACGCGGATCGCCGCCGGTGGCCCAGATCAGCTTGCCATAGCCGATCTCGCTGCCATCGCCGAGCTTGACCGTGTGCGCGGCGGGATCAAGCGAGACGACTTCGGCGCCGAGCTTCATCTCGACAGCCTTGTCCTCCCAGAACTGCGCCGGACGGATGCAGATGCGATCGAACGTCTTGTCGCGGGCAAGGTATTCCTTGGACAGCGGCGGACGCTCGTAGGGGATTTCCGGTTCGCGGCCGATCACCAGGATACGGCCTTCGAAGCCGTTCTGGCGCAATGCGATGGCTGCTTGTGCGCCGCCATGCCCTGCACCCACGATGATGACGTCTGCGTGCTCCATCCCGAATCCTCCCGGCTGTTGCGAGGGCGTTTGGCCAAAAGCGCGCGTTCGTCAACCGACTGACTTGGAAAAGGCCATTGCGGACAGGCCACAAAGGATTTCAGAGTTCCACGATCGTCCCGGCAAGGCGCTCGACTTCGGCGCGGTCATGGCTGACGTAGAGGATCGGCAGGCGCACCTCGTCGCGCAGGCGCTCGATCGTGCGCATGATCTCTTCGCGGCGGGCGCGGTCAAGCGAGGCGAGCGGTTCGTCCATCAGCAGGAAGCGCGGGTTGGAGACCAGCGCGCGCCCGATGGCGACACGCTGGGCCTCGCCGCCCGAAAGGGTGCGCGGCCAGCGATCGAGCAAGTGGGCCAGCCCGAGGAAATCGACGACATCGGCTTGCGACATCGGGCCGCCTTCGCGGGCGCCGTAGGCAAGATTGGCGCGGACGCGCAAGTGCGGGAACAGGCGAGCGTCCTGGAAGACGTATCCTGCGCGGCGTTGCTGGACCGGCAGGTCTGTTGCGGTGGTGCTGTCAAACAGGACTTCGCTGCCCACGACGATGCGCCCCTCATCCGGCTTGAGCAGGCCCGATACCATGTTGAGGATCGAGGTCTTGCCTGCGCCGGAGGGGCCGAACAGGGCGGTGAGGCCGGGGCTGGCGGTGAAGCTGCAGGCGATGTGCGTATCGCCAAGCCTGCGCGCGACGGTCACTTCAAAGGACATGGGCGCTCCTGCCCATGCGGCGGGCGAGCACTTCGGAAATGACCAGCGCGGCCAGCGACAGCAGCACCGAGATCAGGGCGAGGCGGGTCACCGCGCTTTCGCCACCGGGGATTTGCAGAGCGCTGTAGATGGCAAGCGGCAGGGTCTGGGTTTCACCGGGAATGTTGCTGACGAAAGTGATCGTCGCGCCGAATTCGCCAAGCGAGCGGGCAAAGCCGAGCACGGTTCCGGCGATCACGCCGGGCAGCGCGAGCGGAACAGTGATGGTGCAGAATACGCGCCAGCGAGAGGCGCCCAATGTCATTGCCGCAGCTTCGAGGCGCTGGTCGACTGCTTCGATCGACAGGCGCATGGCGCGGACCATCAACGGCAGGGCCATGACGCCGGCGGCCAGCGCGGCCCCGGTCCAGCGGAACATGAAGGTGAGGCCGAGCGCCTGCTCAGCCCACGCACCGACCGGGCCTTGCGGGCCGAAAGCGAGCAGGAGCAGCCAGCCGGTGACGACCGGCGGCAGGACCAGCGGCAGGTGGATCAGCGCATCGAGCAGGACCTTGCCGGGAAAACGCCCCCGCGCCAGAGCCCATGCCAGCGCGAAAGCGACCGGCAGGCAGGCGGCGACCGCGACGGCGCCGACCTTGAGCGAAAGCCGGACGATCTCCCACTCCTCGGGAGTCATCAGCGCCGGCCAAACCCGCGCTTGAGAAAAATGGCGCGGCCTTCGCGCGAGATCAGGAAGCGGCGGAAGGCCTCGGCATCGCGATGGCGCGAAGTCGCCAGCAGGGCGACGGGGTAGGTTATCGGCTGGTGACTGGCCGCAGGGAAAGTCCCGACCACGCGCACGCGGCGCGAGGCCATGGCATCGGTGGCGTAGACGATGCCAAGCGGAGCCGCGCCCCGTTCGACCAGTGCAAGCGCTGCGCGCACGTTTTCGGCGGCGGCGACTTTTCCCGCAACGCTGGTCCACACACCCAGCTTGGTCAGCGCCTCGCGACCGTAGCGTCCGGCGGGGACGGCTGCGGGATCGGCCATGGCAAGGCGGCCAGACCCAAGGGCCCTGGCCAGCGGGAAGTTCCGGGTGATCTGCAGGTTCATGCGGTTTTGCGCCGGGGCGACGAGGACGAGGCGGTTTTCGATCAGCCGCGCGCGGGTGCCGGGCTTGAGCAGCGACTTGCCCTGAAGGTAGTCCATCCACTCTTCATCGGCAGAGGCGAAGAGATCGGCGCGGGCGCCTGCCTCTGCCTGACGGGCCAAGGCCGAGGACGCGGCGAAGGACAGGACCGGGCGCGGGTGGCCTTTCCTGGCCCAGGCGGCGGCCGCATCGGTCATCGCTTCCTGCAGGCTGGCGGCAGCAAGGACCAGTGGACCCTTATTCTGCGCGAAGGCCGGGGTGGCGCCCGCAAGCGCGATCAGCAGGGCAAAGAGGGCGCGCAGCAGAATCGGCGGCATCATGGTTCCGGAACAAGCTATGTTCGGCTGTATATACCATGATGCCGCTCCGGCAATCTTTTGCTTGGGCAGATTAGCGGCCGAGCAAGGTCCTTGCCTGGCTGGCGACTTGCGCCAGCATCGCCGGAGACACCACCGGGGCGGCCTGGGCGCGGGCGACGAGGCTGCGGAACTGCCGCACCGCCGCAGCATTGGCCGACAGCCAGTCGCTGACGAAGGCATCGGGTGAGCCGCCCTTGGAGCGCGCAAGGAAATCGAGTCGCATCTGCTGGAAATCGCGGGCAAGGCCGGCGACAAGCAGGCGCTCCCACGGGTCCGATGGGTTCATGCGACGTGCGGCCTGTTGCGCCCAGTCGATGCCGAGCGCCGCGCCGAGGTCGGCGAAGGCGCCGGTCAGGGCTGCGGCATCGACATTGAGCTCGCCTGCGAGGTGGGCGAGACCGATCGCGCCGTCCATGTCGTAGAGGTGGACGAGACGTGCGGCGATCTCTGCCGGAACGCCGCTGGTGGCGAGATCATCGGCCATGCGGCGGGCCTGCGCCTGCGCGGCACCGCGCAGCAGCTCCGCCGTGGTGTGCGAAAGCAGGGCGACGCCGCCGAACAGGTCTTCGATCAGATCGTCGGGCGACTGCGTGCCACGGCCTGAGCGCAGGACATCGGCGACGTGGCCGCGCAGGCCTTGCGCGACGCGGTCGAACAGGTCGAGCCGCAGGGTTTCGGGCATCTGGGCCGAATCGAGCAGGTCCCAGGTCTTGCGCAGATCGAGCAGGCGCTCTGCCGCGACGAATGCGGCAGCAACTTGTGCGAGCGAGACGCCTTCCTCCTCGCAAAGCTCGAACGGGATCACCGGCCCCATGCGGTTGATGATGCGGTTGGCGAGCTTGGTGGCGATGATCTCGCGGCGCAGGCGGTGGTGGACGATCTCGCTTTCGAAGTCTTCCTGCATCTGCGGCGGGAAGGCGGCGACGAGTTCCTCTTCCAGCACCGGATCATCGACCACGGTGCTTTCCTCGAGCGCGCGCTGCAGCACGAGCTTGCTGCTAGAGAGCAGAACGGCGAGTTCCGGGCGAGTAAGGCCCTGCCCGGCGGCGGCGCGGCGGGCGAGGTCTTCGGCACCGGCGAGGCCTTCGGTCTTGCGATCGAGATCGCCGCCTTCCTCGAGCACATCGATCAGGCGCGACCATGCCGGCATGGCGGCAGCGCCACCGCGTTCGGCGATGGACAGGGCGAGGGCCTGGAGGCGGTTGTCCTCGAGCACGAGGTGGGCGACCTCGTCGGTCATCGCGGACAGGAGTTCGACGCGGGCGTCCTCGGTCAGCTTGCCCGAGCGCTTGGCGGCGGCAAGGGCGATCTTGATGTTGACCTCGTTGTCCGAGCAATCGACGCCGGCGGAATTGTCGATGAAGTCGGTGTTGATGCGGCCACCATGCAGCGAGAACTCGATGCGCGCGGCTTGGGTGGTGCCGAGGTTGGCGCCTTCGCCGATGACCCTGGCGCGGACCTCGTTGGCCGAGACGCGGACGGAGTCGTTCGACGGGTCACCGACGTCGACGTTGTTCTGGGTGCTGGCCTTCACGTAAGTGCCGATGCCGCCAAACCACAGCAGGTCGACCGGGCTTTGCAGGATCAGCGCGATCAGCGAATCCGGATCGATCTCGGGCAGTTCGACCCCGAGCATCGCCTGGACTTCGGCTGAAAGCGGGATCGCCTTCATCGAGCGCGGGAAGACGCCGCCTCCTGCCGAGATCAGGCTCTTGTCGTAATCGTCCCAGCTGGAGCGGGGCAGCGCGAACATGCGGTTGCGCTCTTCCCAGCTTTTTGCCGGATCGGGATCGGGATCGAGGAAGATGTGGCGGTGGTCAAACGCGGCGACGACCTTGAGCGCCTTCGACAGCAGCATGCCGTTGCCGAACACGTCGCCTGACATATCGCCGCAGCCGGCGACGCGGATGGCTTGCGTCTGCACGTCGACGCCCAGTTCGAGGAAATGGCGGCGGACCGAGAGCCAGGCACCGCGCGCGGTGATGCCCATCGCCTTGTGGTCATAACCCTTCGAGCCGCCGCTGGCGAAGGCGTCGTCGAGCCAGAAGTCCCTGGATTCGGCGATGGCGTTGGCAACGTCGGAGAAGGAGGCGGTGCCCTTGTCGGCAGCGACGACGAAGTACGGGTCCTCGCCATCGCGGATCACGACATGGGCGGGGTGAACGACCTTGCCCTCGACGATGTTGTCGGTGATCGACAGCAGCGTGCGGATGAACACCTGGTAGCTGGCCTTGCCTTCGGCCAGCCAGCCTTCGCGGTCCTTGGCAGGATCGGGGAGCTGCTTGGGGTAGAAGCCGCCCTTGGCGCCGGTCGGCACGATGACGGCGTTCTTGACGCGCTGCGCCTTCATCAGGCCGAGGATCTCGGTGCGGAAGTCGTCACGGCGATCGGACCATCGCAGGCCGCCGCGGGCGACCGGGCCGGCACGCAAGTGGATGCCTTCGACGCGCGGGGCATAGACGAAGATCTCGCGCCACGGCAAAGGCTTGGGCAGGCCGGGAACGAGCGCGGAATCGATCTTGAAAGCCATCGCTTCGGCGGCGGCAGGGGCGAAGGCGTTGGTGCGCAGGATGGCACCGACGAGCGCGCGGAAGCTGCGCAGGAGGCGGTCGTCGTTGATCGCGGCGACGCCGGCGAGGCCGGTCCTGATGCGCTCTTCGGCTTCGGCAAAGGCAGCATCGCGGTTGCCGGTGAAGGCGGGATCGTGGCGGGCGACAAAGGCGGCGACGAGGCCGCGGGTGACCGCAGGGGCGTTCTTGAGCGCTTCGACCACGGTGGGGATGCCGAAGGTCATGCCGGCCTGGCGCAAATAGCGGTAGAAGGCGCGGAGCCAGTTCGCCTCGATCGCAGTGAGGCCGGTGGCAACGATCAGGCGGTTGAAGGCGTCATCCTCGGCCGCGCCGTTGATCACCGCCGAGAGCGAGCTTTCGATCGATGCTGCGCGGGCGAGCAGATCATCGACCGAGCTGTCAGCCGGGTGGGCGACGAGGAAATCGTGGATATAGCCGAGGCGGCCACCGTCGAGCGGGGTGGGCACTTCCTCGAGCACGCGGAAGCCGAAGTTTTCGAGCACCGGAACGGCATCGGACAGCACGATCGCGCCTTCGCGCTGATAGAGCTTGAGGCGCAGCACGGCTTCGCCTGGGTTGCGATGCAGGCGAACGGCGCGGCGCGGGGCCTTGCTGCCCGCCAGCGTGCGCAGGACGCGGATGTCGCGCGCTGCCTCGGCCGCACCCGAAGCATTGCGGTAGGACAGCGGGAAAGCGTCGGCATAGCGGGCGGCAATGGCGGCAGCGCGCGAGGGTTCCTCGCTGGTGGCCAGTTCGCTTTCGACAGCGCCTGCCCAGCCCCGGACCATGCCCTGCAATTGCAGGTCGAGCGCGGCTTCGTCGACCTGCCCGTCCTGATCGCGCACGTCGAGCACGAAGCGCAACATGGCAAGCGTGCTGCCTTCGACCTGCAGCGACCAGTCGATCACCTGCGCCCCGGCAGCCGCTTCGAGCATGTCGCGAATGGCGAGGCGAACCTCGGTCGACAGCACATCGCGCGGGAGCCAGACGAAGGCAAAAAGATGCCGGGCGAGCGGAGCCTGGACCAGCGCGAGACGGGGGCGCGGGCGGTCGACCAGGCTCATCATCGCGGTTGAGACGCGCTCCAGATCGGCATCGTCGAAGCTGACGAGGAGATCGTGCGGCAGTGCCGTCAGCGCATGGACCAGCGCCTTGCCGGCGTGGCCGTTGGCGGCAAAGCCGAACTTGTCCATCAGCTCGGCCAGCTGGGTGCGCAGGCGAGGCACGCGATCAGGCGCGGCGGCAAGCGCGGCGCTGGTCCAGACCCCGGCATGGACCGAAAGCGCGACGACCTTGCCGCCTTCGATGCGCGGGACCATGAACAGATCAAGCGGCACGCGGCGGTGGACGTTGGCGATGCGGTTCGCCTTGACGATCAGGGGCGCGCGGCCCTTGCCGGATTCGAACCAGCGGAAGGCGCGATCGAATGAACTGGCCGCCAGCAAGCTGCGGTCGCTGGCGCGACAGATGCCGTGAGGCTTTACCTCGGTACCGTCACGCAGGCGCGTCACGCTGCCGAGTTGGGTAAGCATGCCATCAGCCAGCCAGCGCAGCAGGGCAGCGCCTTCGGGATCGGCAAGACCAGCGGCATCTTCGCGCATGGCGGCCTGCATCAGCGGCCAATCGGTGACGGCGGCACGCACGTCAGCCAAGGTCTCTTCGAGCGCAGCGACAAGGCCGCGGCGCTGGCGCGCATCGGCGCGTTCGGTTTCGAGATAGACGACGGATTCACGGCGTTCACCCGAAGCATCGCCCGCCGGGAATTCAGTGAGATTGCCATCGGCATCGCGACGGACGGCGACGACGGGGTGGACGAGGCGATCGATGGCCAGACCTTGCGCAGTGATCGCCGAGGTGATCGAATCGACGAGAAACGGCATGTCGTCGTTGATCACGGCGATGCGCAGATGCCGACCGTCGCTGTCCGAACCGCTGACGCTTTCGATGGCGATGGCGGGATCGCTGCCCTTGCGAAGTGCGGCGGCGGCAGCGGCAAATCGGGCCGCTTCGGCGAGGCGCGCAGTATCGAAATCGAGCGCTTCATCAGGGAGGAGCGCGCCGGCAAATCGCTCAGCCAAGGCCAATGACAGCTGATCGGAGGGAGCCTGCGAAGACGAAGTGGCAGGGGCTTGCGAACGGCTTGCGGACGTTGACGCCATGGGGTTTTCCCGACTCTCCTTGCGAGAGGATATTTCACCCTCGCGTAATTATTGAATACGTAAGCGTATCATTATTCCAAAGGGTAATCCAGCCGTGGCGAGACCTCAAGTCCGGTTCATCGACGCGCGCAGCTTAACCCGCTGTTGTGAACCCTTTGCGCACCTTTTCGTGCCGAAGGATTGCGGGCCGGTTACGTCAGGCGACGACAAGCTCGCGCGCGGCTTCGGCAGTAAGGCGCAATGATCGCAAGCGCGCCTGCTGGTCATAGATCGAGGCAGCGACGATGATCTCGTCGGCGCCGGTGCGCTCGGCAAATGCGGCGAGGCCATCGCGCACCGTTGCCACCGACCCGCAGGCGCTGACCTGGCGGACGTGTTCGAGCATGGCGAGGGCGGGCGGTGGCAGCGTGTCGCGATAGCCGGGCACCGGAGGCTTGAGCTTGCCCGGCGTGCCGGTGCGCAAGGCAACGAAGGCCTGATCCATCGAGGAGGCGAGCAATTGGCCTTCCTCGTCGCTTTCGGCAGCGACGACATTGATGGCGGCTGCGCAATAGGGAACGTCCAGGGTTTCGGATGGCTGGAAGCGTTCGCGATAGATCTTCAGCGCCGCATCGAGGTGATCGGGCGCGAAGTGCGATGCGAAGGCATAAGGCAGGCCGAGCATCGCGGCGAGTTGGGCGCCGAACAGGCTCGAGCCGAGAATCCACAGCTGCGGCTTCGCACCCTTGGCGGGATAGGCCTGCAGCGGCACGCGCGGATCGCCCGCGAACTGGAGCTGGAGTTCGACCACGTCCTGCGGAAAGTCCTCGGCGGCGCGGTTGGTGTCCTTGTGCAAGGCGCGCATGATGCGCTGGTCAGCGCCGGGAGCGCGGCCGAGGCCGAGGTCTATGCGGCCCGGAAACAGGGCATCGAGCGTGCCGAATTGTTCGGCAATCACCAGCGGATTGTGGTTGGGCAACATGATCCCGCCCGATCCGATGCGGATGGTCGAGGTCGCATGGCCGATGTGGGCAAGGGCAACGGCCGTGGCTGCGCCGGCGAGGCCTTCCATGCCATGGTGTTCGGCAACCCAATAGCGCTGGTAGCCGCATTCCTCGGCCACGCGCGCCGCGGCGGCGGAATTGTCGAGCGCCGCCCGCGCCGTCCCGCCCTCGACCACACTGACCAGATCGAGGACGGAGAGTTTCATGATGCCGGCTTTCCTGCGGTTTCGGGTGAAACCGATTTAGGTGCGGGGCCGAGCTGTTCAAGGTAAGCGCGCGCGGTCTTGCCAGCGTCACCGTCCTTGTCCGCCGAGACGACCGATTCCCACGACTTGCGCGCGGCGTCGTCCCGCCCGGAGAGCACGGCGATGACACCTGCTTCGAGGCCGACCTGCGGATCGCGCGGGCCGTACTTTGCGGCGATTTCGATATCGCGCTGGGCGCGGTCCAGTTCACCATTGCGGCGGGCCAGCGTGGCTGACAGCAGCCAGCCTTCCGGGTCTTCCGGCGCCAGGCGATGTGCTTCGTCGAGCGCGCCACCAGCTTCGGCGAGGCGGCCGAGCGCGACGAGCGCGCGCGAACGATCGCTTTGCATTGCGCCAAGCGCGGCATTGTCGGCAAACCCCTTGATCGCCAGAGCGCGGTCGAACCAGCCCAGCGCCTGTTCGGCATTGCCGCCCGCCAGCGCGGCGTTACCGGCCATCGCCATCAACGGCACGGCGGCAACTTCCTGTTCCTTGGGCACGCCCGAAACGGCCTGCGCGAAGGCTTCGAGCGCACCATCGAAATCGCCGGCGTTTGACCGCAGCATGCCAAGGCACTGGTTGGCGCGGACCTGCTGGCCAGAGTCGCGGCTTTCACCAAGCCAGGTCTGGGCCTCGACCATCGCTGCGTCGGGATCGGTGGCCGCTTTCTGCAGGCAATAGGCAAGGCGATCCTGTTCCGGCAGGTTGGGCCGTTCGAGCCCTGCTTCCTTTTCGGCCTGCCGCTGCTTTTCAGGATCGCGGCGGCGAGGAATGGGCAGGTCCGAGGGACGCATCGGCATGGTGGCAGGTCCGATCTGCATCAGCGAGGCCTGCTGATCGATGCGATGCTCCACGGCGAAAAGCGGTGCGGGAAGATCGATCATGGCAGGCTTGTCCTTCGGCACGTCAGGCGGCTTGTACGGCGGCGAGCCCGGCGAGTTCACGCAGGAGCAGCGCGATATCGGCGGGGCGCGAAAGCCGGTGATCGCCGTCCTTGATCAGGTGCACCTGCACGTCGGCTGAACGCAGGGCGCGGGCAAGGTTGATCGAGATTTCCCACGGCACGTCGGCATCGGCCTGGCCGTGGATCAGGCGAACCGGACCATCGAAGGCAATGCCGCTGGCCAGACGCTTGTGGCGTTCGGCGTCGGAAAAGAATCCGGCGTGAGTGGGGGTAGGCTCTGGGCCATAGGGGTTGTCCTCGTAGATCGTGCGCCCGGCAGCGAGTTCGATGCGCTGCGATTGCGACAGGCCCCATTCGGTGAAATCCGGCGCAGGCGCGATGCCGACAAGTGCCTTTGCCATGTCACCAAGCGCTTCGGCGAGGAGCAGCATGAGCCAGCCGCCCATGCTGGAGCCGACCAATTGCACGGCTTCTATGCCGAGGTGGTCGATCAGGGCGGTGATCTCGTCACGCCACTTCGAAAGGCGGCCATCGGCAAAGGTGCCATCGCTTTCCCCGCAGCCGGTATAGTCGAGCAGCAGGCAGGCACGGCCCTGCTCGCGCGCCCATTCGAGCACGGCCTGCGCCTTGCCGCCGGCCATGTCGGACATGTAGCCGGGGAGGAAGATGATTGTGGGCGATGTGCCGGGGAGATGGCGGTAGGCCATCCGCTGGCCCGACGGCAGGGTGAAGCGGGCTACGTCAGTCATGCCCTGTCATGGCCCGCACGGGCGGGCGGGGCAAGCTTAGTTGAGCGGAAGGATCAGGGTGATGTGAACGGCGCCGTTGGCCGTGCTGGCGGGTCGATCAGCCTTGTGGTGCTTGCTGGCGGACATCGATGCGGCAGCGATGCCCACGGCAATCGCCAGCCACATGCCGATGCGGCGGGGAGTCCTTGCGGGCATTTTCAGTCTCCTCGCTGGAAAATGTCTTCAATCGGCAGGGCGAAGACATCGGCGATGCGGAAGGCGAGCGGAAGCGAGGGGTCGTACTTGCCGGTTTCAATGGCGTTGACCGACTGACGGCTGACCTCGAGCTTTTCGGCGAGATCGGCCTGGCTCCAGTTGCGCTCGGCGCGCAGCACCTTGAGGCGGTTTTTCACTCGCCACCTCCGCGCCGTTCGAGCAGCGCGTTGATGCAACCGCCGAGGCCGAGCCCTGCGAACCACAGGACCGTGGCGTAGAAGGCCGGAACGTGCGGGAGCAGGCCGAAGCTTTCGACGAAGCCCCATGCCGTCGCCACGCTGAGCGTGAAACCGGTGGCGATGAGGATCTGCCGGGTCATCAGGTAGCGCTGGTATTCATCGCGCAGCGAGGTCAGCAGGCGGCCGATCGCCACGAACACGCCAATCACCGGGAGGGCGGGAAGCAGGGCCGCGGCGTAGGCGCTGAGGCCGGTGGGGGCGCTGTTCCTGAAGAACAGGTTCACGCCGACCAGCGTGGCGACATAGCCGCCCATCAGCAGCATGACGGCACGGGTGTAGCGGCGGTGTTCGGGCGTCATCCGGGCGACCATGACTCAAGCCTCCTGCGGGCGGCGCAGGCAGCGCGTGCCCGAAAGCGCGGCGACGAGCGGCAGGAACAGCACGGCCGTGGTGGTGGAGCCCTTGGGCAGCACTTCGAAGATGTCGAGCAAGGCAATCACGACCATCACGAAGGCGGTCACGGTGGGGAGAGCAAAGCGAATCATTGGTCAAGCCTCCTTGATCTGATGACAAGGTTGCTTGACCTTTTTGCAGATCATGTCAAGCGTCATTGTCATCGTGGCAATGGTGCTTGACCAAACGGGCTTGGTGACTCTGCAAGTATTCCGCGCTAGAAGCCCGCTCACATGGCACGCCTGACGACCATCACTACAACCACTACCCCCGCGAGCCGGGGGCGGTCGCTGCTGGGCTAAGTCCTGCCGCGATGCCGCCGCCCGGTTCGGGTTGCTTTGCGCATCGCCTCCCGAACCGACCGAATTGCCTGATGCGCGCCCTTCCGGTGGCGGCGCTCCTGTGCCAAAGCGCTGCCACAAGATTGCAGAGAGACCCGCATGTCCGAGTTGCTGAAGATCACCCTGCCCGATGGTTCCGTGCGTGAGGTTGCGCCCGGCAGCACTCCGGCCGACATCGCCGCCGCGATCGGCCCGGGCCTTGCCAAGGCAGCTCTGGCGGCGAAGGTCGATGGCGAACTTGTCGACCTTTCGCGGCCCTTCACGGCGGATGCGCAACTGGCGCTGGTGACGGCCAAGGACGAAGCCGAGGCGCTGGACTTGGCGCGACATGATTACGCGCACATCCTCGCCGAGGCGGTGCAGGCGCTGTTTCCGGGGACGCAGATCACGTTCGGGCCGAGCACGGACGACGGCTTCTATTACGACTTCGCACCCGCCGAGCGCCCCTTCACCGACGAGGACCTGCCGGCGATCGAGGCGGAAATGCGCAAGATCATCGCCGCCAACAAGCCGCTGCGCCGCGAAGTGTGGAGCCGCGAGCAGCTGATCAGCCGCTGGAAGCAGCAGGGCGAGAACTTCAAGGCAGAATGGGCCGCCGAATTGCCCGAGGGCGAAGAGCTGACGGTCTACTGGTCGGGCGATGACTGGCTCGACATGTGCCGCGGGCCGCACTTGCCTTCGACCGGCAAGCTGGATCCGCAGGCGTTCAAGCTGACGCGCGTTTCGGGGGCTTACTGGCGCGGTGACCAGAAGAACGCGATGCTGAGCCGCGTCTATGGCACCGGCTGGCTCAACAAGAAGCAGCTCGATGCACACCTGACGCGGCTGGAAGAAGCGGCCAAGCGCGACCATCGCAAGCTGGGCAACGAGATGGACCTGTTCCATCTCCAGCAGGAAGCGCACGGCTCCGTGTTCTGGCACCCCAAGGGCTATCTGATCTGGCGCGAGCTGGAAGCCTACATGCGCCGCGCGATCGACGGCGCGGGCTATCGCGAGGTCAAGACCCCGCAGGTCATGGACGCGCGCCAGTGGGAGCAGTCCGGCCACTGGGGCAAGTACCGCGAGAACATGTTCGTCATTCCAGACGAAGTGCCGAACGTCGAGGACGAAGGCCCGATCGTTTCGGACGATGCCGACTGGATGGCACTGAAGCCGATGAACTGCCCGGCGCACGTGCTGATCTTCCGGCAGGGCATCAAGTCCTACCGCGAACTGCCCTTGCGCCTCTACGAGAACGGCTGCTGCCACCGCAACGAGCCGCACGGCGCGCTGCACGGGCTGATGCGCGTGCGCCAGTTCACGCAGGACGACGCGCACATCTTCTGCCGCGAAGACCAGATCGTTTCGGAAGTGCAGGCGTTCTGCGAACTGGCTGACCGCATCTACAAGCACTTCGGCTTCACCTATTCGATCAAGCTGGCGCTGCGCCCGGAAAAGCGCTTCGGCACCGAGGAGATGTGGGACAAGGCCGAGGCCGAACTGCGCGCCGCCGTGGTCCGCGCTGGCCTCGCCACCGAGGAGTACGGCTGGGAGGAACTGCCCGGCGAAGGCGCGTTCTATGCGCCCAAGCTGGAATGGCATCTCACCGACGCGATCGGCCGCACCTGGCAGGTCGGCACGATCCAGTCCGACCGCGTGCTGCCGGAACGGCTCGATGCGACCTATATCGGCGAGGATGGCGAGAAGCACCGCCCGGTCATGCTGCACCGCGCGATCTTCGGGAGCTACGAGCGGTTCATCGGCATCCTGATCGAGCACTTTGCCGGACGCCTGCCGGCGTGGCTGGCTCCGGTGCAGGCTGTCGTCGCAACGATCGTTTCGGACGCTGACGACTATGCCAGGGACGCGCTCGCCAAGCTGAAGGCGGCAGGCATCCGGTCCGAGACCGACCTGCGCAACGAAAAGATCAACTACAAGGTGCGCGAACACTCGCTGCAGAAGGTCCCCTACCTGCTGGTAGTGGGCAAGCGCGAGGCGGAGGAAGGCACCGTGGCGATCCGCACACTGGGCGAACAGCACCAGAAGGTGGTGTTGCTGGACGAGGCGATTGCCCTGCTCAAGGGCGAGGCGACGCCGCCGGATCTGCGGAGCTGATCTCGCTCGACCTGCCGCTCCTTTCGCTCGGCCTTTGTGCACTGGCGGCATTCGTTGCCGCCTTCGTGCGTGGGCTGGCGGGGTTTGGCATGGCGATCCTGCTGGTGCCGCTGATCGGGCTGGTGATTCCGCCGGGCGAAGCGGTGGTCGTCTCGAATATGCTCGGGCTGCTGATCGGGCTGGTCGGCGCGCGCAAGGTGTGGAACGCGGGCGAGAAAAGCGCCGGGGTGATTGGCGGCCTTGCCATGTTGCTGACGCCGGTCGGCCTGCTGGCCCTGTTCGCGACGGCGCAGGAGGTGGCCCGGGTGCTGATCGCGGTGGTGGCGATCGGGGCGTTCGCGATGGTGCTGCTGCCTGCCAGGCCCGGACATGCGCCGGGGAAGGTGGAGACGGGCCTTACCGGAGCGGCGGCGGGCCTGCTGACCGGATTCGCCGGGATGCCGGGGCCGCCCGTTGTGCCTTACTACCTGCGTCGGCCGATTCCCCGCGAAGTGGCGCGTGCATCGATGCTGACGGTGTTCCTGCTCACGTCCATCGCCAGCACGGCGGCGGCGCTGGCGTTGCAGCTGGCATCGTGGCGCGATGCGCTCTTCGCAGTGGTGCTGTTCGTGCCGGTGCTGATCGGCAATCACTTCGGCACCCGCGCCTTTGGCAAGGTCAGCGATGCGGCCTGGCGCGGGTTCGTCGGCTTCCTGCTCGCGGTTTCGGGCCTGATGGCGATCGCGCGGCTGATCGGCTGATAACGGCAAATTAAGCGGTTTCCCTTAGGTCGGACTGCGATCCGTGGCTTGAGGGACCGACACGCATGACCTTGCATTTCCGCGCTCTGGCCGAGCAGGCTGCCGAGGATGGCGTAATTTCTGCACAGGAAGTTCTCGAATTGCGCCGCGCCGCCTGGCCCGATGGCAGGATCGATCCGGACGAAGCCGAGGCGATCTTTGTCCTCAATGATCACATCGGCGAACCGACGCAGGAGTGGTCGGACTTCTTCGTGGAAGCGCTGGTCGAGTTTCTCGTCAACGGCACTGCGCCGCGCGGACATATCTCTGAAGAAAACGCCAACTGGCTGATCGAGCGGGTATCGCACGACGGCAAGGTGGACACGCTTACCGAACTGGAACTGCTGGTCCGCGCATTGGAAAGGGCAGAGTCCGCGCCTGAAGCGCTGCGGGCGTTCGTGCTGCAGGAGATCGAACGCGAAGTGCTGACCGGCGAAGGACCGACGCGCGCTGGCGGGGCCTTCGAACCCGGTTGCATCACGTCAGCCGAATGCACGATGATCCGGCGCACGATCTTTGCGGCGGGCGGCGATCGCCCAGCAGCGGTCAGCCAGCGCGAGGCGGAAATGCTGTTCCGCCTGAAAGACGCGACACTGGGAGCAAGCAATACCCCCGATTGGGAGCGCCTGTTCGTGCAGGGCGTAGCCAACTACCTGCAGGGCTGGAATGGCGCAAAGGGGATAAGCCGCGAACGCGCGAGTGAACTCGAAGCCTTCATGGACGACCGCTCCACCCATGTTGGCAGGTTTTTCGGCCGCATGGCAAAGGTCGATACCGGCAACTTCGTCCGGGCGCTTCGCGAAGTGGGATTCGGGCGCAAGCAACCGGGCCGTGACATTGACGGCGAGGCGATGCGGGATCACGCCGTTACCCAGGCGGAGAACCTGTGGCTGCATGCGCGGATCGACGCCGACGATCAGGTTGACGCGCTGGAAAAGGCGCTCCTGAAATTCCTGGCCGAGAGCTAGACGGTAAAGCTCTCGCCGCAGCCGCACGAACCCTTGGCGTTCGGGTTCTGGAACACGAAGCCGGCGGTGAAATCGTCTTCCTGCCAGTCCATCGTGCTGCCGATCAGGTAGAGCACCGACGCACTGTCGATGAAGAACAGGCCGCCGGGGGTTTCAATCTTCTCATCGAGCGGGTTGGCTTCGGTCACATAATCGACCGAATAGGCCAACCCCGAGCAGCCGCGGCGGGGCGTCGACAGCTTCACGCCGATCGCGCCTTCGGGTGCCGTTGCCATCAGATGCGCCACGCGCGCCTCTGCCGAGGGCGTGAGGATCACCGCAGCAGGGCGGGGACGGCGGGGCTTGGTCTGCGTTTCGGTCGTCATGGTGACACCTATATGGGGAGCGTTCAGAGCATTCCCAGTTCGAGCTTGGCTTCATCGCTCATCTTGGCGGGATCCCAGGCCGGGTCCCAGACGAGATTGACGTCGGCATCGCGCACGCCGGGTACCGCCGAGACGCGCAGTTCGACTTCGCCGGGCATCGATTCCGCGACCGGGCAATGCGGCGTGGTGAGCGTCATCGTGACGTCGACGTGGCCGTCATCCGAAACGTCGACGCCGTAGATCAGGCCGAGGTCGTAGATGTTAACCGGGATTTCCGGGTCGAAGATTTCCTTGAGCGCGGCGATCACGCCTTCGTAGATGTCGCCACCGGGTTCGCCCGAGGAGACTACTTCCGGCTTTGCTGCGAGGAAGCCTTCGAGATAGTCACGCTTGCGCTCCAGCTTTTCGGCGGGCGTCTCTTCAACTGCGTCCTCGACGAAGGCGCGCTTGGGGGCCGATACAGCCTCGACCTCTTCGACCGCGAACTTGGGATCGTTGTCGCTCATCCGAAAATCCTCTTGGTCCTTTCGATCCCGCGCACGAGCGCGGCGATATCGCTTTCATCGCTGTAGATGCCGAAGCTGGC
>OFDC01000607.1_pt1 | contig 25145 bp, 25 predicted proteins | sample 1520941 | NCBI WGS metagenome assembly OFDC01 (sample SAMEA94258168, study PRJEB24077) | hot springs metagenome | biome: Aquatic biome; feature: Water | place: India | collected 2012-12-06 | depth 5 m | reverse complement strand
ACCCCGGATGAAATGGTAACGCTCGACGGATGACGCACTTCAAATGGAACTCACCCCCCCTTAGTTCGTCGCGCAATGTTTCACGTAGGCAGCCAAAGGACTGATTTCACGATTCGCTCGGGGGATTATAAACTCTCCGGAATCCATCCTGCGGCCTATCGGGCGGTCGTCCGGAACGTTACACGAACTTCACCGTCAAAAGCCAACACCTCTTCGGCGTCCTGCGGAACCTCGTTCATGAGCCAAATATGGCCCCTATTTTGACTTCAGCGCAAATATAGGCCATATATGGCCATGTTTTTCACGCTTCATGATCAACTGACAGGCCTCGGCAAACGGATCAAGGCTCGCCGACTGGCGCTTGACCTCACCCAGCAAGCGGCCGCTGCCAAAGCAGGCGTGGCCCATAGAACATGGCGGCGAATGGAGGCCGAAGGCAGGGCTTCGATCGAGGATATGGTGCGGGCAGCCATCGCACTGCGCTGCGATGAGGGCATTGTCGCGCTGTTTCCGCAAGTGCCGGCAACCAGCATGGATGAACTGCTTACACAGCAGCGTCAGGCAGCAAAACGGCAGCGCAAGCGTGCCAGCGGGCGCTCGGGCGGAATTGGGTCATGAAACTGGCTCCGGGAACGCCTTTGGCGATTGGACTGCTGACCGATGAGACTGCAGCGCCGCGTTCTGTCGGCAGGCTGGCAATGGCCAGCGGATTGGCTCAGCTCGAATGGTCGGGAGAGATCATCGCTGTGCGCCTTCGGATATCTCCGCTGCACTATCCGGCTGAACCGGGCCTGCACCCTGCCCGCAGCCGAATTTTCGAAGGCCTTCAGGGTTTCCTTTCAGACTGCCTGCCCGACGCCTGGGGCATGCTGCTGTTGAAGCGGCGCCTCCAAAGGATGGGTCACTGGTTCGAAGACCTTAATGCAGTCGACCGGCTCGCCCTTGTGGGCACGAGGGGTCGGGGAGCCCTCGTCTTCCAGCCTGAATCGCTTGGGTTCGAGGCTTCAGGTACCATCGACCTGGATGCTCTGGCCGATGAATCGCGCCAGGTTCTGCTCGGCGAGGAGACAGAGCTCGAAGCGCTGCTGGCACGCCTGGGCGGCGGCTCTGGCGGAGCGCGCCCGAAAGTTCACGTGGCGATCGACGCGGACGGCAAGCTGTCCGCCGGAGACGAGCTCGCTGCAGCGGGAAACAAGAGCGCGGGTGAGGAATGGATCGTCAAGTTTGCAGCGACCAATGACCCTGCCGATATCGGGCCGTTGGAAGAGGCCTACGCCCGGATGGCCCGCGCCGCAGGCATCGATATGGCGGAGACGCGATTGATCCCGGCGGCGAACGGTCCGGGTCATTTCGCGACAAGGCGCTTCGACCGACCAGCACCGGGCAAGCGGCTGCACATGGTCAGCCTCGGCGGAGTGCTTGAAGCTTCGTCGCATATGCCCAGCGTCGATTATGACGGTTTCCTGAAGGCGACCCTGGCAATCACCCACAGCATGGCAGACGTCGAGCAGGCCTTCCGCCGCATGGTCTTCAACGTGCTTGCGCGAAACCGGGATGATCATGTCCGCCAGCATGCTTACCTCATGAATAATCTGGGTGATTGGCGGCTCGCGCCGGCCTTCGACCTCACCTTCTCGAATGGTCCTGGCGGCGAGCATTACATGGCCGTCTTGGGTGAAGGTCGCAACATTACCCGTGAGCATGTCGAGAAACTCGCAAAGGTCCATGGGGTTTCGCCGAAGCGTACGGCTTCCATCTTAGACGACGTTCGTGCAGCGCTTTCCGATTGGGCGTTGCATGCGCGTGACCTGGGGGTCGGGATATCTCAGGCCGCTGTGTCAGAAGGCTTGGATCTGGTAGCCCGGGAGTTTGCGTGAGGTTGGCATCGCTCGACCTCGTGTCTCGAGCGATGGTGCAGCCGGACGCGATCCGCGACCAGAACTGGCTGGTAGAAAATGGGATCATACCCACCGGTCCGAGAGTTTCCAGCAGCGGCTTGACGGTCGACAATCTCAGGGAAGCCTTCCTGAACAGAGCTTTGAACATGTCTCTTGCAATTTAGACTGAATCACTTCACATTGTTTGGGCGGACCGGGCCCCTCTGGCGCGGCGTTCTGGCCATAGTGGCAGTTCGCTTCGTGATGTCGGACCGCATCGGGTGATGCCGATGCTCTGGGTCCGGGTTCAATCCCCCTCCTTCCGGACCAGTGGGTCCAGCGCGCGGCATCTCCCGATCGAAACGCAACTGCTTTCGAAGGGTTTTCATGATGTCTGACCGTTACTTCCATCTGCTTGAACGCCACCAGAAGCTTGACGAGGCACTGCGCATCGCGCGCGACCCGCTTGATGTGCTGCGGCTGCGCAGCCTCAAGACCGCCGTGAAGGCGCGGCTTGCCGCGCTGTTCCTGCGCCGCCCGGAAGCCGCGGGTTTTCCGGCGTCCCTGGCAACAGTCTGACACAGAGGAACGCCCCCGCGCTCCAGGCATTGCCGAGGCAATTGCGGGACGTGCGGGGGCACAAGGAGTCTGACTGATGGAATTCCTTTTTGCAGACTGGCTGGGCACGCCTGCGTGGTTCTGGCTGGCCTTCCTCGGCCTTGTCGTGGCGCTGACCGCGTTTGACCTTGGCGTCCTCCACAAGGAGGACAAGGCCATGGGCATTGGTGAATCGCTGAAGCTGACGGCCTTCTACATCACCATTGCGCTGCTGTTCGGCGCGTGGGTCTGGGACGAAAAGGGCGCGGACCTGGGGATGAAGTATTACACCGGCTTCTTCATCGAGAAGGCGCTGTCGATCGACAATGTCTTCGTGATCAGCCTGATCTTCACGTTCTTCGCCATCCCCCCAAAGTACCAGTACCGTGCCCTGCTGTGGGGCATCGTCGCCGTGATATTCCTGCGCGGCGCGATGATCGCAGGCGGCGCCGCGCTGGTCGAACAGGCCTACTGGGTCCTGTACATCTTTGCCGCGTTCCTGGTGTTCACCGGCATCAAGATGTTTTTCGCCAACGACCATGACCCGGACATCGGCAACAACCCTGCCGTGCGCTGGATCAGCCGCCACATGCGCGTGACCAAGGAGCTGCATGACCAGCACTTCTTCGTGAATGTGCCGGACGAGAAGACCGGCAAGATGGTCAATGCAGCAACGCCGCTGTTCCTGGCACTGGTGGTCATCAACCTTGCCGACCTTGTGTTCGCGGTGGATTCGGTCCCGGCGATCTTTGCGATCACGACCGATACCTTCATCGTCTATACCTCGAACATCATGGCGATCCTCGGCCTGCGCGCGCTCTATTTTGCGCTGGCCGCAATGATTGATCGCTTCGCCTACCTCAAGTACGCGCTGGCCGCCGTGCTGGTGTTCATCGGCTCGAAAATCTTCGTCTCCGACTTCCTGCTGGGCGGCGACAAGTTCCCGCCGGTGCTCAGCCTTGGCGTCACTTTCGCGCTGATTGCAGGCGGCGTGGCCTATTCGCTGTGGAAGACGCGGGGGCAGCCCCTGCACGATCCGGCCGAGCCGATTGCCTCGGGCACGATCAACTGAGCATGCCCCCTCCCCTGACCGGGAGGGGGTTTTGCTTTCAGCTTACCACTGCCGGATCACTTCGAGGAAACGATCGCCATAGGCATCAAGCTTGCGCGAGCCGACACCGCCGATCTGGCCGAGTTCGGTGAGGCTGCCCGGGCGCGTGGCCACCATCTCGCGCAGGACGGAATCGTGGAAGATGACGTAAGGGGGCACGCCATTTTCGCGCGCGAGATCGCGGCGAAGATTGCGCAGGGCATCGAACAGGGGATCGCCCACCGGGTTCAGAGCCGCCCCTGCAGCGCCGCGACGACGACCTGAGCGGCCTTCCTTCTTCGGCACGAGGACGAGGGGCACGTCCGCTTCGCCCTTGAGGATGGCGCGGGCATCGCCGCCCAAAGCAAGGCCGCCGTGTTCCGTGGCCACAAGGGCGCCTCTTGCCTGCAGGGCGCGGGCCAGAGGGCGCAGCAGCGGGGCTTCATCGCTGGTGACGATGCCGAACACGGAAAGCTGGTCGTGCCCGCGCTGGGTCACGCGATCGTCGGCAACACCCGTGAGGACTTTCTCGACATAGCCGAAGCCGAAGGACTGCCCGGTGCGGTAGACGGCGGAGAGGAGCTTGCGGGCAACCTCGGTGGCATCGGTGACGCGCGGGGCTTCCAGGCAGTTGTCGCAATTGCCGCACGCGGGCGGCGGATTCTCGCCGAAGTGGCGCAGCAGCAGGGCGCGGCGACAATGCGGGGTTTCGACCAAGGACGCGAGCGCATCAATCCGCGTGCGTTCGCCGGCGCGGCGGTGCTCTTCGACTTCGGCAAGGCGCTGGCGGGCGCGCATGAAGTCTTCCGCGCCCCACAGCATGACTGCCACGGAAGGATCGCCGTCGCGCCCGGCACGGCCGGTTTCCTGATAATAGCTTTCGATCGATTTCGGGCATGCAGCATGGGCAACGAAGCGCACGTCGGGCTTGTCGATACCCATGCCGAAGGCGACCGTGGCGACCATGACCATGTCTTCGGAGGCGACGAAGCGTGCCTGGTTGTCGGCCCTTACCTGCGGATCGAGCCCGGCGTGATAGGGCAGGACAGGACGGCCGCTGGCCTGCAGCTGCTGGCTGAGCTTTTCCACCTGCGCGCGGGTGGGCGCATAGACGATGCCGGGGCCGGGGTTTTCGGCAATGACCGTCATCAGCTGGCGCAAGGGATTGTCGCGCGCCGTGATGGCGTAGCGGATGTTGGGCCGGTCAAACCCGGCAACAATCAGGCCCTCTTCGGGGATGCCAAGCTGGGAGAGGATATCGGCGCGGGTGTGGCGGTCTGCCGTGGCGGTCAGCGCCAGGCGCGGCACATCCGGGAAAGCGTCCATCAGCGGACGCAGAAGGCGGTAATCGGGGCGGAAGTCGTGGCCCCACTCGGAGACGCAGTGCGCCTCGTCGATGGCGAACATGGCGACGCGGCCGCGGGTGAGCATCTCGAGGAAATGCGGCTGGCTGGCGCGTTCGGGAGCGACGTAGAGCAGATCGAGATCGCCCGACAGGAACCGGTCGATGGTCTGGCCCCGGTCCATGTCGACGCTGGTCAGCGTGGCGGCGCGGATGCCGTTGGCGGTGGCACTGCGGAGCTGGTCATGCATCAGCGCAATCAGCGGCGAGACGACGACGCAGGTGCCCGACAGCATGACTGCGGGCAACTGATAGGTCAGCGACTTGCCCGCGCCGGTGGGCATGACGGCAAGGGTCGAGCGGCCCGCCAGCACGCGCTCGACCACGTCCGCCTGCACGCCGCGAAAGGCGTTGAAGCCGAACACGGCGTGGAGACGGTCGAGGATTTCGGATTGCGGGAATGCGGTGTCGGCGATGTTCACGCCAGCGCTATGGCAGATCGGGCGCAGTCATTCCACGCCGGATGCGCCCAGGTTATTCGCCGACGATCACATGCAGGCGGCTTATGCGGCTCGTCACGATCTTCCAGCCATCTTCCTCCCTGCGGTAGGTTTCGTGGTAATGGCCCATGCCGTGGAGGAAAGGCTTGCCCTCCGCGTCCCAGATCTGGTCCTCCATCGCGATCACGCCGCGCGCCTCTGTTTCGGAGAGCAGTTCGATTTCGTGGCAGTGGCCGTGGTGGACGGTGCGCAAGGGGGCGACGGCGGCTTCGACGAAGGCGGCGATCTGGTCACCGCCCGAGTGCGTCCAGTTCTCCGCATCCTCTGCCGGTTCGATGGACAGCGAACAGGAGGCATCGAACACGGCGTCGTCGGCGAAGACTGCGCGCAGGCCGACGTAATCCTTGGTGTCCATGCAGCGGAAATAGCGCGCCTTGAGCTGCTTGATTTCCTCGATGGCGATCAGGCGGGTGACGGGATCGATGGCGGACATGTGGGGCCTCTCCGGTGTTTTGCGGCAGGAGAGGCGAGAATGCGCGCCGGCGCCACTCTTATTTTTGCGAGACTTCGGCGGCCGAAAGATCGACCAGCCATTGCGGGGGCTGGCCAGTGCGCGCCCAGCCTATGCCCCAGGCGAACGTGGCATAGAGCGCCGCAAGCGTGAGCAAGGCCATCGCGAACCAGTATCCGGGGCCATAGGCGGTGACGCGCTGCGGATCATCGCGGCGGTACCAGATGCGGAACACGCTGGAAGGCTTCCACGAGCGCTGCACCTGCCGACCGACCATGGCATGGACGCGGGTGCCTTCGGCTGTTTCGAAGACGACCTCGTCCTCGATCCAGCGCTTGCCCTCGCCATCGCGGATGTCGAAGCCGCGCAGGGTGCCGATGGACTGCTGCATGTGGACGAAATCATCCAGCCGCTCGAGGTCGCTGTATCCGCCGCGCCAGACATGCGCGACTGCGACCTGCCAGCCGGTGAGCAGCGTGACGCTGCGATAGAGGCACCAGCAAAGGCCGAGCACGAGTGCGGCAACGCCCGCCATGAGGAGATCGACGGCTTCCATGCCGGCGATGCTTATCGCGACCGCGTTAATGGACCGTTGGCGCAGTCAGCGCCTTCAGCTTGGGGGTGACAAGCGGAACGGTCAGCATCGTGCTCATCACCGCCATCACCAGCAAGGCGGTGAAAGTCTCGTTGGTGACGATGCCCTTGTCGAGCAGGACATTGACGAAGATGATCATGATCAGCGCCTTGGTCTGCAGCAGCCAGCCAATGATCGAGGCCTCGCCCCTGGCCCAGCCGAGCACGCGGCCGGCGATGCGCACGCCGACAAGCTTGCCCGCGACCGATGCAACGAGGAACAGGAAGGCAGCGCCAAACACGGCAAGGCCGCCGACGTCCCACTTGGTGCGAAGACCTGTGGAGAGAAAGAACACCGGCATGACGGCAAGCAGCAGGAACTGGCGGAAGCCATCGAGCCGCTCGCGTGTGAACCACTGCGCATCGAGCACCGCCCCTGCGAGAAACGCGCCGACCATGAAGTGCAGGCCGGACCAGTCCGCCGCAAAGCCAACCATGGCAAGCCAGATCAGCGAGACGTACCAGCGATCGTTTTCCGACAGACGGCGGAACAGGGCCCGCACGGCCCACGAGGCCACGGCGAAGGCCGCAAGGAAGATGCCCTGCCGGCCGACCCGCTCCCAATCGACGAGGATCAGCGCGAGCACGCCCCAGATCGCCACGTCATCAAGGCTCGCATAGCGCAGGATGCGCTGGCCCAAGGGTTCGCGGAAGATACCGAGCTTCTCCATCAGCAGGACGAGAATGGGCAGCGCGGTGACGGCGCAGGCCATGCCGATGCCGAGGACGACTTGCGCATAGTTGCCTTTGGGACCGATCCAGCCGGGGGTCTGCAAGAGCAGCGCAGCCGCGGCGGCGCCGAACACCAGCGGCGTCAAGAGAGCGCCTGCAGCGGTAATCGCGGTTTCGCGACGGTTGGCCCAGGCGTCGCTGAGATCGAGTTCGAGACCTGCCGCGAACACGAACATCATCACCGCCCACCACGCGATACCGTTCAGCGAGCCGATCACCTGTGGATTGAAAACGAAGGCGTAATAGCCAGGAAATGCTGCACCCAGCACGCCGGGACCAAGCAGGATGCCGCCGATGATCTGCACGACGACGAGCGGCGCCCAGTAATCGGTGCGCAGCAGGCGCCAGACCAGAAAGGGAACGGCGAGGATGATCGTGAGCGCGATCAGGAACACTTCCGTCGTGCCCATCGCGGGCGCAGCTGCCGTCACCATCTATCCCCCGTGTTGCCATCGTCTATGCAAAGGTGCGACGGCTTGTTCAATTGATCTCAAAGGCCATATCCTGCGTGAAGGAGGCGGCCAATGACCTTTGACCTCGGCAAGGCCCTGTTGCGCAAGGAAGAATACGAATCCGCAAGGCTGACGGAGTTCGAATTTGCGGAGATGGTGCGGGCAATGAAGGCCTTGGCAGCGGAGCTTGCCGTGCCAGTTGAGCCGATGCTCGGGTTGCTTGCAGAACGCGGGCTCGGCCAAGCGCTCAGTCACCTTGCCCAACTGGCCGGGCGCGATGTCGAGGCCGACTACCGGCGCTGCCGAGCGAATGCGCGGGCAAAGCTGATCGAGGAGCGTGGCGACCCCTCTCCGGTAAGACTCGGCTGACAGGAATCTTACCGCTTAACCATCACGCGGCTCCGGCAAGGTGCGCTGCGGTCGGTTAAGCGACAGTTTGCCGAGGCCTGACAACTTCTTTCCATGGCGGGTCGGTCCGCCGCGAGAGGAGAATGGTCATGGGCTTCGAGATGCGCGACAGCTTCGTTCGCCGCGAGGAATGCAAGGCGGCGTGGGAAAGCGAAGTGGAGTTCGCCGAGATGGCGCGCGTGCTCAAGGCATTGGCCGCCTAGCTGGGACAGGACACCGATGCCGCGCTGGGAGAACTTGCCGCGCATGGCTTGGGCGCGGCGCTGGGTGTTCTGTCAGGACAAGCCGAAGGTTCGGACGTGGAGGCCGACTACCTGAGGCGGCGGGCCATGGCGAGGGTGGCGGCAAGCCGCCTGCAGTAAAGAGACGGCACGCCCACTGTTCTTGCGGCGTCCGCTTGGCCAAAGCGATACCGTTTCGGCGTTTGTCCCGCATGAGCTGTCCGAGGCAGCGCAAGGCGCTTGTTCGAGCAACGCTGCCGGCAGGGCCGCAGGCAGCGGGATTTTGGTCTCGATACTGTTCCCCGGCGAACTGTGTATCTCGCGGGCCGTGAAGCACGCGATTTGCGCTCGCGTAGGTCGGCGGTTGAACTGCCCCCGCCTGCCGGGCTTTGGCAACCGGGATAGGGGCCATTTCATCGAACCCATAGCGTGTCCTGGCCTTCCCTTTGGCTATGCATTCCACCCCGGCGTATGCAGCGGGCAGAGCTTGCCGGCGCCCTCCCTCTTCCAGATAACCTCATTGGCATCCGCCTAACGCGAAACGCGCGAATGCTGCTTCGCGTTCTTGACTGCCAATTAGCCCTGATTGCCAATGATCTTGCGGCCGATCTCCCGGCCGGGCAAGCTCAGCCAGATGCGCAAGTTGCGCCCCCAGCGCATTGCCTGAGGGTGCCCGCGACCATGGATCACCAGCGAAACATCGCGCCGGGCCTGGTGTCCAGTGTGAAAGAATGACGCAGCTTGAGCCTGTGCGTCCCGGGCAGCTGCAGTTCGCGCTCGCCTGCACCGCTCCGCCCGCGCCGACACGTCAGCGATGACCTGTCGAAATACCTGAAGAGGCTACGGCGCCGCTTAAGGCGCTGCGGCACTAGGGGTGTGAGACAGCGGACGGGTGCCAGGATCGAGCCTGGCGGACTCCTGCCAGTGAGCCCAGACCGTGCCCACGGGCGCTGAAAAATCAATGGAGTAGCGTTATCAGGCTATGGCAACCAACGCTCGTGCAGCGCCTTGGGAAGATCACCTCGGCGCTGCCTGCCTCACCCTTTCGGCGTCAAGAAAGCGACCTCAAACCTGCAAGGAAAGCCGAAACTCAATCATAGTCAACTTGAACAGCGTGCGCGGTTGCGGCATCTAGCCCCTGCCCGACTTCGGGCAAACCATGGTGCGACCGCACCGAACTTGAACCCTGCCACTCCGCACAGATGGCGGGGTTTCTTTTTGCCGAGCTCTCGGAGGCCGAGGGAGGTAGCCGCGTCACGCCAATAAAGGATGCGATCCAAACTTCGTCGCAAGGCGCGAACTAACGTGCTGCGGCACGCGCAATTTCTGCAAGGCCCTGCGCCAGCGCCAGGTCCCCGTTCCGGTTATCGGCGATCAGTGTGCGATGCAATAGAACCAGCCTCTCGCACAGGCGCACAAGCCGCGGGCCACGCCAGCGCTTGAGCTGCTGGGTCAGGTCGGCACGGTCACGGAAAAACACGCGGCGCGCATCGCTTTCCTGTTGCATGAATGCATTTACGTCGCCGCGTTCCCCGAGCCGACCAGCGAGCTGGACCAACTGCCCGGCGCGGCGTTCAAGCGCGAGGACCAGTCCCACCGGATTCATGCCCTGTTCGCGCATGCGGGAAAGTTCGGCCGGAATGCGCCGCACCTCGCCGCTAAGAACGGCATTGACCAGCGGCATCATGCCATCGTCCTCGCTGACGGCGCAGACGTCGTCGAGGTCCGCCGCTGTCGCTGTGCGCGGCGCCTGCGGGCTGGCGTCGAGATAGAGCGCGATCTTCTCCAGCTCGCTTCGGGCCATGCGCGTATCGAGCGCGGTCGCACGGGCGACTCGCTCCGACAGCTCGTCGGTCATGCGCACACCCATGGCATCGGCCGAACTCCGGATCGCACTGGCGACCGATTTTAGGTCTGGCGGATGAAACATGCCGACCAGCGCATCGGCGCGGCTTTCCAGCAATCTGGCAATGCGCGACTTGTCGGTGGCCGAACTGGCGACGATCAGGACAGGCCAGCCGTCAACAGGGCTTTGCAGCAGGGTTTCGACGGCATCGTGCGCATCGTCGCCGGTCGCCCGGACATGAATGATCCGCCTGTCGCCAAACAGCGAGACCGAACGCGCCTCGTCAGCGAGGCGCACCGGGTCGCGCTTGAGTTCGGCTCCGCTCAGATCGACCTTTTCCGCCTCGCCCAACATGCCTGCGATCTTCGCGGCGGCATCACTGGCACCCGATTCATCCGGCCCGCAGAAATAGAAGATGCGGCAGTCCTTTACCGCGCGCGCCGCATTTGCCGAAAAGTTCTTCTGGGTGACCTTCACGCCCGCCTCAGGAGCGCTTGCGCAGGCGGACCGAGACGCGCGTGACGATCTGGTCGGCCACTTCCTGCGACAAGTTTTCGAGCGCCGTCTGTTCCGCCGCAATCACGGCATATTCGCTGTTCACGACGTCAAACCCGGCGTCCGATCCCGCCGTCGCGTCGAGGACGACCTCACCGTTCTGCGTATCGATCAGCTGGTAGCGCGCGCGCAGGGTGCGGCGTTCGCGCGTGATCGCATCGTTGGAAAGCTGGCCCAGCCCCTCCACGCGATCGTCCAGCCGGACATCGAGCCGATAGCGCGCGCCGTTGCTTGCGGCGCCTGCACCCAGGCGATCGACCAGCGCATTGCGGACCAGCCAGCCGGACTGGCCTTCGATCGGCGAGATCGTGACGTCGGCAAGCGCACGCGCGACTTCACCCTTCCCTCCGCCTGCATACATTGGCTGCAGACCACAACCGGAAAGCAGCGCAAGCGGCGCGAGGATCAGGACGAGGCGCTCAGGCGACAAGATTCACCAGACGGTCAGGCACGACGATCACCTTCTTCACTTCCGCCCCATCGAGTGCACGCTGCACTTTCTCGGAAGCAAGGGCAAGGCGTTCGAGCTCTTCCTTCGGCGTCCCCTTGGCCACGGTCAGGGTATCACGCAGCTTGCCCTTGACCTGGATGGCGACGGTGACTTCATCATCGACCAGCAGTGCTGGGTCGACTTCGGGCCACGCCTCGTCAGCAATCAGGCCTGTGCCGAAACGCGCATGCGCTTCTTCGGCAAGATGCGGCATCATCGGCGCGACGAGCAGCAGGACCTTCCTGATCGCGGCGGAGCGGCTGGCCGAAGGCGCGGCCTTCTCGATTGCGCCGGTCAGTTCGTAGATCCGCGCCACGGCCTTGTTGAAGCCCAGTGCCTCGATGTCGGAGGCAACCGCGTGGACGGTCTGGTGCGCCTTGCGATCCAGCGCCTTGTCCTCGCCGCTTGCCGCAGCGTCGTACTGGCCGAACAGGCGCCACAGGCGCTGAACAAAGCGTGCACAGCCTTCGATCCCGGCTTCCGACCACGGCAGGTCGCGCTCGGGCGGGGAATCCGACAGCATGAACCAGCGGATCGCGTCGGCACCGTACTTTGCGACGATCTCGTCCGGGTCCACGACGTTCTTCTTGGACTTGGACATCTTGATCACCCGGCCGACCTCGACCGGCGCACCGTCTGCCTTCAGCGTTGCGCCATCACTGCTGCGTTCAACTTCGGTGGGGGAGTAAAACACCGGCTGGCCATTCTCGGGATTCCTGCGTTCGTATGTCTCGTGCGTGACCATGCCTTGCGTGAACAGGCTGCCGAACGGCTCTGTCACCTCGATCTTGCCGATGCGGGCAAGCGCACGGGTCCAGAAGCGCGCGTAGAGAAGGTGCAGGATCGCGTGCTCGATCCCGCCGATGTACTGCTCCACCGGCATCCAGCGCTTGATTTCTTCGGGATCGAACGGGCGATCCTCCGGCTGGCTGGCGAAGCGCAGGAAATACCACGAGGAATCGACGAAAGTGTCTAGCGTATCGGTCTCGCGCCGGGCGGGATGGCCGCATTGCGGGCAATCGACGTGCTTCCACGTCGGATGCCGGTCAAGCGGGTTGCCGGGCACGTCGAAGCTGACGTCCTCGGGCAAGGTGACGGGCAGCTGCTTCTTGGGCACCGGCACTACGCCACACACTTCACAGTGCACGAACGGGATCGGTGTGCCCCAGTAGCGCTGGCGCGAGACGCCCCAGTCGCGCAGGCGCCACACTGTCTTGCCTTCGCCCCAGCCTTCGCTCTGCGCGCGGTGGATCACAGCCGCCTTGGCCTCGGCGACGTTCATGCCATCAAGGAAGCCGGAGTTGACCAGCACGCCGTCTCCGGCCTCGGCTTCACCGGCAAAAGGCTTGTCCGCATCTGCCGGATCGGCGGCGACTACGCGCAGGATCGGCAAGCCGTATTTGGTGGCGAAATCAAAGTCGCGCTGATCATGCCCCGGCACGGCCATGATCGCGCCGGTGCCGTATTCCATCAGCACGAAGTTGGCGATGTAGACCGGCAGGTACTTGCCCGTCAGCGGGTGCTTCGCGCCGATGCCGGTGTCGAAGCCCAGCTTCTCGGCCGTTTCCAGTTCGGCGGCGGTGGTGCCGCCCTTCTTGCACAGCGCGATGAAATTGGCCGCTTCGCAGTTTACCGCCGCGACGCCCTGCGCGATCGGATGGTCCGCGGCGACAGCGACGAAGCTTGCGCCGAAGATCGTGTCGGGGCGGGTGGTGTAGACCTCCACGCTCTCCCCATTGGAAAGGTCGAAGCGGAACTGCAGGCCCTGGCTCTTGCCGATCCAGTTCTCCTGCATGGTGCGGACCTTCTCGGGCCACTTGTCGAGCGTCGACAGGCCCTCGAGCAGTTCGTCGGCAAAGTCGGTGATCTTGAGGAACCACTGGTTCAGCTTGCGCTTCTCGACCAGCGCGCCCGAGCGCCAGCCGCGTCCGTCGATGACCTGCTCGTTGGCGAGCACGGTCATGTCGACCGGGTCCCAGTTGACCGTCGATTCCTTGCGGTAGACCAGGCCTGCCGCATAGAGATCAAGGAACAGCGACTGTTCATGGCCGTAATATTCCGGCTCGCAGGTTGCGATCTCGCGGCTCCAGTCGAGCGCGAAGCCAAGGCGCTTGAGCTGCGCCTTCATGTTGGCGATGTTGTCGCGGGTCCAGCCGCCGGGGTGGACGCCCTTTTCCATCGCTGCGTTTTCCGCCGGCATGCCGAAGGCGTCCCAGCCCATCGGATGCAGCACCTCGAATCCGCGCATCCGCTTGTAGCGCGCCAGCACGTCGCCCATCGTGTAATTGCGGACGTGGCCGATATGGATGCGGCCCGAGGGATAGGGAAACATCTCCAGCACGTAGCTGCGAGGCTTGGCGCTTGAGTCGTCAGCGCGGAACGACTGGCGGCTCTCCCACACCTGCTGCCAGCGGGTGTCGGCGATTGCGGGATCGAAGCGCTCAGGAGCAGGGTTGGCGGGAGCAGTGTTCTCGGTCATGGCCGCTCCTCTAGGGAGCGCTGGCGCGACACGCAAGATTCGCCTCTCGGCAAATCAGGCCCGCCCCTTGCCCTGGACCGGCGCTTTACCCGGCGCCTTATCCGGCAATCGCGGCGCGGCGCAGATCGCGCGCCTTGCTCAGGATGATGTCTTCAAGCTTCTGCACGGTGGCGGCCTGGACAGGGGCATCAATCCACTGGCCGTTCTGCGAGACCTGACGGCTGGCAGCAACGCGCAGCGCATCGGCGCGCAAGTCCTGGTCGACGATCGAGACAGTGACCTTGACACGTTCGCCCGGGTTCTTGGGGTTGGCATACCAGTCGGTCACGATGACGCCGCCGTTGCTGTCAGTCTGCAGCAGAGGCATGAACGAAAGCGCGTCGAGCGTTGCGCGCCACAGGTAGGCGTTGACGCCGATCGTGGTGACCTGGCTGGCGGCGAGATCGGCCCGCGGGCGTTCCTTCTTGCTGCAGGCGGTGACAGCCAGGGCCATGGTCCCGATCATCAGCCCACGAAGGATCAGCTGGCGGGTGCTCTGCGCGGTCTTGGCGGTCATGGTCACTACGAGACAGTCCTTGGCTTGCGGGCGTGCCGTTTCCGGGCATTGCCGCAGGTTTGCGCGCATGTGAACGCGCGTGATCGAAAGAGCCTCTATCACTGGCGCGCGCCATGCGGCAAGCGCGATGAACAAGGCAGGCATTTACGGGTTAAAATGGTCCGGGCTTGCGTGAACCGTGACTGAACATCACCATGCCTCTCCCGCGCCAAAGCGCAGTCGCTTGCCCGGCACCTGTGGATATTGCGCCACACCTTGCAAGGAAGAGTCTCTCGCCGCCACTTCTATCTGGCGTGGCACTGGAAACCTTCAGGCATTAGAGGTATTGGACAGAACAGTCCGAGTGGTGTGCAGAGTCGTTATAGCGGCAAGCCGCTCTCGGTAGCTTTATGGGGCGAATTACAGCCCGGGTTGGGGTAGAACGGACGTATCATGGTCGGCAACGGCAACAAGGCTGCAGGTAAGGGTGCGATGCGCCGCCGCCTGCGCGCGCCGTTGACAATCGGATTGGCGGCGGCGGTAGGCCTTGCCCTATCGCCGACGGTCACCTCGGCCTTCTCCAGCGGTTTCGACATGGCGCCCGTCAGCCTTGCAGCGCGCGGCGGCATCGGTTCGTTCACGCCGGCTTCGGTAGACGAACGTCTTGCTTCGCAGATCACCGTGCGTGCGCTCAAGAACGGCAAGCTGTTCCGCTTCACGCCCACCGGCACCGATACCCGGCCGACTCGCTCGGTTACCGTTGCGGTCCGTGTCGATGCGCTCAATTCGTCGAACTTCGCGGTCCGCACCGCGATGGCCGATACGGCACAGCCCGGGACTTCGCCGGTCCGCATCGCGCCGATGGCGTTCAACCTCGGCATGGCCCGTGGCTACGCCAGCTTCGCATCGCCAACCGCCGCACCTTCGCCGCTGCATGATCTGCAGCGGATCGAGATGCCCGATCTGGCCAAGTTCAAGGCTTCTGCCCCGGCATCGACGCCGAGCCGGTTTGCGCCCCGGATCGAAGCCGAAGGCCGCGATCAGGCTGGCCGCGCACCGCGTACGCTCGAAGGCCAGGGCGATTACCAGCTGGACCTTGGCGGCAGCTATCGCCTGACCAAGAACCTCAACGTCACCGCGGGCGTGCGCTACTCGCCCGAGCGTGATCGCCTGCGCCCACTGACCGATGGCAAGCAGGACAATCAGGCCGTCTACGTTGGAACCCAGTTCCGCTTCTGATCCCGGTCGGCATCTGGCAATATTAGCTTCATTGCTGCAGAAATTCTGCAGTGTGTTTCCTCGTTCTTTTGCCGCATTTACGTATTCGGCAACTTGTCGCATCTCCGTCATGAACCTACCCTACCCGCGAGAGGGAACAACGGAGGGTAAAGCATGTCGCGAGTTGCAGTGGTTACCGGCGGTACGCGCGGAATCGGTCAGGCGATCTGTCTGGCACTAAAGGCGCAAGGGCGCACGGTTGTCGCCAACTATGCAGGAAACGAGGAAAAGGCCCGCGCCTTCACCGCGGAAACCGGCATTCCCGCCTACCGCTTTGACGTCGGTGATCATGAAGCCACGATCAAGGGCTGCGCACAGATCGCCGCCGAAGTCGGTGAGATCGACATCGTCGTCAACAATGCCGGCATCACCCGCGATGGCGTGCTCCACAAGATGAGCTTCGATGACTGGAACGAGGTGATGCGCATCAACCTCGGCGGATGCTTCAACATGGCCAAGGCCACGTTCCCCGGCATGCGCGAGCGCGGCTGGGGCCGCATCGTCAACATCGGTTCGATCAACGGCCAGGCCGGGCAGTACGGCCAGGTCAACTATGCCGCGGCGAAGTCCGGCATCCACGGTTTCACCAAGGCTCTGGCGCAGGAAGGCGCCAAGTACGGCGTGACCGTCAACGCAATCGCGCCGGGCTACATCGACACCGACATGGTTGCCGCCGTGCCGGCGCCGGTGCTGGAAAAGATCGTTGCCAAAATCCCGGTGGGCCGTCTCGGCCACGCAGAGGAAATTGCTCGTGGCGTCGCCTTCCTCACGGCGGACGAGGGCGGATTCGTCACTGGCTCGACCATGTCGCTCAACGGCGGCCAGCACATGTACTGATGCGCAAAGGCCCCGCCTCACGCAGAGGGCGGGGCCTTTGCCTGCTTACTCGACGGTTATGGCAGTCATCTTCCAGCCGCCGTCTTCCGACGCCATTTGCAGCGTTTCGGTCACGTCCCCCGCCTTCGCGTAGCGCGCCTTGAAGGTCACGGTCCAATAGCCATTGGGCGGTGCAGCCGTGAAATCGACCTTCTCGAGCCTGCGCGTGATCGGCTGGCCGACACGGCCCCGCACGCCCTCTGATGCCTGTGCCCACCATTCGACGGTGTTGAGAAGCTTGAAAGACTTGTGCGTGGCCTGCCAAGTTGCCGCCCAGTCATCACGGTCAACCAAGGCAAGGAACGCCTCGGCGGAACGCACTGCCGCCTGTTCGCTGGCAGGAGTTGGCACGACGGAGGGGGCCGAAATGGTGACCGTGGCTGTTGGCGACTGGTCGTTGCTGGAAAGCGCGGTCAGGGCTAGCAAGGCAAGGCTGATGGTCATGGTAGCTCCTCCGATGATCCAGCCGAGGCGGCGCGATGTGCTGTCGGCCCGGTCTGGTTGGCCCATCGGATATGTCCCGGCGCGCTCGGTGGCTTCCCCGATTCCGTTGTCCACAAACGATTTGTGTGCCGGCCCTTCGATCTCGTGCAGCAGGCGCGCCGCCTCGCGGCTGCTGGCCGTGCCCATCTTGCGCCGCGCCTCGCGCAGGCGTTCGTGGATCGTATGCACCGACAAACCGAGGTGCCGGGCGATCGACTTCGCGTCATGCCCGCCCAGCAACAGGCGCAGGGTCTCCCTTTCCTTCTCGCTCAGTGCTTCGTAGCCGGTTGCCATCATGCAGGGGGTAGAAGCGAAGCCGGTTGCCGGCCACCCCCAATAATTCGTATCCCTGATGCATGACCAACCCGTACCACCCGCCGGTAAAGCGCTCGGTCGAGATTGCCGGACACAAGACTTCGATCAGCCTTGAGCCGATGTTCTGGGAAATGTTGCGCGAAGCTGCTGCTGCCGAGGCCATGCCGATCAATGCACTGGTCGCGCGGATCGATGCCGAGAGGATCAGGGTGGAAGTGGCGCCAGGGCTCGCCGGCGCTATCAGGCTGTGGCTCGTGGCGCGTCTGCGCGGTCAGCTTGCGGACGGCATGGGCGCATCCTGAGCGGGAACCGTGGCCTCCGGCAGGGCAGGCTGCGCGCGCGCATCGAGCATCTCTGCCGCAGCATCCAGCGCCCTGGCGTCATCGCGTGATACACCACCGGGCTTCTCGTCCTCGCTTGTACCACACGCGCTGACAAGGCCGACCAGTGCAGCGAAAGCGAGTGTGCGGAATGTGTCGCGGAGCTTCGCCATGGCCAATATTGCGGGCGGCGTGTGAGCGCGCCGCCCGCTTCTGTACTCACTGCGCCGGGGTCTGCGGATCTTCGCCTTCATCAGCCGCAGCCTGTGCCGCAGCTGCCACCGCTGCCGCATTGTTGGCAGTGTCGCGCACGGCGTTGGCTTCGGCATCCGCTGCTGCCGAAGCATCAACCACTGGTGCCATCGGAGCGGCGGCGGCCGAAGGCTCCATCGCCGGCAGTTCGTCTGCGGGCATTTCCACCGTGTCCTCGGCAGCTGCTTCTGATGCATCGTCGGACTTGCCGCATGCCGAAAGGGCAAGGGCTGCTGAGGCGACGATCGCGAGGCTTGCGTACTTCTTCATCGAATTCCCTCTCTGGGCTGTTTCTGGGCTGTTCGCGGACGGAACTCCGCCCGGCGGGGAGCCGAACGAGGCTGTTCTATAAGTGGCCAGTGGCTAAGGCAAATGCATCCTTGCCCTTGACGGGAGGAATCGTAACAATTGATATAACGCAATCGTTATATCCGTTGACACGTATAAAGGTTTCTTTATATGCCCTTCCGCATGGCCATCCACGACGCCATTCGCGCGCTTGACGACCCGACGCGCCTGCGCATCCTGCGCCTCCTCGCCAGCATGGAGCTGGCGGTGGGCGAAGTCGCGCAAGTGCTTGGGCAAAGCCAGCCGCGCGTGTCGCGCCATATCAAGATCCTGTGCGATTCGGGCTTGGCAGAGCGTCGCAAGGAAGGCGCCTGGGTGTTCCTGCGCAGCTCGATCTCGGAAAGCGCGGACAGCCCGCTGGCCGCTGCGCTCGCGCGGCTGCTTGCCGTGGCCGAGCACGAGGACACCGCATTCGGCCGTCGCTGCGCCGAAGACCGCCAGCATCTCGACGCGATCCGCGCCTCTCGCGAATCCCATGCGCTCGACTGGTTCTCACGTCATGCCGAAGAGTGGGACGAGTTGCGCTCGCTCCACATCGAGGACGGCCCGGTCGAAGCCGCGCTGACCGAGATGCTGACAGGCCTTGCCGGACCAGTCGGTCTTGGCCGCATGCTCGATGTCGGCACTGGCACCGGCCGCATCGCCGAACTGCTGGCACCGCATGCCAGCCACGTCGTCGCCTTCGACAAGAGCCCCGACATGCTGCGCATTGCCCGCGCCCGGCTCCAGCACTTGCGCGCCGACAGCGTCGAGCTGGTGCAAGGCGATTTCGCGCAGATCCCGTTCGCCGCGCGCAGCTTCGACACGGTGCTGTTCCACCAGGTCCTGCACTATGCCCAGGCACCCGAAGCCGTCCTGGCTGGCGCTGCCCGCGTCACCGCGCCGGGCGGTCGCATCGCCATCGTCGATTTCGCCGCGCACGATCGCGAAGATCTGCGCCAGACCCACGCCCACGCTCGCCTCGGCTTCTCCGATGCCCAGATCGAGGCGATGCTGCGCGACGCCGGTTTCGTGCCCCACGAAACCCGCGCGCTCGCGGGTCATGAACTCGTCGTCAAGCTGTGGACCGGCACGCGCCGGGAAGACAGCGTGGCGCAACTTGAACCACGGCAAAGCCGGAAAGTCCTATGAACGCCAGTTACGATCAGTTACGCGAAGCCCGCACTGCGCTCGACACCCCGCTTTTCGCCGGGCTGCCGGGCGACATCAACGTATCGTTCGAATTCTTCCCGCCGAAGACCGACGCGCTGATGGCGCAGCTGTGGGACGTGGTCGAAACGCTGGGGCCGCTGCAGCCAAAGTTCGTCTCGGTCACCTACGGCGCGGGCGGCTCTACCCGGGACCGGACGCACGGCACCGTCGCGCGCATCATCAGGGAAGCCCGCCTCCCCGCCGCCGCGCACCTGACCTGCGTCGATGCCAGCAAGGCCGAGATCCGCGAAGTTGCCGAAAGCTACTGGGAAGCCGGCGTGCGCCACATCGTGGCCCTGCGTGGCGACATGGGCGCCCCCGGCGTGCCGTTCACGCCGCACCCGGATGGCTATGCCAACGCTGCAGAGCTGGTCGCGGGCCTGAAGCAGATCGCGCCATTCGAGATTTCGGTGGCCGCCTATCCGGAATCGCACCCGGATTCGCCGAGCAGCCAAGCCGACATCGACAACCTCAAGCGCAAGCTTGATGCCGGTGCCACCCGCGCGATCAGCCAGTTCTTCTTCGAACCCGAAACTTTCTTCCGCTTCCGCGACAAGCTGGCAGCAGCGGGCATCGACGCACCGGTCCTGCCCGGCATCCTGCCCGTTTCCAACGTCGCCCAGACGCGCAAGTTTGCCGCGGCCTGTGGTGCTGCGATCCCGGCGTGGATGGACGGACTGTTCGAAGGGCTGGACACCCACCCCGCCTCGCGCCAGCTCGTCGCCGCGACTATCGCTGCCGAATTCTGCCGCCGCCTCTATGCCGGCGGCGTGCGCGATTTCCACTTCTACACCCTCAACCGCGCCGAACTGTCCTACGCGATCTGCCACCTGCTTGGCCTTCGCCCCAAAGCCCCGGCGCTGGAGAAAGCTGCGTGACTCTCGTACCATCCACTGCCCGCACCGCCTTCCTCGAGCAGGCGAGCCAGCGCATCCTCATCACCGATGGCGCATTCGGCACCGAGATCCAGAACTTCAAGCTGTCCGAGGCGGACTACGCTGGGACGCTGGGCCTGGCCAAGGACCAGAAGGGCAACAACGACATCCTGGCGCTGACCGCTCCGCAAGTGCCCGAATCGATCCACCGCGCCTATTTCGAGGCCGGGGCCGACATTGCCGAGACCAACACCTTCAGCGCCAACCGCATCAGCCAGGCTGACTATGCCGCCGAACATCTGGTGCGCGAGATCAACTTGGAATCGGCAAGGCTCGCCCGCCGCGTAGCCGATGAATTCACCGCGAAGGATGGCCGCCCTCGCTTTGTCGCCGGTGCCATTGGCCCAACCAACAAGACCCTCTCCCTCTCGCCTGACGTCAACGACCCCGGCTTCCGCGAGATCGACTGGGACCACTTGGTCGACGTCTATGCCGAGCAGGTCCATGCCCTTGTCGAAGGCGGCGCGGACTTCATCCTGATCGAGACGGTGTTTGATACCCTCAACGCCAAGGCTGGCGTCATGTCGGTGCGCCAGGTCGAGAAGGAACTCGGTCGCGAGATCCCGATCATGATGTCGATGACGCTGACCGACCTTTCGGGCCGCAACCTTTCGGGCCACACGGTCGAGGCATTCTGGTACGCGATCCGCCATGCCAAGCCGCTCACCATTGGCCTCAACTGCTCGTTCGGCGCCACCCAGCTGCGCCCGCACGTGAAGGCGCTGTCGGACATCGCCGACACGCTGATCATGGTCTATCCCAACGCCGGCCTGCCGAACGAGCTCGGCGAATATGACGAGATGCCGCAGACCACGGCGGGCCTCGTCAAGGAATGGGCAACCCAAGGCCAGGTCAACGTGCTGGGCGGGTGCTGCGGCTCCACTCCGGCTCACATCGCGGCGATGGCGCAGGCGGTGCAAGCCCTGCCGCCCCGCAAGATGGCCGTGCCTGCCACCGTTACCCGCCTCGCCGGGCTTGAACCTTTTGTAATGGCTGCCTGATTTCCATGACCGATACATTTACCGGCTCGCGCTTCGTCAACGTCGGCGAGCGCACCAACGTTACCGGCTCGGCCGCGTTCAAGAAGCTGATCCTTGCCGGCGACTACGCCAAGGCCGTCGAAGTCGCGCGGCAGCAGGTCGAGAACGGCGCGCAGGTGATCGACGTCAACATGGACGAGGGCCTGCTCGACGCCGTCGAGGCGATGACCACGTTCCTCAAGCTGATCGCTGCGGAGCCCGACATCGCGCGCGTGCCGGTGATGATCGACAGCTCGAAGTGGGAAGTCATCGAAGCCGGTCTCAAGTGCGTTTCGGGCAAGCCGATCGTCAATTCGATCAGCATGAAGGAGGGCGAGGACGCCTTCCTCCACCACGCCCGCCTGTGCATGGATTATGGCGCCGCCGCCGTCGTCATGGCCTTCGACGAGAGGGGCCAGGCCGACACGAAGGACCGCAAGGTCGAGATCTGCGAGCGTGCCTACTTGGCTTTGACCGGCATCGGCTTCCCGCCCGAAGACATCATTTTCGATCCCAACGTCTTTGCCGTCGCTACCGGCATCGAGGAGCATGACAACTACGGGCTCGACTTCATCGAAGCCACGCGCGAGATCAAGGCGCGCTGCCCGCACGTCCACATCTCGGGCGGCTTGTCCAACCTCTCGTTCAGCTTCCGCGGCAACGAGACGGTGCGCCGCGCCATGCACTCGGTGTTCCTCTACCACGCCATTCCGGCAGGCATGGACATGGCCATCGTCAATGCCGGCCAGCTCGACATCTACGACCAGATCGACCCGGTGCTGCGCGAGGCATGCGAGGACGTCGTCCTCAACCGCAAGCCTGCCGCCGATGACGGCAAGACCGCGACCGAGCGCCTGATCGAACTTGCCGAAAGCTTCAAGGGCAAGGACAAGGTCGCCGAAAAGGAAGCCGAGGAATGGCGCGGCTGGGGCGTCGTTCGCCGCCTCGAACATGCGCTGGTCAAGGGTATCGACGCTTTCGTCGTCGAGGATACCGAGGAAGCCCGCGCGGCCATCGCTGCGCGTGGCGGCAGGCCGATCGAGGTGATCGAAGGCCCACTGATGGAAGGCATGAACACCGTCGGCGACCTGTTCGGATCGGGCAAGATGTTCCTGCCGCAGGTGGTGAAGAGCGCCCGCGTGATGAAGAAGGCCGTGGCCCACCTGATCCCGTTCATCGAGGCGGAGAAGGAAGAGGGCGCCAAGGCGAAAGGCCGGATCATCATGGCAACCGTCAAGGGTGACGTTCACGATATCGGCAAGAACATCGTCGGCGTGGTCCTGCAGTGCAACGGCTATGAAGTGATCGACCTGGGCGTGATGGTGCCTTGGGCGACGATCCTCGACGTCGCGCAGAAGGAACAGGTCGACATGATCGGGCTGTCCGGCCTGATCACGCCATCGCTGGACGAGATGGTCACCGTGGCCGAGGAAATGCAACGTGCCGGGATGACCATTCCGCTGCTGATCGGCGGGGCTACGACCAGCAAGGTCCACACCGCGCTGCGCATCGATCCGGCCTACGATGGCCCCGTCGTCCACGTGCTTGACGCCAGCCGCGCCGTTGGCGTCGCTTCGCAGCTCCTGTCCGATACGCAGGCGCAGGGCTTCATCAAGGCCACTGCTGCCGATTACCAGCACGTGCGCGATGCCCGTGCAGGCAAAGGCGCATCGAAGCTGCTCAGCCTCGAAGACGCGCGCCTGAATGCCTTCGCGCCGGACTTTTCGGAAAAGGCCCCGCCACCCGAACAGCCCGGACGCCACGTATTCGAGGACTGGGACCTTACCGATCTGGTCGAATGCTTCGACTGGACACCTTTCTTCCGCTCGTGGGAACTCGCCGGCACCTATCCGGCCATTCTCGATGACGAAGTGGTGGGCGAATCTGCGCGCAATCTCTACGCCGATGCCCGCGCGATGCTTGAAAAGATCATCGCCGAGAAGTGGCTGACGGCCAAGGGGGTCGCCCAGTTCTGGCCCTGCGCCCGGCACGGTGACGACGTCATCCTGCACCCGAACGACGACGAGCTCTCGGTGCGTCTGCCCTTTCTGCGCCAGCAGTTCATCAAGAGTCGCGGGCCAAATGGACAGGGGAGAGCCAACTTCTGCCTTGCAGACTTCATCGATCCGGCTGGTGACTGGATCGGCGGCTTTGCCGTCGGCATCCACGGCATCGACGAACACCTCGCCCGCTTCAAGGCCGACAACGACGACTATTCCGACATTCTCCTGAAGGCCTTGGCCGATCGCTTCGCCGAAGCCTTTGCCGAACGCCTGCACCAGTACGTCCGCACTACCCTCTGGGCCTATGCCCCTGGCGAGCAACTGACCAACGAGGCGCTGATCCGCGAGCAGTACCGCGGCATTCGCCCGGCGCCGGGATACCCTGCCTGTCCGGACCACACGCTCAAGCCGATCCTGTTCGACCTGCTCGATGCCACCAACACTGCGGGCATCACGCTCACCGAATCGCAGGCGATGCTGCCGACCTCGGCAGTCTCGGGCTTTTATTTCTCCCACCCCGAAAGCCAGTACTTCGGCGTCGCCACCATCGGCCGCGACCAGCTCGAAGACTACGCCGGCCGCCGGGGCTGGGACGTGCCCGCCATGGAACGCTGGCTGCGGCCCAATCTGGACTGACACCTCCACCCCTGCTTTCATGGCCGCACGCATGGCCGCACGCATGGCCGCCCAGAGATACGGCAATGCCGCCGAATGTCGGCGACGTCCCGCTACCGGTTGCAGATGCATGGGCGGCGCCGTGCCCTGAGCAGGCTCACCGCGCACGCCTCAACTGTTCTTTGTGGAGCGCATGACCCGATGCGCCCTGAAGTCTGCCTGTTCGCCGGGTTCTGCCTGCCAGGCTTTGCCCCTTTCCCTGCTCCTGGCGCCCTGCCGACATGGCGAACCGGCCCATTTGGCGAACCTGCAACGCATGCCCGAGCCGCGCCACTGGCCTTGGCATGGATGACTGCCCCCGAAACCGCCGACGTCTTCGACAATGCCAGGGCCCTCCAGCGGATTTGCCGGTGCAACGTGCGGCCTGAGTGCGCGCGCAGGAACCACGGGTGGTGACAGAACGCGTCGTGCACGACTGGGTTCGAGACCTTCTGCCAGACCTTCACGCAAACGGCGCAGATTATAAAGTTGACCGGGCAAGACTGCCTGTGGTGCCATGCAGGCAAAGGGGAACGCTGCTATGCTGGATGGGGCCATCACGCCAGTCACCGTTTTCAATCGGGGATTTGCCGGCGGGAGCGATGGGCACCGCACTGGACGAGGCGCCGCTGACACCGAGCAGACAGGCTACAAGCGCCTGATCAACTGCGAACTGAGCCGCCAGGTCATTCCTGTGGCGCACATGGCCGACAGACTGGGCGTCTTGCGGACAAAGCTCCATAAGGTGCTACGGCAAGGCGCTCATCTTGACGAAAGGCTGCGGCTGCAATTGTTCGAGCAATTGCAGATTGACCACACGCGGGCAACGATTGCCATTTCCCTTCTGAGGAGCCACCTTGCCTATTACGATCAGGCTGTCTTCCTGGCGCCAGAAGGCCTCAAAGGTCTCTATTGCGAGGCGCGTTCGGCAAAACAGGGAGCAATCCAGATCGATCTGCAACCAGCCATCATTCATACGGCCGCGGAGCGGACCTACGCCATGCTGATGGTCCATCAGACCCGCGTCCTCGAGGCCAATCAGACCCTGTTCTGCTGATACAGGAGCCCGGCGCCCTTCCCGACCTGTCTAGCCCGATCTGCCAGGCATGGCAGTCTTGTTGTTGCAGGACGCAACGACCCGATCACCGGTGTCAGGCGAAGTGAGAAACTGACCCCCTGGCGAATCTGAGAACTGACCCCCTC
>OFDC01000606.1_pt1 | contig 25188 bp, 21 predicted proteins | sample 1520941 | NCBI WGS metagenome assembly OFDC01 (sample SAMEA94258168, study PRJEB24077) | hot springs metagenome | biome: Aquatic biome; feature: Water | place: India | collected 2012-12-06 | depth 5 m | reverse complement strand
CACCCGCAAGCCCGACGCGCAGATGGACTTCGATTTCGACAAGGTGGTCGAAGCCAGCAAGGACAACCCGGTGTTCTACGTGCAGTATGCCCACGCGCGCATCTGCAGGAACCTTCGCAAGGGCGCCGACGAAGGCTTTGCGCCGTCAGGAGAAAACCTGTCGCTGCTGGGCGAGGAGGAGCTGGCGCTGGTCAAGCTGGCAGCACAATTCCCGCGCACGGTCGAAGCCGCTGCCGTTGCGCGCGAACCGCACCGCATTGCCTTCTTCCTCCACGATCTCGCCTCGGCGTTCCACTCCTACTACAATCTGGGCAATGACCGGCCCGAGAAGCGCTTCATTGTGGCACAAGACTCCGCAATGACCGCAGCCCGCCTTTTCCTCGCCCAACAAATCGGGCAGGTAATTCGTAACGGTCTGGCGCTATTGGGCGTTGAGGCAGCGCAAGAACTTTGACGTCAATCGGGGCAGGGCACTCATGAACGGGTCTGGCATGAACGGGGAAAACGGGCAGAATTCGTGGGACGAAGAGCCGGGCAAGCCGTTCGACGTCTCTGCCGAGATGGCAGAACCCGCAGGGGACCGCCTTGCCCTGGGTGACGAGGAACGCCTTCCCTGGCTCGAGAGCGCTGACGATATTGACGGTGAGGACGAGGACAGCGGCAACGGTCGCCTGATCGGCTTTGCCGTGATGGGCCTTGTGGTGCTTGCGGCGCTGGTCGGCGGGATCTGGTATGCCAGCAACCGCACGGCGGGGCCTGCCGGAGCCGACGGGAGCCTGATCGAGGCAAGCCGCGAACCCTACAAGGTTGCGCCCAAGGACCCCGGCGGCAAGACTTTCGAAGGCACCGGCGATTCCAGCTTCAAGGTCAGCGAGGGTGAGAAGCCCGTCGCCAACCTTGCCGTTTCCGCCTCGCCAACCCCGGCGGTCGCTCCGTCGCCTACGCCTTCGGCCAAGCCGAGCGCTGGTGCGACGCCGGCGCCAAAGCCCACACAGGCCGCGGCAACCGGTGGCGTCGGCGTGCAGGTTGGCGCGTTCTCGTCCAATGCAGCGGCGGAAGCCGGCTGGCAGAAGCTCATTGCCAACCATGAAGCCCTTAAAGGCCTCTCGCACCGCGTGGTCGAGGGCAAGGCCGACATCGGCACTGTCTATCGCCTTCAGGCCGTAGCCGGTGATCTCGCCTCGGCCAGCGCGCTCTGCTCACGGTTGCAGGCCGGTGGCCTGAAGTGCCAGGTGAAGCGCTGATCGTGTCCCCCTGCCAGCGCTTCTGCAGGCGCTAGGCGGTCGCCTGCTCGCTCTTGATCTGCATTTCGAGGCGGCGGCGCACTTTCAAAGCGCCGTTGTCCACCCGGGCGCTGATTTCGGTTGGCAGCGTCGCGTACGATTGCAGGACCAGTTCGATTGCCTCGATTGCGGCAATGTCTTCCGGCTGGATTTTGGTGCCCATGGCGATCTGCATCTGGCCCAGCGCGGGGTTGTTCACGGCAAAGTCGCGGGCGGTGTTCACGAAGTAGTGCACGCGCGTTGGCGATGCAGGCGTGATCAGGTGAATATAGTTCTGCGTGCCGAGCGGCCGGCCACTGGCTGCATCGGACATGGCGCCGCCGGTCCGCACCAGCGCGGGTGAGATGTATTCGGCGTCGAAGTCCTGGTTGACCGGATCTTCCTGACCCGGAAACTGCACCTTTATCAGGGGATTGGCGGGCAGGTTCTGACCCTTGCGGACAACTGTTATGCTTTGCGCGGTTTCCTCGACCGACACCGGGATCGAGGCAACCATTTCACCGCCCGGGATGGTCGTGGCGTGAATGAAGCTGACGTGGCTCAGATCGAGAAGATTCTCGATCAGCAGGGTGTAACGCGCATTGATCGTCACAAGTGCATGCTGTTCGACCGCCCAGTCGTCGCGGCCAAGGCCCATCGCGGCGAGATCGGGAAGCTGGGCGGAACTGGCCATGTCAACATCGCCGGTCCACACCCAGACCAGGCCAGCAGTTTCGACCACAGGATAGCGGCGCAGCGATGACTTTTGCGGCACGCCTGACTGGCTCGGCACGCGCAGGCATGTGCCATCCGGACCAAAGGTGAAACCGTGGTAGCCGCACTGTACCGCATCGCCAACGCGCTGGCCCTGTTCCAGCGGATAGGCGCGGTGTGGGCAGATCGCGCTCATCGCCACCGCCTCTCCGGCCTTCGTGCGATAGAGCAGCACGCGCTCTCCCAGGATCTCGCGCATAATCAGCGCTTCCCCGACCTCGGCCGAGTAGGCGGCGACCCACCACTGATTGCGGGGATAGTGCTGCGTGGTGGTCAGCGGGTACATTCCTGGCTCCCATGAATCGGCTTTTGCTCCGCATTGTTTGTCGCTCGACAAGGATATTTGTCAAGCGACAAACATGCCTTGCCAACCTGCCCGCCACCGGCCATGCCAAGGGCCATGAAGCACAATGCGCAGAACCGGATCCTCAAGCCTGCCCGCTATGATGGCGAGGAGAACCGCCGCGTCGTGCTCGAGGCAGCGTTGCGGGTGTTTTCCGAGGTCGGCTTTGCCGCCGCCAGCACGCGGGCGATTGCCGCGGCTGCTGGGATCGAGCAGGGGCATCTGGCCTACTACTTCCCCACCAAGCTCATGTTATGGCGGCAGGTGCTGGACGCCTTTGCGCGCAAGGGTGAGGCCCATCTGCGAGAGAATCTGTCGGGAGATACGCTGATCGATGCGGTTGCCACCGCCCAGCGCGTGTTGCCCGGTTTCCTGCGCACCTTCGCCGAGGAGCCACGCCTGACGCGGCTGATGTTGCAGGAATTCTCCGTCGCGTCCGAGCGCCACGAATGGCTTGTCGATACATTCGGACGCCCAGTCTGGGAACTGCTTGCCCCGCTTTTCGAAGCGCTGGCAAGGCAGGGGCGGCTGGCCGGGGCAGGACCCGAGGTGGCCTATTTCAGCCTGATCGGGTCCGCGCTCATCACATTTGGCAATAGCGAGCTGGTGCGGAGCATGACCGGAGCCGAGCCATCCGACGAAGCCTGGATCGAGCGCGCCATCTCGCACATGATCGGGCCTGTACTCATGCCGGTGGCAAGCCGGTGAATTATCCCCGGTGAGTGAGCCGGGAAGGGTTGTCAAAGTGCCTGAAAACCGCAAGTTCAAAGCCATGCTGCCAGCGATCTTCGGGCTTTCGGGCCTGACCCTGACCGATGACGAGCGCGCCTTCTTTCGCGATGCGGACCCGGCGGGATACATCCTGTTCGGGCGCAACGTCGAAAGCCGGGCGCAGGTCCGTGCGCTTACCGATGACCTGCGCGCGCTGCACGGGCGGGACCGTACCTTCATCTGCATCGATCAGGAAGGCGGGCGCGTTGCGCGGATGAAGCCTCCGGTCTGGGCGGCTTACCCGCCGGGCGAGCGCTTTGACCGGCTTTACGACGTGGCTCCTGCCAGCGCGATCGAGGCGGCGCGGGCCAATGGCCATGCGCTGGGGCTCGATCTGGCCGAGGTGGGCGTCAGCGTCGATTGCCTGCCGCTGCTCGATGTGCGCCAGCCCGGCGCGCATGACGTGATCGGCGACCGTGCATTGGGTTCCGAGCCGATGCGCGTGGCAGCGCTGGGCCGGGCAACGCTTGACGGACTGGCGCGGGCAGGGGTTGCAGGGGTGGTCAAGCACATGCCGGGCCATGGCCGGTCGATGGTCGACAGCCACAAGGAAACTCCGGTTGTTACGGCGAGTGCCGAGGAGCTGGAGCTGGACCTCGCGCCGTTCCGCGCGCTGAAGGATGCGCCGATTGCGATGACCGGGCATCTGCGGTTCACCGCGTGGGATGCCGAGAACCCGGCAACGCTTTCGTCTTTCGTGATAGGCGAGGTGATCCGCAAGGCGATCGGCTTTGACGGACTGCTGCTGACCGATGATCTCGATATGCAGGCGCTGGGCGGCACGGTGCCCGAACGGGCCGTGCGCGCGCAGGCGGCGGGGTGCGACCTTGCGCTCAATTGTTGGGCGAAGATGGACGACATGATCTGCATTGCCGCAGGTCTCGCGCCGATGAGTGCGAAGACGGCAGAGCGGCTGGAGCGCGCCTTGCAGGGCACGGCAGCGTTCGATGGACCTGCGGATATCTCGGCCCAGACTGCGCTCCTTGCCACTCGTGACCGGCTGCTGGAACTTGCGTGATGGCAGGCGACGTCGCCCCCGCGCTGTTTGACGGAGACGAGGTCTGGGACGGCATTGCCACTGCACCAACCGGCGACGCGGCGCTCTATCTCGAGCTTGATGGCTGGGAAGGGCCGCTTGACCTGCTGCTGGAACTGGCGCGACGGCAGAAGGTGGATCTGCGCACGATCTCGATCCTTGAGCTGGTCGGCCAGTATCTCGACTACATCGATCGTGCCAAGGCGCTGAAGCTGGAGCTGGCGGCGGACTATCTGGTGATGGCGGCGTGGCTGGCCTATCTCAAGTCATTGCTGCTGCTGCCGCGCGATCCCGAGGTGCAGCCGAGTCCCGAGGAACTGGCGCTCAAGCTGCAGTTGCGGCTGCAGCGCCTGGGCGCGATGCGCGAGGCAGGCGCGCGGCTGATGGGGCGGGACCGCACCGGCCGCGACGTGTTCCTGCGGGGCAGTCCCGAGGGCCTTCGCGTTGACCGCAAGGCGCTGTGGAAGTCCGATCTGTTCTCGCTGATCCAGGCCTACGGGGCGATCAAGCTGCGCAGCCAGCCCGTGGTTCACATGGTGCGCGAGCGGGCGGTGGTGACGCTTGACGCCGCGCTGGCGCGGGTGTCGCAGATGCTGGGCATCGCGGTGGAATGGACCGACCTGCGGGCTTTCCTGCCGCTGGAGGCCGATCCTGCCTTGCGCAAGTCTGCCTTGGCCTCGAGCTTTCTCGCGGCGCTGGAACTGGCCAAGCAGGGCCGCGCCGAACTGGCGCAGGATGCAGCGTTCGGGCCGTTGATGCTGAGGGCCACCCCTTTGGCAAGCTCAGGACGAGCGGCATGAGTGGGCAGCCCGACGATCTGGAACGTGCGGTGGAAGCAACGCTGTTCGCCGCCGAGCAGCCGATGACCGCGCTGGAAATCTCTGCGCATCTGGGCGGCGCGGCGGTGGGCGATGCGCTGGCGACGCTGGCGCAGACCTATGCCGAGCGCGGGATCAATCTCGTCGAGCGCGGCGGGCGCTGGCACTTCCAGACGGCAGCCGATCTTGCCCATCTGTTGCGCCGCGAAAAGGAAGAGCCGCGTCGGCTTTCCCGGGCGGCGACCGAGGCGCTGGCGATCGTTGCCTATCACGAACCCGTCAGCCGTGCCGAGATCGAGGCGATTCGCGGCGTACAGACGGCCAAGGGCACGCTGGATGTGCTGCTGGAGGCGGGCTGGGTTCGCATCGCCGGGCGGCGCGAGGTGCCCGGGCGGCCGACGATCTATGCGACGACTCCGGAATTTCTCACGCACTTCGGCCTGAGTTCGCGGCGCGACCTGCCCGGAATCGAGGAATTGCGTGCTGCCGGGCTGCTCGATCCGGTCGAGGAAGCGTTTGCCGTCTTGACGGGGGGCGAGGATGGGGACACGGGGGCGATTGATCCGTCAGGCGGGGAAGACGCCGACTGACGCGACGGAAAAACTGGCATGTGGGGCGCGCGGTCCCTATCTAGGGAACGCAAAGGAGTTAGTGACATGGGTGGTCTTTCCCTTCCGCACCTGATCGTGCTTGCGCTGGTCGTGCTGATCCTGTTTGGCCGTGGCCGCATTTCAGAAATGATGGGCGATTTCGGCAAGGGCATCAAAAGCTTCAAGCAGGGCATGAACGACGAGGACAACAAGCCGGTCACGCCGCCGCCTGCGCAGATCCAGCAGCAGCAGGTGCCGCCTCCTGCCCCTGCGCCCACGCCGACGTCCACCGACCAGGCCCAGTAAGCTTCTGTAAGACAAGGCGACAGGGCCGTGTTCGACATCGGCGCGTCCGAACTTCTGGTGCTGGTCATCGTGGCGATCGTGGTGATCGGCCCGAAGGACCTGCCGATGGCGCTGCGTACCGCAGGGCGGTGGGTGGCGAAGATGCGGCGCGTCTCCAACCACTTCAAGTCCGGCATCGAGACCATGATCCGCGAGGCGGAAATGGAGGAGATGGAGCGCAAGTGGAAGGAGCAGAACGAGCGGATCATGCGCGAGACCGCGGCCCAGGAAGCCGCCGCCGCGCAAGGCCAGACCGTGGCTGCCGCCGAGGATCAGAACGATCCGTTCCCGAATCCGCTGCCTTCCGATGCGCCCGCCGATCCGGTGATGATCGGGCCGATGCCGCCTGAGGAAAAGACCGCCAGACCGGAAGCGCCGCTGCCATGATCTCGGACATCGACGAGACGCAGGCCCCGCTGCTCGATCACTTGCTGGAATTGCGCACCCGGCTGTTGCGCTGTGTCTATGCGCTGGCGATTGCCTTTGCGGTCAGCTTCTACTTTGCCGACGACATTTTCGCGCTGCTGGCGCAACCACTGGTCCATGCCTTCCCGCCGGGGCAGGGCAAACTGATCTACACCAAGCTTTACGAGGCGTTCTTCGTTGAGCTGAAGGTTTCGATGTTCGCGGCGTTCTTCGTCAGCTTCCCGGTGATCGCCAACCAGCTCTGGGCGTTCGTCGCACCGGGCCTCTATGCGCGCGAGAAGCGGGCGTTCCTGCCTTTCCTTTTGGCAACGCCGGTGCTGTTCACGGCGGGGGCGAGTCTTGCCTACTTCGTGGTGATGCCGACCGCGTTCAAATGGTTTCTGGGCTTTGAGGGCAACAAGGGTGGCCTGCAACTTGAGGCGCTGCCGGGCACGGGCGATTATCTGAGCCTGGTCATGCAGTTCATCCTCGCCTTCGGGATCAGCTTCCTGCTGCCAGTGCTGCTGATGCTGCTGAACCGCGCAGGGATCGTCAGCCGCGACCAGTTGGTCAAGGCGCGGCGCTATGCGATCGTGGTGATCTTTGCCGTGGCAACGGTGGCGACGCCGCCTGACGTCGTTTCGCAGCTGATGCTGGCGATTCCGCTGCTGATCCTGTTCGAGGGGACGCTGCTGCTCATGCGCTTCACCGAAAAGGCCGATGCAAAGCGCAGGGCCGAGGAAGAAGCTGAAGCTGCGGCCTTGGCCGCGGGCGAGACACCGCCTCTCCTGCCCTGACAGAAAGAAACGGGGGCGGTCAGGCCCCCGTTTCGCTAATCGGCAATCAGAGCCCATCGGGACTCGCGAAACCTCAGGTGAGAGGGCGGGTTCCGCGACGCAGCCGTTGGGCAGCATCCGGAAAGAGCGCCCCCCAAGCCTTCCGCGTCGCCACCCTAACGCTTTGAAGGCGTTTCGGTTTCCGGCCCTTTTTCAGCCGACCAGACCATGCCCCCGCCGATCCACGTCTCCAGGACTTTCGTCTCCCTGAGCTGTGCAGGATTTGCGGTGAGCGGATCGGTATCGACCAGCACGAAGTCCGCGCGAAGTCCGGGCGCAAGGCGGCCGAACTTTCTTTCGGCAAATCCTGCATAGGCCGCGTCGGCGGTGTAGGCCGCCAGTGCTTCGGCAGGCGTCACGCGCTCCTGTGGCTGCCAGCCACCCGGGGGTTGATCGTCCACCCCTTGACGGCTGACGGCTGCGGCAAGCCCGGCCCACGGGTCCGCCAGTTCGACCGGAGCGTCAGACCCGAAGGCAAGGCGCACGCCGGCGGCCTTGAGCGACTTCCACGGATAGGCGCCGGCCAGGCGATCAGGGCCGAGCCGCGCTTGCGCCATCACGCGGTCGGACGTCTGGTGGGTCGGTTGCATCGAGGCGATGGCGCCGCTCGCCGCGAAACGGGCGATGTCCTTCGGATCGACGATCTGGGCATGTTCGATGCGCCAGCGCCGGTCGCCCTTGTAGGTTTCGGAAAGGTCGGCGATTGCGCCGATGACGGTGGCGTTGGCCTGATCACCGATGGCGTGGATCGCAACCTGGAAGTTGTCCATCGCCGCACGGCTCATCAGGTTGCCGAGCTGGGTCTGGTTCAGTTGCGGGAGACCACGCGTGGCGGGTGCATCGGCATAGGGCGCCTTGAGCCAGGCGCCGCGCGACCCGAGCGCGCCATCGACATAGAGCTTCACGCCGTTGAGGCGCAGGCGGTCCTGATAGAGCCACGGCGAGGGGCCGGGGCCGCCGATCAGAACCATCTGCTCAGGTCCGCGGGCATAGGCCATGATCCGGACATAGAGCTTGTTGGCATCGCCCGCGCGGCGGTAGGCCTGCCAGTCCTCGATCCCGGTGCCCATGTCGGCCACGGCGGTGACGCCGCGCTTGAACAGGATCTGCTGGGCATTGGCGAACGCCAGATCGCGGTCTTCGGGGCGCGGTGCGGGGACCTTTGCCTCGATCAGCTCCATCGCGGCATCGACAAGCACGCCGCGCGGGGCACCATCGGGGGCACGATCGATGCTGCCGCCTGCCGGGTCCCTGGTTGCAGTCGTGACCCCTGCAGCCTTGAGCGCCGCACTGTTGGCCCAGCCAGCGTGACCATCCACGCGCTGCAGCCAGACCGGCCTGCCGCCTGTAACCGCGTCAAGTTCGGCAGCGGTGGGGAAACGGCCAAGCTGCCACTTTTCCTGATTCCAGCCACGTCCGATGATCCACGGCCGATCGGGGTGTTCGGCGCTGAACTTGGCAATCCGGTTGAGAGCGTCGGCAAGCGAGGTGGTGTCGGAAAGGTCGAGGCTCAACGCAGCAAAGCCAATGTCCATCACGTGGACGTGCGCATCGATCATGCCCGGAAGCATGACACGGCCCTTGCCGTCGATGTGGTACTGGTATTCCTTGCGCGGCTTGGGCTTCTTGTCCCCGGCGTGGATCACCCGCGTGACGATGCCTGTGCTGTCGAACAGGAGGCCGGTGAATTGCTCCGGCTTGCCATCGGCGCCAATCGTGGTGCCGCGCACGTTGTCGATCAGGGTGTCGGCATAGGCGGATGGAGCTGTGGCAAGAAGAAGAGCGGCGAGCGTGAGGCGCTTCATGCTTTCTTGGCCCGGCGCGGGAGGCGACGGATCAGCGCCGAGGTATCTTCACGCCCATGGCCCATGGCCTGCACGTCGACGTAGAACTGGTCGACCAGCGCCGTGACCGGCACGCTGGCGCCAAGGTTCCGCGCCTCGTCCATGGCGAGGCCGAGATCCTTGCGCATCCAGTCAACCGCGAAGCCGAAGTCGAATTCGTCCTTGGCCATGGTGTGGAAACGGTTGTCCATCTGCCACGACTGCGCAGCGCCGCCGGAGATCGCCTCGAACACCTTTTCGAGATCGAGATGGGCGATCTGGGCAAAGCGGATCGCTTCGGACAGGCCGGCAAGCGTGCCCGCGATGCACATCTGGTTGGCCATCTTGGCGGTCTGCCCGGCACCCGACTTGCCGACATGGACGACGCGCTTGGCATAAGCTGCAAGGATGGGCCTCGCGGCATCGACCGCCTTGGCGCTGCCGCCGCACATGATGGCAAGCGTGCCCGCTTCGGCACCCGATTGCCCGCCGGTCACGGGGGCATCGACGCAGAGCAGCTCCTTGTCGCGCCCCTCGACCGCAATCTGACGGGCGATGCGGGCCGAGACAGTGGTGTGATCGATGTAGAGCGCACCGCGCTTCAGGGTCGAGAACACGCCGTTGGGGCTGAGCACGACATCGGCAAGATCATCGTCGTTGCCGACGCAAGTGATGACGGCGTCGGCGCCTTCAGCAGCCTCGGCAGGGCTGGTGGCAATGCGGACGGAAATGCCGGGATTGGCCGCCGCCCAGGCTTCGGCACGCGCGGTGGTGCGGTTGTAGATCGTGAGGGTGTGTCCCGCCTGGCCGAGATGCCGCGCCATCGCGCCGCCCATCACGCCAAGGCCGAGGAAGGAAACGTTTGCGGGGGCAGTTGCTGCCCCGGTCGATGCTGGTGTCTGGTCGCTCATGATACGCATTCATATCCGGTTTGCTGCCGAGTGCCAGATGCTGAGTGCCAGATGCTGAGCGCCAGTGGCTGAGCGAGAGTGGCTGCTTGCCTGCCGGGCGAGGGCAAAGCATAGCTGTTGGCGATGCAGCGCCTGATCGACCTCCTCTCCCGCGTCGCCCGGCTTGCCTTCTGGCCAGCGTTCGTGTTCGCGCTGGTCATGGCAGTCTTGCCCAAGCCGCCGAGCCTGCCAATCGATAATCTGGGCGACAAGTTCGCGCATATGCTGGCGTTCTTCACGCTCTCGCTGCTCGCTGGCGTGGGCTGGCCGAGGGCATCGCTGCTGCGTGCCACGGTGTGGCTTTCGGTTGTCGGGGCCGGCATCGAAGTGGTGCAGTTGATCCCCTTCCTTCACCGCGACTCGGACTGGCGTGACTGGGTGGCAGACAGCGCGGCGATCCTCGTTGCCATGATTCCAGTGGCCGGTTTTCGCTGGCTGACAGAGTTGGGGTCCGATTCCGCCAAAGCTTGAGGTTTTCTTGGAGGCCGCTTTCCGTTAGGGCGCGGCCATGGAAAACGTAGCGCTCAAGCCCGAAACCCAGGGATCATCCCTGCTGACCCTCGCCGATGTTCGTGCGGCGGCGGAGCGAATTTCGGGCCAGGTAGTGCGGACGCCCACGCTCTACAGCAAGACGCTCAGCAACATCACCGGGGCCGACATCTGGCTCAAGTTCGAGAACCTGCAGTTCACGGCCGCATACAAGGAGCGCGGTGCGCTCAATGCGCTGATGCAGCTGACCGAGGAGCAGCGTTCGCGCGGGGTGATCGCGGCTTCGGCCGGGAACCACGCCCAGGGCCTGAGCTATCATGGCACGCGTCTGGGAATGCCCGTCACCATCGTCATGCCGCGCACGACGCCGACGGTTAAGGTGATGCAGACCGAATCCGTGGGCGGCAAGGTCGTGCTCGAGGGTGAAACCTTCGATGAAGCCTACGCGCATGCGCGCAAGCTGGAAGGCGAACTGGGCCTGACCTTCGTTCACCCGTTCGACGATCCGCGTGTCGCGGCCGGGCAGGGCACCGTCGCGCTGGAAATGCTGGAAGACGCGCCGGAAATCGAGACGCTGGTGGTTCCGATCGGCGGCGGCGGCCTGCTTTCGGGCATGGGCACTGCCGCGCGCGGGATCAAGCCGGGCATCGGGCTGGTCGGCGTGCAGGCGCAACTGTTCCCGTCGATGTATGCCAAGCTCAAGCATCTCGATCTGCCTTGCGGTGGCGATACGCTGGCCGAAGGCATCGCGGTGAAGGAGCCGGGCGAATTTACCTCGAAGGTTCTGGCAAGCATCGTCGATGATGTCGTGCTGGTCAGCGAAGCCGCGCTGGAAAGCGCCGTTGCGGTGCTGCTGCAGATCGAAAAGACCGTTGTCGAAGGCGCCGGCGCAGCCGGACTGGCCGCCGTGATGACGCACAAGAAGCGGTTTGCCGGGCGCAAGGTCGGCATCGTGCTGTGCGGTGGCAATATCGATACGCGCCTGCTGGCCAACGTGCTGCTGCGCGATCTGGCACGGTCCGGCCGACTTGGCCGCCTGCGCATCACCTTGCAGGATCGCCCGGGCGCGCTGTTCAAGGTGGTCGAGGAGTTCAACCGGCATCAGGTCAACATCCTCGAAGTCTGGCACCAGCGCATCTTCACCTCGCTACCCGCCAAGGGGCTGACGGCAGAGATCGAGTGCGAGGCGCGGGACCGCGAGCAGATCGACAGGCTGGTCGCAGGGCTGCGTGCCAAGGGATACGATCTCGAGCAGGTCGAACTGGGCTGACCTTGCGCAGCTGCGGCGGGCGGCGTTAACTTTTGCAGCGAGGACTGTCCTGACCGGGGACTCGTGCTGTCGGCCTTGGTCAAATCGCCATTCCGGTCGGGAAATGGCGCGGATTTGTGCAGGAAAAGGTGGTTAACGGGCTTTTAGGATTTGCCCGGCTGAGGCATGTTTGTTGCTGACACGCCGGATAGTCCGGCCTCAGGAGCATCAGCCCCGCCGTGACCGCGCCCGTCCGTTTCCCGCGCTTTTTCGTAACCAGCCCCGCGCCGTGTCCGTACCTGCCGGGGCGAAGCGAACGGAAGGTGTTCACCGAGCTGAAAGGCCCCAATGCGGATGAATTGAACGATGCGCTGGGCCGCATCGGCTTCCGTCGCAGCCAGACCGTTGCCTACCGTCCCAGCTGCGTCGAATGCACAGCGTGCATCTCGGTGCGGGTGGTGGCCGGTTCGTTCACCGCCTCGTCAACGCAGAAGCGGATCTGGAAGCGCAACCGCGATCTTGTCGTAAGTGTGTGCAAACCTTGGTCAACTCCGGAACAGTTCGAGCTGTTGCAGCGTTATCTCGCCGTGCGTCACCCGGGCGGGGGGATGGCAGCCATGGACGAGATGGACTTCGCGGACATGGTGGAACACACCCCGGTCAAGAGTTACGTGATCGAATACAGGGAGCCGACCACCGACGGTTCGCAGGGCAGACTGGTAGGGGCCTGTCTGACCGACGAGCAGGGCGATGGCCTCTCGATGATTTACAGTTTCTACGATCCACAACACGAGACGCGGTCCGGGCTTGGCACTTTCATCATCCTCGACCATATCCAGCGAGCAGGCCAGGTCGGCCTGCCGTATGTCTATCTCGGCTACTGGGTCGAAGGATCGGAGCGCATGCAATACAAGGTGCGCTTCCGCCCGATGGAGAAACTGGGCCGCGATGGCTGGGAACGGTTCGAACCTGCTGAACAGGCCAGCGCCATCGAGCGCGCCGTCGCTGCACGGCAGGGGGCCGATGCCGAGCTTGCCCGAAGCGGCATCGAAGGCAGCCTCAAGGATGGGGTTCATGGCGCGCAGGAGCGCTACGCCCACACCTGACCTTTCGCTGGCGCGCATCCTGGCGGCGGTCCTGCTGCTGGCCCTGCCGGTGCAGGCTTTTGCCCAATCGCGCGATGCGGATCAGGAGCTTGAGGCGCTGATCCCCGATTCCGCGCTCGACAATGCGGATGCCTGGGCGCTTGATACCGAAGCCGCGCGCACGGGTGCGCCGCCTGCGACCGTGATCGAGCAGATCGAGACCGATACCGCCATGCCGGACCTTCCCGGCATGACCATTCCGTGGCCGGACGGCAGTGAAATTCCCGATATTCAGCCTCTCACGCCCGATCCCGATATCGACGTGGCCGAGCAGTCCACCGATGCGGCGGTCGACGCCCTGCCTGGGCAGGAAGAGGGTGACGCGCCCGCCAGCGTCCGGCTGGCCGATGCCGATGTATCGCGCGTGGGTAAGCAGGTGGAGGTCGCGTTCCCGCGCGGCACCGACGCCATTGCCGATGCAGGCGACATCGTCGACCGGTTTGCCGGCTTGTCGAGCCTCAAATCCTTCGACGACGACGAGGACAACCTTGCCCAGATCGTCCGGCGCGCCCGGACCGATCGCGAGACGCTGGCCGAGGTCATGCGCGTCTACGGCTATTACGATGCGCAGATCTACCAGACCCTCGGGGGACTTGGGGATCGCGCCGAGGGCGAAGCTGCAGGGCCGATCGATGTCGAGAAGGTGATCGTGCGCTTCGACGTGCAACCGGGGCCACAATACAAGGTCGGCCAGATTGCGCTGGGCGAGCTTTCGTCGACAGGTCCCGATTACGAGGCCCTGCGCGGGGCATTCAAGATCCAGCCCGGCGACGCGATCAACGGCGACAGGATCGTGGCCGAACGCCTCTCGTTGCAGACGGCGCTGGGCGAGACAGGCTATGCCTTCGCCAAGCTGGGTGACCCTGACCTGCTGATCGACCATGAACGGCGCGAGGGCGATCTGACGGTGCCTGTGACGCCGGGCGGGGTCTATCAGTTCGGCAAGATCAACTCCTCGCGCGATCGCTTCCTGAGTGCCAAGCATCTGCAGCGGATTGCGCGCTTCGATCCGGGTGAACGCTTCAAACGGTCGGAAGTCGACGATCTGCGGCAGGCGATTCTGGCGACCGGGCTGGTTTCCTCGCTGACGGTCGAGGCCCGTGAGGTGGCAAAGCCTGACGGACAGACGCCAGGAACGGTTGACGTCGATGTAACGCTCACCCCTGCGCCTTTGAGGACCATTGCCGGGCTGATCGGTTATTCGAGCGGGGAGGGCTTCCGTGTCGAGGCCAGCTGGGAGCACCGCAACTTCTTCCCGCCCGAAGGCATGGTGCGGGTACGCGGGGTTGCAGGCACGCAGGAGCAGCTTGCCGGCCTGACCTTCCGCCGCAACAATTTCCTGACTCGCGATCTCGTTCTCAATGCCGATCTCTATGCGCGCAACCAGACGAGCAGCGCTTTCGAGGCGCGGACGGTTTCGTTTACCGCCGGGCTTGAGCGGCAGCAGACCCTGCTGTTCCAGAAGCCATGGGTGTTCTCGGCAGGCCTCGAGATCCTTGCCACGGGAGAACGCGATGCTGCGGCGATCCTCGCCCGCCAGGCGCGCAAGACCTATTTCATCGGCGCATTGCCGATGCGGGCAGCCTATGACGGCAGTGACGACCTGCTCGATCCGACGCGTGGTTTCCGCGTGGGCCTGCGCGTCTCTCCGGAAATCTCGGTGCAGAATGGCGTGAAGTCGAGCTACGGCAAGGCGCAGCTCGATGCCAGCTATTACCAACCGGTGGGCGAGAAGCTGGTCGTGGCAGGGCGCGTGCGGTTCGGCACGATCCTAGGAACCGAGATCACCAACATCGCGCCGTCGCGCCGGTTCTATGCCGGCGGCGGTGGGTCGGTGCGAGGTTATGGCTTCCAGCTCATCGGCCCGCGCGACACGGCGGGCGAACCGAGCGGAGGCCGCGCCTTGAGCGAATTCTCGCTTGAAGCGCGCGTGAAAACCGGACTGCTGGGCGGCGCGGTAAGCCTGGTGCCGTTTGTTGATGCCGGTGCAGTGGACACGACGACGACGCCGCGCTTGCGGGACATCAAGGTGGGCGCGGGCATCGGCCTGCGCTATGAAACAAACTTCGGCCCGATCCGCATCGATCTGGGAACGCCGCTCAATCCGTCGAAGGGCGACAGCCGCATCGGCGTCTATGTCGCGTTGGGTCAGGCGTTCTGATGGCGGACGACGTGCCTCTGCCAGACCAGCCTGCAGCCGAGCCGGCAAAGCCGATACGATCGCGCAGGTCGCGTTTCGTGCGCGGCGCGGCGCGGCGGCTGGCAATCCTGTTCGTGGCGGGCATCGCGCTGGTGCTGGCTGCTTTGGTCATTCTCGATTCCTCGCTCGGCCACCGGCTGCTGGCCGACCGCATAGCTGCCATCACGCCCGGTTCGGGTCTCAGGATCGAGATCGGGCGGATCGACGGGTCGATCTATGGTGCGGCAAAGTTGCGCGACATCAGGGTGAGCGATCCGGAAGGCGTTTTCCTGACCGTGCCCGAGGCTGAACTGGACTGGCGACCGCTTGCCTGGCTGAAGACCGGGCTCGACGTGCGGTTGCTTGCCCTGCATCGCGGCGTGCTGCGCCGGGCGCCCCGGCTGCGGCCCAGCGAAGATCCTGACGCGCCGATTCTCCCGAACTTCGACATCCGTGTTGATAGACTGGTCATCGACAACCTCACGTTATCTCCGGCCATGGCAGGGCAGAAGCGCCGCGTCGATGTGCTTGCCAAGGCGGATATCCGCGGGGGCCACGCCATCGTCGACGTCAACGGAAAGGTCGCGGGCGATCGCGTGGTGTTCAGGCTCGACAGCGAGCCTGATCGCAACAAGTTCGATCTCCAGCTTGCCTACGACGCGCCACGCGACGGCATGATGGCCAAGATGCTGGGCGCGGATAGCGACATTCGTGCGCGTGTTGGCGGCAAGGGCGGTTGGACGCGCTGGGACGGCGTGGCTTTTGCGACCATTGGCGGGGAACGGCTGGCCGCGTTTCAACTCGCAAATCGCGCTGGTGCCTACAGCCTTGGTGGCCAGGTCTGGCCGGGCGAGATGCTCAAGGGCACGGCGGGGCAAGCGGTCGGGCAGACGCTCTCGCTGCTGTATGACGGAACCTTTGCCGACAAGACCTTTAAGGGCACGCTGCGCGCCGCAGGTGATGCCTTCAAGGTCCGGGCCGAAGGCACGCTTGATCTGGCAAACAACGAGGCTGAAGACCTGAAGGTTCGGGCACTGGTGCTCAAGCCCGAACGGCTGGTATCTGCCCCGCAGCTTGCAGGGGTGGCGATCGACGCAACGCTGGATGGTGCGTTCTCCGATCTTGCCATCGAACATCAAGTGGCGGTGCAGCGGCTCAAGCTCGGCACTCTCGATGCGCAGGGCCTTCGCTCGTCCGGCACGGCGACATGGGACGGCAAGCGGTTTGTACTGCCGTTGAATGTCAGCGCGCAGCGGGTCGTCACCGGCAATGCCATGATCGATCCGCGCTTCCCCGGTGTGCGCGTCAATGGTGATCTGGTGTTTGCCGGCAATCGCCTGACTTCGGACAATCTGGCGCTGACGATGAAGGGCCTGGCCGCGCGCCTTGCGCTGAGCGGCGACATGGTGCGTGGCGGCTATGCCCTGGCAGGGCCGGTGGTGGCTCGAGGATTCGCGATTCAGAACCTTGGCGCAGTCGACGGCACGGCCAAGATCCTGTTCAAGATCGGCAATGGCGTGCCGTGGACCCTGCAGGCAAACCTTGCCGGGCGCATGACGCGGATCGACAACGCGACATTGCAGACGCTCACCGGCGGTGGCGTGCGCTTCACCGGCGGCCTTGCGCTGGGGGAGCGCATTCCAGTGACGTTCCGCAAGGCTCGGATAACTTCGGCCAAGCTGCAGATGGCGCTGGATGGCAAGGTGCTGCCGGGCGGCGCGGCATCGCTGACCGGCAGTGGCCGTCATGCCGATTACGGGGCGTTCACCGTGCAGGCGGCGATGACCAACGAAGGTCCGAACGCCGTGCTGGTGTTCGCGAGCCCGCTTCCCGCTGCTGGTTTGAAAGACGTGCGCGTGGCGCTCTCGCCCATTGCGGACGGGTTCCGTATCGAGACGGCAGGCGATTCCACGCTGGGGCCGTTCACCGGGACACTGGGCCTGTTCATGCCACCTGGGCAGGGCACCCGGATAGACATCCAGCAGTTCCGGGTATGGCAGACGGACGTGACCGGCGGTGTCACGCTTGGCAATGACGGCGTCGCCGGACAGATCGCGCTGGCAGGCGGCGGACTTAATGGTACGGTGCTGCTCAGCCCGCGTGAAGGCGGACAAGGCTTCGATGCCAACGTCATCGCCCGCAATGCGCGGTTCGGCGGGGCGCGGCCCTTGTCCATCGGTAACGCCAAGATCGACGCAACCGGCCTGATCAAGGATGGGCATTCGACCATCGAGGGCACGCTGCTTGCCGAAGGTATCGGCATGGGCAAGGTCTTCATCGGCAAGCTTGCCGCCTCGGCCTATCTGCAGGACGGGAGTGGTTCGGTAACCGCTTCGGTCTCGGGCCGGAGAGGTACGCAGTTCGCGCTGCAAGGCACTGCTGCCTTCTCGCCCGACCAGATCGTGACCTATGTTTCGGGCGAATACGCCGGGCGCCAAGTCAGCATGCCGCGCCGTGCGATCCTGACGCGTGAGGGTGACGGCTGGCGTCTTTCCCCCACCCAGATCGGCTTCGGGCGCGGTATCCTGATTGCCGAAGGCCACGTTCTGGGCGGGCCGACGCAATTGCGTCTTCTGCTTTCGCGCATGCCGCTGTCGGTAGCGGACATCGTCGTGGCCGACCTTGGCCTTGGCGGAGTCGCTTCCGGCATCGTTGAATACAACAATGACGGGCAAGGCGCGCCTTCGGGTAATGCTGCGCTGATGGTGCGGGGCCTGTCGCGCTCGGGGTTGGTCCTCACCTCGCGTCCCGTCGATCTGGCGCTTGTCGCCAAGCTCGATCCGGAAACCTTGCAGATGCGAACCGTGATCCGCGAGGGCAATGACATTCGCGGTCGCCTGCAGGCCGTGGTCAATGGTTTGCCGCGCGGCGGCGGTTTCATGGACCGGCTCGAGAGCGGACGGCTTGCCGGACAACTGCGCTATTCCGGACCAGCGGAATCGCTCTGGCGCCTGTCAGGCGTGGAGATTTTCGATCTTACCGGGCCATTGGGCGTGCGGGCCGATATCTCGGGTTCCATTACCGCGCCGGTACTGCAAGGCGCAGTCGCCTCGAAAGGGTTGCGTGTGCAGAGCACGCTTACCGGCACCGATCTCCGGCAGGTCGAAGTGACGGGCACCTTTACCGATTCCCGCCTGCAACTGGCGAGTTTCTCCGGGGTAACCACCAATGGCGGCAGGGTCAGCGGAAGTGGCACGATCGGGCTTGCGGAACTATCCGAACATGGTCCGACGATCGATCTCAAGCTCTCTGCACGTAACGCGCAACTGATCTCGCGTGATGACATGGCGGCGACCGTCACCGGGCCCTTGCGCATCGTCAGCAATGGCGTGGGCGGAACCATTGCTGGCCGGGTGCGGATCGAAAGTGCGCGCTGGGCACTGGGCCGGGCGAGCGCGGTGCAGGAACTGCCGGTCATCGCCACGCGCCAGATCAATGCCCCTGCCGACGCCGCCCCGGCCAGGGCTGCCGCAGCGCCCTGGCGCTTCCTGATCGACGCATCGGGCGCCAATCGCATCGATGTGCGCGGGCTTGGCCTTGAAAGCGAGTGGGGCGCCGATATTCGCCTGCGCGGCACGACCGCCGCGCCGCAGATCATCGGCACCGCCGATCTGGTGCGAGGTGGCTATGAATTTGCCGGCAAGCGCTTTGAACTGACGCGCGGGCGCATCCGCTTTACCGGTGAAGTCCCGGTAGACCCGCAACTGGACATCGTCGCCGAGGGCGATGCCAACAATATCAACGCCAAGATTTCGATCACCGGCACCGGCAACAAGCCGATCATTGCATTCTCGTCGACGCCCTCGCTGCCGGAAGAGGAACTGCTCAGCCGGATCCTGTTCGGCAGCTCGATCTCGCAGATTTCCGCGCCCGAAGCTGTGCAACTGGCTTCGGCCCTGGCCAGTTTGCGCGGTGGTGGCGGGCTTGACCCGATCAACAAGCTGCGTGCCGCGATTGGCCTCGACCGTCTGCGCATTGTCGGCGCCGACCCGACAGTGGGATCGGGGACCAGTATTGCCGTGGGCAAGTACATCGGACGCCGCTTCTTCGTTGAACTGGTGACTGATGGCGCGGGCTACAACGCGACATCCGTCGAATTTCGGATAACCCGCTGGCTTGCCCTGCTGGGTACGGTTTCGACGATTGGCGACGAAAGCCTCAACCTCAAGGTCAGCAAGGACTACTGATACCCACAAAGCGAAAGGGGCCACTCTTGCGAGCAGCCCCTCCAGCTTTTCGTTTATTGTGGTGGATCAGGCCGGCAAACCGCTGATCGCCTTCATTTCCATGAAGTCCTTCAGGCCGTAGAGGCCACCTTCGCGGCCATTGCCCGATTGCTTGTAGCCGCCGAACGGAGCGCCCGGCGTCGGACCCCAGTTGTTGATCGCGACCATGCCGGCGCGCAGGGCAGGGGCCACTTCCGCCGCCTTGGCCGGGTCACCGGTGATGCAGGCCGAAAGGCCATAGGCGGTGTCATTGGCAATCTCGATGGCCTGTTCGAGATCGTCGTAGGTCATGATCGTGGCAACGGGGCCGAAGATCTCCTCCTGCGCGATGCGCATGTCCGGGGTGACGCCGGAGAACACGGTCGGCTTGATGTAGTAGCCACGGTTGACGTTCGCAGGCAGGTCGGGCCCACCGGTCTCGAGCTTCGCGCCTTCGTCGATGGCGGACTGGATCAGCCCGCGGATCTTGTCGAACTGCGCCTTGTTCACCACCGGGCCAAGGTGCTGGCCTTCCTGCAGCGGATCGCCGACTGGCGTTGCGGAATACATCGCCGAAACGAACGCTGCGGCTTCGGCCTCGCGCTCCTTGGGCACAAGGATGCGGGTCGGCGAGATGCACGACTGGCCGGTGTTGACCAACGGGCCCGAAGCGGTCGACGGGAGATACTTGGCAAAATCGGCGTCGGGCAGGACGAGGTTGGGCGACTTGCCGCCAAGCTCCTGATGCACGCGCTTGACCGTGTCGGCGGCTGCCTTGGCGACGAGAATGCCGGCGCGGGTGGAACCCGTGAAGCTGACCATGTCGATACCGGGGTGCGAACTGATTGCCGTGCCTACGCCCGGCCCATCGCCCTGAATGAGGTTGAAGACGCCGGGCGGAACGCCTGCCGCGTCAAGGATCTCGGCAAAGATGGCCGCATTGGTGGGGCACTCTTCGGAAGGCTTCAGAATCATCGTGTTGCCTGCCGCCAGCGCAGGTGCAACCTTCAGCGCGATCTGATTGAGCGGCCAGTTCCACGGGGTGATCATGCCGACAACGCCGATCGGCTCGTAAGCGACCTTGTAGGCGCCGTTGTCTTCCATGAAGTTGAAGTTCTTGAGCGCAGCCATCGTGCCCAGAAATCCGCCGATTCCCGCGCCGACCTGTGCCGTGCCGGCGAAGCTGACCGGAGCGCCCATTTCCTCGGCCATTGCGACAGCAAGCTCGGGCGCGCGCTTCTTGAACTCGGCGACAATGCGATCCATCAGGGCAAGGCGCTCTTCACGCGTGGTCTTGCTGAAGGTCTTGAACGCACGCTGTGCAGCGGCCACTGCCTTGTCGACATCGGCCTGCGTCCCGAGCGTGATTGCGCAAATCGGCTCTTCGGTTGCCGGGTTGATCACTTCGTGGCGCGTGCCACCTTCGCTGTCGACCCATTTGCCATCGATGTAGTGCTGCAGCCTCTCGCGCATTGCCGTCTCTCCCGAAGTGAGCGGGCCGAACCGATCGTCCGGCCCTTTGCCTTCGGAAAAGTAGGTGCGTGCGTTGTATTCCGCAACCGGTCAGGCCTGCCGGATCATGTCATATTGCCGCGTCAAATCCTGCGCCCGCGAAAGAGGTGGACCAGCCCGATCAGGATGGCGATGACCAGGACGACATGAATGAAGGCTGCGGTAACCTTGAAGGCGAACACGCCAAGCGCCCAAAGGACAAAGAGAATCAAGGCAATGGTGAGAAGCATGTGACGATCTCCGCTGCGTTCCTCCCGCCCGCGCCCGCCTGATATCCCAACCCGCCAATTCGCGCCGGGTTCCGAATAGCGCTTCCGATGGCGTCTACGAGAACGAACTTCCGGATTGATAACGATTTCTTCGGAAGCGGCCTCTAGAGAAGGTCGGATGGGGACGGTACCTACCCTCAGTCGCGCCGCGCCGCGGCATCGCCACACCGGGGCACGCGGCGCCGTATGGATCGTCGTGGGCACCTTTCTCGCGCTTGTCGCGCTGACAACCGCGCTGGTTGCGGCTTTCGTCAATTCGACCAACATTGCCGATGTTTTCACCCGTCAGGAAGAGCAGCGGCTGGTCCATCGCTTTATCGAGCGGAGCGAGCGCCAGATCATGGAAGCCGATCGGCTTCAGATCATGTGGGACGAGGCCGTTGTAAAGCTCAACTCGCCCGACGCCGAGGCTTGGGCGCGCAACTACCTGGCGGGCTACTTCTGGGGCAGCCATCGCATCGACCGGATTTACCATGTCAGGTTCGACGGCACGCTGGTGCGCTGCTGGAAGGCCGGCAAGATCACGCAAGACTGCCGCTACCAACAGATCGGGTCAAAGGTTGCAGGCTTGATCGGACAATCCCTGAAGGACGATCCGGGATCAGAGAAAGTTGGGGAATGGCGGCAGTTGGGCGATGTACGCTGGCCGTACACTGACAAGGGCCTGCCGATCGGCCGCGCCGCAGCTTCGATGGACAATTTTGACAAGCAGCCCGCACTTATAGCGGCGGCCTCGATAGTGCCGGACGTGACGGCCTCGTTGCTCAAGGGTCCCCCGGATTACATTGTCCTAGTGCGCCAGGTCGATGCGCGCATGATTGCCGATCTCCAGTCGGCGCTGTTGCTCGACGATGTCCGGTTCGACCAGACGCCGGATGAGGACGCCAAGCGCAACTCGCTCGAGGTCACGAACCTGGAGGGCGAGCGCATCGGATGGTTTTCGTGGATCGCAAAGCCCCCGGGTCCGGCGATCCTGCGCCAGACGGCTCCGCTGCTTGCAGTCTATATCCTGTTCTTCATGGGTGTCGTGGCTGGCGGCGCGATCATCGTGCGCCGGATGCGGCGGACGACCAGCGAACTCATTGCCAGTGAAGCGCAGGCGCAGCACAACGCCTTGCACGATGCGATGTCGGGACTGCCGAATCGCGCCCATTTCATGCAGCGGCTGCGCCAGGAACTGTCGGCCTGTATCGAGCGGCCGGAGCTGGGCGACGTTTTCATCGCCTATCTGGATATCGACCGCTTCAAGGTAGTGAATGATACGCTTGGCCACCATGTCGGCGATGAGCTGGTGCGGCAGGTGGCCCTGCGCTTGCGCCGTTCGCTTCCACCGGGCGATTTCCTGTCCCGCTTCGGGGGCGACGAATTCGTGTTGTTGCGGCGCTCCACGGGCGGGCGCGCCGCAGCTGACATGCTCGGGCGGCAATTGATGGCGCTGGCCCTCGAACCGTTCGTGATTTCGGGCAACAATCTCGAGGTCAGCCTGTCTTGCGGGATAAGCTGGGGGCCGGAGCAGAGCGAGGATCCCGGCGAGCTGCTGCGCCGTGCCGACATCGCGCTCTATCGGGCAAAGCAGCGGGGCCGGGCGCGCTACCGCAGGTTCACGCGCGACATGGATGCTTCGGTCAAGCTGCGGCGCGACATGGAGATGGAGCTGCGTCGCGCGATCAATCGCGACGAACTCGCGCTGGCCTATCAACCGATCGTGAACGCCACGGATGGTGCAGTGGAGGGCTTCGAGGCGCTGCTGCGCTGGTCGCATCCCGAGCGCGGACCGATCCGTCCGGGCCTGTTCGTGCCGATTGCCGAGCAGGCAGGTCTGATGATGCCGCTGGGGCAATGGGTCCTGCGCCGGGTCTTCGAGGATTGCCGCGACTGGCCGGATTGCGACATCTCGGTGAACTTGTCGCCGCTGCAGATCATGGCGAGCGATTTCCTGCCGGAGATCGACCGCCTGGTCCGCGAAACCGGGGCCGATCCGCGCCGGTTCGTGCTCGAAGTGACCGAAGGGGTCATGCTGGATCGCAGCGAGCATGTGGTCGACGTGCTCAAAGGGTTGAAGTATCGCGGCTTCCGCATCGCCCTCGATGACTTCGGGATCGGCTACTCGTCGCTCAGTTACCTCCGCTCGTTCCAGTTTGACCGGATCAAGATCGATCGTTCGTTCGTGCAGAACATCGAAGCCGATCTTGATGCGCACTCGATCCTGCGCGCGATCGTTTCTCTGGGGCACACCTTGCGCATGAAAGTCGTGGCCGAAGGCGTCGAAACGCCGATGCAGCGCGCGCTGGTTCAGGCGGCCGGTTGCCAGATGATCCAGGGCCACCTGTTCTGGCAGGCCATGCCGCTGGAGGAAGCGCGCGCCCTGCTGGAGCCAGCAGCAATGGAAAACCGCCGTACTGCCTGATCAGGTATTGGGCTCGCCGCGCATCTGCTTGATGTACTTGAGCTCGTTGGCTGCCGCCGGGCTGTCTGGCTGGTAGGTCAGGGACTCGTTGAACAGCCTTTCGGCATCGTCGAGCTGGCCCATCTCGATCTTGTTGAAGCCCATGCCACGCAGTGCCCGCGCCTTGTATGGCGCGCGCTGGCCCTCCGGTGCGGTGTCGGCTGACTTCAGCGCTTCTTCGAACAGTCCGAACGAACGCTGCCAATCGCGTTGCGCCTTGAACCATTCCGCCAGTTCGTTGGTGTAGTGCGCGTTGAGCGGGGCTCGGTCATGCGCCAGTTGCAGCCACGGCAGCGCTTCGCGACCACGGCCAAGATCGATCAGCGCATAGCCCTTGTAGAAGTATCCGTCGCACCATGCCGGGCCGACGATCGTCAGCTCCATCGTCACTTCGGCATCGTTCTTCTTCGCCAGCGCTTCGGCCTGCTCGTGCGATTCTGCACAGGCGAGTGCGCGCTTTGCCTGGCGGACGTTGAACGCAGCAATCAGCTGGTCGACCTTGTCGATCGCCACCGCGGGCTTGCCGGCGATGATGTCGTTGAAAATCGCCGCGGAAAGCTCCTCTACCTGCGCGTCGGTCATCGGATCGGCAGCTGCTGCTGGCGTCGCGATGAGGCAAAGTGCCGAGGCGATAATGGTATGGCGGAACGGCATGGGCAGCTCTCCTTTCAGGGAAGAGTGCAGGCCCACCGCGTGACTTGCAAATGCAATTGCCGCCTTGTCGGTGGCAAAGTTGCGGCTAGCGCGGCTTCAGCCCTTGGCCGAAGTGGCGCCCGAAGCGTCCGCCGTCATGGTGCGGGGATAGATGAAGCCATGGGCCGGGCTGGCGCGCAGGCCGACCGACTTGGTCGGCGCGTACCACACGCGCACTTCGCTCCAGTCGCCAGCGGCTGAAACGTCAACCGCCATCACGCCCTTTTCGACCATGCCCGGGCCCGACCAGTTGGCGTGGTCGATCAGGATGTGGCGATCGTCAACCACCTTGCGGACGACGGCGACGTGGCCATAGGGCATCGCGCGCGTACCGTTGAAGGCGAGGACGGCGCCTGCCTTCGGCTGCTGGCCGCGTTCGTAGGTGCCTGCGGCGTTGTTCCACCAGTCACGGGCGTTGCCGCTGATCTGGACGTCCGAAATCTGGCGGGCGTAGGTCACGCACTGAAGGCGGGCCTGGGCAGCGGTCGGCAGGGCGACGACTGCGAAGAATGCCAGGAATGCTGCGACCGCGTTCTTTATCATGGGCAGCATCACTAAGGATTTCGGGGGATTCGAGGAGTCTTGGCGCCCTCCGTTCATCCTGCGGCAATCACAGCTCGTCTCGCTTCGTCGCAAAACCTCCGGCGCCTGTGGATAAAATCACAATCTCGGGCGTTTCCCGCTGCAGGCGGCCATCAAAACCAAAAGGGCAAAACGAAAAGGGCGCCCGGTTTCCCGGACGCCCCTTTCGGCTTCTCGCTGATCCGTGGGATCAGAGCGAGTAGTACATGTCGAACTCGACGGCCGACGGCGTGGTTTCCCAACGCATCACTTCCGGCCACTTCAGTTCGATGTAGGCTTCGATCTGGTCCTTGGTGAACACGCCACCCTGAAGCAGGAAGTCGTGGTCGGCTTCGAGGCTTTCCAGCGCTTCACGCAAGCTGCCGCAAACGGTCGGGACCTGGGCGAGTTCTGCCGGCGGCAGGTCGTACAGGTTCTTGTCCATGGCTTCGCCCGGGTGGATCTTGTTCTTGATCCCGTCGAGGCC
>OFDC01000605.1_pt1 | contig 25225 bp, 29 predicted proteins | sample 1520941 | NCBI WGS metagenome assembly OFDC01 (sample SAMEA94258168, study PRJEB24077) | hot springs metagenome | biome: Aquatic biome; feature: Water | place: India | collected 2012-12-06 | depth 5 m | reverse complement strand
AGACGGCGCTTCGCGCCTCCTCAGGATGAGGTCGGTGGGTCAATCTGAGACGGAAGGACTCTAGCCGCCTATAAATTCAGTCGCTCTGATTTTTGTCTGATCGCATTCCGGACGCTGAACCGGGCATTTGCATATTGCAGGGCGCAGCCCGTTGCCAGAGAGTTGCGGGCGCAGAATAGCCCTCAACCAATGGCGCATCGATGATCAGGACGTTTCTCTGTTTTGCAACGATGTTTCTCGCCATCCTGCCTGCCAATGCGCAGACGACCGATATCAAGTCTCTCGCGGAGGTGGCTGGCAAGTGGACGGGAACTTCGTCGCGAGGGAGCAATATCACTATATTCATCAGCCCAGCGGGGCACTTCAAACTGGGAACGACAGAGGGAACGGATAGCGGTACGGCGAGGATTGCCGAAGGCGTGCTCGTCATCCCGGCCTCAGACAATCAGGGCTCCTACAAATTCAAGAGGAAGGGCGAGCAACTCGACGGAACGATCTACTGGCGGGGCGTCGACTCCACGGTGGTCCTGGGCCGTTCGCAATAGGCGTGCGGCACGCCGATCCGTCCGCCCACGACAACGGCCTGCCCTAGCCTTTGGCGAAACTGAGCCGATCCTCCGCGGCGTCGAGGCGGGATCGCAGCCCATGGACGTCGCCGAGCACCCACAGATCGCGGACGAGCGGGCCGTCGAACGTGAAGATTGGCGCTCCGTACCACCATACCCGGCGCCCGGTCGGCGGCTCGCCGAACAGCGTGCGGCGGTGGATGCCGTGGAAGCGCAGCTTTCCCGATACGCGGTGGCCTTCTTCCACGAGCTCGAGGATGTCGGACGTATAGTCCTCGAGCGTTTCGGTCAGCCAACTCACATAGTTGCCGAACTGCCGGTGACCCACGAGCACGGGACCGAGCGACCCCCGAAACGTGAAATCGGGATGGAAGATCGTCGGAACGAGGCTGAGATCGGCCTTGTCCCAGAGATCTTTGTAGAACACGCGCACGACATTCTTCTGCGCGCTGAGACGCGACGGCGTGAGGTCGATCTCCTCTTCCCGGGGCAGGTCGGCGTGGTGCTTCTGGCGATGCGTCATACGTTGGCTCGCTCGTCTGTCTCGATTCCGGGCACTACTCGATTGACCGTGGTTCCCCGGGGCTCGCGACTTCGCGCGGGCAGGGTTCCTACTCGCTCCGGTGCGCAACGACCTTGTTGCGGCCGGTGGCCTTGGCTTCATACAGGGCTCGGTCGGCCAGCTTCAGCAGTTCGTGAGGATCAACGACTTTTCCCTCCCGCGCCGCTACGCCGAGGCTGACCGTTACCGGTATGGGGGCGCCGCCGAGTTCCACCGGGTGTCTTGCGACCACGCGCCTCAGGCGCTCTGCCGTTTCATATCCCGCCTGTAGATCGGTCTCGGCAAGCGTCGCGGCGAACTCCTCGCCGCCCACGCGGCCGACGACATCGGATTTCCTGAGCACGCTGCAACAACGCTCTGCCAGGGCACGCAGCACGGTATCGCCTGCCGCGTGGCCGTGACGGTCATTGATCTGCTTGAAGTTGTCGGCGTCGATCATGAGCACGGACAGGTTGGCGTTGCTTCGAACGGATCTTCGGTACTCGGCTTCCAACGAAGCCAGGAACTGACGTCGATTGAGCAACTTTGTCAGGTCGTCGACAGTCGCCAACTCGCGCAGCTGTTCCATCGCATGCACGTGATCTGTAACATCCGTGTATGTCAGCATTCGTCCCCCGTCGGGCAGGGCGATACACTCAAAGCTCAGGGTACGGCCGTCCGCGAGGGGCAGCTGCATCGGGGGCTGAGTTCCGGCTTCGACGAGGACGATGCGCTGTTCGACGTATCGGCGCATTTCCTCCGGAGTAACCTGGTAGGCAGCCGTTTGCTGGCCGTGCTCCATCAAATCTCTGAACGTGTAGGTCACACCCGATCGAGGCGGGGGCAAAGCCCACATTTCGTAGAAGGCGCGATTGATAAAGAGCGCGCGAAGGCTTCGGTCGAGCAGCACCACCCCATAGCGAACCTCGTCCAACGCCGCCGTAACGACGTCTGCCCACGCCGACTGCAATGTACCCTCACAAATAAACCAGCTTCCCACGACTGGAAGCCCAACCGTGCGGGATTTTGGGATCGCTTGCAACGGGAGCATGGCGCTGATCGCGCGGCGCTTCCCGCCCGAGCCGGCCGGCGCCGGATGCCCAAGAAAAAGGGCGCCGGGTTACCGAGAAGGTTTACCCGACGCCCTCGGACGTTCGCTTTTTCAGATGGGTCTACATCTTGCCCTGATAGATGCTGACGATCTTGTCGAGCATGTCGAGAGCATCGGCGCGGGGGCGCTGGAAGGTGTTGCGGCCGATGATCGAGCCGTTGGCGCCGCCGTCGCGAAGGCTGCGGATCTCGGTGAACAGGCCCTCGAGGTCCTTCGCCTCGCCGCCCGAGAAGACGACGATGCGACGGCCGTTGAAGGTCGCCTGCATCACGTGCTTGATGCGGGCGGCCATCGTCGAGATGTCGACATTGGCCTTCTCGTAGGCGGCCTTGGCCTCGGGCTGCCACAGGACGTTGGTCGGCGGCTTCACCTTGATGATGTGGGCGCCGAGCAGGGCCGCGATGTGGGCGGCGTAGGCGCAGACGTCGAGCGCCGTCTCGCCGGCCTTGTCGAGCTTGCCGCCGCGCGGATAGGACCACATGACGACGGCGAGGCCGACCGACTTGGCCTCCTCCGACATCTCGCGGATCTCTTCCATCATCTCGTACTGGTCTTCCGAGCCCGGATAGATCGTGAAGCCGATCGCCGAGCAGCCGAGGCGCAGCGCGTCGGCCACGGTGGCCGTCACGGCCTGGTCCTTGTTGGTCGACAGCGAGTTGGCCGAGTTGACCTTGAGGATGGTCGGGATGGCGCCCGCGAACGTGTCGGCGCCGGCCTCGAGCGGGCCGAGCGGCGCGGCATAGGCGTTCAGGCCGGCATCGATCGCCAGCTGGTAGTGGTAGTGCGGATCGTAGGCGTCCGGGTTCGGCGCGAACGAGCGGGCCGGGCCGTGCTCGAAGCCCTGGTCGACGGGGAGGATCACCATCTTGCCGGTGCCGCCGAGGCGGCCGTGCATCAGGATGCGGGCCAGGTTGGCCTTGGTGCCGGGGCAATCGCTCTCGTAGTTGTCGAGGATCTTCTTGACGGTACGGGTGATTTTCACGGTCCAGCTCCCAGGGCGGTTCATTCGAGGGGAAACGGAGCCGGTGATAGCGGTGCCGGGGGACCGGTTCAAGCCCCGGAGCGGACGACTACCTGCCGCGTCATTGACCCCGGGGCGGAGCTATGGACAGGCTGGGGCCCCTGCTTGCCACAACGCGACTGGCGAAACGGATAGAGGAGTATTGGTGCCGTCTCCCGCATTGCCCCCGCGACCCGCGTCGTTCGCGGCGCGCCTGCCATTCTTCTTCGGCTGGGTGATCATCGCGATCGCGTTCCTGACGGTCGCGGTGAGCGTGACCACCCGCACGGCCTTCTCCCTGATGTTCCCGCCCATCGTCGACGAATTCGGCTGGGATCGCGGACTGGCGGCGGGCGCCTTCTCCTTCGGCTTCCTGGTGTCGGCGGTGATCAGTCCGGTCGTCGGCCGGACCATGGACCGGCGCGGCCCCCGGTTCGTGATCGAGATCGGCGTCGTGCTGACGGTGGCGGGCCTGCTGGGCGCGACCGTGATCGACTCGCCGTGGCAGCTCTACGCGACGCTCGGCGTCCTGGTCGGAGCGGGCGCCAACTGCATGAGCTTCTCCGTGCAGTCGCAGTATCTGCCCAACTGGTTCGTGCGCCGCCGCGCGCTGGCGACCGGCATCGCCTTTTCCGGCGTGGGCGTCGGTGCGATCTTGATCCTGCCGTGGCTGCAGACGATCATCCTGAAAGATGGCTGGCGGAGCGCCTGCTGGGCACTCGGCCTGATGACCCTGTTCGTGCTGCTGCCGCTGAACCTGTTCGTGACCAAGCGGCCGCAGGACCTCGGCCTGCTGCCCGACGGTGCGAAGGAAGCGGGTACTGCCGCCGCGCGGCGGGCCGCCGCCATCGTCGATCCCCACTGGGCCGCCGTCGAATGGACGGTCGCCAGGGCCGCGCGGACCTACCGCTTCTGGTGGCTGTGTATCGGCTTCTTCAGCACGGGCTATGCCTGGTACGCGGTGCAGGTTCACCAGACCAAGTACCTGATCGAGATCGGCTTCGGCCCGATGGAGGCGGCCTGGGCGCTGGGCCTCGTGGCAATGGTCGGCATTCCCGGCCAGATCCTGCTCGGCGCCCTGTCGGACCGTATCGGCCGCGAGATCGTCTGGACGATTGCCGGCACGGGCTTCGTCATCTGCTATGCGGCGCTCCTGGCGCTCGGCGCCGGACCGTCGCAGCCGCTGCTCTACCTCATGGTGCTCTCGCAGGGCGTGCTCGGTTATTCGTTTACCAGCCTCATGGGCTCGGTGGTGGCCGAGATCTTCGAGGGCTCGCACTTCGGCTCGATCTTCAGCATCATCATGGTTTCACTGCTGGCAGGCGGCGCCGCGGGCCCGTGGATCACCGGCGTGCTCTACGATTTCGAAGGGGCCTATCGCATCGCCTTCATCGTGGCGCTGGGCTTCAGCGCGCTGGGCGCCGTCTCGATCTGGTTCGCATCGCCCGGCAAGGTGCGAATGGTTGCCGGGCGCGCCAAGGTCTGAGCGGGAGCGTCGTGACTCTTTCTGCACCGTGCGGCGCCCGCGCTTCGGTCGCTTCGCTCCCTCCAGCGCTACGCGCCGCCAGGCGCTCCTGCGGAGCGCCTTACTCGTTCAGACCCTTGCCGGGATACGGATGCGTGGCGATCCAGTGCTTGGCGATGTCGATCCGTTTGGTGACCCAGACGCCCTGGTGCTTCTGCACATAGTCGAGGAAGCGCCAGAGGCCGGCCATGCGGGCGGGATGGCCGATCAGGCGCTGGTGCAGGCCGACCGACATCATCTTGGGCTGGGCCGAGCCTTCCTTGTAGAGGACATCGAACGCGTCCTTCACCAGGCCGAACCATTGGTCGGAATGGACCATGCCGGCGGCGTACTTGCCGTCGTTGTTGGTCAGCGAATAAGGGACGATCAGATGCGGCTTTCCCTCGACCGTCTGCCAGAAGGGTAGCTCCTCGCCGTAATAGTCGCTGTCGTAGGTAAAACCGCCTTCCTCGATCAGCAGGCGGCGCGTGTTGACGCTGGGTCCATAGCGGCAGTACCAGCCGGCCGGCCGCTCGCCGACCGTCTGCTCCAGCGACTTGATGGCCTTCTGGATGTGCTCGCGCTCCTCCTCTTCGGAAAGCTGGAAGTGACGCACCCAGCGCCAGCCGTGGCAGCAGACGTCCCAGCCGGCGGCCCGGATCGCCTCGGCGGCCGGCAGATTGCGCTCCAGCGCGAGCGCGCAGCCGAACACGGTGAGCGGCAGGCCGCGCTCCTGGAAGGCGCGATGGATACGCCAGAAGCCGACGCGGCTGCCATACTCGAACATGCCTTCGCCGGCGAGATCGCGCCCCTTGAGGCCGATGGACGAGGTGCTCGATTCGGTAAGGCCGGTCTCGGTGTAGCCTTCGCCGTCCTGCACGGAAGGCTCGGAGCCCTCTTCATAGTTCACGACGAAGTTGATCGCGATGCGCGCGCCGCCCGGCCATTTCGGATCGGGCGGGTTGGCGCCGTAGCCGACGAGGTCGCGTTTCGGTTCCCAGCTCATGACGGTCTCCTCACCAGTTCGCCGCCCATCTGACGGGCAATGTCGGCAATCTTGTCGTTCCAGGTGCGCATCGACAGGGTGCGCACGCCGGCGCGCAGGCACGCGAGCGCGTAGCCCGGTGCATCGCCGCAATCGACGATCAGCGTGAAGGCCACGTCCGGGAATTCTTCCCGTGCCCGCTTCTGCAGCGCCCCGAGGTAACCCGCGCCGTAGAACGAGGCGGCGTCTTCAGGCGTCAGCAGCACCGGCGCCGTGCCCGCCGCGCGCGCGGACAGCAGCGCCGCCTCGGTCTGTTTCCAGTCGCGTACCAGGATCACGGGACGGTCCATGGCCCCGACAATACACGGTGTCACTCATTCAGGCCCTTGCCCGGATAAGGATGGTTCTTGATCCAGTGGCGCGCGATGTCGAGGCGGCGGGTCACCCAGACGCCTTCGTGCTTCTGGATGTGGTCGAGCAGGCGCTGCAGGCCGACGGCGCGCGCGGGATGGCCGATCAGGCGCATGTGCAGGCCGATCGACATCATCTTCGGTTGGCTGGCGCCCTCCTTGTAGAGCATGTCGAAGGCGTCGCGCACGAAAGAGAACCACTGGTCGGAGGTGCCGATGGATGCGCCGAACTGGCCGTCGTTGTTGGTGACGGAATAGGGCACGACGAGCTGCGGCTTGCCGTCGACCGTGACCCAGAAGGGCAATTCCTCGCCGTAGTAGTCGCTGTCGTAGAGGAAGCCGCCTTCCTCGACGACGAGGCGGCGCGTGTTCACGCCCGGTCCATAGCGGCAGTACCATCCGAGCGGGCGCTCGCCGGTCATCTTCTGGATGGCGGCGATGGCCTTGCGGATGTGCTCGCGCTCGGTCGCCTCGTCGAGCTCGTAGTGCTTGATCCAGCGCCAGCCGTGCGAGCAGACGTCGAAGCCCGACTTGGCGATGGCGGCCGAGGCTTCGGGATTGCGCTCCATCGCCAGGCCGCAGCCGAAGATGGTCATCGGGAGGTTGCGCTCCTGGAAGAGGCGCATCAGACGCCAGAAGCCGACGCGGCTGCCGTATTCGAACAGCCCCTCGGCCGCGAGGTCGCGACCGGTGATCGACTGGCCCATGCCAGCGGCGTCGCTGAGGCCGATCTCGGTATGGCCTTCGCCATCCTGGATGGAAGGCTCCGAGCCTTCCTCGTAGTTCATGACGAAGTTGACCGCGATGCGTGCCCCGTTGGGCCATTTCGGATCGGGCGGGTTGGCGCCGTAGCCGATGAAATCGCGGCGAACTTCGTAGGGCATAGGGGGACGGCTCCGGCTCAGGGAATGGGGACGGTGAAGGGGGGGACCGGCACGAACTCCTCGTCGCCCTTGCCGCCGTCGCGCCACATGAAGACGGCGAAGCGGCCGGGACGGTCGAGGACGGTGAGGCCGTGATGCCAGGTATCGGGCCGATAGGTCACGCCCTGCTTGCCGGTGGCAATGAAGGCTTTCATGCCACTCACGTCGGGGCCGCCGGCGGCGGCATGCGGCGCCACGATGATCAGCCAGCGCTCGACGTCGAGCGGCATAAAGGTCTGGGAGGAGAATTCGTGACGCTCCATGTAGTCGCTGCGCAGCGGCCGGTCCGGCGTCTCGGCCTTCAGGCTGACCGAGAGGCTGGCGTGAGCCGTCGGGCGGAGATTGCCCAGCGCATCCTCGTAGTAGGTGCGGCCGGCGACGTCGGGCACGTCGATCACGTCACCGAAGGGGGCGAAGGCTTCCCGGGTGAGGGGCTGGGGAATCAGTTCCATTGGCGGGTCCTCGTCAGTCGCGCATGCGGCGGGTCAGTCCCACCGTCCATTCCATGACCAGCATCAACAGGAAGGCCGCGGCGATCAATACGCCCGATACCGCGGCGATACGCGGATCGAGCGTGGATTCCATCATGCCCCACATGCGGATCGGCAGCATGTCGGTGCGCGCCGTCGACAGGAACAGCGACACCGGCACGTTGTCGATCGAGGCCATGAACGCGAGGAACGCGCCGGCGAAGATGCCGGGCGCGATCAGCGGCAGGGTCACGCGGCGCAGCGTGTAGAACCAGCTGGCGCCCAGGCTCTGCGAGCTGTCGTTCAGCGCGGGATCAAGCTGCGACAGGCTGGCGCTCGTGGTGCGCAGGATGAAGGGTACGGTCACGATCATATGGCCGGCGATGATGAGGTTCAGCGACGGCCGGAAGCCGATCAGCGTGAAGTACATCAGGGAGGCCAGGCCGAAGGTGAGGCCGGGCAGCACGAGCGGCGACAGGAAGAAGCCGTCCGCCACCCGCGCGAGCCGGTGCCGGTTGCGCGCGATGCCGAGCGCCGCCATCGACCCCAGCAGCACGCCGAAGCCGGTCGACCAGGCCGCCACCTCGAGCGAGTTGCTGACGGCGCGATGGATCTGGCGGGACTTCGAGGGATCGAACAGGGCCTCGTACCACTGCAGCGAAAATCCGGTCGGGGGGAACTTGAGCGACCGGCCCTCCGTGAACGAGGTGGTGAGGACGATCACCACCGGCGCCACGATGATGAACAGGGCGATCGTGGCCAGCGTCCAGATCACCACGCCGTAGGAAATGTCGCCGAAGCTCCGCCGCCTACCCATGGACGTAGCCTCCGGAACGGCGGCCGAGCCACGACAGGGCGCTGACGACGGTGAGCACGGAGATCAGCAGGGCCATCGAGACCACGGCGGCGAACGGCCAGTTGAAAACGACCAGCGACTGCTGCCAGATCAGCAACGGCAGGTAGATGAGCCTCACGCCGCCGATCACGCTCTGCGAGATGAAGGCGGTGGTCGAGCTGGCGAAGACCAGCAGGCAGCCGGCCACCAGGCCCGGCATGCTGAGCGGAACGATCACGGTGAAGAGGGTGCGCCAGCGCGAGGCGCCCAGCGCCGCCGAAGCGTCGCGCAGATTGGGATCGAGCCGCGACATCACGCTGATCAGCGGCAGCAGCATCAGCGGCATCTCGATCTGCGTGAGGGAAATGACAAGGCCGAGTTCGGTCTGCAGCAGGCGCAGCGGTTCCGAGATGATTCCGAGCTGCATCAGCACCGTGTTCACCACGCCTTCGCGGCCCAGGACCACGATCCAGGCGAAGGTGCGGACGACGACCGACAGCAGAAGGGGCATCACGATGACGAAGATCAGCACCTTCTGCACGCGTGGCGATGCGTCGAGATAGACCAGCGCCAGGGGATAGCCGATCAGGATGGTGGCGCCCACGGTCTTCACGCCGAGCAGCATCGTGTCGGCGATCACCTTGTAGCTGAAGGGATCGCCGAGGAACTTGGCCCACTGCCCGAAACCCGGCTGGCTGATCTTGTCGTCGTTGAAGAAGCTGACGCCGACCAGCATGAGCAGCGGCGCCAGGAAGATCGAGGCGAAGGCCAGCGCGAGCGGCAGCGCGAGCTGCCATTCGGCGAGCGAAAGACGCTTTCCTCCCCCGTCAGCGGGGGAGGTGGCGCCGACAGGCGACGGAGGGGTCATCGTCCGCATCGACCATGACCCCACCGCCCCCGAAAGCGGGGGCACCTCCCCATTTGAATGGGGAGGCAAGCTGAAATCACTTCGCCATTTCCTTGTTGAACTTCTCGATCCAGCCGGCGCGCAGCGGATTGATCTTGGCCCAGTCGTGCCGGATGAAGTTCGACATCTCGTCGAGACTCTTCATCGGCAGGTAGTCGGGGAGCGGCACGTCCTTGTTGACCGGCACGAAGTTGTAAGGCGGCTTGGTCAGCGCTTCCTGCACGTCCTTGCCGGCGACCAGGTCGATGTACTTGTAGGCATTCTCGATGTCGGCGGCGCCCTTGGCGATGTGCAGTGTCGTGAGGAAGGTGATGGCGCCGGTCTCGGGCTTCACGAACTCGATGTCGACACCGCGGCCCTTCAGCGTCGCGACGGTCTGGGTGTTGGTGTAGATCACGTCGCACTGGCCCTGCTGGAAAAGGCCCGGCATGGCGGCCGGCTGGCCGACCGCGGCGATCTTGGGCAGCACCTTCTTCAGCTCCGCCAGAGCCGGCTCGATGTTGGTCTCGGAGCCGCCGAACACCTTGGCGATCTCGATCAGGGACACGGTGCCGAAAGTCGTCTGGAAGCCGGTGATGCCCAGCCGCGAGACCCACGGGTCGGTGAAGAGGTCCTTCCAGCCCTTCGGCGCGGGCAACTTCTTGGGATTGTACGCAATGCCCACGACCTGCGCGTTGACGCCGACGCCCCATTCGTCGACCAGCCCGGCCGGCAGTTTGGAGGCGTTGGTGAGCTTCTTGGCGTCGAACTTCTCGAACAGGCCGCCTTCGATGGCGGTAATGCGCGGGCCGGGATCGAGCACGAAGGCGTCGAACGGAGGAGCGCCGCGCGCGGCCTTGGCCTTGGCCACCTGATCGACGGCGAACAGCGGCTGCAGCTCGAGGTCGATGCCGTCCTTCTTCTTCAGCGCCGGCGCCACGGTGGCGCGGAACGCCTCCTCTCAGGTGCCGGGATAGATGGCGGCGGCGACGCTGCCCTTGGCATGCGCGATCGAGGGGAGGAGGGAGGCGCCTCCGAGGGCGGTAGCGCCGGCGAGCAGATGTCTGCGGCTGATCATGGAAGAGTCTCCGTGGTTGTCAGGGGGAACGCGGGAACAACGTGGGGCGCGCATCGGCGGCCAGGGTGCAGTAGGCGCGGGCCGCCTCGCTCATGACCGTGCGGCGTGGTTCGATGATCTTCAGGAACGTGCCGTCGGCCGTGCGGGCCTCGTGCACCAGCTGCGCGCCGATGGGCAACGCGAGGCCGGGCTCGATCTTCCAGGTATCGGGACCGGGAACGGAAGAAAGCGCCAACTGCTCGGGCCGCACCGACATGTGCACCGGTGCGCCGAGACCGATGCCGGCCGGGGCGGGCAGGCTGAGGCTGGCGCCGGCATCAAGTGCGACCGTCGCCATGCCGTTTTGCAAGCCGGCAATCTTGCCGTTCATCAGGTTGGTGGTGCCGATGAAGCCGTTGACGAACAGCGTCTGCGGCCGGTCGTAGATCGCGACGGGCGAATCGAACTGCTCGACCTTGCCCTGGTTCATGACGGCGATGCGGTCGGCGACGCTCATCGCCTCGTCCTGGTCGTGCGTCACGAGAATGGTGGTGAGGCCGAGCGTCCGCTGCAGGCGCTTGATCTCGATCTGCATGTCGAGGCGCAGGTTGCGGTCGAGGGCGGCGAAGGGCTCGTCGAGCAGCAGGATCGATGGCTCGATGGCGAGCGCTCGGGCAAGCGCCACCCGCTGTTGCTGGCCGCCCGAGAGCTGGCGCGGCAGGCGCTGGTGGAAGGCGCCGAGCTGGACGGTGTCGAGGAAGCGCGAGACCGTGGCCTGGACTTCCGGCCCGCGATTTCCGCGGGCGCGCAGGCCATAGGCGACATTCTCCGCCACCGTCATGTGCGGGAAGAGGGCGTAGTTCTGGAAGACGATGCCGATGTTGCGCTGGTTGGACGGCAGATGGTCGATGGTTGCGCCGTCGACCCGCACCCGACCGGCGGCCTGCCGGACGAAGCCCGCGATGACCCTGAGAAGCGTGGTCTTCCCGCAGCCGGAAGGACCGAGCAGGGCGACGACCTCGCCGGGTTCGATGGCGAGCGTGACGCCGTCGACGGCCAGCGACTGCCCGTAGCGAACGCTCAGGTCCTCGACGTCCAGCGCGCGCGCCGCCTTGGCTTTCAATGCATCCTGCAAGTCTCACGCCTCCCTCGGACTGCAAACGCAAGGGGCATGCCAACCACCGGAAGGTCGCTCATGCGGGAAACTGCTCCCGCCATGACGCCGCGATCTCGTCGCGCCGTGCGATCCACACTTTCTCGCCGTAAGAATCGAGCAGGGCCAGCACGCGCTTGAAGGCGGCGAAGCGGCCGGGGCGGCCGGCGATGCGCAGGTGCCAGCCGACGTTGAGCAGCTTCGGATGGCCGGCCTCGCCCTCCTCCAGCAGCATGTCGATGGCGTCGCGCACATAGTCCACCATCTCGTCGGCGCGCACGAAGCCGTTGGGATGGAAGAACTTCATGTCGTTGCTGTCGAGAGCATAGGGCACGACCAGCAGGGGATGCTGTCGGTCGGACCTGTCCCAATAGGGAAGGTCGTCGTCGAAGCCGTTGCTGGCATAGCCGAAGCCCAGCTCTCGCAGGATCGACCGCGTTTCGCGGCTCTCGCTGCCACGGCAGAAAAAGCCTTTGGGCCGCTGGCCCGTGGCCGTTTCCATGACCTCGACGCAGCGCCGGATATCATGCAGTTCGTCCGCCCGGTCGGCGTAGTCGGCATGCGGACGCCACAGCCAGCCATGGCAGGCGGCCTCGTGGCCGGCTTCGACGATGCGTCGCGCGATATGGGGCAGCCGCTCGACCGCACGACCGCACATGTAGAAGGTGACGGGCCGCCGATGCTTCTCCAGCGCCGCCAGCATGCGCCAGATCCCGGCACGCATTCCGTAGGCGAATATCTGCTCGTTACCCTGGTCCCATCGGCCGGGCGGGACCACGCTCATCACCTCGGAAATCTTCTCGGCCTGCGGGTCGCCGTCGCTGACGGCCAGTTCCGCGCCTTCCTCGAAATTGACCACCATCGAGACGGCGAGTTTGGCGCCGCCGCGCAGTTTCCAGGCCGGTGGCATGCCGCCATAGCCCACCAGGTCGCGCGTCTGGCTCACGCCTTGCATGTCTTCCTCCCACAGGATGTGCACATTTCTTGACGTTATGTGCACATAATTTTACCAATCGGCGGCAGGCCCATGACCGAACTCCACCGCGACCTCGATCCTGAAACCGCCCTGGCGGGCCAGTGGTTCGAGCATCTGCGCACGCACTCCAAAGGCCGCCTCGGCGTCACCCGCGCGTCCTACGGCGAGGGCGAGCAGATGGCGCACGACCTGATGCAAGGCATCGGCCAGTCGCTGGGGCTGGAGAAGCGCATCGATGCCGCCGGCAATCTCTACCTGACCCTGCCGGGGCAGGACCGTTCGCGGCCCGCCATCATGACGGGTTCGCACCTCGACTCGGTACCGGAGGGCGGCAACTACGACGGTGCGGCGGGCGTGGTCGCCGGTATGGCGATGCTGGCCCGCTGGCATCGCGCCGGCCACCGGCCGAAGCGCGACATCACGGTGATGGGCGTGCGCGCGGAGGAGCTTTCCTGGTTTCCCGCGCCCTACATCGGCAGCCGCGCCGCCTTCGGACTGCTGGAGCCGGAGGCGCTCGATGCCTGCCGGCGTCCCGATACCGGCCGGACGCTGGCCGAGCACATGAGCGAGTTGGGCTTCGCGCCCGAGCGCATCCGCGCCCGCGAGCGGCAACTCGATCCCGCGCGCATCGCCTGCTTCCTCGAACTCCATATCGAGCAGGGGCCGGTCCTCGTGGATCGTGGACTGCCGGTGGGAATCGTCACCGGCATTCGCGGCAACCTGCGATACCGCAATCCGCACATCGTCGGCCGGTACGGCCATGCCGGCGCCGAGCCGAGGCTTTCGCGCAACGACGCGGTGATGGCCGGCGTGGAATTCGTGTCGCGCCTGGAAGCACTCTGGCTGGAACACGAGGCGGCGGGAAAGGATCTGGTTTGCACGGTCGGGCAGTTCCACACCGATACCGCCGTTCACACCATGACTAAGATCCCGGGCGAGGTCTGGTTCTCGATGGACATCCGCAGCGAGGACAACGAGGTGCTGCTCGCTGTCGACCGGCGTCTGCGCGAGATCGCCGGGGAGATCGGTGCGCGACGGGGCGTGACGATCGATCTCGGCGCCTTCACCAATGCGAAGCCGGGCCCGATCGACCGGGCCCATCGCGCGCGCCTCGAGCGGCTGGCGACCGAACTCGGCATCGATGCGCTGCCGATGGCCAGCGGAGCGGGACACGACGCGGCGGTGTTCGGCGTCATGGGCGTGCCGACCGCGATGATCTTCATCCGCAACGATCACGGCAGCCACAATCCCGACGAGGCGATGGACCTCGCCGACTTCGGGCAGGGGCTTCGTCTGCTGGTTGCCGCGGTGGAGGAGATCGATGCCGCGTAAGCCGATGAAGGGCGACGTCGCCGCCGACGAGGCGGTGTATGGCGCGATCCGGCGGGCGATGCACATGGGGCGCCTTGCGCCGGGTACGAAGCTGCAGGAGCCGGCGCTGGCGCGGGTGCTGGGCGTCAGCCGCGAGCGCGTGCGCAAGGCGCTGCACCGGCTGGTGCACGAGGGCTGGCTCACCGCAATCCCCAACCGAGGCACCTTCGTGCCTTCGCTCACGGTCGAGGAGATGCGGGAGATCTACGACGTGCGCTCGATGCTGGAGGCGGCGATCGTGCGCCGTCTCAGCGAGGGTCACACTGCGGCGGCTGCAAAGCGCCTCAAGGCACATGTCACCGAGGAGAAGGCGGCCACGCGCCGCGACGATCGCGGCCGGCTGTTCGAACTGTCGGGCGAGTTCCACGTCCTGCTCGCCGAACTCTGCGGCAACGACGAGCTGACGCGGCTGCTGCGCGGCCTGCTCACGCGCTCGACCATGCACTTCTCGATTGCCGCGCCGCAGCAGCTCACCAACTGCGCCGGCCCTCACGACCATGGCGACATCGCCGAGGCGATCCTGGGCGGCAAGGCGGACAGGGCCGCGAAGCTGATGCTCGGCCATCTCGCCGGTCTCGTGACGCTGCAGGCGTCTCGTGCACCCGAACGGAAGTCCACCGACCTCGAAGAGGCCTTCCGTGGAATCAAGGCACGCCAGACGAAAACGGGCGCCCCGCAGGGCGCCCGTTCGAACTGAGAAGGCTTCGACCGGCCTTAGAGCTTGCCCATCGCGACGGCGGTGTCGGCCATGCGGTTGGAGAATCCCCACTCGTTGTCGTACCAGCTCATCACGCGGACCAGCGTGCCTTCCATGACCTTGGTCTGGTCCATGTGGAAGGTCGAGGAGTGGCTGTCGTGGTTGAAGTCGATGGAGACGTTGGGCTGGTCGGTCCAGCCCAGGATGCCCTTGAGCTGATTGGCGGCGGCCAGCTTCACGGCCTTGTTGATCTCTTCCTTGTCCGTCTTGCGCTTGGCGACGAACTTGAAGTCGATGCACGACACGTTCGGCGTAGGCACGCGGATCGAGACGCCGTCGAGCTTGCCGTTCAGTTCCGGCAGCACGAGGCCGACGGCCTTGGCGGCGCCGGTCGAGGTCGGGATCATCGACAGCGCCGCGGCGCGGCCGCGGTACATGTCCTTGTGCATCGTGTCGAGCGTCGGCTGGTCGCCGGTGTAGGCGTGGATGGTCGTCATGAAGCCGTGGTCGATGCCGACCGCGTCGTTCAGGACCTTGGCGACCGGGGCCAGGCAATTCGTCGTGCACGAAGCGTTCGAGACGACGATGTGGTCCTTGGTGAGCTTGTCGTGGTTCACGCCGTAGACGACCGTGAGGTCGGCGTTGTCGGCCGGGGCGGAGACCAGCACGCGCCGGGCGCCGGCGGTCAGATGGGCCGAGGCCTTGTCCTTCGAGGTGAAGATGCCGGTGCATTCGAGGGCGATGTCGACGCCCATCGCCTTGTGCGGCAGCTTGGCGGGATCGCGCTCGGCCGTGACCTTGATCTTGCCGCGGCCCACGTCGATCGTGTCTCCGTCGACCTTCACTTCGCCGTTGAAGCGGCCGTGCACCGAGTCGAAGCGGAAGAGGTGGGCGTTGGTCTCGACCGGGCCGAGATCGTTGATAGCCACGACCTCGATGTCCTTGCGGCCGGACTCGATGATGGCGCGCAGCACATTGCGGCCGATACGGCCGAAGCCGTTGATTGCAACACGAACAGCCATGTTCTTTCCCTCCGTTATTGCGCCAGCCGGCGCGCCGCTTCCGCGATTGCTTCGGCCGTGATGCCGAAATGCTTGTAGAGATCCGAGGCCTTGGCGGAAGCGCCAAAGCCCTTCATGCCGACGAAGGCGCCCTTGGCGCCGAGCCAGCGCTCCCAGCCGAAGCCGGTCGCCGCTTCGCAGGCGACGCGGATCGTGCCGTCGCCGCCCATGACCTTGTTGCGGTAGCTGTCGTCCTGGGCCGCGAACAGTTCCCACGACGGCATCGAGACCACGGCGGCCGCCTTGCCTTCCTGGGCGAGAAGATCGCGCGCCGCGAGGGCAAGCTGCACCTCCGAGCCCGAGGCGATCAGGCGGATCGGCGCCGACTCGTCGCCGGCCAGGATGTAGGCGCCCCTGGCGCACAGGTTCTCGTCACCGGCGCCGCGCACGGTCGGCAGGTTCTGGCGGGTGAGCGCGAGGACGCTGGGCGTATGCTTCGCTTCGAGCGCGATCTGCCAGCATTCCGCCGTCTCGATGGCGTCGGCGGGACGCAGCACCTGCAGGTTGGGAATGGCGCGCAGGGCGGGGAGGTGCTCGACCGGCTGATGGGTCGGACCGTCCTCGCCGAGGCCGATCGAATCGTGCGTCATCACGTAGACGACGCGCACGCCCATCAGCGCGGAGAGGCGGATCGACGGGCGGCAATAGTCGGTGAACACCATGAAGGTGCCGCCGTAGGGGATAACGCCGCCATGCAGCGCCATGCCGTTCATCGCCGCGGCCATCGCATGTTCACGGATGCCGTAATAGATGTAGCGGCCGGCGGTATCGGTGCGCGAGGCGCCCTTCAGCGTGGCGGTCTTGGTGTTGTTCGAGCCGGTCAGGTCGGCCGAGCCGCCGATCGTGTCGGGCAACACCGGGTTGATGACTTCGAGCGCTTCCTGGCTCGACTTGCGCGTGGCCCAGTTCGGCTTGTCATTCGCGAGCTTCGCCTTGAAGGCCGCGATCGCCTCGCCGACGGCCGGCGGGAGATCGCCCTTCTGGCGGCGGTCGAACTCGGCGCGATCCTCGGGCGCCATGGCGGCGAGGTTCTTGTTCCACTTGCGGCGGGCCGACTTACCGCGCGCGCCGATCTTGCGCCACGCCGAGAAGATCGCCTCGGGAATGTCGAACGGGCCGTGGCTCCAGCCCAGCTTGGCACGGGCGCCGGCGATCTCGTCTTTGCCGAGCGGCGAGCCGTGCGTGGCGGCAGTGCCGGCCTTGGTCGGCGCGCCGTAGCCGATCACCGTCTTGCAGGCGATCAGCGAGGGCTTGTCGGTGACGTTGCGGGCCTTGCGGATGGCGCGCGTCACGGCCTCGGCGTCATGGCCGTCGACCGAGAGGACGTGCCAGCCGGCGGCGGCGAAGCGCTTCTTGTGGTCTTCCGAGGTCGACAGCGAGGTCGGGCCGTCAATCGAGATTCCGTTGTCGTCGAACAGGACGATCAGGCGGCCGAGGCCGAGATGGCCGGCCAAGGTGATCGCTTCCTGGCCGACACCTTCCATCAGGCATCCGTCGCCGGCGATGACGTAGGTGAAGTGGTCGACGAGGTCGCGGCCGAAGCGCTCGCTGAGCGCGCGCTCGGCGAGGGCAAAGCCAACCGAGTTGCCGAGGCCCTGACCGAGCGGGCCGGTCGTCGTCTCGATGCCGCTCGCATGGCCGTACTCGGGATGGCCGGCGGTCCGCGCGCCCAACTGGCGGAACTTCTTCAGCTCGTCGAGGGTCATGTCGGCGTAGCCGGTGAGATGCAGCAGCGAATAGAGCAGCATCGAGCCGTGGCCGGCCGACAGGATGAAGCGATCGCGATCGGGCCAGTTGGGCTCCGAGGCGTCGAACTTCAGGAACTTGGAGAACAGGACGGTGGCCACGTCGGCCATGCCCATGGGCATGCCGGGATGCCCCGAATCCGCCTGCTGCACGGCGTCCATGGCCAGGGCCCTGATGGCGTTCGCCATGTCGCGCGAGGCAGCGGTCTGATCGGTCATTTTGGGCTTGTACCGTATGGTTTTTCGAATGGCGCGCAACATGACGACCACCCCATGGCGCGTCAATGCGCAAAACCGGGGGCAAGGCCAACATATTGCGGGCTTTTAGCCTTCGCAGGGGCAAGATGTTGACCGCTCACAGGCACACCTCTTATCCTTCGTCGATGGAGCAGATTCAGCCGGGCGACGAACGGCGATCCGCTGTCGGGGGAGCGATGTCCAGGGCAGCCACCGCAAAGGACCGGGTCGACAGTGCGCTCAGCCGGCTCGAGGCGATGGTCGATGAGCGTCTGCGCGCCGAACGCGAGCGCTCCGACGAGCTTGCCGCACGCCTCGCGAAGGTCGAGGGCGAGCATGAGGAATTGAAGCGCGTGGCGATCGAGGTCGAAGCGCGTCTCGAACGGGCGATGGAATATATCCGCTCGCTGCTCGCCGCCGACCAGTCCTGACGCTTCTCACCGATTTACTCCCCAGCGCAGGCGTGCGCCGTCGCGAGCGGCGTGGCAAAGTGCGTGTCCCCTCAGACGCCGGATAAGGCGCAAGAAAACAGGAGAAGCGGAAAATGCCGCAAGTTTCGGTTCAGATCGCCAGTCGCACCTACGAACTCGCCTGCGGCGAAGGCGAGGAAGCGCGCGTCCAGGAATTGGCCGCCTATGTCGAGGAAAAGGTGACCGAGCTGCGTCGCCAGCTTCCCGGCACGCCCGAATTCAAGCTGCTGGTGTTCGCTTCGCTACTGCTGGCCGAGGAAAGCCGCGAAGCCCGCGGCGCGGCCAAGGCGGCCGAGACGGCCCGCGCCAGTGCGACGGACAGCGCCGAGACGCTGGCGACCGCGCTCGAGGACCTGATCACGGCTCGTGTCGACAAGATGTCGAAGAAGGTCAGCGGCGCGGCCTGAAGCGAGGCCGCGGCCGCGCATTGCGGGAGCCGCCCCGAGTGCCTAGATTGGGGGCGGGGCGGATTTCTGCGCGGTGCGTAGGTCGCTTAAAACCCCGGGGCCAATAAGAACTCCTGGGAGTTGTACCTAGCCTTGACCCTGGTCTTGGCTACACGACGCCCACCTGCTTTTGCAGGCCTTGGTGGTTCTACGAGCTACGGCCCATCGTGGAGCCGCCCCACTCGATTTCCGGCAGCCGCAGGATGACCCTGATCGACAGCAAGCGGGCCATGCGCGCTGCCATGCTGGCCAGGCGCGAGAGCCTGGGCGACGTAGCCCGCCGCGCCGCTGCCGAGAACCTTCGTGATCTGTTTCTCCTCGAAGTGCCGTTCAAGCCGCCGGCCGTCGTGTCCGGCTTCTGGCCGATCCGGGACGAAATCGACATCCGCCCGCTGATGGATGCCCTGTTCGATCAGGGCTGCCAGCTTGCACTCCCGGTGGTGCAGGGCCGGGGCCAGCGTCTGCTGTTTCGCGCCTGGCGTCCCGGCGAACCGCTGGAAGCCGGTGTGTTCGGCACCTTGCAGCCTCCGGCCGCCTCCGAGACCATCGAACCCGACGTGCTGATCGTGCCGCTGCTCGCCTGTGACGGCGAAGGCTGGCGGCTGGGTTACGGTGGCGGCTTCTACGACCGCACGCTCGAGGACCTGCGCCGGCGACGCGCGGTGACGGCGATCGGTGTCGGCTTCGATCTGCAGCTCGTGCCCGAGGTCGCGCACGCCGCCGACGACCAGCGGCTGGATTGGCTGTTGACCGATCGGCGCGCTTGCGCCTTTGTCTAGCGCATGAAGATCATGTTTTGCGGCGACATCGTCGGCCGCGCCGGCCGCGACGCGGTCGTCAAGGAAGTGCCGCGGCTGCGGCGTGAACTCGGACTCGATTTCGTAGTCGTCAACGGCGAGAACGCGGCCGCCGGCTTCGGCATCACCGCCAAGATCTGCGCGGAACTCCACGAGGCCGGGGTCGATTGCATCACCACCGGCAACCATGCCTGGGACCAGCGCGAGATCATCCCCTACATCGCGCAGGACAAGCGCCTGCTGCGGCCGATCAACTTCCCGCCGGGGACGCCGGGATGGGGCGCCAACCTGTTCCAGACGCCACGCGGCCAGAAGGTCGTGGTGATCAACGTCATGTGCCGGCTGTTCATGGACGCGCTCGACGACCCATTCCGCGCGCTCGACGCCGAACTGACGAAATACGCGCTGGGTCGCGGCGCGCAGCTGATCATGGTCGACGTCCATGGCGAGGCGACCAGCGAGAAGCAGTCGATCGGGCATTTCTGCGACGGCCGTGCCTCGGCGGTGCTGGGCAGCCACAGCCACGTCCCGACGGCGGACGGCTGGGTCCTTCCGGGCGGGACCGCCTACCAGACCGATGTGGGCATGTGCGGCGACTATGACAGCGTCATCGGCATGAAGAAGGAGGTCGCGATGCAGCGATTCATCCGGAAAATGCCGGGCGAGCGCCTGTCGCCGGCGGAGGGCGAGGGCACTCTGTGTGCGGCGGTTGTCGAAACCGACGACAAGACGGGCCTCGCCAAGGCGATCCGGCCGGTCCGGGTAGGGGGCAGGCTGGCCCCGACCGTCTGATTTCCCGCATCTTGTATGCGCCTCGGGTCATATGCACCTATTAGATGTGGCCCGAAGAGGGTCATTGACGGGCTGGGGAAAAACCGGCATCCTTTTGATGTTAAAGAGTTTTTCGCCACATTCGGCGAACGGTCTTCTAGGTTAGAGGGGGCGTCGGAATCGAGATTCCGACGTTTTTTAGCGGGGGCTTCGGCCCCCGCCTTTTTTTGTCCGAACGGCCGGTTCGGGCCTCTCCAGCCTGCCAAAACCCACGAGAAGTGGTATATGCGGCTCCTCTCATTACTCAATCTGGTTGTCGGCGATGGCGGGGCATTCCCAATTCAAGAACATCATGCACCGCAAGGGGCGTCAGGACGCCGTGCGGGCCAAGATCTTCACCAAGCTGATCCGAGAGATCACGACGGCCGCCCGCATGGGCGCCGCTGATCCGGCAGCCAACCCTCGCCTGCGCGCGGCTGTGATCGCGGCGCGTGACAACAACATGACCCGCGACACGATCGATCGGGCCATCAAGCGCGGCTCGGGCACGGACGCCGACGCGAACTACGACGAGGTGCGCTACGAGGGCTACGGCCCGGCCGGCGTCGCCGTGATCGTCGAGGCGCTGACCAACAACCGCAACAGGACCGCGGGCGAGGTCCGCTCGATCTTCTCCAAGCACGGCGGCAACCTGGGTGAATCCAACAGCGTGTCTTTCATGTTCGACCGGCTGGGCGAGTTCCGCTTCCCGCTCGCCGTGGGAAGCGCCGACGAGGTGATGGAAAAGGCCATCGAGGCCGGTGCCGAGGACGTGGTGAGCGGCGAAGGCGAGGAGGCCGTCCACGAGATCTATTGCGCGCAGGACGATTTCAACCTGGTGCGCGAAGCGTTGGAAAAGTCGCTGGGCCAGCCCAGCGTGGCCAAGCTGACCTGGCGTCCCAAGACCGGCGCGCCGATCGAGGGTGAGACCGTGCAGACCATGCTCGATCTGATCTCCGCCCTGGAAGACAACGACGACGTCCAGAACGTCTACGCCAACTTCGAGGTTTCGGACGACGCCCTGGCGAAGTTCGCGGCCTGAGCCGGGCGGAATGAGATTGATCGGCCTCGACCCCGGCCTGCGGTTGACCGGCTGGGGTGTGATCGAGGTCGAAGGCAACAGGTTGCGCCATGTGGCCCACGGCGTCGTGAAGGTCGCTCCGGCAGGCACGCTGGCGGAGCGGCTGAGGGAATTGTTCGAGGGCGTCGCGGGCGTCATCGAAGCGCAGTGCCCGATCGAGGCCGCGGTCGAGGAGACCTTCGTGAACGTCAATCCCGGTTCGACCCTGAAGCTCGGCCAGGCGCGCGGCGTGGTCATGCTCGCGCCCGCGCGCGCGGGCCTCGAAGTGTTCGAGTATTCGGCGAACCTCGTGAAGAAGTCGGTGGTGGGAGCGGGGCACGCCGACAAGAACCAGATCGCCATGATGGTGAGCCGTCTGCTGCCCGGCGTGGTCGCCAAGGCGGATGCGGCCGACGCCCTGGCCGTCGCCATCTGCCATGCCCACCATCGCGCCACGGCGCGGCGGATCGAGGCCGCGCTGTGATCGCCAAGCTGAAGGGGCTCGTCGACTCGGTCGACACCGACAGCGCCGTCATCGACGTGGGCGGCGTGGGCTATCTCGTCTCGGCCTCGGCGCGCACGCTGCGAGATCTGGCGGTCGGCGGGCAGGTCTCGATGCTGGTCGAGACGATCGTGCGCGAGGATGCGATCTCTCTCTATGGCTTCCTGGAAACCGCGGAGCGCGACTGGTTCCGCATCCTGACGACGGTGCAGGGCGTGGGTGCGCGCGTGGCGCTGTCGATCCTCTCGACCCTGTCGCCGGATGAAATCGCGCGCGCCATCGCCGCGCAGGACAAGGCTACGCTCTCGCGGCCGGCCGGCGTCGGGCCCAAGCTCGCCGCGCGCCTGGCGACGGAATTGAAGGACAAGGCCGCCGCCTTCGGCATCGCGCCGGCGCCTGTGTCGGAGAGCAACGCTGGTGCGCCGGCCGCCGCGGCTGGCTCGATCAACGAGGACGCGATCTCGGCCCTGGTCAACCTCGGCTACAAGCGAGTCGAGGCCTTCGGCGCCGTCGCCCGCGTCACCCAGCGCCTGGGCGCCGAGGCCAGGCTCGACGCCGTGATCCGCGCCGGCCTGCAGGAGCTGGCGCGATGAACGCCGTCCCCGAACGCCTCGTGACCGGCAAGCGCGCCGAGGAAGACGCGGCCGAACTGGCGCTGCGCCCGCAGACGCTCGACGATTTCATCGGCCAGAAGCAGGTCCGGGAAAACCTCAAGATCTTCATCACCGCCGCCAAGGGGCGGGGCGAGGCGCTGGACCATGTGCTGCTGCACGGCCCGCCCGGCCTCGGCAAGACCACGATGGCGCAGATCGTGGCGCGCGAGATGGGCGTGGGATTTCGCGCGACCTCGGGACCCGTGATCCAGAAGGCGGGGGACCTCGCGGCGCAGCTCACGAATCTACAGCCGCACGATGTGCTGTTCATCGACGAGATCCATCGTCTCAATCCTGCAATCGAGGAGGTCCTCTATCCCGCGATGGAGGATTTCCAGCTCGACCTGATGATCGGCGAGGGACCTGCGGCCCGATCGGTGCGCATCGAACTGCCGCCGTTCACGCTCGTCGGCGCCACGACGCGCTCGGGCCTCATGACGCGGCCGTTGCGCGAGCGCTTCGGCATTCCGCTGCGCATGGTGTTCTACGAACCGGCTGAACTCGAGACGATCGTGCAGCGCGCCGCGCGCGTCCTGAAGATGTCGCTGGCGGCGGACGGCAGCGCCGAAATCGCCAAGCGCTCGCGCGGCACGCCGCGTGTCGCCAACCGGCTGCTGCGCCGGGTCCGCGATTTCGCGGCGGTCGCCGGCAATGCGGGCGTCGACGCTCGGGTCGCGGACGCGGCCCTGACGCGGCTCGAGGTCGATGGGCGCGGGCTCGACGCGATGGACCGCCGTTACCTCGCCTGCATCGCCGAGAATTACGGCGGCGGCCCCGTGGGCGCCGAGACACTGGCGGCTGCCCTGGCGGAACAGCGCGACGTCATCGAGGACGTGATCGAGCCCTACCTGATGCAGCTCGGCCTGCTGATGCGCACGCCGCGCGGCCGGTTGCTGTCGGAAGGCGGCTATCGTCACCTCGGCCTTTCCATTCCCAAGGGCCAGAAGCAGCAGCTCGACCTGCTGGCGGGTGACGGCCCGGTGGAGGAAGCGTGACCGCCGCGCCGACCTCGGGCCGCATCGACGACGGTACCCACGTGCTGCCGTTGCGCGTGTACTATGAAGATACCGATGCCGCCGGCATCGTCTATTACGCCAACTGGCTGCGCTTCCTGGAGCGTGGCCGCACCGAACTTCTGCGGCTTCTCGGGCAACAGCATACGGCGCTGCGCGAGGAGCGCGGCGTCAACTGGGTCGTGCGCCGCTGCGCCATCGACTACCTGAAGCCCGCGCGGCTGGACGATACGATCGAGATCGTCACACGCTGCGGCGAATTGCGTGGCGCCTCGCTGGACATGCTCCAGCATGCGCGCCGCGGTGAAGAGATCCTGGTTCGAGCCGAACTCGTCGTCGCCTGCATGGGCGAGGGCGGTCGGCCTGTCCGATTGCCGCCGCTCGTGCGGACTGCCCTGGCCCAGGTAGCCGTGAACGGATCGCCCCGCTCACGCCATATTCGGATACAACCCTCTTGAACCAACGGAGAACATAAATGGACGCGTTTGCGCAGGTCGCCGGAGCCCCCCTCGGCGGCGGCACGGGGACAATCGACATGTCCGTCTACGGCCTGTTCATGCAGGCCGACTGGGTCGTGAAGGCCATCATGATCCTGCTCCTGCTGGCCTCGTTCTGGTCATGGGCAATCATCTTCGAGAAGGTTCTCCGCCTGCGCTCGCTGAAGCGCAGCGCCCAGACCTTCGAGGACACGTTCTGGTCGGGCGTTTCGCTCGAGGACCTCTACGACCGCGTCGGCGCCAAGCCCGACGATCCGATGTCGAGCATCTTCTCCGCCGCCATGCGCGAATGGCGCCGCTCGGTCTCCAAGGGCCTGGCGTCGAGCGCCACGGCGCGCGCGGCCCTGCGCCAGCGCATCGAGCAGGTGATGGGCGTCACCATCCAGCGCGAGATGGAGGCGATCGAAAAGCGCCTGGGCTTCCTCGCCACCGTCGGCGCCAATGCCACCTTCGTCGGACTGTTCGGCACGGTGTGGGGCATCATGAACAGCTTTAGCCACATCGCGCAGTCGAAGAACACCTCGCTGGCGGTGGTGGCGCCCGGCATCTCGGAGGCGCTGTTCGCGACCGCGATCGGCCTGGTGGCCGCCATTCCCGCCGCCGCCGCCTACAACATCCTGTCGGGCCAGGTCTCGCGCTACGCCCAGCAGCTCGAGGCCTTCGCCGGTGAATTCATCACCATCCTGTCGCGGCAGCTCGAGGAACAGGTCTGATGTCGGGCGTCATTCCGGCACCCGGCGCCAACTCGTCGGGCAGCAAGTTCAAGCGGCGAAGCTATACGCCCATCGCCGACATCAACGTGACGCCGCTGGTCGACGTCATGCTGGTGTTGCTGATCATCTTCATGGTGACGGCGCCGCTGCTCCAGGTCGGCGTGCCGGTCGACCTGCCGAAAACCAGCGCCCAGCAGGTCGGCGGCAAGGACGAGCCGATGGTCGTCTCGGTCAATTCCCAGGGCGAGGTTTTCCTGGGCGAGACCAAGTACGACGTGGCCGAACTCGGTGCGAAGCTGAAGGCGATCCATGAGGAGAAGCCCGACCAGCGCGTCTTCATGCGCGGCGACAAGAGCGTCGACTACGGGAAGATGATGGAGGTCATGGGCGTGGTGATCGACAGCGGCTTCCGCCAGCTCGGCCTGCTCGGCGAGCACGAGCACCTGGTCTGGTACCAGCCGAGCCCCGCCGACATCGACGCCCTCACCCCCGCCGAGCTCGCCCCCGACTGGCTCAACCCGCTCGCCTGGCTCGCCGTGCTCGTCGGCCTCGCCGCCGCCGTCTGGCGCGGGCGGCGCTTCGGCCCCGTCGTCATCGAGAACCTGCCCGTCACCGTCAAGACCACCGAGACGATGGAGGGCCGCGCCCGTCTGTACGCCCGCGAGGGCTCGCGGCTGCGTGCGCTCGACGCCCTGCGCGTCGGCACGCTGCGCCGGCTCGCCGAGGGGCTCGCCCT
>OFDC01000601.1_pt1 | contig 25341 bp, 23 predicted proteins | sample 1520941 | NCBI WGS metagenome assembly OFDC01 (sample SAMEA94258168, study PRJEB24077) | hot springs metagenome | biome: Aquatic biome; feature: Water | place: India | collected 2012-12-06 | depth 5 m | reverse complement strand
TGAAATCAGCACCGATCATTACTTCAGCGTCAGGACCTGTTGAGTAAGCTTTCCATGCCAAAGAACCGTCTTTTAAGTTGTATGCAGCAATGAAGCAGCGAACGCCGAATTCAGCACCAGAGCAACCTGTCAATACTTTATCTTTAATCACATGCGCAGCATTAGTATTGGTTGCGCCCACTTTCGGGTCTGTATTTTTAGCTTCCCATACTTTGGCGCCAGTTTTAGCGTCTAAAGCCACCAACATGCCATCGTTTTGCTGTAAGAAAATCTTACCATCACCATAACCCAAGCCGCGGTTTACGTTATCGCAACACAATACAGCTTGTACTGATGGGTCTTGTTTTGGGAAATATGACCAAACGATTTTTTGGTTGTCGTTTAAATCCAGCGCATACACGTTGTTTGGGAATGCTGTGTGCAGGTACATCATGTTGCCCACCACCACTGGTGAACCTTCGTGGCCACGGTTTACACCGGTAGCAAATGACCATGCCATTTTGACGTTCTTAACATTCTTTTTGTTAATTTGCGCTAATTTGCTGTGGCCTTGATTGTCGTGCTGGCCGCGTGGGTGTAACCAGTTGTTGGCATCTTTCATCGCGGCTTCTTGGTCGGCAGCGGCAGATGCGAATAATGGGAAAGCCAAAGCAATGCTTGCGGCTAAACCCATCGTACGTTTGATATTTCTCATCGTATTATCTCCAAATTAATTGATAGCAAAGGAACTGTTGATAGGATGCACCTGTTATTGGGCAATATTTGAATACTGCTTGCGGTGCGCTTTGCTTAGATAACACTGGTACTAGGAGCCCAGATTAAAACAAACAAATTACAGGTTGCCTGTTTCAATTTGTTAAGCAGATGTAACTCTAAACCAATTGGTTTGCACAAACACTCATCCAGTTACATCAAAAATAAAGGGTCCACATCAATTTTGTGAATTTAATCTAAATTTTGATACCATATACGGGTGGACATAGCCTAGGTTTCCACAGAGCGACTGTGTTTGGCCCGTGCACAACTGCCTGCTAAATACGGTTTGTTAAAGTTGCTTTGTTAGGAACAGCTATGCTCAGACCATGGGAACTCAATGTCACCATCTCGCGTGAATCGCATCAACCCATCCATCAGCAACTTTCAACCAAACTTATGCACGCTATACAAAGTGGTGCCTTTGGTGCCGGCGTGCCACTGCCTGGCACCCGCGAACTATCGCAACGCCTAGGTATTAACCGTAAAACAGTCATACGTGTTTACGACGAGTTAACCGCACAAGGCTGGTTGTACACGGAGGATAAGCGTGGCACATTTGTCAGTCATCAGCCACCGGTTTCGCAGGCCACCGAATTCATAAACGCATTGCACAAAGATAGCCTGCATCCACATTTGCTTCAGCAAGAAAGCGTTTTGCAGCCTCATGAGTCTGGCAGCTGGATAGATTTAAGTTACCCGCATGGCGACCACCGCATTTTTAATTTTGAAGCACTGGTGCGGGCAACGCGTCATGCCATTATTACCACCAAACGTCTTGGACACCAAAAGTTGCATCATCCGTTTGGGTTGCAGGCACTGCGTAGTGCTTTGGCGCAAATGCTCAATTTTGAGCAGGGGCTCACTGTTGCGCCATCTCAATTGGCTATCGTGCCAACAGCTCATTTAGCGCTAGATATTGTGGCTAAAGCAGTGTTTAAAAAAGGCGATTATCTATTGATAGAAAGTCTGCACAATGTGACAACAAGTGCTGTATTTCAGCATCGCAATGTCCATATTCAAACCGTTAAACATCATGCGCAAGGTATTGATATGGGCGATTTGGAAAAACTGTGCATCAACTACCCGGTGCGCGCGATATATGTTTCACCCAATTGCCAACAACCCACCACAACGCAGATGAGCGCGGAGAATAGGGCGCAACTGGTTAAACTTGCCAAGCTCTATGACTTTTATATTATCGAAGACAACACCTCTGCGCAGTTCATCTACGAGCGCACGGATCCTGCATCGCTCGCGAGCTTGGCACAGCAACACGTTATTTATATTGGCAGTTTGGCGCATCTAATGAATGCAACTTATAAGGCTGTGTATATGACCATTCCTACGCCTTTGCTCGCATCGGTTGAGCAAATCAGCTCTAACTTTGGTGATGGCAGCAACCTTATCAACGAACTTACGCTCACCGAACTTTTACTCTCTGGTGAAGTGAAAAAGCAACTCAAACGCGCGCAAAAAATTTATCTAGAAAGGCGAGATGATTGTTGCAAACTTCTACAGCAAGAGCTTGGGGATTATGTGCACTTTAACAAACCGAGCGCAGGCTTCTCAGTCTGGGTGCAAATCAATCAGGCAATTGCGTCTGAGCCGCTGGGGCTAGCACTTCTGCAGCAACTGAGGTTGCATTTGGAAAATACACAGCTTCAACACCAACAAGGACAAACCGGCTTTTCAATGTACTTTGCGCATCTAAATCATGATGAGCTAAAACAGGCGGTGACGCATCTTAAACGGGTATTTTCCTCAACCCAAAAAACGGTGGCTTATGCAGCATATGGTTGAACCAACTTAAACCAATATGGTTGATATCAACCTGAACATGCTAAATGGAAAAGCACGAAATTTATAAATGTATATATAAATCAAATAGATATTGCAGGTTAAATTTTTGGCACACCAATTGCTATCTAATCATTAGGGAGAGCTATCACTAGGACCTTCAATATTAATATGAACAATAGATGAATATTGGAGGGGTAGACTCCCCACTTGCAATGTTGATCTTGAATTACTTAGGCCATGATAATTTAACAATTATCGTGGCTTTTTTGTTTCTAAAACAGTTAAAACAAATAGGTGATATTAATAATGAAAAACGCCCCATTCTTTCGAATGAGGCGTCTTTATTGGTGGGAAAGAGTCAACATTACAAATCACTGGAACCTTTAATGGGCTTGGGTTAAGTGCATTTAAAATAAAAAGTTGCCCCCAAAGTTGCCCCCAAATCTATTTTTCACCCCTATTACTTTGATATTTCAATTTATTTTTCATTTAAACACATTGAATTTTATGTGCCTTAATTCTTTATTGTAAGATGTTCAATATTTTACAAATTTTTTTACTGAAGTATCTAGTTCTCGAATTATAAATTAAATGTGTAAGCCACCAATAAAATGGGTAGGGGGAAAGCGTCAGCTATTAACTCAACTATCTCCACTATTACCGAAAAGTTACAATAATTACTTCGAACCCTTTTTTGGAGGTGGTGCGTTATTTTTTTCTCTTAAACCTAAAAATGCCAATATTTATGATTCTAATCCTGAGTTGATTAATTTATACAAGGTCATAAAAACTAAACCAACTAAATTAATCGAGCTTCTATCTAATCATGTTAATGAGCATGATTATTTTTATGCTATTCGGGCATTAGACAGGGATGAAGTTGCATTCAAATCATTAAGTGATGTTGAAAGAGCTAGCAGATTTATGTACTTGAATAAAACTGCTTATAACGGTTTATGGAGAGTCAACTCAAAAGGCCAAAACAATGTACCCTTTGGACGTTATGTAAATCCTATGATAGTGGATGTTGAAAATATTTTAAGTTGCTCTAAGGCGCTCAAAACAACCAAAATTCATTGTTCAGATTTTACAGCAATTACCAATACCATTTCCAAAGATGATTTTGTTTACTTTGACCCACCATACCATCCTGTAAATTTATCCTCTAATTTTACAAGCTATACAAAGTCTGGTTTTGATGAGGGTATGCAGCAAAAGCTAAAAGAGCTTTGTGATTACGTGCATAAGATTGGCGGTAAATTTATGCTATCAAATTCTTATACGCCTTTTATTCAGGATTTATATAAGGATTACTTACAAACGGATGTGCAAGCTAGCAGAGCTATTAACTGTAAAGCTTCAGGCAGAGGTAAAATCAAAGAGCTTGTTGTGAGGAACTATTGAGATGACTTCCGTTTTTAACCGAGAGGAAGCTTGGACTGCCCTTTTTAATGAATTGCCAATCTTAAGCGGAATTGATAGAGACGGATACTTTGATATCAAAGCAGATGATATAAAAAAGTATAAAGAGCCGCGGCTAATGTGTAAGATTGATTATAAAGAAAACACACCAGCTATTATGCTTGCAAATGGTTTATCAATACTTGCAATAAATAATGGCATTTATCGAATTGCTCGAAACTCACCTTTTATTTCTATCAATGAGTTGTTTACAGGTTCGATTGAGCAAATACCCCCGCCTGAACTAATTACATTAGACCATGAAAACCCCTCAAGTGAATCAGCGGCTCTTGATATAGCTTATGCAACCGGTATCTTGGATGAAGTATTTCAAGCGCAATCAAAGCTAACAATACGTGGTCGTAGACGTTGTGATTTAGACTTCAGAATAGGAGCGGTAGAATATCCTGTGAGGGGGGTTCAGGTTGAGGTTGATGGCGGTTATGAAACGGCAAATTCTATCCATCTGATTGAAGCAAAACTAGGTTCTGCAAATAATATAAATATTCGACAGCTACTTTATCCTCATCGTTATTGGACCAACTTTTTAGCATTTAGAAAAGAGCTCTACAGCTACATATTTTTTTATCAGGAGGGAATATATAGGTTCATCCCTTTTTTTGCTGATGGTGATGATTATTTTGTTGACCACTCAAGGGAGAAGTTATTTAGAGTGGTTGAGTCTACACCAAGAATAAACCTAAACTCAATTCGCATACAAGATGGAACAATTAACAAACGTGCACCATTTCCTCAGGCTGACAAGTTAGACAAAGTTATTGCTTTTATTTTAAGAGTTGGTTGTTCAGAAACGATTACAAAAGAAGATATTTCATTGATGTTTGACTTAGTACCACGTCAAATTGACTATTACAGTAATGCTGGGATTTGGCTAAACTTGATTGATTATGATGTGCAAAGACAATCATTTTCACTTACTGAAGAGGGTAAGCTTTTTGTAGTTTTAAGCTATACGAACCAAATTGCCAAAATTGCTACAATCGTTTTATCTAATAGCGTATTTAACTACGCATTTCATCACCCACTTTCAGAGTTGCCATCCTCTATTAGGGAAGAGAATGGTTTAAATACTGAATCAACATACAAAAGAAGAATGGTTACGGTTGTGTCTTGGCTTTCCCATATTAAAAATGTCTTATCGGGCGATTTATACCGTTAAAAAAATTTAAGATATTGACACATCGTAAACCCCTGAATATAAATAACTTGCTTAAGTGATATTTATATATCTTTACTTCATTTGATAAATTGATTGTTTAGTCATTATCTATTTCTTTAAGGTATTACTAAACCTATACCCTTGTTTAAATATAATTTTTTTATTATTAATATATTATAAAAATGGCAGATAGTTTTTATTTGTCTTTTTATCAAACATATCAATCCGCCATTTCAATCAGACTATTAGTGCGTTAAATCTAAAAGTATGTTGGATTAAAATCACTATTCAAATGCCAACATGTCTTACATAAATATCTAACGCGAGCCTCTAGATTGCCTACAGGTTGTACATCAACCAAGTTACCAAAAATACTGCCGTTTGCTGATAATAATTCATACCAACTTTTTCTTATAAAAAGCTCAATATCTTCATAACTTTTGAAGCATCTACAATACTTCTGCATTATTAATGCGTGAGCATGAATTCCTTCATTTAAGCTACCTTTTTCAATTGCAACGACTATTCGTAAACGAGTATGGTCACCTTGTTGAAAATCTTCCTCTGGATAACAATATTCATTTAGACGCTCTGATAGAATTGCTAACAATTTTTCAACATCTAACCTCGTGTTTCTAATTGTATTTAATGTTACAAAACATCCAGTCTTGCTATCTTTTAAGTCTTTATAAATACCCTGAACTAAAGCTTCTCTTTTATTTAGCATAATTCAGTTCCTCCAGAATCTCTGGCACTTTTTTTGGAGTCTATCCACTCGTTTATTTCATAATCGAGCCACCCCACAGACCTCGCACCAAGCGAAATTGGTTTTGGAAAAGTGCCATCCTTCATTTTTGAATAAACACTACTTCTTGATAGTCCTGAATCTTTTGTTACCTGAGTAATTTTTAGTACTCTCATGTTTTATCTTCTCCTAATAAATATAAAAAATTCTCAATAGGTGTTTACTTTCCCAAAATACCAGCGTATCATATTTTATGTAGTGATAATTTGGGGTAATTTACGCCTAAAGAGTGTGGTTGGACAAATCTGTTTATAAAGTAGTTCAATTTATTTTACAAATAGGTATTATTTTTTAAATTCTGCTTTAATTTTATCCAAGTAATCAGCCCAAGTTTGCATCATTATTTTTCTTTGCTTGAGAAATTTTGTTCGGTTATAAGCATTACCTAGATTGTCTGGTACTTTATGTGCTAATTGGTGTTCAATAACATGTGGGTCAATTTCTAAAATCTCGTGAATGATAGTTCTGGCCATTGCCCTGAACCCATGGCCTGTTATATCAAGTTGAGTGTTATACCCCATTCTCTTTAATGCGGCATTAATTGCACTTTCACTCATAGGCTTTAATGGCGAGTGTCCACCCATGAATACATATTCTCCATGTCCAGATACAGGGTGAATCTCTTTTAGTATTTCTATTGCTTGTTTAGAAAGGGGAACGATATGTTCAATTTTAGTTTTGCTTACAAAGTAACGCCATTCTTCATTCTCAAAATCTACATCCGACCATTTGGCTCTTCTTAGTTCAGAAGGCCTAGTAAAAACTAATGGGGCGAGTTTTAATGCACATTTAACGGTAAGTGTACCGTTAAATCCATCGATGGCATTTAAAAGCTCAGCAGCATCATCTGGCTCAGTAAATGCGGCCATATGTTTAACTTTTGTTGGAGGTAAGGCTCCTTTAAGGTCTGAGCATATATCACGGTTAGCTCGACCAGTCTGAACGGCATATCTAAATACTTGGCCAGTAGTTTGTAATGCTCTGTGAGCTGTTTCAAGCTTATTTAAATTTTGAATTCTCTTTAAGCAGGTAAGCAATTCAGGAGGGGTAATTGTTGATATTGCTTTATTTCCAAGCCATGGGAAAAGATAAAGTTCAAATCGCCTCAAAACTTTATTTTTGTGACTTTCTGCCTTGTTTGCCATGTGTGAAAGCCACCATTCACGAGCTACGGCTTCAAAACTATTTCGTGCATCATTAGTGCTTTCAACTTTCTTGGCTTTTCTCCTTTCGCTTGGGTCAAATCCACTGGCTAACATATTTCTTTCTACCAAATGTCGAGCTCTAGCTTCCTTTAGGCTTATGTCTGGGTAAGTTCCAAGAGAAATTCTTTTTTCAATGCCATTAAAACGATATTTATATCTCCACCATTTACCACCATTTGGAGAAATTTCGATATACAAACCTCCCCCATCAAAGATTTTGTAAGCCTTTGCGCGAGGTTTTGCCCCTTTAATTTCAATATCTGTAAGTGCCATTGTCGTTAAATTGGGGGCAAATCATGTGCTAAATCGATATACACTTAGCTATTGCCCCCAAACTTGCCCCCATAAACGGTAAGATTGTTCTGGATGACTTTAAACTTATACGGATTAAAAGGCAATAAAAAACCCGCATTAAAGCGGGTTCCTTATATTGTCTTGGATGTTGCAAAACAATGAATTGGTGGTGAAAGAGGGACTTGAACCCTCGACCCCAGGATTATGAATCCTGTGCTCTAACCAGCTGAGCTACATCACCCTTAAAACAGAACGCGCAATTCTAGTGTTTTACATGCCAATTGTCAAAGAATAATCCACTAAATTCATGTTTATCATGATTTTATTATTCTATGCTTTTTAGGCAGTAAAACCTTATCGAATTGATGTTATACGTTAAACCTAAAGTGCATGACATCCCCATCTTGCACAATATACTCTTTGCCTTCCAGACGCATTTTGCCAGCTTCTTTCGAGCCTTGCTCGCCCTTGTTTTTGACGTATTCATCATAGGCAATGACTTCTGCGCGGATAAAGCCACGTTCAAAATCGGTATGAATCACACCAGCTGCTTGCGGCGCCGTGGCACCTTTTTTCACGGTCCAAGCACGTACTTCTTGCACGCCCGCAGTAAAGTAGGTTTGCAAGCCCAGCAAATCATATGCAGCACGAATCACGCGGTTAAGACCGGGCTCATCTTGGCCTAGCTCTTGTAAGAACAATAGTTTGTCTTCGTCGTCTAGCTCTGAAATTTCGCCTTCAATTTTTGCGCAAATGGTGACCACTGGCGCACCTTCAGCTTTGCCTAGTGCAACTACTTTGTCTAAATGCGGGTTGTTTTCAAAGCCGCCTTCGTCCACATTAGCAAGATACATTACTGGTTTAACAGTAATCAGGCACAAGGGTTTTAAGAGTTGCAGTTCATCAGCATCTAAACCTAGTGTACGCACGGCTTTGGCTTCGTTTAAGGTGGGCAGTACTTTTTCTAATACCTTTACCAACGCAATAGCATCTTTATCGCCGCTTTTGGCTTTTTTGCCTTCACGTTGCATGGTTTTTTCAACGGTTTCCATGTCGGCCAATGCCAGCTCGGTATTAATCACTTCAATGTCAGAAAGTGGGTCCACTTTGTTGGCCACATGAATGACGTTGGCATCTTCAAAACAACGAACTACATGCGCAATGGCATCGGTTTCGCGAATGTTGGCTAAAAACTTGTTACCTAAGCCTTCGCCTTTGGATGCGCCCGCTACTAAGCCAGCAATATCGACAAATTCAACTATCGCCGGTTGTACTTTTTGAGGTTTTACAATATCAATCAATGGCTGCAACCGTTGGTCAGGTACTTCCACAATGCCAACATTGGGTTCAATAGTGCAGAACGGGTAGTTCTCTGCCGCAATGCCAGCTTTGGTGATGGCGTTAAATAGGGTAGATTTTCCAACGTTGGGGAGCCCAACAATGCCGCATTTCATATGAATAACCTTAATCTGTTGTGTGATGCCTTCATCGACTTGACTATGAAGGTAAGCATGCTAAAAGTTCAACATTTTAACCTTTTACATACTTTACCGCCAAAGTAATTATGCAAACATCTGGTTTGATACAACTCAACCATCTGCGGAATAAAGCTATGAATATCAGTTAAATATCAGCATAATGAACCTAAATAGTGCAATAAAATATCGCTCACATGCTAGATCGAATATTACATAGCCGATGGTTTGTGCAACGCCAAGTAGATGCTTGGTTGCCGTGGGTATTTTTATTTGCTGCATTGCCAATAACGTTTCTAATTTGGCAGAACGAGAAGTACAACGCATATACCGAGCAAAAAATTCGCTTTGAGTACCACGCTAAAGAAACGACAAGCTTAATTAAGCGGCATTTGTTGGAGTACGAGCATATGCTGGATGGAGTGCAAAGCTTTTATCGAGCTTCTAACTTTGTCAGTGAAGAGGAATTTAATGATTACGTAAGCGCATTACTTCAGCCGAATCGATTGACCGGCTTACGCAGTTTGGCCTTTGCCAAGTATGTTGATGAAACGCGTCCGGCAAGCTATGCTGGTTTGGCCAGCGACTGGCAATCGTTGGCTAAGCGTATGTCACCGTATGAGGCGCGTGCAGTTTACGCGCCTATTGTTTATGCTGCACCTAATTCATCGCTATTGCTTGCTCCCCATAAAACAGGTACTTTGTTAGATGCCTTGGGTGAGTCCACTATCCGTGAGGCATTTCTAAAGTCAGCCGATTTAAATACGGTCATCGCATCCCCGGTAATGCAGTCTATTCAAGGCAGCCAAGTCAACGATTGCTTTTTAATGCAGTTGCCTATTTACCAAAACGCGACTTTCAATAACAACGTAACCCAACGCCGTGCTCATATTTATGGCTGGATATTGGCGACTATCAATAGCGAGCTATTTTTTACCGAGGCAATTAAATCGGTTGAGAACGGCTTGTTGAGCTATCAGCTGTACGACATGACGGCGAATCAACATAGTAAGCCCATCTATGAAACAAAAAATACACGCTATGAGGTGCAGCGCACTGCACCGATGTTTGTAAAAAGTTACACCATTAAAGCGATGGGCTATGAGTGGAATATGCGTGTGGAGTCATTGCCTGATTTTGAGCATAGCTTAGATTACAAGCGCGCCAATTATATTGGTTTGCTAGGCTTGTTCATTTCGTTTGCGTTGTCTGGCATCCTCTATTTGCTGGTGGTAAGAACCAGAGCTGTAGACACTATTAATAAAGTGAGTAATCAGCTTAGCGCAAGCGAGCAACGCTGGCAGTTTGCGTTGGAAGGCGCAGGCGATGGGGTGTGGGATTGGGACATCAAGACTAACAAGGTGATTTTCTCTAAACGCTGGAAATCTATGTTGGGCTTTGACGAGCACGAGATTGGTGATGATGTCGATGAATGGAAAAAGCGCGTGCACCCAGAGGATTATGTCAATGTGATGCAGGCGGTGGAGGCCACCCTCAGTGGGTTAAATAACGTTTACTCCAATGAACATCGTGTGCTGTGTAAAGATGGCAGTTGGAAATGGATACTAGACCGCGGCATGGTCGTGAGTCGCGATGCAGATGGCAAGCCAGAGCGCATGGTGGGCACGCATGCTGATATTTCCAGTTTAAAAAAATCTGAAGAAGTCATTTGGCAACATGCCAATTTTGATTTGCTCACCGGCTTACCCAATCGCCGAATGTTCTATGGCAGGTTGGATCAAGAAATTCAAAAAGCAAAACGTTCTGGCTTAAAAGTAGCGCTAATCTTTTTGGATTTAGATGGCTTTAAAGAGGTCAATGACACCCTAGGACACGACCAAGGGGATGCATTGCTTAAACTCACTGCAGGAAGGCTTGTTAAGTGCATGCGCGGCTCAGACGCGGTAGCAAGGTTGGGTGGTGATGAGTTTGTGTTGATTATGGGTGATGTGGGGCCGGCAGACCTGAACCATGTGGAAATTGTGGCGCAAAAAGCATTGGGCGTGCTCACGCAGCCATTCCAGTTAGCGCACGATTTAGCCTATATTTCAGCCAGCCTTGGCATTGCTATTTACCCTGATGATGCCACCACGATTGAAGATTTGATGAAAAGCGTCGATCAGGCCATGTACGCGTCTAAGCAAAAAGGCGGGCAGTGCTTTACTTACTTTACCGCACGCATGCAGCAGGTGGCGCAGCATCGTATGCAATTATCCAATGATTTGCGGCTTGCCATCGCACAAAACCAGTTGTTTCTTGAATATCAGCCTATTGTTGAGCTTAAGACCGGAAGCGTTTACAAAGCAGAGGCTTTGCTGCGATGGCTACATCCAACACGCGGCTATATTAGTCCTACAGAGTTTATTCCTATTGCCGAAGATACACGGTTGATTCAAGAAATAGGCAACTGGGTGTTTAATGAGGCGTTTAAACAGGTCATGCACTGGCGCCAAACGCTGGAGTCAAATTTTCAAGTGGCGGTCAATAAGTCGCCAGTACAGTTTAATTTTGATGAAGATAAAGCGCATAGTTGGTTGACCTTAGTCAACCAACATCCATCAAGCGGCCAAGCCATAGTGGTGGAAATTACGGAAGGCTTATTGTTGGATGCTTCAAGCGAAGTAATACAACGGCTGAAAGCCTTTCAGGAAATGGGCATGCAAGTCGCGCTGGATGATTTTGGTACGGGGTATTCCTCATTGTCCTATCTTAAAAAGTTCGAGATAGACTATTTGAAGATAGATCGGAGCTTTGTAGCGAATCTTGCTGAAGGCTCGGATGACCTGATTTTATGCGAGGCCATTATTATGATGGCACATCGTCTAGGCATGAAGGTGATTGCCGAGGGCATTGAAACGGTTCAACAAAAGACATTGTTGATTCGTGCTGGCTGTGACTATGGTCAAGGCTTTTTGTTTGCTAAATCACTATCGCCCAAAGAGCTGGAAGCGTATGTATTGCAGCACAATCACGCTGTGCTCGTGCAGTAGTCAATAAACTACTCGCTAATTTTTAGTATGTAATTTGAGCATGGCTTGCTCAAAGTCACCTTTCAGGAGCAAATCAAACAGCTTGCTGCTTTCATACAAGCTTTCATCAATTACTGCTTGCTCCGCTTTCAGCGGTGGTTTCAACACAAAATTCACCACTTCATTGCGGTCTCCCGGGTGGCCAATCCCTACGCGCAGGCGCCAGTAGTCGGGTGTGCCTAATGCTGAATGAATGTCGCGCAAGCCATTATGGCCACCATGGCCTCCGCCTAATTTAAGTTTGGTAGTCCCGGCTGGCAAATCCAACTCATCGTGAATCACTAATATTTCTGCAGGTTTGATTTTGTAATAATTGGCCATGGCAGCTACGGATTTGCCGCTGGCATTCATAAAAGTAGTGGGTTTCAATAACCATACATCAGATTGCTGGTTGACTTTGGCAGACTCGCCAAACATTTTGGCATCCGGCTTAAGTGGACTATTGGTTTGCTGGCTGATGAGGTCTACCCACCAAAACCCAGCATTGTGACGTGTTGTGGCGTATTTTTCGCCGGGATTGCCTAACCCTACAAATAATCGTATTCCATCCATCTAAAAACATACTTTCATGTTTGGTAAACGCGTTACGTTAGTCACGCACAATAAAAAACGCGCACCTAGTATTAAGTGCGCGTTCATTTTACAGCGGTATGATTTATTCTGCTGGTGTTTCAGTCGCTTCAGCTGCGTCGTCAGAAACGCTACCACGTGTTTTGGCAATGGCTGCAACAGCTGCATCGTTACCGTGTGCCAATTGTACAAACTCAACGCCTTTAGGCAATTTGATTTGTGACAAGTGTACTGAGTGGCCCATTTCCAAGTTTGCTAAATCTACTTCAATAAACTCTGGCAGGTCTTTTGCAAAGCAGCTTACGTCAGCTTCTGTAGCAATGTGTGCAACAATACCACCACCTAATTTCACGCCAGGTGCAACATCAGCGTTAATGAAGTGGAAAGGCACTTTTACGTGGATTTTTTCAGTGGTTGAAACACGTTGAAAATCAATGTGCTGAATAGTGTTACGTACTGGGTGCATTTGGTAATCACGTAACAGAACGCTTTCTTTTTTGCCGTCTAAATTCAAATCTAAGATAGACGCGTGGAAAGCTTCATGGCGGAATTGTAAGAACAATTCTTTGTGATTCAATTCGATAGTCACGGCATCTTTACCACCACCGTAAACTACACCTGGCACATTGCCAGCACGACGTAGACGGCGGCTCGCACCCGTACCTTTAACGTCACGTTTGATTGCTTTAATTTCGATACTCATTTGAAACTCCTAAATGTACTACTAAGCCTTTGGGGCTTTACTACGTTGAAAACTGCTTTCCGCGACCAGAAAACAGGGTTAAAAATTTAACCAATCAAAACTGACTGTGTCGATTTCGCCTTGCCGTACTACTTGTACTGTCTTTGGCTTATCTTCTTGTCATTTTCGATTCGTTAAATTTTTTAAATCTTTAATCCATAAATAAAGAAGAAACTGATTCTTCTTGGCTAATACGTTTAATTGTCTCCGCTAGTAGCGGCGCTACGCTCAATTGGCGGATTTTTTTGCAATTCATCGAAGCTAAATTCAGCGGAATTGTGTTCGTGACCACTAATTCGTCCAACTCAGAATTGGTAATACGTTCAACCGCACTGCCAGATAAAATTGGGTGCGTCGCATACGCCATTACTTTTTTAGCGCCTTGCTTCTTCAAAGCAGAAGCCGCTTCACATAGTGTGTTCGCAGTGTCTACCATGTCATCCATAATCACACAGGTACGGTCTGCTACTTCGCCAATGATGTTCATCACCTTGGCCACGTTGGCTTTTGGACGACGCTTGTCAATAATCGCCAAGTCAGAGTTCAACTGTTTGGCTGTTGCACGTGCGCGCACCACACCACCGACATCCGGTGAAACCACCACTAAATCTTGGTGTTTTTGGATCAATAAATCCTCAATCAAAATCGGCGTTGCGTAGATGTTATCTACAGGGATGTCAAAAAAGCCCTGAATTTGGTCCGAATGCAAATCCATGGTGAGCAGGCGATTCACACCCACGCTGGTCAACATATTCGCCACCACTTTTGCAGTAATAGCCACACGCGCTGACCTAGGACGTCTATCTTGGCGTGAGTAACCCAGGTATGGAATCGCAGCAGTAATGCGGCCAGCAGAAGAGCGGCGTAGCGCATCCACCATGACCATCACTTCCATCAAGCTATCATTGGTAGGGTAGCTAGTCGATTGCAATACAAACACATCGCGACCACGTACATTTTCCAGTAGCTCAAGCATAATTTCCCCATCGGAGAATCTGCCTACATCAGCGCGACCGAGGTCAATACCTAAATGTTTAGCCACTTCTTGTGCTAAAACAGGATTGGCATTGCCAGTAAATACCATCATGCTACCGTTGCTCAATGTGATAACCTTTGTTGAAAGAAGTTAACGTTATTGTACAAAAAATTTAAGCGTGTAAATCGTTAAATCTACACGCTTAAATCTATTGTATGGCTGGGGAAGAAGGATTCGAACCTTCGCATGCCGGAATCAAAATCCGGTGCCTTAACCAGCTTGGCGATTCCCCAATAATCTTAATTGGCTAATTTAAAGTGCGGGTGATATTGAATCCCTTTTGCGATAAAACCACTGTTATTGGTCGGTTTTTTCGCTAAAAGTTCAACCGCTTCTTGTTCTGAATTAACCGAAACAAATACAGATGCACCTGAGCCACTCATTCTCGCTTCACCAAATTGGTTAAGCCATTTTAAGGTAGTTGCAACTGATGGAAATTCTTCACACACTACATTTTCAAGATCATTTCTAAATAAGTTAGATTTTGCTTGGCTTGAAAAGTCCGCTATTTTCAATGGTTTCGTGTCTCTTGTCAATCTAGAATTGGCAAAAATTTGTGCGGTGGCTACATTCTCATCCGGCGTAAGCACCAAATAGGTCTGAGTCAACATGTTGGCAGGTAACGCAATCGCGGTCAGTTCCTCTCCCACGCCCTCTGCCCAGGCGGTTTGACCAAAAATAAACACTGGCACATCAGCGCCGAGAGTTAGGCCAGTTTGCATGAGTTGCTGACGGCTAAGCCCTAGTGACCAAAGTTGGTTAAGTGCTAACAGCATAGTCGCAGCGTCGGAGCTGCCACCGCCTAAACCGCCGCCTATCGGAATACGTTTTTCCAATGTGATGTTTACACCAAGTTTACAATCTGTAGCTTGTTGCAGAGCGCGTGCAGCTCGCACGCATAAGTCTGATTCAGCTGGCACATTGGATAGTGGATTGTTGTGTATTACTAGGCCATCATCGCGAACCGATAGGTGTAAGGTGTCGTAAAAATCTAGCAGTTGAAAAACACTTTGCAGGGTGTGGTAGCCGTCAGCTCGCCGTCCGGTGATATGTAAAAACAAATTGATTTTTGCGGGGGCGAGAAAAGTGTGTTCTGTGCGCATAGGCCTCATTTTAGCGCAAGACTATGCATGCAACGATTCTTTAGCGTTAATTTAGAGTTGAGAGTGGGTGTTACTCGAGCACGCTGCGTCCATGCAGCGGCTGAATAGGTCGGTTGTTGTGCCCACCTATCGCGGTGGTAATCGCTTGCACTTGCTCAGCGGAAACTTGCAATGGGGATTTCATGACAATCCAGCGTACACCTTCGTGGCATGGCGGTGAGGTGAGTGAACCACTATAACGATAGTACTGAGGGTTGGTGGGCATGAGCTCATTAGGAGTATAGCGAGTTTTCAGTTTGATAGACTCACCTGCTTTTTGTGGTAACTGTGCTAGTAGCTCTGTCAGCTCAGCATTGGGATCCCCAGCTTTAAATAATACGCTCATGATGGCAATATTTCTTTTGTTGTCCTCGTGCCATAGCTGAATTTCCAACGGGTAACTTTGACCATTTAATTGATGTTCGCTAGGCGTATGGAAGTCTAAGTGCTTTAGCTGAAATGCCGTCTTATCCAGCACCATCATATTGCCCTCTTTGAACAGCACGCGTAAACCATTGGGGGTGGATAGTATTTCTTTGGCAGCAAATTTATGAATCACACGGATCGGTTTGAGCGCAGAGTGAATCGTGCTTTCAAATGCAACTGGCGATTGGTTGAGTCCACTCGCACATGCGGCATATTCATTACTCAATTTGCCCCATTGGTCTGGCCCTGTTTTGCCAGTGTAGCCCCAGTTTTTGCTGCTGGAGGTTTTAGTGGGCTTGCTGGGGGCTTGTTCAAGTTGAGTAGGCGCAGGCGTTGAAGGATTGGTAGCCTCCGGCTTTTCTGAAGCTGCATTGCGTTCAGGGTTTGCTGATGGCTCGGCCTGTTTGATGGGGGGTGCATCAGCAGTTTTAGGTGCAGAGTTTGCGGGCGCGGATTCTTGCTTAGGTGGTGCTGCAGTGATTTTTTCCTCACCTGCATTTGGTGCGGCCGGTTTTGTAGCAAGCGCGGACTGGTAAGATTTGCACACATATTGCATGGCTATTTGTAGATCTGAGTCTGGCATGGGCTCAATAAACTCAGCCCCTTTCATATCTACGCTTGCCGAATATACCAGTTCTTGATTCAAATATTGAAATACCTGTGTGGTGGCCGAAGTCTGATTAGCGCAATCAAAGTGCCAAAGCGCTTTGGATAAGTTATATACTTTATCGACGGAATCCGGATTTTTTTGTGGTGTTTTATATTCTACTTTTACCCACACTTTTTTGAGTGCAGCTTGTGTGACAATCGATTGTTTGTCCAGCAATAACTTGGACATAGCGTTGTCGTTAAGCTTGACCCATGTTGCCGCCTGCGTGATGGGCGAGTAGATGAAGCAAGCCATGAATATGGCAAGGGCTTTTAAATGCGTTAGTAATAGTCGGTTCATCATGAATACTAAGGCTGAGTAATGTGAGCAATAACTCATTATGCCCATTATGCACAAATTTAAAACGTAAAATAGGCCTGTAAATGCGTGCTAAATTCGGTGATGGAGCAGCAACTGTGCTGCTATTGATGGGTTGGTTGGTAGATGCTCATGGGGCAGCTTGCCACTGTTCCACCACTAGTTTGAGTAAAATATTTTCGCGCCTAAGGGTGATTTTTTGCGGCAGTGGCACCGCCATTTTATCTTGATATTCGAGGTACTCGATTTTCCAGCCTTGTTGTTCCAGCAGCGTGAGTTTTCCGGAGGCGTCCCATTGCTGTTGTGTAATGGGTGCTTGGGTGGGGCGACCCAGCGCCCAGTCACTTAGCCCTTTCAAAGGCAGGCGCCAGCCTAGAGCTTTTTCCGTCAAACTTTCCGCGTCTTGCGCGTTAATCTGCTCACCTTTTGCATTGGTTAAAGTGACTTGCGCATCGGTTTTCTCAATGTGCGCAATTTTGCTGCCGAGAGGGGTAAATACGTCAATGGTGTCGATATTGGTTTGGTGTTGCCAAGCCATGCTGCCGGAGTAGCCTTTGCCATTGGTATTCACGGCAAGCCTACCTTGCAGGTGAAATGATTGAATATTGGCTAATTGCTTTAAGTGATCTGTGTGTACTGCAATATCTGCCGCAGGCCTAATGGGTGGTTGTAATGCACAACCACCAACCAGCAACAGCCAAACTAAGCTTGGAAATAAACGATAGAAAGCCAAAAGTATTACGCTAACAGAGGAGAGTTAAGATTTAAACTTTTTGGTGGTGGCTAGCAATATGTCATTGCCAGGGTGCGCTTTTAGGGCTTGTTCCCAAATCAGTTTAGCTTCCTCTTGTTGACCTTGCTTCCACAGAGCTTCACCAAGATGGGCAGCAATTTCCGGGTCTGCCTGAATCTCATAAGCTTTGCGCAAATACTCAATCGCATTGGGTAAATCGCCTAAACGGAAATACACCCAACCTAAGCTATCCATAATGTAATGGTCATTGGGCGATAGTTTTAAAGCCGTTTCAACCAATGTTTTTGCCTCAACTAACTTAATGTTGCGATCAGCATAAGAATAGCCAAGCGCGTTGTAAGCCGCCGCATAATCTGGACGCATTTTAATCAGTTTATAAAGCTCTTCTTCCATGATCTCCAGCTTGCCTACGCGCTCTGCCGTCATAGCGTAGTCGTAAATGAGCTCGGGCGAGTTGGGCCAGTTATTGGTTGCTTTTTGCATCAAATCAAATGCATCTTGGTGGCGCTTGGCTTGGCCCAGTAGATTGACTTCGGTTTGAATCACCAAAATCTGTTGTTCGGGTGTTAAATCATTGACCTCGTCCAACATGGCAATGGCCTTGTCCACGCCTTGTGTTCTGGCTATGACGCCTGCTGCAGATAGGCGGCCATCCAGAAAGAATTCTCCCGGTTGAATTTTGTCGTACCAGCCTAATGCTCGTGTGTCGTTGCTTTGTCTTTCAGCAGAACGGCCAAGGTAAAGGTGTAATTGGTCAGGCTCTTTAAAGCCAGCATTCAATGCTTGTTCAAAGTATTGGTCTGCCATTTGGTATTCGGCAGATTCAAGAGACAACAAACCAACTACAGCACTCACTTCCGGGCTGCCTTTTGAGCTTTCAACTAAACGAATAAACTCAGGTTTGGCTTCTTGGATTTTCTTTTGATTCACCAACGTTTTTGCATACGCCATGCGCACATCGTTCGCATTGGGGTATTTTTTCAAAAACGTTTTGTAAAATTCAAGCGCTTTATCTGGAGACTCTTTAAACAGAATTTGCCCTTGCATTTGCGCGCTGACTTCCCAGCCTGGGCGGTATTTGTCTGCAGTTTCCAGTGCGGCTTTGGCAACATCAATTTTGTCGGCAAAAAAGGCGGCCTGCGCAATCGCAAAATGAGCCTCCGGTAGTTTTGGATAAGGTTTAGCCAAATCCTGTACCACGTCCAACACTTCTTGCTTATCCTTTTGTTTGGAAAGCAAGGTATTCAGATACAAAAAGCCGTTGGCACGGGTGTCTTCTTTTGCCAACAGTTTTTTAATTTGCGGCTTGGCGTCTTTTAAGTTGCCGCTGGCAACCAACAATTGGCTAGCAGCTTGTTGTGCTTCTGTAGAGTTGGGGTCTAATTCTGTCCACAAGTTAGAAGCCATTAATGCCATGGCAGGCTGGTTAGCGTAGGCGGCTACTTTAGCTGCACGCTCGGCTAAGCGCGGATCACGCGTTTGTTTAGCTAAATCTAAAAATAACTGGCTAGCCAGTGAGAGTTCCCCACGTTGCCCGGCAATTTCACCCAGCAGGTATTTGTAAACAAACTCAGCGTTGGTTTCAGTGATTTTGGGCTTAACCGCAGTCGCACTTTCTGCATAGGCAGCGCCGCTGCCGGCAAAGCAGATTGCAAGGGTTAGCACAATGTGTTTAATTTTTGGCATTAATGTATGTTTCCAGTGAACGTTGAGTCAATAACCTATTTTGCAACATGCAAATACTCTATCAATTGGTTTAGTCCGTGACAGTTAATGCAAGTTCATCCATAATTAAAGGTTACGTAATGATTACGTCAAAATAACAGTAAAGTGGTATCAACTACAATTAGGACTATATCGTTTTGCTAGAAACTTTTCTACAAGTTTTGCCTCAATAGGGCGGTTGGTTTTTAAACTAATCCGAACAAAACGTTAGTACAACTTACAACGACAAAAGATGCAGATTATTTATGGATAATTTAACAGTAGAAGCTATTGAACTCACGCGTTTATACGGGGGTAGAGCCGCGGTGAGTGATGTCAGTTTTAGTTTGGCAAAAGGGCAAGTATTAGGCTTTTTAGGGCCAAACGGTGCGGGTAAATCCACCACCATGAAAATGCTGACAGGTAACCTGGCACCCAGCGCGGGCAGCGTTAAAATCTGTGGTATTGATATGATGGAAAACCCAAAAGAAGCCAAAGCGCTCATTGGGTACTTACCGGAAATGCGTCCTCTCTACAAAGAGTTTACCGTGGATGAATATTTAACCATCGCTGCTAGATTACACAAAGTCCCTGGCAAACACATCAAAAAAGCGGTTGAGACGGCTAAAGCACGTTGCGGCTTAACACACATGAGCAAACGCTTGATCGAGAACTTGTCTAACGGTTATCAACAACGCGTCGGCATTGCGCAAGCGATTATTCACAACCCAATGGTGGTGATTTTGGATGAACCTACCGTGGGTCTCGACCCCATCCAGATTCGCGATATTCGCGCACTGATTAAAGAAATTGGTCAAGAACACAGCGTGATTGTCTCAACACACATTCTGCCTGAGGTGGAAATGGTGTGTGACCATGTACAGATTATCGATAAAGGTAAGCTCGTGTTCAATGGCGGCATTGATGTGCTCAAACGTCAGCGTGTGGGTAATAAATTGCTACTAGGTTTCAAACAAGCACCTACTGAAGCAGCTTTATTGCAAATCCCGGGTGTTGCAGAAGTAGAGCAAGCTGATGGCATGGTGCGTGTGCGTTTTACAGACGGCAGCGCACCACACGAGGCGATTGTTGAGGCCTCTGTTAAACAGGGCTGGGGCTTGTATCACATCGCGCCTGACCAAACCAGTTTGGAAGATGTGTTTGTCCAATTAACTTATAAAGAAGCTGCACCAGTCGAAGAAAAAGCGGCGTAAAGGATTCATCATGGTATTGAGTATTGCAAGAAAAGAACTGAAAAGTATGTTTGCATCGCCAATGGGCTGGATCATTCTGGCTTTATTGATGTTTGCTTTTGGTACTTATTATCTTAATGGTGTAAATAACTATTTTGAGGTGATGTCCGGGGCTATTCGCCCGGCTGAACGTTACGGTGTGACGCAATTTGTGGGGCAAACCGTGTATGGCGTGGCTTCGTTTATCATGCTGTTTGCAGTGCCGTTGTTGTCCATGCGTTTGATTTCAGAAGAACGTCGCAGTCAAACCATGCCGTTCTTGTTTAGCGCACCATTGTCATTGTCTGAGATTGTAATTGGTAAGTTTTTGGGCTTGGTGTTGTTCTTAGCCATATTGGTGGTGTATATCGCATTAATGCTGTCCACTTTAAATATCTGGTCAGACATTGATTTTGGTTACATCATCGCCAATTCCATAGGCTTGCTATTGCTGGTTGCCAGCTTCTCCGCATTAGGTTTGTATTTCTCTAGCCTCACTTCTCAGCCCATTGTGGCAGGCATTTTGAGCTTTATTGCGTTGTTCGTGCTGATGATTTTGGATCGCTTTTTTTCAGGCGACCCTACCAATATCATGTCGCAACTTTCTTTGATGAAGCATTTTCAATCGTTTGCTGGTGGCTTGATTGATACAGCGGATATCGCTTACTTCGCATTATTTATCATTACATTTTTAACACTCACGATTCGTCGCTTAGATGCTGACCGTTTAAGAGGCTAATTGGATTTATCTTATGAAAATCAATCGTAATTTAAGACTACAAATGTTGGCGCAAAACTGGTTGTTTGTGCTGATTTTCCTTGTGTTGATTGCTATGCTGGGTTACCTAGCGCATCAATACCGCTATGCTAAAGATATTACACAGGCCAACCGCAACATATTGACGCAAGGCAGTATCAACGTACTCAAGCAAATGAAAGGCCCTGTCAATATCACGGTCTTTGCTACCAATGACGATGCCAATAATGGCGACACGTTTAGAAAAGGCGTGGTCGATTTTGTGGCGCGTTATCAACGCGAAAAGAAAGATATCTTTCTTAAATTTATTAACCCGTCTGAAGAACCAAAACTGGCGCAAGAAGCAGGCGTGAAGGCAGACGGTGAGATTGTGGTGGAGTTTAATAAACGCGTTGAGCACATTAACCCACCAGTGGCTGAGCAAGAAATGACCAACTTATTGGTGCGCTTATCTCGCACCAATAATCAGCCGATTATGTTCTTGGATGGGCATGGCGAGCGTCATTTGCAAGGTATTAAAAACCACGATTTGGGTGAATTTGGTAAACAGCTGGAAAGCAAAGGCTTTAAATTTGCCAACCCAGATTTAACCATTGCGCAAGCAGTACCTTCTAATGGCTCAATGTTGGTGATTGCCAGCCCGCAAGTGGATGTGAGTGAAATTGAGGCCAAGAAAATTTTGGCTTATATTGAGGCTGGTGGCAATGTGCTTTGGTTGTTGGATGACGACAACGTGCATGGGTTGAAAATTGTAGCTGATTATCTAGGTCTTTCAATCTCTCCTGGTATCGTCATTGATAAAACAGCTGAGCAATATCAGGCTGACCCAAAAGTAGCGTTTGCCAGTTTCTATGGCGATCACCCCATTACGCGTAGTTTTCAATTGCGTACTTTGTTCCCAGAAGCGCACGAGATTGATGCAAAAGCTTCCGACGATTTAGGCTGGAAAGTTGGCCGCTTGGTGGACGTTGCGCCTAACGGTTGGTTGGAATCTGAAAAAATTCCAAAGGACGCTAAGAACTTGAAGGTAAGCTTTGACCGCAGTAAAGATAAGCCAGGTCCGATAAACATTGGTGTAGCCCTAGAGCGTGAGTATGGCAAAAAAGGGCAGCGTGTGGTGGTGATGGGTAACGCTAACTTCTTGTCCAATACCTTTATTACTAACGGCGGTAATTTGGATTTCGGTATCAATATCGTCAACTGGTTGGCAGGAGATGATCGCTTGATTACCATTCAACCGTTACCTCTGAAAGATATCAACGTGACCATCCCTAACGATGACCAAGGACGTTTGGTGGCTTGGACCGTATTCCACGCCTTCCAGTACTTTATTCCGCTGGCGTTCTTTATTGCGGGTTTCTGGTTGTGGTGGAAGCGTAGAAAAGCATAGTCTTAGGGTAAGGTAATTATGAAAAAAAGATGGCTTGTAAATTTATTGCTGCTGGCTTTGGTGGTGGGCATTGCTGTGTTCTTGCACTTACGTCCTCAACAGGGCGAGCAATCTGCGCAAGAGTATGAAGTGTCATCGCTTAAAATGGCCAGTTTTAATGCGGTCAAAGTAGAGTTTCCTGCACAAGCACCGGTTGCGTTTGAAAAGGTCGATGGTTTTTGGCGCATGGTGGCACCGTATAAATCACGTGCCGATCAAATGTCTGTGCAGCGGATTATTTCAATTATTGCTGCTAAAACCAAAATCAAATTACCAGCGACCGATTTAGCCAAATACGGTTTAGATAATCCGCTTCTCAAACTCAAGCTTACAGATTCCGCTGCAACGCATGAGTTTACGTTTGGCACCTATAACCCAGTAACCGAAGAGCAGTACGTAGGCTTTAACAATGCTGTGTATTTATTGCCGGGTAACTACAGCGAGGCGGCGTCTACGCAAGCCATTGAGATGGTGGATAAACGACCACTGACCTCTACAGAATCTAAGCAAATCGCAGGGCTAGATTTAGGGCGCTTAGAGCAATGGGAAGAAATACGCCTAAATGTAGATTTAGATAGCCAAGGCAAATGGCAAATCACCACACCTAAAGCCAAGCCCTCACAAAATGAAATGAATGAGTGGTTGGAATTTAGCTGGAAACAAAGCCAAGCAACATCGGTAGAGTTTTACACGCCGGACAGAAAAACGACTTACCCTTCATTTGAAGTGAAGTTGAAAGATGGCAAAAAAGTACACTTTGACAAAATGCAAGAATCACCGGAATACCTATTGGCTAGACCGGATGAAGGCATCATCTACCACTTCCCTAATGATGTGGGCTTTACCATGACTAACCCACCTATCAATCTGCAGGCAGACGCCAAATAAGCCATGCCAGAACTGCCAGAGGTTGAGACCACACGCCTTGGCCTCTTGCCTGTATTAGGGCAAACGGTTGCGCAAGTCACAGTGCGCAACCACGGCATGCGTTGGCCCATCCCGCAAACCCTAGCGCAAACCCTGCAAGGCTTAACCCTAAACAAACTAGAACGCAGGGCTAAATACATTTTAGCTACCATGCAGCATGGCAATACAACAGGCACCTTGCTTTTGCATTTGGGCATGTCTGGCCGGTTGTGTTTGTTAGAGCAATTTACCCCACCGGAAAAACATGACCATTTCGATATGGCCTTTGCGGATGGCAGACTGATTCGGTTGCGTGACCCCAGACGCTTTGGCGCTGTACTATGGCTGGAGGGCGATGTGAATCAACACCCTTTGTTAGCATCGTTGGGGCCAGAGCCACTGCAAGAGTCTTTTAACGCAAAGTATTTGCATCAGAACATGCGCACACGCACCGCTGCCATCAAAACCACCATCATGGATGCGCATTTGGTTGTGGGGGTGGGCAATATTTACGCCAGTGAATCGCTATTTAGAGCGCGTATTGCACCGCAAATGCCAGCCAACAAACTTAGCCTTAATCAGTGCGAAAGATTGGTAGCAGAAATTAAAGCCACCTTGAGCGATGCCTTAAAAGCGGGGGGTAGTAGCTTACGCGATTTTTTTGGCGCCGATGGCAACCCGGGGTACTTTCAACAAACCTATTTTGTGTATGGCAGAACTAACGAACCATGCCGAGTCTGTGGCAACCCGATATTAAGTATTCGACAGGGGCAACGGTCTACGTTTTATTGTCGGGTTTGTCAGAAAGTCTAATGTTTGAATTAAGGGGCGCCGTTAGGCGTCCCGCTTGAATGATGGGTTAGAGCTTGGACTTTTATTGTTTAGCTTTAGCCCACAATTCATACACTTGCTCGTAAAGTCATTATATCTATAGCCGATACCTAATTTTTTGTAATGAAACTTTAGGTTACAGTTAGGGCAAGTAAGTTGTCTTACAAAAAAGCCAAGGAAGAAACTAATAAAAGCTAACCCAAAAAATAAATTAAAAACTGGCTTGATTAACTCTTTTATAGAGTCTGGTAACACCTGCATAACAACAGCTAAAACAATAAAAGCAATAATAGGGTAATGGCAAACTCTCCTAAAAATTCTAATTTTCATTAGCCCATCACGAATGTTTTCTTGTTTAGTTGTAACCATTGGTTATTAAGCTCTAACGTTTGAATTAAGGGGCCTACTTTAGTAGGTCCCGCTTGAATGATGGGTTAGCAGCTTTAAGCACTATTGCGAAAAAGCAGTGATACAGCCCAAGCTAATGGTACTGATAAAACAGTAAAAATAACCATTTGTTTAATGTACTCACTTAAGAAATAAAATTGTGTGACAGGCACATTTTTTTCATTGATTGTAACGCCAAGAAATGTTTTCGTGGTTTCGGGTGTTAAGTAAATAATAATTATATAGAGCGTATAAAAAACCACTACCAACGCTACAAAAAATAACCAAGGTCTTCCAAGGCTACGCCACATGATTGCAGATGATATAGCTGCGACAATTAATGGCAGGGTAAAAACGACTGCTGCTTCAACATACAAAGTGCTCATGATTTATTGAGTGCTAACGTTTGAAGTAAGGGGCTGGCGACAATGGTGGCTCAGCCCTCGTTATTAA
>OFDC01000597.1_pt1 | contig 25470 bp, 30 predicted proteins | sample 1520941 | NCBI WGS metagenome assembly OFDC01 (sample SAMEA94258168, study PRJEB24077) | hot springs metagenome | biome: Aquatic biome; feature: Water | place: India | collected 2012-12-06 | depth 5 m | reverse complement strand
GCCACCAATAGTACCACTATGTTATGGTGGCCGGGTGGGGAGGCGGGGTGGGAGGTCTGCGTCGTGCGGCAGCACGACCGCAAAATCACCTACCAGCCATCGCCTTGACGCGGGCAAGATAGGTCCGCCCGATCCGCAGCGCCTCACCGTTCACCAGCTCGGCGGACCACACGCCGAGGCCATCGTGCCGCAGCCCGCGAATATGATCACGGCGCAGGATGGTGGAGCGGTGGATTCGGATGAATTGTTCGGGATCGAGCCGTTCCTCCAGCCCTGCGATGGTCTGGAGCAACAGGTATGATCGCGGCGCTTCCGGCCCACCGACATGCAGACGCACATAATCGCGCTCGGCATCGATCTGGTGGACTTCATTGACCGCGATACGCAGCAGTTCAGAGCGATGCGGCACCCACAATTCGTCGAGATACCGGCTCGCCTTCTGCCGCCGCTGCCCCCGGCGCGCGACTGCACGCTCAATCGCGCGCTCCAGCCGGTCGGCGGAGACGGGCTTGAGCACATAATCCACCGCCTCCAGATCAAACGCCTCGACCGCAAAGTGATCATGCGCGGTGACGAAGATCACCACCGGGGCCTGTTCCTGCTCGGCAAAGCGGCGCGCGACGCCCAGCCCATCCAGTTCGGGCATGGTCATGTCGAGCAGCACCAGATCCGGGCTGAGCTTTTCGGCGAGGCGCAGCGCAGCGGCACCATCGCTGGCGGTGCCGACCACGCTAACAGCGGGAATTTCGGCGCAGATCACCTGCACCCGCTCGACCGCGAGCGGTTCATCGTCGACGATCAGGGTTCTGAGGGCCATCTGCTCGGTCTGGCTGTCAGGCATGACGGTTCACCGGTCTCGAGAGGGGAATACGGATTTCACTACGGTATCCCCCCGGCACTGGTCCAGAGACAAAGCCGATGTCGGGACCAAAACGCGCCTCCAGCCGGTCGCGGACATTGGCAAGGCCAATGCCGAAACCGTGCTGCGCGCCTTGCGGCACGCCCGGGCCGTCATCGCTCACGGTGATCACCAGCCGATCAAACTCCTCGCGCGCGGCAAGCGTGATCGTCACCGGGCGCGACACAGGAGAGACCGCGTATTTGACCGAATTTTCGACCAGCGGCTGCAGGATCATCCCCGGCACGCGGGCTTCTTCGAGATCCGACGGAAGATCGAACACCGACACCAGCCGGGTGGGAAAACGCACAGCCTCGATATCCAGATAGAGCTTCTGGAGGTCAAATTCGTCCAGCAGGGCCACATCGGAGGTGGGCTCGCTGGCGAGCGAGTGGCGGTAAAAGCGGCTGATCGTCTGGATCATCATTTCGGCCCGCTCAAGCTTGCCGGTCATCACCAGCGCCGACAGCGAATTCAACGTGTTGAACAGGAAATGCGGGTTCACCTGATAGCGCAGAGAGCGCAGCTCGGCCGCCTTGGCAGCGGAGCGGAACTGCTCCTCGCGGGCCTGCGCGGCGCGCGCCTGCACGCCGGCCAGCAGTGCGAAATAGGTCGAGGCCCAGGCCAGCAGCAAGAAATACCGTCCCAGCGCCACATCGAGCAGCTTGCGCCAGAACTCACTCTCGGCAGGGGCGATGATGATCGGTTGGGAGTTGAGGTTGCCCGCATCATCCTGCCCAGTGGCGGGACCGGTGGCAGGGTCCCCCGGCGCGATCGGGGCTGGCGGGCGGACCGGCACATCCACCAGCAAATTGCCGGACTGGTCGCGCCGCAGGTTGAGGTTGTATTTTTCCGAATAGGCCTGATAGCCCACCGCTTCCATGTCCTGAAACACAAGCTGATTGACCTGCCCGATCGCCAGCGCAACGGGCATCGCCAGCACGATGGCGGCGGAAATCTTGACCCAAAGGGGCCGCGCATCAACGAGCCGCAGCAGCAGCCACAAGACCACCGTGAGCCCTACGCCGACCGCCGTGACCACAAGGCGGCGCCAACCCAGCTCGAACTGGAAACCGAAATCGATCACCAGACTGCGGATCGTGACCAGCACGAAATAAGTCGCCCACAGGACGATCATCGAGAACATCACGGTGCGCAGCGGCACCGTTGCCGTGGTCCCCTCGGGAGCGGCTTTGCTGGACAGGTTCAACTTCATTCTGCCGATCAGCCATAACGCCGCTGCGGCCTGCGCGCTATGGCTGAGGGCGCATGTCGTCGGGCGGAGACTCGCCTTGGTCGAATGATGAACAGCCGTTCATCACCGACCAACGGCGGTTAATCGCGCGGGCGGATCATGTCGGAGGGCACCACCCACTGCGCGAACTGCACTTCGGTCAGCAGGCCAAGCGCCAGCGCCGCGGCCTTGAGCGTGGTCCCTTCGGCATGGGCCTTTTTGGCGATCTTGGCGGCGTTATCGTAGCCGATATGGGGGTTCAAGGCGGTGACCAGCATCAGGCTTTCGTTGAGAAGCTGGGTGATGCGGGTCGTGTTCGCTTCGATCCCGACCACGCAATTGTCGGTGAAGGCATGGCTCGCATCGCCGATCAGCTTGATCGACTGGAGCACGTTGTAGATGATCACCGGCTTGAACACGTTGAGCTCAAGGTGCCCGTGCGATCCCGCCACGGTCACCGTCATGTGATTGCCGATCACCTGCGCGCAGACCATGGTCATCGCCTCGCACTGAGTCGGGTTGACCTTGCCCGGCATGATCGAGGAGCCGGGTTCATTGGCGGGCAGCGACAGCTCGCCGAGACCCGAGCGGGGGCCAGAGCCGAGCAGGCGGATGTCGTTGGCGATCTTCATCAGGCTGACCGCGAGCACGTTCAAAGCGCCCGAAATCTCGACCATCGCATCATGCGCAGCGAGCGCTTCGAACTTGTTGGGCGCGGTGACGAAGGCGTGGCCGGTTTCCGCAGCCACTTGCGCAGCAAAGGCGACATCGAACCCGACCTTGGCGTTGATCCCCGTGCCGACGGCGGTGCCGCCCTGCGCCAGCTCCAGCACCCGCGGGAGGGCCGCTTCCACCCGCTTGATCCCGTAACCGACCTGCGCGGCGTAGCCCGAGAACTCCTGCCCCAGCGTCATCGGGGTCGCATCCTGCAGGTGGGTGCGGCCGATCTTGACGATATCGGCAAACTCCTTCGCCTTGGCATCAAGCGCGCCATGCAGCTTTGTCAACGCCGGGATCAGGTGATCCATCGCCTCGACCGCCGCAGCGATATGCATCGCGGTGGGGAAGGTGTCGTTCGACGACTGCCCCATGTTGCAATGGTCATTGGGGTGAACCGGGCTCTTGCCGCCCTTCTTCCCGGTGAGCATTTCGTTGGCGCGGCTGGCGATCACTTCATTGGCGTTCATGTTCGACTGGGTGCCGCTTCCGGTCTGCCAAACCACCAGCGGGAACTGATCGGCGAGGGTGCCGTCGATCACCTCGCGGGCAGCCGCCACGATGGCCTCGCCCAGCGTGGTATCGAGCACGCCGAGCGCCATATTGGCCTTGGCTGCCGCGAGTTTCTGGATCCCGAGCGCGCGCACCAGCGCCGCCGGCATCCGCTCACCGCCGATGGGGAAGTTCACGATCGAGCGCTGGGTCTGCGCCCCCCAGTGCATGTGCGCAGGGACCGCCACTTCGCCCAGCGAATCCGTCTCGATCCGCACGTCCTGCCCTTGTCCCATCATGTCGCTCATCGAACCGATCCCTCATTAAGTCGATTAGGGCCCCGAAGACCCGCGCGCTCCCCTAAGCACTCCGGCGCGACAAGGTCAAAGGTCGAAATCGAGGGTGCATCAACGGAACGTCGGCGTGCACCAAAGACCTTGGAACCATCGCACGGCGCGTTTATGGAGAGGCTTGACGGACTGTATTGCACAACTAATACAGTAGCCCGGAGATGAAGTAATCGACATGACCACGACTCAGCCTGATACCAGCCTCGCCCGCCGCGCGATGATCGACAGCCAGCTGCGCACCAGCGGCGTCAACGAGGAATATGTGCTGGCGCGGATGCTGGCGGTCCCGCGTGAGGACTTCCTGCCGGCTGACAAGGCCGCGCTGGCCTATATCGACCGGGCGGTGACGCTGGGCGATAGCGGGGCGCTGGCTTCCCCGCTGTTCTATGGCAAGCTTCTGGTCGAAGCCGCCCCCAGCCCTGATGACCGCGTGCTGGTCGTCGAAGGCGGCACGGGCTACCTCGCCGCACTGTTGCGCCCGCTGGTGAGCGAACTGATAGCCGTGGACGCAGCCATAGCTGGCGGCGGCCAAATCGCGGGCAGCCCGTTCACGCTGATCGTGATCGACGGCGCCATCGAGCAAGTGCCCGAGGATCTGGCCGCTTCGCTGGCCGAAGACGGCCGCATCGTCAGCGGCTTGGTGCTGCGTCAGGTCACCCGCCTTGCCTCGGGCCGCAAGGTCGCCGGCCGGGTCAATCTCCAGCCGATCGAAGACCTCGGCATCCCGGTGCTCCACGCCTTCGATGCCCCCAAAACCTGGACCTTCGCGTGACGCGAGCCCCCACCTTGCTGCGAATGGCTGGCTGTGTCAGCCTGTTGGCGCTTGTGGCAACTGCCACAGGCGCACAGGCTGACACCCTGAGCGAGGCGCTTGTTGCGGCCTACAACACCAACCCGACGCTCGAATCCGCCCGCGCAGGCCAGCGCGCCATCGATGAAAACGTCCCGATCCAACGCTCCCAAGGTCTGCCATCGGTCAACGTCACGGCCACGGAAACCGAGTTTTTGCGGCAATCGGCAAACTCCTTCACCGCGCCAGAGCGCAACCTCGGGATCGTCGCTCAGACATTGGTGCCGATCTATTCGGGCGGCGCGGTGCGCAATTCCATTGCAGCCGCCAAGGAACGGGTCGAGGCCGGACAGGCTGACCTGCGTAACACCGAAAGCACGATCTTCGCGCAGGTGGTTGCGGCTTACATGGATGTGCTGCGGACCGAAGCGCTGGTGGCGCTCACAACCAACAATGTCGCGGTGCTGCGCACCAATCTCGAGGCGACAAGTGACCGCTTTCAGATCGGTGACCTGACGATCACCGACGTCGCCCAATCGCGGTCGCGGCTAGCGGTCGCAGAGGGCGATCTGCAGTCGGCGCAGGCGAACCTGATTGCTGCGCGCGAGACCTATATCCGGCTCGTTGGTCAGGCGCCGGGAGAACTCGAGGCTCCGCCGCCGCTTTCCGGACTTCCCGATACATTGGGCGACGCGATCGTCAGCGCGCTTGAAAACAACCCCAACCTTGAAGCTGCCAAGCTGCGCGCTGAGGCGGCGGGCTATGATAGGAAGGTCGCAGGCGCAGGCCGGCTGCCGACCATCGGCCTGTTCGCCAACGGCCAGTACAGCGACTTCTTCGGCACGCTCGGGGGCCCCGTGGCCGCGCAGTTTGTTCAGCGCGAAACCACCGCCAACGCGGGTGTGCGTGTCACCATCCCGCTGTTCCAGGGCGGTCTCCCCGCCGCGCAGCAGCGTCAAGCCGGTGCACGCGAAAGCGCGGCGCTCGAAGATGTCATCGCCTCCGAGCGGCAGGTGATCGCAGAGACCCGTGCGACCTATGCTAACTGGCAAGCCGCCAATAGTGTCATCAAGAGTGCGCAAGCGGCTGTCGACGCGGCCGAACTCGGCCTCGAAGGCGTGCGCGCAGAGAATTCGATCGGCAACCGCACCATCCTCGATGTGCTCAATGCCGAGCAGGAGCTGGTGCAGGCCCGCGCGCAATTGGTGACGGCGCGGCGCAATGCCTATGTTGCCGGTTTCAACCTGCTGGCGCTGATGGGCAAGGCCGAAGCGCGCGATCTCAACCTTGATACCGGCGGCGCGCTCTATGACCCGAAGGTCAATGCCGACCGGGTCAGCAGCAAGATGTGGGATTGGGACCGCGACCCTGAACCCGCTCCAAAATCGACCAGAACCGTTGACATTCCCGCACCCGACGCAACAATCGGCCCGCAAATTCAGCCCGGCGAGTGAATCTTGTCCCGATTCGGGACGGGCCGGTCTATGGTAAAGGGGCACAGCATGGGGCACGACAGCGAACCTTCGGTTGAGGAAATCCTCAACTCGATCAAGAAGGTGATCGCGCGGGACAATCGCGCAGGCGCGCTTGATGCCCGGCGCCAGCGTAGTCTGACCGCTGATGAGCCTACTGCGACAATGCCGGCTTCGCCCCATCCGCACATGGTCCGCGATGAGGAGGAGGTGCTCGATCTGTCGGACATGGAGTTTCTCACCGAAGCAGCCGCCCCTGCCCCCGCCGCGCCCAGCGACGAGGCACCGCTGATCGCTGACACGGTGCGTGATGCGATGCAGGAAAACCTCGCCGCGCTTGCCATGCTGGCTGAGCCCGGCGTGAAGCCGCAGATCGTGCGTTCGGGTGAGACCTCGCTTGAAGGCCTGACCCGCGATCTGCTGCGCCCAATGTTGGCCGAATGGCTCGAAGCCAACCTGCCCGCCATGGTCGAGCGGCTGGTGCAAGCTGAAATCGCCCGGATCGTCGGCAAACGGCCCTGATCGCTGCGCGGCGGGCACTGGTATCCGGGGCCAAGCCCGGCTAATCCGGCCCCCATGAAAAGCTTCCAAAACGCCGGCGCACTGATCGCCGCCATGCTCGCCGCCCCGCTGGCCGCCCAAACGGAGGCACCGACCACAGCGAGCATCACCGCAGCCGCCCCCCCGGGTGTGACCACGCCGCCGATGAGCGCGCAGGATCTGGTAACGCTCCCCCGGCTGGGCGCGCCTGCGGTCAATGGCGCGGGCACGGTGGCGATTTACGGCGTGACCACCACGGATCCCGATAGCCTTGCCCGCAGCACCGCGCATTATCTGCTCGATCTCACCAAACCGGGCGCGGTCGCAATCCCGCTCGATTTCGGGCTGAAGGCGTCGTCGATCACCTTCGCCCCCGAGGGCCAAGTCTATTTCCTCAGCAGCGAGCATCCCGGCCCAGCCACTGACAAGCGTAGCCGCGTCTGGCGGGTGACGCTCGCGAAAGACGGGCGCACCGGCGCACCACAGCTGGTGGCCGACTTCCCCGGTGTCGACATCGCCGGGTTCCGCCTCGCCCCCAATGGCAAGGCCATCGCGATGTGGGGCGAAGTGCCGCGCGATTGCCCGCGCTTCGGCTGTCCCGAGGCGAAGCCCGCCTATCTGCCCGGCCCCGGCTCCGGGCGGCTCTATGACGGCGCAGGCGGCTTCTACCGCCACTGGGATCGCTGGGCGACGCCGGGGGTGCACAACCGCATCTTCGTCTTCCCGCTTGAGGGCGGCAAAGTGATGGGCGAGGGCGTCCCCGCCGACGGGCGTGACCCCGCCACCGGGCTGACCGCCGACACCCCGACCATGCCTTTTGGCGGGGGCGAGGAGATCGCCTTCTCGCCAGATGGAAAAGCGCTCTATTTCACGGCACGCAAAGCGGACGGGACCGAGCCGGGGTCGACCAATCTCGACCTCTATGTCTCCGACCTGTCCGGCGCCGCCCCTACCCTGCTGACCGCGGGTAATGCCGCAACCGATACCACCCCGGTGCCCTCGCCCGATGGCCGCTATCTTGCGTGGCTGGCGATGGAGCGCCCGACCTATGAGGCGGACAAGCTGGCGGTGCGCCTGCTCGACCTCAAGGCCGGCACCGCACGCACGCTGACAGCGGACATCGATCTCAGCTTCGGCAGCCTCGCATGGAGCGCGGATGGCGAGCGCTTGTTGGCCACGGCTCAGAATGTGCTCGACACCCCCGCCTTCCAGATCGACCCACAGACCGGCGGCGTGACCGAGCTCAATCTGATCGCCGGGTACGAAGCGCATATCGCCAACCTCATCGCCTTGCCCGATGGGCGCGCGCTGTTCACCCGCGATTCGCTGGGCAATCCGGCCGAGCTGTTCCTGTCGGACGGCATGGGCCAAGCCCGCCCGCTGACCGATGTTGCCACCACGCAGATGGGGCAGAGGGCGAGCATCGTCACCCGCCGCTTCAGCTTTGCCGGTGCCAACGGCGATACCGTGTGGGGCCAGATCACCCGCCTCGCGGATCAACAGGGGCCGATCCCGGCGATCCTGTTCATTCACGGCGGGCCGCAAGGCAGCTTCAACGACAGCTGGTCAAACCGCTGGAACCCGCACGTGGTCGCCTCGCAGGGTTATGCCGTGATCTCGGTCGATTTCCACGGCTCGACCGGATACGGGCAGGCCTTCACCGATGCGATCCAGGGCGACTGGGGCGGCGAGCCCTTGGAAGATCTGCAAAAGGGGCTGGAGGCTGCGCTCACCCTCGACCCGCAGATCGATGGCAGCCGCGCCTGTGCGATGGGGGCGAGCTATGGCGGCTACATGGTCAACTGGATCGCCGGGCAATGGCCCGATCGCTTCCGCTGCCTCGTCCAGCATGACGGCATCTTCGACACCCGCAGCTTCTATTACGCGACCGAGGAACTGTGGTTTCCGCGCTGGGATTTCGGCGGTTCGTATGAGCAGGCGCGCGAGGTTTACGAAAAGTGGAACCCCGCCAATCACGTAAGCAAGTGGCAGACTCCGATGCTGGTCGTCACCGGCGAGCAGGACTTCCGCGTGCCCTACACGCAGGGCCTGCAAAGCTTCACCGCTCTGCAGGAACGCGGCATCCCGTCGCAGCTGTTGGTCTTCCCGGACGAAAACCACTGGGTGCTCGGCGCGAAGAACTCGCTGCAATGGCACAACACCGTGTTCGCCTGGCTGGAGCGCTGGCTCAAGGCAGAGCCTGCCGAATGAGCCGTCAGGAACTGCTCTCAGCGCAGACCGCGCTCGCCAAGCATTACGGCGACCCAGCCAAGGGCACCGCGATCCAGCGGCACATCATGCTGTGCGCCTTGTCGGAAAAGCAGAAATGCTGCTCGCGCAAGGAGGGTGAGGAAAGCTGGCAATTCCTCAAGTCGCGCCTCAAGGAGCTGGGTCTTGTCGGCCCGCAGCGGACCGATGAGAGCAACCGCGGCGCGGGGGGCGGAGTGCAGCGTTCGAAGGCGGACTGCTTGCAGCTCTGCGCCGCCGGCCCAGTCGCGGTCGTGTGGCCGGATGGGGTGTGGTATCACTCCTGCTCGCCCGCAGTGCTGGAGCGGATCATTCAGGAGCATCTAGTGGGCGGCGTGCCGGTGGAGGATTTTCGGCTTAAACCCACATAGAAATCCCGTTCGCCCTGAGCTTGTCGAAGGGCTGCACTTCCTTCGTAGCTCAGGTTCAGAAACGAAAGACGGTGCTTCGACAAGCTCAGCACGAACGGATTAAGGGTGGTCGCCTTAATCGTCCTTGGGCGACCAGAACTCGTCACGGCTCGGCATCTGGTTATCGACCGATTCGTCGTGCCCGGTGCCGTTGCTGAGGAACACCAGCCCCATCAAGCCGCCGCCCAGCAGCATCGTCAGGCTGATCCCCAGCGCCACGGCGATGTAGAAATGCACCGAAATCATGCCGTTGTAGGCGAACAGCAGGCCCATCGCGAAGGCCACCACCAGCACGGTCGCCGCCAGCAGCAGCTTCATGATCTGCCGATAGCGCGCCCAGGCATGGGCAGCGTTCACAGGATCATCGAGCGGGGATTTGCGGGTCATAGGCTTGGCACATGGCGCGCAAGTTCCCGCATTGCAACGCGCAAAGGGTGCAAGGGTGCATTCCAGCGCTGCAACCATCGCGGCGCGGCGGATTCGCTTTTTGCCCGCAATGATGGCACCTTCCGCTTGAGAGAGAGGGAGTCGGCCATGAACATTGCCAGCATTATCGCCCAGCGGACCCAATCCGACATCATCGCCTGCGACGTTTCGACCCCGGTAACCGAGGTGGTAACTACGCTCGCAACCCGGCGGATCGGCGCCTTGCCGGTGCTGCGCGAGGGCAAGGTCGTCGGGATCGTGTCCGAACGCGATGTGATCTACCGGCTGGCCGATCGCGGACGCGAGTGCCTCGATTGTCGGGTTGAGGAGATCATGACCTCGCCCGCCATCACGGTCGAGCCCGCAACCACCATCGACGAAGCGCTGAGCATGATGACCCGCCGCCGGTTCCGCCACTTTCCGGTGGTCGAGAACGGCCAGCTCATCGCCTTCATCTCGATCGGCGATCTCGTGAAGCGCAAGATGGACGAGGTGCAGCACGAGGCCGAGGCGCTGCGGAACTACATTCAGGCGGTGTGACCGCTTGAGGATCGCCGCCCCGCGCCCTAAATTAGACCCATGACCGCGCAGCCCCTGATCCTCACCCCGTCCGCCGCCAAGCGCGTAGCCTTCATCGCGTCGAAGCAATCGCGCCCGGCGATCCTGCGGCTGGCAGTTGAAGGGGGCGGATGCTCGGGCTTCCAGTACAAGTTCGACCTCGCTGACGCGCCCGAGGCCGATGACAGCATCTCTGAGACGGATGGCGTCAAGCTGGTGGTCGATCCGATGAGCCTTGATCTGATCGCCGGGAGCGTGGTCGATTTCGTCGAGTCGCTGGGCGGCGCAGCGTTCAAGGTCGAAAACCCGCAGGCCGCGGCCGGATGCGGCTGCGGGGCGAGTTTCGGGATCTGACTCCCAGTCTCCGTTCGTGCTGAGCCTGTCGAAGCACTGTTCTTTCTTCGGAGCTGCGTTGGCAGAAGAAGAACAGCCCTTCGACAAGCTCAGGGCGAACGGTTAGGGTTGGCCTCATGAAAATCGCCACCTTCAACATCAACGGCATCAAGGCACGCCTGCCGCGCCTTCTCGAATGGCTGGAAGAAACCCGCCCCGCCGTCGCCTGCCTGCAGGAGATCAAGTCGCAGGACGAGGGTTTCCCCGCCGCCGACATCGAAGCGCTGGGCTATTCCGCGATCTGGCATGGGCAGAAGAGCTTCAACGGGGTCGCCATTCTGGTCGACACCCGCGCGGGCTATACCCTCACCGAAGTGCAGCGCGGGCTGGGGATCGACGGGCCGAACGAGGGCGAGGGCGAGCAGGCGCGTTATCTGGAGGCCGACGTCTCGGGCGTCAGGATCGCCTGCCTCTACCTGCCCAATGGCAACCCCCATCCAGGGCCGAAATTCACTTACAAGCTCGCATGGATGGAGCGCCTTCGCGCCCGCATGGCGGCAATCTGGGCGGAAGAAGTTCCCGCCGTGGTCCTAGGCGATTTCAACGTCATTCCGGAGGATGACGACGTCTGGTCGGTCAAAGCCATGGCCGATGACGCGCTGATGCAGCCCGAATCGCGTAGCGCCTATGGCCGGATGCTCGCGGACGGGTGGACCGATGCGATCCGCACGCACAACCCGCGCGGCGGGGTGTGGACCTATTGGGACTATCAGGCGGGCGCGTGGCAACGCGACCATGGCTTCCGCATCGACCACATCCTGCTCTCGCCCGAATGCGCCGACCGGCTCGAAGCCTGCGGCGTCGACAAGACGCACCGCGGGCGCGAGAAGGCGAGCGATCACGCGCCGGTGTGGGTGCGTCTCTCGATCTAATCCAGGCCCAAGCCAGCCATCGGTGCGTAGCGTCGCAAGGGCGACCGCCCGCCCGCAGCCGCTCGCCCGTAAGGGCGAGACGCGGCGAGGATCACCGATAAAAAATATGCGTGTCGATCTGGGCGAGGCGCGTCTTGCGCTGGCTCCAGCTCGGGCGAACATACTTCGCGTGGAAGAACACCGCTTCGCCAGCAGGCGATTCCCATAGGCCCTTGTGCGCAATCTGGGCGACCGCAACCGCGCGCTCCCACGCGGCTGAGCCGGTTTGGATCGCGGGCATCCGGCTGCCGCGCATGAAGGAGAATTGCCCCGGCTGGGCGACAACGCCGCAATAGCTCTTGGGAAAACGGCCGTCTTCGGTGCGGTTGATGATCACCTCGGCCACGGCCAACTGGCCCGCCAGCGGCTCGCCGCGCGCTTCGAAATAGACCGCGCCAGCAAGGCAGCGCATCTCTTCGGTCATCGGAGCGGCGGTATCGATCATCCCGATCAGCTCGGTCAGCGAACCGGCTTCGGTCAGCACAGCCGGGGCCTCAGGCGCGGGAAGCGGCTGCACCACTTCTTCGGCAACATAGGTGATGGTTTCGGGGACCAGCTCGGTCGGCGCGAGGGCCGTCATCCGATCATTGGTGCCCCCTTGTGCGGCCTGGGCCAGCGCAGCAGCGGTCTGACCGCTGGGAAACAGGGTGGTTGCGAAGGCCACAGCGGCAATCGCAGCAATTGAAACGGTCTTGCGACTCATGAACTCAACAAATTAGGCGGTGAGCGCGCTCCGTCGCAGGTGGAAGCCCTTGTCCAAATCATCACGGATTGTGGGGGGTTTCAGAAAGCCTGCCGGCCGCTCCCCGTCTGCGTGCTGGTCGATACGGCCGAATTGCCGCCCTGCCAGCCTGCGCGGAGAAGTGCGCGGGCCATTATCGCCGCGCCGGGCAGGGTCAAGCGCGATCGGCGAATTGCGCGATGAAGCGTTCGGGATCCGCGATATCCACCTCAATCAGCCAGATATCGGGGTCCTGCTGGCGTCTGCGCGCGCAGTATTCGGAGAATTCATGCCTTTTTTCAAGGTCTTCCCGCTTTGCAGCAATAAAGGATCGCGAACCATCGAGCCCGGGCATCCTTTCGTAAAGCGTCGCCGCCCCGCCGCGATATTGCGTTACAAGCAAGATCGTCCCAGCATCGCGCTCGCCCTTGGCCAGCACTGTGGCATAACCGCCCTGCGATTCGGCAAGTCGCACAATCGCCGCCGCCTCAAGATGCGCGGGCAGCCGCGTGGTCACCGCCGCACCGCCCTAGAGCCCTACGGGCCCGCCCGCTGCGTAGCCCGGCAAGCTGGAGAGCGCGATGCGCGAGCGCATGAAGGTGCCGGTGCCGCGACCGATTTCCTCGCCCTCGTCATCGACCAGCCGCGCCTCGGCGACGAACACCCGCCGCCGTCCGCTGACCCAGCGACCTTCGGCGGTGACGGTTCCAGCGCGCACCGGCTTGCTGAAATGAAGGTTGAAGCTGGTGGTGAGGAGGAAGCGATCGGTCACCAGCGTGTTGGCCGCATAGAAGGCGGCATCATCGAGCATCTTGAAGTAGATCGTCCCGTGCGCCGCGCCCGCCGCGTGGTAATCTTCGGGGGTCACGGTAAAGGTCAGCCGAGACAGTCCCTCTCCCGGAATTGCCAGCGCAGAGGCGAACTTGCGGTTGATCGGCGCGGAGACATAGAGCCGTTCGAGCGCGCGGTAATGTTGGTCTGCCCCGGTGGCAGGCGCGCTTCCGGGCATGGCAACGGGCTTAAGCTCAGGCGGCATCGCGCAGGAATTGGTTGGTCAGCAGAGCATAGGCCGCGTCGGTATCGGGCGCATCGGCCAGCATCTGCATCATGGTTTCATCGCGGGTCAGCCGCGAGATCGCCGCCAGCGCGTGAAGGTGGGTCGCCCCGGCATTCTCCGGCGAGACCAAGCCGCACACCAGCGACACAGGCCGCGCATCGGCCGCAGCGAAATCGATGGGCGCATCCAGCCGGATCAGCGCCAGCGACGGGCGGCGGATGTCCTTCGAACGGCAATGTGGGATCGCCACCCCGCGCCCGAACCCGGTGCTGCCGAGCGCTTCCCGCGCCTCAAGATTTTCCAGCACCTCAACCCCATCAAGCCCATAGGCATCGGCGAGCAACTGCGCGGTGCTGGCGAGCACCTTGGGTTTGGTATCAATCCGGGCGAACAGGATAGCCTGCGGGGAGAGTGCGAGGTTGACGTTCATGTTGAAATAGATCCCGATATTCAACGCCTGCATTTGGCGAATTACCGGACCGGAGCGCTATCGAAGCTCCCCAAGTTCCGGGGCGGCGAGGCCCCCCTGCACAAGCCGCCTGAACCTTAAGATGACAGCCATTTCCGGCACGAAAATGGCAGAACCGGTTCCTATCTCGGTTCGACCCAACCGATCGAACCATCGGCCCGCCGATAAACCATATTATGCCTTCCCGTGCCAGCGTTTTTGAAAAACAGCGCCCCGGTGTTGCGCAGGTCCATAAGCATCACCGCATCGGCAACCGTAGCGGTAGGGATGTCCACCCGCGTCTCGGCGATCACCAGCGGGGCATCGGCGACGACCTCTTCTTCTTCGTCCTCTTCGACGACGAAGATGGTGTAGGCGGCCTCTTCTTCGGCGCGCGAGTGATTGGCCTGTTCGTGGCGATCGGTCAGGCGGCGCTTGTAGCGGCGCAGCTGCTTGTCGATCTTCGCTGCGGCATCATCGAGCGCAATATGCGCATCGGGCGCCGAACCTTGCGCCTTGAGGATCAGGCCCTGCATCACATGGGTGACGATATCGCAGGTAAAGGCCCCGGCAGGCGCCTTGCCGAAGGTCACATGGGAGGACAGCGCACGGTCAAAATACTTGCCAACAACCCCGCCAAGCCGCTCGGCTGCATGTTCCTGCAGGGCTGCCCCGGTGTCCATCTGGTGGCCTGAAATCCGAATATCCATAATAACTTAGTCCTCCCGTCCTGATGAGGATCCCAATTTGTGCTGGAGGCGGCGCTGGGTCAGCGGCTCCAGATCGCGTTGTCGATCCCGGCAATAAATGCGCGGTGCCGCTCCAGCTCCTCCGGGCTGGCTGCATGGGGGCGTGGTTCGCGCCGGGGCTTGTCGCTTAGAGGGCGATGCCAGGGCGCATTGAGGGTGATAGGGCTAGCACCGGGCATATCGGCGGCGTCCGCCAACCCGAGTCCGATCTGCCGCCCGCCGGTGAGTTCAACATAGACCTGTGCGAGCAGCTCCGCATCGAGCAGCGCGCCGTGCTTGACCCGGTGCGAGCGGTCGATCCCATAGCGGGTGCACAGCGCATCGAGGCTGAGCTTGGCCCCTGGGTGCTTCTTGCGCGCGATGGCGACGGTATCGACCATCCGCTCCGTGCTGATCGGCGCGCGGCTGATCCGTTCGAGCTCGTTGTTGAGAAAGCCGAAATCGAAGCCGGCGTTGTGCGCAACCAGCGGAGCATCGCCGAGGAAGGCGAGGAGTTCATCCGCCGTTTCAGCAAAGCGCGGCTTGGTGGCGAGGAAGGCAGCGCTCAGGCCGTGGACCCGCTCTGCCTCGGGCGGCATATCGCGTTCGGGATTGAAATAGGCGTGGAAGGTGCGGCCCGTTTCAACCCGGTCGATCATTTCGATGCAGCCGATTTCCACCATGCGGTCCCCAGTTTTGGGATCGAGTCCGGTGGTTTCGGTGTCGAAGATCACTTCACGCATTTGCAGGACTATCCTCCCATGCAGCGCTGCTTGCAAGGGTTGCTTGCAATCAAAATGACGCAATCAGCGCGGCGACCTGCCTGGCGGTTTCCTCAAGGCTGGTGCCAGTGTCTATCACGTGATCGGCACGGGTGCGCTTTTCGGTATCGTGGAGCTGAAGCCCGAAAATGTGCTCGAACTTCTCCGGCGTCATGCCGGGCCGGGCGAGCACGCGGGCGCGCTGGACCTCATGCGGGGCGGAGACGACCACGATCATGTCAACGCTCTCGTGGCCGCCTTTCTCGAACAAGAGCGGGATGTCGAACACCACAGCGCGCTTATCGTGGTGCTTTGCGAGGAAGGCGGCACGTTTCGCTGCCACCGCCGGGTGGACGATGGCTTCAAGTCGGGCGAGCGCCGCTTTGTCGGCGAAGACCTGCGCGCCAAGCCGCTCGCGGTCGACGCCTTCGGGGCCGGTCGTTCCGGGGAAGGCGACCTCGATCGCTGGCAGCAATTCGCCCCCCGGCCCCTGCATCGCGCGAACCTCGGCATCGGCATCGAACACCGGAATGCCCGCCTCGGCGAACATCGCCGCAACGGTGGATTTGCCCATGCCGATAGAGCCAGTGAGGCCGATGATCTTGGGGCGGGTCATGCGGTGAGGATCGCTCGCAATTCGGCGTCATGCTCGCGGGGCGCGGGCTGGCCGAAGAATTTCTCAAACGCTACCGCCGCCTGCCCGATCAGCATGGCGAGGCCATCAACGCTACGATGTCCCTTCGCCCGCGCGCCTTGCAGGAAGGGGGTGTCGAGCGGGGCGGTAATGATGTCGTAGGCGATGCTGCCCGGCGGTGCATGGCTCCAGTCGAAGGCGAGCGGCGGTTGGCCCTGCATCCCGAGGCTGGAGGCGTTGATCACCAGATCGAGGCAGCCCTCGCGGTCGTCGAAGGCGAAATCGGTGGGATCGGCGAAGTGGGCGAGGTCGATGGCGTGATGCTCCCCCTTGGGGGCGAGTTCATCGAGCAGCGCGCGCGCCTTGCCCGGATTGCGCCCCGCCACCACCAGCGTGAAGCCCTTGTCAGCCAACGCCGCAATGATCGCCCGCGCCGCACCGCCGGTGCCCATGATCCGCGCCATGCGGAAATAGTGGGTTGCGGCCAGATCGTCTCTCAGCGGTTCGAGAAAACCTGCCGCATCGGTGTTTGTCCCTGCCAAACCACCGCTCTCCACAGGGACGATGGTGTTGACCGCGCCTATAGCATCCGCAGGGGGGGCGATCCGATCGAGCAGCGGCATGACCGCCTGCTTGTGCGGCATGGTGACGTTGCACCCGCGCCACAAGGGATCGCTGCGACGGGCGGCGAGGTAATCCGGCAGGTCTTCAGGCCGGACATGGCAGGCGCGGTATTCAGTATCGATCCCGAGCTTGGCGACCCAGAAATTGTGGATTTTCGGCGATTTGGACTGCGCGATGGGATCGCCGATAACCTCGGCATAGGGCGTCGTCATGTCAGCAGCACCCCTTCCTCCCGCAGCGCGCCGAGCAGGGGGAGCAGCGGCATCCCGAGCACGGTGAACTGGTCGCCATTGATGGCGTCGAACAGCTGCACCCCTGGCCCTTCGATCCGGAAAGCGCCAACCGTGTGGCTGATCGCAGGCCATTCGAGCCCCAGATAATGCGCGATGAAGTCCTCGCTCAGATCGCGCACATGAAGGCGCGCAAGGCTCGCATGACTCCACAGGCACCCGCCGTCCTTCACCAGGGCGGCAGCGCTGTGCAATTCCATCACCTTGCCCGAGAAATAGCGCAGATGCTCCCCCGCTTCCTCCACCGAACGCGGCTTGTCGAACCGCCGTCCAGCGCAGACCACCAGCGAGTCCGACCCCAGCACCAGCGCCCCCGGATGGAGCGCCGCAACCGCAGCGGCCTTGGCTACGGCGAGCGCCTCGGCCACCTCGGACGGGGCCGCACCTGCAAGACCCGCTTCGACCGCGCGCTCATCAATATCGGCAGGGATGCTTTGATACGCCACCCCGGCAGCATCGAGCATGGTCCGGCGCGAGGCGCTTTTGCTGGCGAGGATCAGCGTCATATCGGCGTCCCCACTCCGCCTTCGCTCGCCGGCTTGCGCCCACGCTCCTGCGCCAGCCGGATGATCGCCGCTGCGGTCTCCTCGATCGAGCGGCGGGTGACGTCGATCACCGGCCAACCATTATCGGCATACATCCGCCGCGCGAATTGAATCTCGGCCTTCACGCGCTCGTTATCGACATAAGCCGTCTCGGTCGCTTCATTCAGCGATAACAAGCGATTGCGCCGGATCTGAACCAACCGCTCCGGCGAGGTCGTCAATCCCACCACCAGCGGGTGCCGCAGCCCGAACAGCGCGGGGGGCGGAGGGCTTTCGACCACGAGCGGCAGGTTGGCGACTTTGTATCCGCGATTGGCGAGATAGATGCTGGTCGGGGTCTTGGACGAGCGCGAGACGCCTACCAGCATGATGTCGGCCTCCTCCCAATCCTCGTATCCCAGGCCGTCATCATGGGCGATGGTGTACTGGATCGCCTCGACCCGCTTGAAATAGTTCTCGTCCATCATGTGCTGACGGCCTGGGCGGCCATGGGCTTCCTGCCCGAGCTGCGATTCCAGCGCCGCCGTCACCTGATCAAGCACCGCCACCGCAGGCAGCCCCAGATGGCGGCAATGCTCTTCGAGCCGCTTGCGGGTTTCGGGGTTCACCAGCGTATATAGCACCAGCCCCGGATGCGCGGCGAGATCGGGGACAATCCGGTCCAGGTGCTGGAGCGAGCGCACCATCGGCCAGAAATGGCGGTTCACCGTGGGGCTGTCGAACTGCGCGAGCGCCGCCTTGGCGATCATTTCCAGCGTTTCGCCGGTCGAATCGGATACCAGATGGAGATTGAGTCGATTCATCGCTGGCAGGCTTCCGGCCCGGTCAGGGGCTGTGGACAGAGCGCCGCATAAACCACGGGAGGGCGGGGCTCACAAGCGGGTGATAGAATTTCACCCCCACTGACAGGCTTTTCGCCGGGGTATTTGCGCACACGGGACAAGTCTTGTCGACAGGCTGGGAAGAGTGGGGATAAAGCGCGCTTGACGTCCAATCCGTGCGGATTCGATGGGGGTGTTTGGGACCGTCGGGTCTGGGGGCAATCGGGCAAGGGCCGGTAATTCCCACTATCCACAGGACCAACAGACTCCATCAGTCCTTTTATAATTTGAATAGTTTTGTTTAAAGGAACGCTATGCCCGGTCCGCTTCTCGATACGCTCAAAGGTGTCCGTCAGGACCGTGCTCCCGTCTGGCTGATGCGCCAAGCGGGGCGTTATCTGCCTGAATATCGCGAACTTCGGGCCGAAAAGGGCGGGTTTCTCGAGCTGGTTTACGATAGCGAGGCGGCGGCGGAAATCACCGTGCAGCCGATCCGGCGCTTCGGGTTTGATGGCGCGATCCTGTTCTCCGATATCCTGATCGTGCCGCACGCGATGGGTCAGGGGCTGACCTTTGCGGCGGGGGAGGGGCCGCATCTGGCGCCGACATTGCTCGAGGCCTCGCTTGATAGCTTTACCCCCGCCTTTGAACGGTTCGAGCCGGTTTACGAGACCGTGCGCCGCACCCGCGCCTTGATCGGGCCCGACGTGACGATGCTCGGCTTTGCGGGGAGCCCGTGGACCGTGGCGACCTACATGATCGCGGGCGAGGGATCGAAGGATCAAGGCCCGGCGCGGCTGCTGGCCTATCGCGATCCGGCGCATCTGCAGGCGATCATCGATGCGATTATCGAGGTTTCGGTCACGTACCTGCGCGGTCAGATCGATGCCGGGGCCGAAGCCGTGCAGCTCTTCGACAGCTGGGCAGGGAGCCTTGCGCCTGACCAGTTCGAAAAGTGGGTGATCGCCCCTAATGCCGCGATCACCGCGAAGCTCAAGGAAACGCATCCCGATACCCCCGTTATCGGCTTCCCCAAGGGCGCGGGCGCGAAATTGCCCGCTTATGCGCGTGAGACCGGGGTCGATGCGGTGGGGCTCGACGAGACGCTCGATCCCGCCTGGGCCCATGCTAGTCTGCCGCAAGGGATGCCGGTGCAGGGCAACCTCGATCCGCTGCTGGTCGAGGCCGGCGGCCCGGCGCTGCCTGCGCGGGTCAAGGCGATTTTGGCGGCCTTTGAGGATCGACCGCATGTTTTCAACCTCGGCCACGGGATCGGGCAGTTCACGCCCATCGCGCATGTCGAGGAACTGCTTGCCGCGCTAAGAGGCTGATCCGATGCAAGACCTGCTGCTGTCGATCTATCAGTTCCTGAAATCGGGCCATGTCATCTTCATGGTGTTCTGGCTCGCAGGGCTGTTCATGCTGCCGCGTCAGTGCATCTACATGCTCGATCACGCGCCGGGTTCCGAAGGCGAGGCCAAGTGGGCCACCCGCATGGGCAAGCTGCGCAAAATTATCCTGACCCCGGCGTTGATCATCGTCTGGGTGCTGGGGCTCAGCATGGCCTATGCGGGCGGGCATTTCGCCTTCGGCTGGCTCCATGCCAAGTTGACGCTGGTGCTCATCCTGACGGGCTATCACGGCTGGCTGGTGGGGCAGACCAAGAAGATGGCCCGGGGTGAGCGCCCGCTATCCGAGACAACCCTGCGCATGATCGGCGAGGTGCCTGGGCTTCTGCTGATCGTGATCGTGCTGCTGGTCTACTTGAAGCCGTTCTGAGGCGCGCGCGGTGCATTTGGACAATTGACCTCGCGCCCCGCCCCCCGTATTCGCGTAATCCTCCATCCGGTGACCGGGGCGTTCCAGACCCCGGCAGGTCTGCTTTCTCCAAGCCCAGCCCCGACCGGCCTGTGACGTCCAAGCGCAGGTTCGCTTCCCCGGGGCACCTCTTCATCGCAAGAGGCACTGACCATCCGGCCACTCCTGACTTTCGGAACTTATTGTAATGCATCTCAAAGACCTCAAGCGAAAGACCCCGGCCGAGCTGGTCGCGATGGCGGAAGAACTCGGCGTCGAGGGCGCCTCGACCATGCGCCGTCAGGATCTGCTGTTCAGCATCCTGCGCGAGTTGGCCGAGGATGAGGAATACGAAGAAAAAATCATGGGCATCGGCACCATCGAGGTGCTGCAGGACGGCTTCGGCTTCCTGCGCTCGCCGGAGGCCAATTACCTTGCCGGGCCGGACGATATCTACGTCTCGCCCAATCAGGTCCGACGCTGGGGCCTGCGCACTGGGGACACCGTTGAAGGCGAGATCCGCGCCCCGCGCGATGGGGAGCGCTATTTCGCGCTGACCAGCCTCGCCAAGGTCAATTTCGACGATCCTGACGCGGTCCGCCTCCGCACCAATTTCGACAACCTGACCCCGCTTTACCCGGACCAGAAGCTCAACCTCGATACGCTCGATCCGACCGTGAAGGACAAGAGCGCGCGGGTGATCGACATCATCGCCCCGCAGGGCAAGGGCCAGCGCGCGCTGATCGTGGCGCCGCCGCGCACGGGTAAGACCGTGCTGCTCCAGAACATCGCCAAGGCGATCACCGACAATCACCCTGAGGTGTTCCTGATCGTCCTCCTGGTCGATGAACGCCCCGAGGAAGTCACCGACATGCAGCGTTCGGTGAAGGGCGAGGTCATCTCCTCGACCTTCGACGAACCTGCCAATCGCCACGTGCAAGTCGCTGAAATGGTGATCGAAAAGGCCAAGCGTCTGGTCGAGCACAAGAAGGACGTGGTGATCCTGCTCGATTCGATCACGCGCCTGGGCCGTGCCTACAACACCGTGGTGCCATCCTCGGGCAAGGTGCTGACGGGCGGTGTGGATGCCAACGCGCTCCAGCGACCCAAGCGCTTCTTCGGCGCGGCGCGCAACATCGAGGAGGGCGGCTCGCTCTCCATCATCGCTACCGCGCTGATCGATACCGGCAGCCGCATGGACGAAGTGATCTTCGAAGAGTTCAAGGGCACCGGCAACTCGGAAATCGTGCTCGACCGCAAGGTCAGCGACAAGCGCATCTTCCCCGCATTGGATGTCGGCAAGTCCGGCACCCGCAAGGAAGAGCTGCTGGTAGCGAAGGACAACCTGTCGAAGATGTGGGTGCTGCGCCGCATCCTGATGCAGATGGGCACCGTAGATGCGATGGAATTCCTGCTCGACAAGATGAAGGACTCGAAGATGAACGAGGATTTCTTCGCGACGATGAATCAATAGGGACGCGCCAGGACAACGGGCCGGGGGGTCGGGCCGAAATCGACGGACGGGAACAGTGCTCAGTCAGTATCTCTACATCAGCACCGCGCCGACATTGCCGCGCGAAGAGGTGGATTCGATCCTCGCCACCAGCGCGCGCAACAATCCGGCGCGGGGCATTACCGGACTGCTGCTGTTCAACGGCCGCAACTTCCTCCAGCTGCTGGAAGGCGAGGAGGGACAGGTAAACGCCCTGATGGAAACGATTTTCGCTGATCCGCGCCATTCGGGCGTCTCGGTGCTCGACCGCCGGGGGATTGCAGCGCGCACGTGCCCGGACTGGGCGATGAAGCGCGTGCTGATCGCGGAAAGCATCGCCAACCGCCGCGAAATGCTCGAGCGCGATCTTCCAGAGGGGCTCGACCCCGAGGTGCGCAAGATGATCGTGAACTTTGCGGTGCTGAATTAGGGTTTGGCCGCCGCGAGCTGCGCCGCCATCATTTCCCAGACCTTGTTGATCGCCTTCAGGGGTCGCACCATCACCTTGAAATCGCTGATCTTTCCACTAGTATTGAAGCGGATAATATCGACCCCGTTGATGGCGACGCCGTCCAGCTCGGTAACGAATTCGAGCATCATCTCGTCCCCATCAACCAGCTCGCGGACATAGTGGAAGCTCTCGTTTCCCAGCACGTGTGATGCCGCGACGAGGTAGGCCATCACGATGGGCTTACCCACCTGCGGGGTATGCACCACAGGCGAGTGGAATACCGCGTCCTCCGCCAGCAAATCCGCGAGGAGGGCGGGATCGCTCCCACCCTCCATATAGGCATGCCAGCGGGCGAGGTTGGCGCGGCTCACGCCAGATGTTCGGCGAAGAAGGCGGCGGTGCGGCTGTCGGCGAGGTTGGCGGCTTCCTCGTGGCGGCGCTTGCCGGTTTCGGTGGCGAAGCCGTGGTCGAGCCCTTCGTAGTCGTGCAGCGTCACCTTCGGGTGATCGTCGAGCCCAGCGTGCATCGCGGCCTGTGTTTCACGTGGAACAAAGCCGTCTGCGGTGGGGATGTGCAGCATCAGCGGCTTGGCGATGGCGTGCTTTTCTCCGAGCAACCCGTCGATCCCGACCCCGTAGTAACCGACTGAAGCGTCGATATCGGTCCGCGCGGCGGTCATGAACGCGAGCCGCCCGCCGAGGCAGTATCCCACGCAGCCGACCTTCGCGACGCCCAGCGTGCGGCGGATGTGGTGGATGGTTGCCTCGATATCCCGGATGCCGGCGTCCTGATTGAACTTGACCATCAGGTCGAGCGCGGTTGCGAATTCAGCCTCGACATCGGGATCGAGCGAGGTTTCGGGCTGCAAGCGCCAGAACAGATCGGGCGCAACCGCGAGGTAGCCTTCGGCCGCCAGCTTGTCGCACTTCTTGCGGATGCCGGGGTTCACGCCGAAAATCTCCTGAATGACGATAATCGCCCCGCGCGGGGTGCCTTGGGGCTGGGCGACATAGGCGCCGAAGCTGACGTCGCCTTCAAGGGTGGGGATGGTGGCATTGAGGGTCATCGGGGGTGTGTCTCCTGATTGCGCAGTTGCCAGCGGTCTATCGCTTGCCTTGGCCGCCTGCCAAGCGCAAATGAGCGAGCGAGGAGACACGCTGATGAAGATCACCATCGAAGTCGATTGCACCCCGGAGGAGGCGCGCAGCTTCCTCGGCCTGCCGGATGTGTCGGCGGCCAATTCGGTCTATGTCGACACAGTCACCAAGGCGATGCAGGGCGTCTCGAACCCGGCGCAGATGGCCGAATACGCGCAGGCGCTCGCGCCGATGGGGCAGATGGGGCTGAAGCTGTTCCAGAACTTCGTGGAAGGCTCGATGAAGGCGGCGTCAGGGACGAAGCCCTCCGAGTAAGCTTGTGAGTAGCGCTGCGACCATCTTCGCGCTGTCGAGCGGCGCGCCGCCTGCGGGCGTGGGCGTGATCCGCGTCTCCGGCCCGCAGGCGCGGGCGGCGCTGGAGGCGCTGGCAGGCCGGGTGCCGCCCCCGCGACGGGCCTCGCTGGGTCGGTTGCGTGACGCGGACGGAGCGCTGCTCGATGAGGCGCTGGTGCTGTGGTTCCCGGGGCCTGCGACGGCGACGGGCGAGGATCTCGCCGAGTTCCACTGCCATGGCGGCCGCGCTGTGATCGCGGCGGTGGAGGCTGCGCTGGCTGCGCTGCCAGACACGCGCCGCGCTGAGCCGGGCGAATTCACCCGCCGCGCTTTTGCCAATGGCCGCATCGACCTGGCCGAGGCCGAGGGGCTGGCCGATCTGCTTGCCGCCGAAACCGAACTCGCCCGCGCGGCTGCGCTTGCCAATGCCGGGGGGGCGGTGTCGCGTCAGGTTGAGACTTGGCGCGAGCAGGTGCTGGTGCTGTCGGCGGAGGTGGAAGGCGTGCTCGATTTCTCCGACGAGGAAGACGCCGCCGATCTGCCCGAAAGCTTCACGTGGAACATGCGCGCGCTCGCTGAGGAGATCGCCGCTTGGCTCGCCCGCCCGCGTTCGGAGCGGTTGGGGGAGGGCTTTCGTGTGGTGCTAGCCGGGCCGCCCAATGTGGGAAAGTCGACGCTGTTCAATGCCCTGATTGAAAGCGAGGCGGCGATCACTTCGCCGATTGCTGGCACTACCCGCGATGTGATCGAGCGCTCGGTTGCGATTGGCGGGGTGCCGTTCACCTTCGTTGATACCGCGGGGCTGAGGGTGGTCGAAGGCGCGGCAGAGGCGGATCAGATCGAATCTATCGGCATTGCCCGGGCTGAGGCCGAGCTGGCGCGCGCGGATTTGGTGCTGTGGCTGGGGCCGGAAGGCGCGGGGCCTGAGGCCGCGTGGGAGGTCGCGGCGCAGGCGGATCGGGCAGGCTTTGTGGCCAAGAACGCGGCGCGCTTCATCGTATCAGCAGCGACCGGGGAAGGGCTGGCGGCACTCAAGAATGCGTTGGTGGAAGCGGCCCGTGTCGCATTGCCCAAGCCGGGCGACGCCACGCTCAATGCCCGCCAGCACGCGCGCTTGTCGGAGGCGGAAGAGGCATTGGCAGGGGCACAGCGCGTGGCCGATCCCCTGCTGGTCGCCGAGGAATTGCGCCGCGCACGCCTTGCCTTTGACCGCTTGATCGGGCGCGCTACCACCGAGGACATGCTCGATACGCTGTTCGGGCGGTTCTGCATCGGGAAGTGAAGCGCGGCGGCGCGGAATGTTTCACGTGAAACATTTTGCCCGCCCGACGGCCCTTTGACGAATGGGCTTTGACTGTCCGACGCCCGCGCCTTATCTGCGCGCCCATGCATTCCTTCGATGTTCTCGTCATCGGCGGCGGTCACGCCGGGGTCGAAGCCGCCTGTGCTTCGGCCCGCATGGGTGCGCGCACGGCATTGGTGAGCTTTGACCTTAACGCAATCGGGGCGATGAGCTGCAATCCGGCGATCGGGGGTCTGGGCAAGGGCCATCTGGTGCGCGAAGTTGATGCGCTCGATGGGGTGCTGGGCCGTGCGGCGGATGCGGGGGCGATCCATTACCGGATGCTCAACCGCTCCAAGGGCAGCGCCGTATGGGGCCCGCGCGTTCAGGCCGACCGGGTGCGGTTCAAGGCGGCGGTGCAGCAGGTGGTGCGCGCGCAGCCCAATCTGACGCTGGTGCAGGGCGAAGCCGCCGCGCTCGTGCTTGCGGGCGGGCGGGTCGCCGGGTTGGAGCTGGCCGACGGCACAATGTTTCACGTGAAACACTTGGTGCTGTGCACTGGCACTTTCCTCGGCGGCGTGCTGTTCCGGGGTGAGGAGCGGTTCGAAGGGGGGCGCATCGGCGAGAACGCCGCCAAGCGGCTCGCCCAGCAATTGCGCGGGGCTGACCTGCCCATGGCCCGGCTCAAGACCGGCACGCCGCCGCGCCTCGACGGGCGCACGATCAATTGGGCGGTGCTGGAGGAACAGCCTTCCGATGGCGAAGCCTGGACCATGTCGCCGCTCACGCCGGAGCGGGTGAACCCGCAGGTGTTCTGCGCCATCACCCGCACCACGCAGGCAGGGCATGATGCGATCCGCGCCAATCTCCACCGCTCGCCGCTGTTTTCGGGCGCTATTGCGGCGGCGGGGCCGCGCTATTGCCCCTCGATCGAGGACAAGATCCACCGCT
>OFDC01000596.1_pt1 | contig 25475 bp, 19 predicted proteins | sample 1520941 | NCBI WGS metagenome assembly OFDC01 (sample SAMEA94258168, study PRJEB24077) | hot springs metagenome | biome: Aquatic biome; feature: Water | place: India | collected 2012-12-06 | depth 5 m | reverse complement strand
TCCTTGGCCTCGGCATGAGTGGGAATGCCGAAGCCGGGCACGTCGATGCCGATGATGCGCACGCCATTGATCTGCTTTTTGAGCAACCGAAGTGGCACACCACTGGCGGTTGGCACGCACAAATTGGTTACAACAATCGCGTCGTAATCGGCCGGGTCGGCCAGGCCCTCAACCGCTTCCTTGATGTCCTCGAACAGCTTGCCGGTGACGAGCGTTTCCGAACTGAACGGCACGTAGCCGACCGTGCGGCGCGCGCCGTAGAAGTGCGAGGTGAAGGTCAGGCCGTAGACGCAGCAGGCCGAGCCCGAGAGGACGGTTGCGGTGCGGCGCATGCGCAGGCCAACGCGCAGCGAGCCAAACGCCGGGCACATCGATTGCGGTTGATCGTGCGGGCCTACCGGGTAGTCGGCGGCGTAGCGCTCCAGCAGTTCTGAGCCTTGCGCCTTATTCGTCGCATCGCGCAGCACGTCCGCGCCTGCGTGGCAGCCGCCGCCTTCGACCGGCGGATCGAGTTCGATCCGGTCCGGTTCACGCGCGTGAAGCGCCCCATCAACGAGGTCTGTCATGGCCTAGACCTCGTCATAGACCACCTCAAGCGAGGGCTTCTTCTCGAATGATCCGCCGCGCATGTCAGCCTGTGTCGCCGGGACCAACTCGACGTTGCCTCCGGTGTCTTCGGGGGAGAAGAGGCCAAGCAGTCCATCCTGGTCGAGGGGCGTGGGCTGCCGCGGCGGCGCCGACGCAACATTGGACGCAAGCTCTGCAAAGAGACTGCCCCATTGCCCGCCGGGCTTGCCGATAATCTGGTAATTCGCCGACTTGCGCCGGATGTCCTCGTCCGCCGGGATGGCGCACAGAACCGGTATATCGACCGCGTTTGCGAAAGCCTGCGCCTCGCCGGTGCCGTCGTCCTTGTTGACGATCATGCCGGCCACGCCGACATTGCCGCCCATCTTGCGGAAGTATTCCACCGCCTTGCAGACGTTGTTGGCGACATAGAGCGACTGCAGGTCGTTCGATCCGACGACGATGACTTTCTGGCACATGTCGCGCGCGATCGGCAGGCCGAAGCCGCCACAGACCACGTCACCCAGGAAATCGAGCAGGACGTAGTCGAAGCCCCAGTCATGGAAGCCGAGCTTTTCGAGCAGTTCGAAGCCGTGGATGATGCCGCGACCGCCGCAGCCGCGGCCGACTTCGGGACCGCCCAGCTCCATCGCGAACACGCCGTCACGCTGGAAGCAGACGTCTTCGATGCGCACCTCTTCCCCTGCCAGTTTCTTGGCTGAAGAGGTCTCGATGATCGTGGGGCAGGCCTTGCCGGCGAACAGCAGGCTGGTCGTATCGGACTTGGGATCGCAGCCGATCAGCAGCACGCGCTTGCCCTGTTGGGCGAGCATGTAGCTGAGGTTGGATAGGGCAAAGCTCTTGCCCGAGCCGCCCTTGCCATAGATCGCGATGATCTGCGTCTCTTTCTTCACTTCCCCGGTGTGCGGGGCGTCAGGCTCGATCGACGCTTCATCGCGCAGAGCGGCGGCATGTGTATCCAGCATCGTCATGCGCAGTTGCTCCAGTCGAGGACCATCTTGAGGCAGTCGGCATCGAGGAAGGCTTCCGGATAGGCATCCGGGGCTTCCTCAGCCGGGCGCTGGTGAGAGACCAGACCGGCAAGATCGAGTGCGCCGCTGTCGATCAGGGCGCGGGTAGAGGTAAGATCGTCCGGGCCCCATTCGGCGGCGACACGGAAGCGTGCCTCGGCACGGAAGGCGGGGGCGAAAGCGAAGCTGGGGCGGTTGGCGTAGAAACCTGCCAGCACGATCTCGCCCCTCTTGCGCAGGCGCGGAACCAGCAGGTCGAGGCAATCGGCATCGCCGCTGGCATCATAGATGTTGGCGTAATCGTGGCGGTCATCGTCCTTGGGGGCGATGACGTTGTAGCCTTGCGCGCCGGTGCGACGGGCTGGCTTGTGTTCCCAGACGGTAGGGGCGGGGGCGCCAGCAGCGATGGTCATCCGCGCAAGCAGGCGGCCCAGCGTGCCATGGCCGATAATCAGATCGGGCGGTTCGCCGCCGTTCATGGCGTGAAGCGCAGTGGCGGCGAGCGCGAACAGCACGCCATCCCGGCCCAGCGACTCGGAGACCGGCAGGGCGCGCGCCGATGGCACGATCACCTGCCGCGCCGTGCCGCCGAAGAGGCCGCGCGCATCGCGATAACAGGTCGCGCCGGGGACAAAGACCCAGTCGCCGATGCGGGCCTGCACTTCGCTGCCGGCGTCGACAATGCGGCCGAGGGATTCGTATCCGGGCACCAGCGGGTACCCCATGCCCGGGAAGTTGGGCATCTCGCCCGACCAGAGAAGCTTTTCGGTTCCGGCACTTACGCCGCTCCACTGGACTTCGACCAGAACGTCAGAAGGGGCGAGCGCGGCGGAAGCGGCGTCGGAGCCTTGTCCTGACGTCAAGGCAAGCCTGCGAAGCGCGATGCGCCTCGGTGCTTCCAGTATGACCGCCAGCGACTCCATGCCGGTCTTCCCCTCTCCCGGTGATCCGGGCCGTGCCGCAGTATCCGGATGGGTACTGTCAGGCAGTGTTCACCATACGCTAACGCCAAAGAGTGTCAAACAGATTGGACGGTCATAACTGTCAATATGAACTAACAATGACCGAGGCGATCACGGGCATTGCCGTGCGCTTCTGCTGCCAGTGCCGGAAGCCCGCCTTGCGAAGCATCTCGCCATATTCAGCTGGTGTGCGAGGGCGCCCGGAGTTCATCGCCCAGAGATACAAGCCAAAATAGGCGTCACCCATGGCTTTTGCCCCGCGTGCGCCGGCCATCGGTTCGGCAATCACAAGGCGGCCGTCCTCGGGAAGAGCTGCCCTGATTCCGCGCAAGATCTGATGGCAGCGATCGTCGTCATGGTCGTGGAGAATTCGCGAGAGCGCGATGCAGTCGTAGCCTGTGGGCAGGGCGTCGGCAAAGAAGTCACCCGGATGTCGGGAGGCTCGCGGCGGCAGATTCGTCGCACCAGCCAGAACGGGGGGCAGATCGAATATGCCCAGCTCAAGCGAAGGGCATGCCGCGGCCAGCGCATTGACGAAAGCGCCATGACCGCCGCCGATATCGAGCAGGCGGCGGTGGCGATCGAAGGCGTAGGCACCCATCGCCTGCTGCGCAACCATCTGTTGCGAAGCGGCCATGAGTGAGGAGTACCGACCGGCAGTTTCGCCATCGGTTTCAGAGTGATAGTGCCAGAAACTCGACAGGGCGGTCGGCTTCTGGCGGTCCTGCCGCAGCAGGGCAAGCGGGTCGGCGAGATCCGCGTAAAGCAGCGGGTGATGTTGAACCATGGCGAGCGCGCCGGGGTTGGAAAGCAGCGCGGCGCCCTGCTGGCCGAGCATCCACCAGCCCGGAGCAACCTCTTCTGCAAGGTCCAGTGCAGTGGCGGCGCGCAGCAGCCTAGTCGCGGCGGCGCGGCTCAGTGCGGCCGACCGGGCGATATCGTCGGCACCGCACGGTCCAGCATCGAGCAGGTCGAGCAGGTCGACCTGGACCGCGGCTAGCAGGACCTGCGAATAGGTGAAGCCCGCCACCAGATCGAATGCGCTGGCAGCGCGGCGCCTTGAGACGCTTGCGAAAATGGGGAGGCGAGATGCCCAGTCCTGAAACACCGGGCTGCCCAGAACCCGGTTGCGCCAATGGGTCCAGCGGCGTCGCCACTGAGGGGGCCATTTGGGAGGGCTCTGCGCCGGCGGCGCATCCGTCAAGGGGGCAACGTCCAGCATATGTCCAAAAGATTGGACATTTGTGATGTAAAGGTCAATTGTATTCGCTGGAGGGTTTCCCTCCGAGAGAGGAGCATGCCTTGGCATCGCGGGTGGCGATCATCGGCGCGGGCATCGGCGGCCTGACGGCAGCCGCGCTGCTGGCTGCGCGCGGGGCCGACGTCACCGTCGTGGAGAAAGCCGCGCACCCGGGCGGCAAGGCGCGTCAGCTTATCGTTGATGGTGCCTCCATCGATGCCGGGCCCACCGTCTTCACCCTGCGTGACGTGTTCGAGGGCATCTTTGCTGCCTGCGGTGCCGACCTGGCCGACTTTGTCGACATCCGCCGCGCCGACGTGATCGCCCGCCACGCGTGGGGGCCGGAGCGGCATCTCGATCTCCATGCCGATCCGGAACTGAGCGAGCAGGCCATCGGTGACTTTGCCGGCGCTTCGGCCGCCGCAGGCTTCCGCGCCTTTCGCAAGGAGGCCGCGCGCATTCACGGCATCATTGACCGTCCGATGATGCGCGGCAGCAAGGTCAGCTGGCCGCTTCCGCTGATGTGGCGCATCGGCCTGTGGCGCATGGGCGATCTTCTGGCGATCCGGCCCTACGAATCGCTGTGGAAGGTGTTGGGCGAACACTTTGCCGACCAGCGTCTGCGCCAGCTTTTCGCGCGCTATTCGACCTACTGCGGTTCCTCCCCGTTCGAGACACCGGCAACCTTGATGCTGATTGCCCACGTCGAGGCGCAAGGCGTCTGGCTGATCGAAGGCGGCATGAGCGCGCTGGCCGGAGCTCTGATGCGGCTCGCGCAGATGCACGGCGCGAAATTCCGTTTCAGTACCGGCGCCGCCCTCATAGAGACCGCACAAGGACGCACATCGGGCCTGATCCTCAGCAATGGCGAGCGGATTGCCGCCGATGCGGTTATCGCCAATGCCGATCCCGAGGCTCTCGCCGCAGGACGCTTCGGGCCTCTGGGCGCCATGGCGGTGCCATCGCATGGCGTGCGCAAGCGGTCGCTCTCGGCGATGGTCTGGCTGGCAAATGCGCGCACCTCGGGCTTTGCGCTGCAGCGCCACAACGTGTTCTTCTCGCCCGACTATGCCCGCGAATTCAGCGACATTCGCGGTGGGGCTCCGCCATGCGATCCCAGCGTCTATGTCTGCGCGCTCGATCGCGAGGGTGGGGCCGATGTGCCGCCGGGCCACCGTGAACGTCTGCAGATCATCGTCAACGCGCCCGCCAATGGCGACACCCATACTTACACCGAAGAGGAGAAGGCCCGGTGCACACAGGCCACGAGGCGCAGCCTTCAGCGTTGCGGACTGGAGCTGGAGGACAACTTTCCCCACACGCTGCTGACACCGAACGCCTTCGAGAACTTTTTGCCCTCGACCGGGGGGGCGATCTATGGTCGGGCCTCGCACGGTTGGGCGGCGTCCTTCCTCCGGCAGGGTACGCGGACCCGGATCCCTGGGCTCTACTGCGCGGGTGGAAGCACCCATCCGGGGGCCGGGGTGCCGATGGCCGCCTTGTCCGGGCAACTGGCGATGCAGGCTGTGGTGCAAGACCTCGCTTCGATGCGCAGATCCCGCCCGGTGGTTATGGCTGGTGGTATGTCGATGCGATCAGCGAGTGCGGACGCCATGGGCTGACGATCATCGCCTTCATCGGCAGTGTATTTTCGCCCTACTACAAGAAAAGCGGCCGCGGCGATCCGCTGCAGCACTGCGCCTTGAACGTGGCGCTCTACGGCCCCGGCGCGCGCTGGACCATGACTGAGCGTGGGCGCGGCAGCGTCGCGCGCGATGCGGACAACCTGCAGATCGGACCGAGCGCGGTGCGCTGGACCGGAGACTCGCTCGAAATCGATATCGAGGAGATGGACAAGCGGGTTGGGGTGCCGTGGCAGCGTCGTGTGGCCGGCAAGGTTCGCGTCTATCCCGAAGCGACCAACGACCGCGCCTTCTCGCTTGACCCGGAGGGGCGCCACCGCTGGCACTGCATTGCCCCGCGCGCGCGGATCGAGGTCCAGATGGAAAAGCCCGGTCTCGGGTGGAAGGGCAGTGCCTATCTCGATTCGAACTTCGGCGCGGAGTCGCTGGAGGAAGGCTTCCGCGTCTGGCACTGGTCCCGCGCCCATGGGCGCAGCGGGTCGGTGGTCTGCTACGAGGGCATCCGTCGCAATGGCCAAGGCTTTGCCAGCGCCCTGCGTTTCGGTGCGGACGGGGTGCCGCATGAGGAGGAAGCGCTGCCGCCGGTCGCGCCCTTGCCGAACACACTATGGCAGATGGAGCGCAAGACGCGGGCGGACAGAGGCCATGCCAGCGTCATCCGCACCTGGGAGGATGCGCCGTTCTATGCCCGCTCCACCCTGTCATCGCGCCTGTTCGGAGAGCCGGTCGTGGCGGTACAGGAAAGCCTTGATCTCGATCGCTTTTCATCGCCGATCGTGCAGTTCATGCTGCCGTATCGGATCCCGCGGGTAGAGTGACGGCCTAGGAGTTGAAAGGAGGTGCAGGCATTACCGCAATGCCTTCGCTGCGAAGTTGAGCGATTGCCAGTCGTTCACGCTCAAGCGCGCGAACGACTGATGGGCGCGCTTCGACCGCGCGAGCATGGGCGGCAAACCTGGGATAGGCTTCGACCGGGAATCCGCCGCCAAGCACACGGCACCAGACCCAGTAAAGATAGCCGTCCATGACGGACCAGTCCTGACCGTACCAGAAGGGTTTTCCCTCTAATCTCTTTTCGACAATCTGGAACTGATCGCGCATCATCATGATGGCCGCTTCCCTGACCTGATTTCGTGCATCGTCAGTTTGCGCAAAGAAGCGTGGAATGCAGATACGGGTCACGATGGGGTGCAATGTTGCCGAACAGAAGCACAAGTCGGCAACTTGTGCCATTCGCTCAAATTCATCGCCGGCTTCGGGCAACAGCCTTGCCTCGGGATAGCAAGTGTTGAGATAGCTCAAGATAGCGACGTTTTCCGTGAGCGAGCGTCCGTCTATGACCAGCGCGGGCACCTTGCCCTTCGGATTGATCGACAGATAATCAGGCTGCTTGTGTTCGCCGGTCGCCATACGGACGAGGTGAACTTCGAAGTCTGCACCGGCTTCCTCAAGGGCGATTGCGGTCACTCGGGCGCAACTCCCTGGCGAATAGAAAAGCCCTATACTCATTGGTTCCTCGATGCAGATCAGGTTCCTGGGGCGACACTCAACGCTCGTCTTGCGGAGTTTTCCGCTTGGCAGCTTCCTTGTCCTTGGCAATCTCGCGGTTGACTGACCATAGCTGATAGACGCCAAAGCCCAGCGCGATGACGGCGGTGAAGACGATTTCCACCCAGCCGAAGTGTTCGCTCATCGAATTCATGCTGGCTCTCCCTCCTTTTGCGCGCTTGCAGCGGCGAACGTGCGGATCAGTTCAGCGGCCTTCGCGGGGCACTCCTCATGCGCAAGATGCCCCAATCCCGGCAGCACTTCCACACGGCAATCGGGGATCAGCCTTGCGGCCTGTTCGACAGACGAAAGCGGCACGGCGGTGTCGCCACTGGAATGGACCAGCAGCACGCGGTTTCTCAACTGCGGCAGCAACCGGCTGAGCGCTTCAAGGTCCCAGCTTGCCATCATTTCCATCGCCCCGCCGCAGTGGTGATGATTGCCCATAAGCGCCTCGTAGGCGGCAATTCCCATGGCATCGATGGCAGAGCCTGTGGCGCGGCGCAGGAAGCGCCCGGTCTCGCCGGGAATGCGGGCAATGCCGGCCAGCATGCGCGGCACCAACGGGTTCACGAACAGCATCTTCGCCAGCGACGGGAACAGCTTGGCGGCAAGGCCGGGGAAGGGCATCAGCGCGGGGTTGAAGCCAATCAGGGGTGTGGCTGCGCCCTGCAAATGGACGGCATCGATTGCTATGGCCGCGCCCGCGGAGTGGCCGACCATCAGCGATGGCTTATGGTCCAGCGCATCGAGCAGATCGATCACGGCACTTGCCATGCCGGGCAGCGTCAAGCCTTGGCGCGGACGGCCTCTGGTAAAACCGTGGCCGGGCAGGTCGGGGGCGATCACTGTGAAGTCCTGCGCCAGCAGTGGCAGCACGTCGCGCCAGCTGTGCGTTGCCGCGCCGGTGCCGTGGAGCAGCAGGATCGTCGGCCCCTCGCCGGTGACCTGAACATGCCATCTGAGCCCGGGCGTCTCCACGAAGCGGCTTGCCTCGCGGTTGGGCCAGTTCCGGCCTTCGACGTCCCAGCTTGGGGCCCTCATGCGCGTTTCTTCTGCGGCTCGGCAGCAAGCGTCACCGCCGCCTTGAGCGCCTTGGCATCGGCAAAGGGCAGCGGCAGGTAGCGCGCCCGCATGGCCTCGGCGATCCGGGCAGCTTCGGGCCGAGGGCGCGGGGAAATGTCGATCACCACGGCATCAAGACCCGCGCTGGCAATTCCCCGTGCGGCGGTCAGCGCGTCGGCATTGGCTTGGGCGCGGCCGGATGAGCCGTCTGCGCCGATGTTCGCGCTGCCGTCGGTTAGGAATACGAGAAACGGTGTGCTGCCTCGGCTCATCACGGCATCAGCCAACTGGCGGGTCAGGGCAATGCCTCGTGCCAGTGGGGTGCCGCCGCCGCCGGGCAGTTCGGCAAGGGCGCGTTTGGCGCGGGTCAGCGAACGCGTGGGCGGCAGCAGCAGGTCTGCCTCGGTCCCACGGAAGGCGACCAGCGCCACTTCGGCACGCTTCACATAGGCCTGGGCAAGGATCAGCTCGACCGCGCCCTTGGCCTCGGACAGGCGGGCGAGAGCTGCCGAGCCTGAGGCATCGACCGCAAAGATCGTGACCGTCGTGGCGCGTTCCTCGAAGCGGCGGACCCGAAGGTCGTCGCGACGAAAGCGGATCGGGCCGGCACCTGCGGGAGCCGGATCGCGCCTGCGCAAGGGCTGCCACGGGATCGCCGCGCGAAGGGTATCGACGAGCGCCATGCGCACACCGCCGCCGGGCATGCCCGGGCGCGCACCAAGGGGCTTGCCGCGCAGTGCCGAACCGGTGCGGCGTCCAGCGCCTCCGCCACGCGCCGACCGTTGCGCGCGACCAGAGGCGATCAGTTCGAGCACATCAGGCGGGATCATGGCGCGGGCCGCTTCGATCAGCAAGTCTTCGGGCAAGTCCGGCGCGCTGTCGTCATCGTCGTCGTTGTCCGGGCGCTCTGCCTCTTCCGGCTCTCGCTCCGGTTCGGGAGGCGGGGGCGCTTCGGGTTCGGGCGGCAACTGCGTCGCGCGCGGAGCAAGGACGAGGCGGATCGCCGCCTCGAGGTCGGCGCGGCCTGCCGTATCGCGCCCGCCAAGTGCGGCGTGGGCACTGGCTGTGGCTGCGGCCTGCAACAGCGGACGGATCGATGCAACGCCGAGCGCCGTTGCCGTGGCGGCAAGGGCAGACAGCGCCTCGCTATCGAGCGGTGGTGAGGCTGACACTTCGCAAGCAGGCGGCAGATCGATTGCAAGGTTCGCAGCGCGCACGTCCCGCAGCGACAGGTCGAAAGCCACCCGTTCCATCAGGGCCAGCGGCGGGCGCTCGTCCGGGCCTTCGCCATCGTCGAGCAGGACAAGCAGGAAGCCGCCGCCATTGTCGAGCGCCTGCGCGATCCGGCCCGCAGTGTCCGTGCGCAGGCGTTCCGCCATGGGCACGACCAGCACGCCGCCCGCAACCTCGGCCAGCAAGCCGCGTTGGAGAACCAGCGAACCCGTGGCGAGGCTGGCGGCAATGTCTGTGCCACCGGTCAGCCGGTCCTCATCGATATGACCGGGCAGGCGGCGGAAGGACGTGCCCGCGGGAAGCAATCCGCGCAGCGCTTGCAAAACGAGATCGCGCGCCGGCCCACCGCCGCGCAGCACCATGCCGCCAAGCTTGCGGTCTGCGGCCAGCAGGCGCGCTGCCAAGAGCGCATCTGCCATCGCATCGGTCATCCGAAGTGTTCGGCGATCGCGCGATCAATCCGTGCGGTCGATCCGCTTTCGTCGAGCACGTCGCGGCGCAGGCGGTGGCGCAGGGCCATCGGCGCAACGTGAAGCAGGTGATCGCGCTTGACCACCTTTGCGCCCTTCAGCGCCGCATAGGCGCGCGCGGCGCGCATCAGGGTGAGCTCGCCGCGCAAGCCGTCAACGCCCACGGCGCTGCAGATCCCGGCGGCATCGATCAGCACGCTGTCCGGCACCTCGATCTTCGCCAGCTTCTTCTGCCCGCGCGCGATCTGCTGCAGGACTTTCTCGTCCTCCTCGGCCCACTGCGCGGCAAATGCCTCGCTGTCGGCATCGTGCGAGGCGCAGCGGCGCATGATTTCGACGCGGTTCTCGATCTCGCGCGGGGTGCGCACTTCGACCGAAAGGCCGAAGCGGTCGAGCAGCTGCGGGCGGAGTTCACCCTCTTCCGGGTTGCCGCTGCCGATCAGCACGAACTTTGCCTTGTGGCGCACCGACAGCCCCTCGCGCTCCACCACGTTCTCGCCCGAGGCGGACACGTCGAGCAGCAGGTCGACCAGATGGTCTTCGAGCAGGTTGATCTCGTCGATGTAGAGGAAGCCGCGGTGCGCCCGCGCCAGCAGCCCCGGTTCAAACGTCTTTTCCCCGGTGCGCAGCGCGCGTTCCAGATCGAGCGAGCCCAGCACCCGGTCTTCCGTGGCGCCCAGTGGCAGATCGACGAACGGCACCGGCCGCTTGCTGGCCTTGTTCGATTCGCAGGGGCCAGGGCAGGAATGCGGCGCATCGGGCGAGCAGCCATAGCGGCAGCCGTCCATCACCATGATCGGCGGCAGCAGGCTGGCGAGGGCGCGGGCAGCGGTGGACTTGCCTGTCCCACGGTCGCCAAACACCATCACTCCGCCGATGGAGGGATCGACCGCTGCGATCAGGAGCGCGAGCTTCATCTCGTCCTGACCGACGATCGCAGAGAAGGGGAAGCGCGCCATCTGTCCAGAAGTGTGGACACATATGGCCGTCAGGACAAGCGGAATTATTGCCGATCAGAAGTCTTGATCAATCGGTCCTTGAGTGTGTGCATCGTCCACCACACGCCCAGCACCATCGGCAGCACCAGCAAGCCGATCACGAACTCGTCCGAAACGCCCAATGCGCTGTCGGGCACGGCATAGAGCGCGTACTTGATCAGCCCCAGAACATAGTAGCTGAGCGCCACCGCAGACAGGCCCTCGACCAGCTGCTGCAAACGCGCCTGCATCGATATCGACTGCTCCATCGACCGCAGCAGCTCGGCATTCTGGTTCTCGATCCGCGTATCGATCCGCGCGCGCAGCAGCGACGTCAGCTGCTCGGTGCGTTCGCCGATGCGCTCGATCCTCTCGCTGGTGGCGATGCAGGTGTTCATGGCCGGGCGGAAGCGGCGCTGGGTGAAATCAACCAGCGATGCGTAACCCTCGACCGGCTGCACGTCGAGCTGCTCCAGACGCTCCTCGACGATCTGCCCGTAGGCGCGGGTGGCGTCCATGCGGAACGAGATCGCGGTTGCGACCGAGGCAAGATCGAGCGCGAGGCGTGACAGTTCCTCAAGCAGGCTGTCGTCGCGCGCGTCGCTGTCGGCGATGCGGTTTGCCAGATCGCTCAGGCGTTCTTCGGCTGCATCCAGCTTGGGCCAGCATTCGCGGGCGACCGGCAGGCCGAGCAGCGCCTTGTTGCGATAGTTGCCCAGTTCCTGCAGGCGCTGGATCTGGCGGGTCAGATCGCGCCGGTCGATGCCGTTGGCCGCAGCGAGCAACCGCCCGAAGCCATCGTCCTTCAGCCGGAAGTCCGACCATATGCGGATTCCGCCGCCCAGGGTGCTGGAAACAAGTTCATCGCGATTGATCGGGTGGCGATGGAGAACCTGCTCGACGTCGGCATCGCTTTGCGCCAGCCACACGCGCGTGCTGCGCACGATCTGGCCGGGGAGGGTGCGTGCCCAGGCGATGGCGGCCGACAGCTCTGCATCGTCAGTCGGATCGAGAAAGCCCTCGTCGTCGCAGGGCGCACAAAACAGCGTCAGGCTGCTGCCTTCGCTCTGGCGTTCCCAGGTGAAGGTGACCCTCTCGTTGATCCGGCCTTCGCGGTGCGTCGGATTGCCGACGTTGTCGGTGCTCGCCGTCAATGCCTCGATGGCGGAGAGTTCCTCGGCACGCTCGCTGTCGTCGATCGCAAGGACCCACTGCACGATATGGCAAGGCACCGGCAAGGGCGGCCAGCGCCGCAAATGCATCTCGCCAACGGCCCTGCTTCGAAGGTCATGGTCGCGCATCGGTGGAAATCCCTGACGCGGCTGGCAGGAGAGAGGCACCATTGACGCCGCCGCTTGGGCAAAACGCTATGCCAAGAGTGGCGCGCCACCAAACGGATTTGCGTGGTTTCGTGCAAGTGCCTGCCGGGATTGCCCAAAAGAACTAGGCTTTCGCGCGATGGGCGCCGAAGCCCCTTGACCGCGTGAACGTTCTCAATTAGGTGAACGTTCACAAGAGCGCTGATGGCGAGCATTTCGCGTGGCAGTGCCGAGGTTGTAAAAGGGGAGGATCATGAAGGTTTCCATGACACGTTCCGCTGCCGTTCGTGCAGCCAGCATGGGTGCCCTTGCACTCGCACTCGCCGGGCAGGCCGTCCACGCGCAGGAAGCGCCGCAGGATGCCGCTGCTCCGGCTGAAGAAGGCGAAGCCATCGTTGTCACCGGCATCCGCGCCTCGCTGTCGAAGGCTCTCGACATCAAGCGCAGCGCGCAGGGCGTCGTCGATGCGATCTCCGCCGAAGATATCGGCAAGTTCCCCGATACCAACCTTGCCGAATCGCTGCAGCGCATCACCGGCGTTTCGATCGACCGCAACAGCGGTGAAGGTTCGACCGTGACGGTCCGCGGCTTCGGTCCGGACTTCAACCTTGTCCTGCTCAACGGCCGCCAGATGCCTGCCTCCAGCCTCGGCGGCAGCAGCGGCGCCCCGGCCTCGCGCTCGTTCGACTTCGCCAACCTTGCTTCCGAAGGCATTGCCGGCGTCGAAGTCTACAAGTCGGGCCGCGCCTCGCTGGCCACCGGCGGCATCGGTTCGGTCATCAACATCAAGACCGCCAAGCCGCTCGAGCGCCCTGGCTTCCATGGCAGCATCGGCGCCAAGGCGGTCTACGATACCTCGCTGTTCGACGGCACCAGCATTACCCCTGAAGTCTCGGGCATCATCAGCGATACCTTTGCTGACAATCGCATCGGCGTGCTGCTGACCGGTTCGTATCAGGACCGCAAGGCCAGCCAGGCGCAGTTCAATGCGGGCTGGCGTGAAGGCTATCTCGGTTCGGAAAACAATTGGGGTTCGCTGGCGCAGCCCGGCACGCCGGGTGCTGCCAACATCCAGAACCGCCCCGGCCCGAACGACATCTACCAGGTCACGCAGAACGCCGGCTACGATTTCACCACGTTCCGCCGCAAGCGCATCAACGGCCAGGCCGTGGTGCAGGTCAAGCCGACCGACACGCTGACCGCCACGGTGGACTACACCTTCTCGCAGAACACCATCGACGCCCGCACCAACTCGATCGGCGTGTGGTTCAACCACGGCGATACTTCCAGCAGCTGGACCGATGGCCCGGCGGCAGGCCCGAACTTCTATGCCGAGAACTTCGGACCCGGCAAGGATCTTGCCATCACCGGCGCGGTCGCGGCCAACCGTTCGCGCAACCAGTCGATCGGCGGCAACCTCAAGTGGGACGGTCCCGGTGGTCTTCGCCTCGAACTCGATGGTCACCACTCGACTGCCGAGAGCAAGCCGACCAAGCCTTATGGTTCGGGCATTGCCGTTGGCAGTGCGATCTTCGGCGTGAAGTCGCAGAAGGTCGATTACACGTCCGACATGCCGGTCATCAGCGTGCAGATGTATCCGGGCTCCGAGATCAAGGCCTCGAATATCCGCCCTGCCGGCAACGCCTTCCGCACCGCCTACATGCGTGACGAGATCAACGAGGTCACCTTCCGCGGTGGGTATGACTTCGATGCCTCGTTCATCGACAGCCTCGACTTCGGCGTCACCTACACCGAGAACAAGGTGCGGTCGGCATTCGGCGTGATCCAGAACGATACCTGGGGCGGCACGCTCTCGGCAGCCGAAACCCCAGACGATCTTTACCAGATCCGCGATCTGCCCAAGGATCTTTCCGGCATGTCGGGTTCGCAGGATGCCTCGATCATCCCGAGCTACTTCAACATCGACACCGACGGCCTGATCCGTCTGCTCGACAGCAAGATCGGGATCTGCAGCACCGCCGTTACGGCCGGCACCTGCATCGCCAAGTACACGACCGACCGCACCGTCCGCGAACGGACCTGGGCGCCGTATGTGCAGACCAAGCACTCGTTCGATCTGGGCGCGGGCACGGCAAACCTGCGCCTCGGCCTTCGCTACGAGAAGACCAAGGTCGATTCGACCGCGCAGGTTCCGATCCCGGTCCGCACCATCTGGACCGGCGGCAATGAAACCGCAATCGACTATGGCAACCCGCAGCAGGTTGCTGCCGCCTCGCTCAAGGGCGAGTACGAGAACTGGCTGCCGGCAATCGACTTCGACATGGAGCCGGTCCGCAACGTCCGCCTGCGCGCCAGCTACAGCCAGACGATCACGCGTCCCGACTATGCCTCGCTGCAGGGCGGCACCACGCTCGCCTCGCCGATCCGCATCGGTGGCAGCACGGCGTCGAGCGGCAATCCGGGCCTGCTGCCGTACAAGTCGAACAACGTCGATCTTTCGGCTGAATGGTATTACGCGCCGACCAGCTACGTTTCGGTGGGCTTCTTCCACAAGGTCGTGAAGAACTTCATCAGCCAGACGCAGGTCAACCAGCCCGCGTTCGGCCTGACCAACGCTGCCGCCGGCGCCAATGCCGCAGCCGCACGGGCAGCGCTGGGTCCGAATGCCACCGCGCAGCAACTGCTCGACTACATCGGCGCCAACTTCCCCTCGACGGTCATTCGTGACAACAACGGGGTGGTCACCGGTGTCGTCGGCCAGGCGTCCGATCCGCTCGTCAACTTCATCACCACGCAGCCGACCAACAGCGACCAGAAGGCCAAGCTGTGGGGTTGGGAGTTCGCGGTCCAGCACAGCTTCTGGGATACCGGCTTCGGTGCGATCCTGAACTACACCGTGGTGAAGAGCGACACGAAGTTCGACAACACCCTGCGCTACACCATCCCGCAGTTCGCGGTGAACGGGGTCAGCGACAGTGCCAACGCGGTGCTGTTCTACGACAAGAACGGTCTGCAGGCGCGCGTTGCCTATAACTGGCGCGACGGGTTCCTCTCGGGCTACGGCTTCGATCCGTACTACGTAAAGGCCTATGGCCAGTTCGACGCCAGCGCATCGTACGAAATCCGCAAGGGCGTGACGGTGTTCGTCGAAGGCATCAACATCACCAACGCCGACCGCAAGGGCTATCAGCGCAACAACCAGACCGTGTTCTTTGCGGCACCGGGTTATGCGCGCTATGCTGCCGGTGCGCGGTTTACCTTCTGAGCCTGACGGGATGACCTTCGGGTAACGAAGAACCGGCGGCCCGTATTGCTTCGGCAGTGCGGGCCGCAGGGGTTTTGAAGACTGACAGGCTGGCCGGATCAACCGGTGGCCGAAACGGGTGAGAGATGATCGGGTCGGTGAAGCAGGTTGTCATCGTCGGAGGCGGCACCGCAGGGTGGCTCTCGGCGTGCCTGCTCGCGGCGCGGCGGCCCGAACTGGCGATTGTTCTGGTCGAGGCGCCGGACATCCCGACCATCGGCGTGGGCGAGGGCACCTGGCCGACCATGCGCGAAACGCTCGCCACCATCGGTATCGCGGAAGCGGAGTTTCTCAGCCAGTGCGACGCTTCGTTCAAGCAGGGTTCGCTCTTCGATGGCTGGGTCGATGGTTCTGCGCAGGACAGCTACCTTCATCCGTTCACGCCGCCCCCGCCGGGCGACATGGCTGCCATGCTGCAGGCGTGGCGCGCGCAATCGCCGGACCTTCCTTTCGCCGCGCTGATGACGCCGCAAGCTGCGGCCTGCGACGAGAACCTCGCGCCACGCCAGCGCGCCATGCCCGATTACGCCGGGGCGCTGAACTACGGCTATCATCTCGATGCCGGCAAGTTTGCCGCGCTTCTGAAGCGCCATGCGACGACGCGGCTCGGCGTGACGCATGTCTCGGCGCAGGTGACTGCCGTTGCCGACGACGAGGCGGGCAACATCGCCAGTCTTAGCCTGCACGACGGGCGGACAATTGCCGGTGACTTCTTCATCGATTGCTCCGGGCTCGCCGCGATCCTGATCGGTGACCACTGCGGCGTGCCGTGGGTGGACCGGTCCGACGTGTCCTTCAACGACAGCGCGCTCGCCGTTCAGGTCCCGGTCGAACCCGGCAGCCCGATTGCCTCGCAGACCATCGGCACAGCGCACGAAGCGGGCTGGATCTGGGACATCGCCCTGCCGACGCGGCGCGGCATCGGTTGCGTCTTCTCCTCGCGCTTCATGGATGATGAGCGGGCGGAGGATGTGCTGCGGAACTACATTGCCGCGCGGCTGCCGTCCGCTGACCTGCAGGCTCTGCGCCCGCGCAAGCTCACGTTCTCCACCGGCCACCGGGAACGCTTCTGGCATCGCAACTGCCTTGCCGTGGGCCTCTCCGCCGGTTTCATCGAGCCGCTCGAGGCCTCGGCCATCGTCACCATCGAACTGTCGATCAAGGCATTGGCCGAAAACTTTCCGCGCCGCTCGGGTACGATGGGCCTGCTGGCCGGGCGTTTCAACGAACTGTTCTGCTACCGCTGGGATCGCATCGTCGAATTTCTCAAGCTGCACTACGTCCTCAGCCGCCGGCCCGAGCCTTACTGGCTGGCGCAGCGCGATCCGGCGACAGTCCCGGCGCGCCTTGCCGAATGTCTCGAGCTGTGGCGCGATCAGCCGCCGTCGGTGTGGGACCTGCCACGCATGGACGAACTGTTCTGTGCCGCCAGCCAGCAATACGTGCTCTACGGTATGGGCTTCCCGGTGCCCGCCGGAGCAGTCGACGCTGCAGCCACGCAAGCGCTTGCCGAAGTGCGCCAGCGCTCGCGCGCCTTGGCCGCGGCATTGCCGTCCAATCGGACCTATCTCGATGCCCTGCGCCCCGTTGCGGCCGCAGCCCCAATCGCCATGCACGGAGCGGCAGTGAAATGAGCAACCACGCAGTCCTCAATCCCGCCGATCACGCCGAGTTGCGCATCGATACCGCCGCCAGCGCCGAGCTTGGCGACAATGTCATGGCCTGCGCCACCGTCCCTGCGGAATTCCGCTCGATCCAGGCGCACTATCCCATCGTCCTGCGCCGCGATCTTGCCACCGGAAAGCTGGAGGCGCTGGCGCTCCTGGGGTTCGAGACCGGGGAGAACCTGTTCCTGCGGGATGGTGCATGGGATGCACCCTACCGCCCGCTTTCCATGGCGATCCGTCCGTTCCTGATCGGCCGCGCGGCGACGCCCGATGGCGTGGGCCAGGTCCACGTCGATCTTGACCATCCCCGCATCAGCAGGACGGGCGAGGGCGTGCGTGTGTTCGATGCGAGCGGTCAGCCCACGCCCTACCTTGAGGACATCGCCGCCAAGCTCGGTGATCTCGACCACGCCCACCGCGAATCCGCCGACTTCTTCGCCGCGCTCGACCGCTATGAACTGGCGGAATCCTTCACGCTGGAAGTTACGCTTGACGATGGCGCGAAGAACTCGCTGGTCGGCTATCACACGATCAACGAGGAAAAGCTCTCCGCCCTCGATGGCCCTGCGCTGCAAGACCTCATGGCCAGCGGCCACCTCGCGCGGATCTACATGATCATCGCCTCGCTCTCCCACTTCGGCGATCTGGTCGCGCGCAAGAACGCCAAGGTTGCCGGTGGCTGAAACAACTGCCCTGATGCTTCCTGCAGTCGCTGAGAGGACACTCGAACACCTGAGCGATCTCGACGCCATGCTGCAGGGCGCGCGCGAACCGTTCGTGCTGCGCGGGCTGGTGCGCGACTGGCCGCTGGTGCAGGCGGGCCTTGAATCCGCCCGCGCCGCCCGCGCCTATCTGGTCGAGCGCGCGCGGCCCGTGCCGTTCACCGTCTCGCTGGCCGATCCCGGCAGCGGCGGACGCCTGTTCTATGACGCTGCCATGCAAATGAACTTCCGTACCGCGCGCGGCAAGCTGGCGGATATCTTCGCCGGGTTCGATGCCAACGAAGACAGCGCCGATCATCCGGTGATCTACCTCGGCTCGATCGACGTGCCGACGCACTTCCAGAGCGTCGACGCCGAGAACCGCGTAGACCTCGGCACGCGCGATCCGATCACCAGCCTGTGGATCGGATCGCCCACCCGCATCGCCGCGCACAACGACTTTCCCGACAACCTTGCCTGCTGCGTTGCCGGGCGCCGCCGTTTCACGCTGTTCCCGCCCGAGCAGTTCCGCAACCTCTACCTCGGCCCGATCGACAACACTCCGGCGGGCCGCGCGGTCAGCATGGTCGACTTCGCCGCGCCGGATTTCGAAGCGCATCCGCGCTTTGCCGAAGCGCTGGAGCATGGACAGGTCGCCGATCTCGAACCGGGCGATGCGCTGTTTGTGCCCTCGATGTGGTGGCACCATGTCGAGGCGACCGAACCCTTCAACATCCTGCTTAACTACTGGTGGCGCGATACCCCACGCTACATGGGCCAGCCGCAGACCGCGCTGACCCACGCCCTGCTCGCCATCCGCGACCTGCCCGATGCGGACCGCGCGGTGTGGCGCGAGCTGTTCGACTACTACGTGTTCTCGGGCGGCGACCAAGCCCGCGCCCACATTCCCGCAGAGGGGCAGGGCGCATTGGGACCCATCGACGCGCAGGGCGCTGCCCGCATCCACCAGTTCATCCTGAGGAGCCTCAGCCAATGACCGCTTCGCATCTGCCTCGCCGCATCGTCATTGCCGGGGGCGGCACCGCCGGATGGATGACCGCCGCCGCGCTCGCCCGCACGCTAGGGTCCGTCGCGCAGGTGACGCTGGTCGAGAGCGAGCAGATCGGCACCATTGGCGTCGGCGAAAGCACGATCCCGCCGCTCGTCATGTACAACCGCCTGCTCGGCATCAACGAGGCCGAGTTCATGCGCGCCACGCAGGCGACGTTCAAGCTGGGCATCAATTTCGAGAACTGGCGGGTCGAGGGCGAGAACTACTTCCACTCTTTCGGCGGCACCGGCAAGGATCACTGGTCGGCAGGCTTCCAGCACTTCTGGCTCCACGGTCTGGAGCGCGGCCACACCGAGCCCTACGGCGAATACTGCCTTGAACTGAAGGCAGCGGAAGCAGGCAAGTTCGCGCACTTGCCGGACGACCGGATGAATTACGCCTACCAGCTCGATTCCGGCCTCTATGCCAAGTTCCTGCGCACCATGGCCGAGGCCGATGGCACCATGCGGATCGAGGGCAAGATTGCCCGCGTCGAACTCGATGGCGAGAGCGGCGATATAGCGGCGCTGGTCCTGGAGGGCGACCGCCGCATCGAGGGTGACCTGTTCATCGACTGCACCGGCTTTCGCGCGCTGCTGATCGAAGGCGCCTTGCGCGCAGGCTACGACGACTGGACCCACTGGCTGCCCTGCGACAGCGCCATCGCCATCCAGACATCGAGCGTGCGCCCGCCCGTGCCTTATACCCGCGCCATCGCGCACGAGGCGGGCTGGCAGTGGCGCATTCCGCTGCAGCACCGCCAGGGCAATGGCGTGGTCTATTGCAGCGACTACCTTTCCCACGAAGCCGCACTCGAAAAGTTGCTCTCTACGGTCGAGGGCGAGAAGCTGGTCAAGCCCAACCACATCCGCTTCCGCACCGGGGCGCGGCGCAAGCAATGGCACCGCAACTGCGTGGCGGTGGGGCTTTCGGGCGGGTTCATGGAGCCGCTCGAGTCTACCTCGATCCATCTGATCCAGCGGGCCATCCTGCGCATCGTGCGGATGTTGCCGGCGGGCGTCATCAGCCAGCGCGACATCGACGAGTTCAACGACCAGCAGCTCACCGACATGGAGCAGATCCGCGACTTCCTGGTCCTGCACTACAAGGCGACCGACCGCCGCGACACGCCGTTCTGGCGGCATTGCGCCAGCATGGAAGTGCCCGCCAGCCTCGAGCACAAGATGGAACTGTTCCGCGAAACCGGCCGCGTGTTCCGCAAGAACGAGGAGCTTTTCGCGGAGAACTCGTGGGTGCAGGTGATGATGGGGCAGGGGATCAACCCGCAAAGCCACCACCCCGTCGCCGCCAAGCTGCGCGACGAGGAACTGAGGCATCTGCTTGGCAGTTTGCGCGAACAGGTCAGCCGCACGGTTGCCGCGCTGCCATCGCATGGCGATTACGTGGCGCGCTATTGCGGCGCGCAGGTTCCGGCCGCGGCATGAGTTTTCTGCTTCTGGCTGCAGCGGCGGTCGAACCCGATTGGCAACTCGTGTGGGCCGACGAGTTTGACGGCACCACGCTTGATCGCAATCATTGGGTCCTTGCCGAGGATTGTTGGGGCGGCGGCAACGAGGAGCGCCAGTGCTACACTGCGCGCAAGGCCAACCATCGCGTGAGCGGCGGAGTGCTGGAGATCATCGCCCAGCGCGAGGACTTCACCGGCCCGGCATACCCTCGCGACCAGCGCGACAGCATGGAGAAGTCCGAGGCGAAGCGGTCGAAGCCGTTCACTTCCGCCCGTCTTTCAACCGCCGGAAAGGCGGCGTGGCTCTATGGCAAGGTACAGGTGCGCGCGCGACTGCCGCAGGGGCAAGGCACCTGGCCGGCAATCTGGATGCTGCCGGAGGACTGGGCCTATGGCGGGTGGGCACGTTCTGGCGAAATCGACATCATGGAGGCGGTCAACCTCGGCGAGCCTTGCGAGACTTGCGAGGGCGGCCGCGAGAACCATGTGCTGGGCACGATCCACTTCGGCGGGCAGCCGCCGCGCAACCGCTATATCTCGGAGCAAACGCAGCTCCCCGATCCGACCGCCTTTCACACTTACGAGGTGGAGTGGGACAAGGATGGCATGGTCTGGCGCGTTGACGGCAAGGACTATGCCCGCCGCATGCCCCATGAATGGCACACGCTGGGGTCTGACAAGCCGGGCGCGCCGTTCGACAAGCCCTTCCACCTGATCCTCAACCTCGCCATCGGCGGGCACTTGCCAGAGGGGCGCAACACCAAGGGTGTGGACGCTTCCGGCTTTCCCAAGGCAATGGCGGTTGACTGGGTCCGCGTATGGCAAAAGCCCGGCGAAGCCGCTAACGCGGGCGTGGGAACGAAGAGCGGGGGTAACTGAGCTACCATGGCGCGAAGGCGGCAGGCGGTAACCATCAAGCACGTGGCGGCCGATGCGGGCGTCTCGCTGCAGACGGTCAGCCGCGTGATCAACAACGAGGCCAATGTCCGGCCCGAGATGCGCGAGAAGGTCCAGGCCTCGATCGACAAGCTGGGCTACGTGCCCTCGATCGCGGCGCAGCGGATGAGCGGATCGCGCTCCTACCTGATCCTCGCCCTCAACGACCGCGAACGCACGATTGCCGACTGGCGGGCGCGGCAGGGCACCGACTGGGTCGACCAGATGCTGCTGGGCGGCATGCTCGAATGCGCCGAACATGGCTATCGCCTGATCTTCGAACTGGTCGACACGCACAACGACCACGTCGAGCGTGAGCTTGGCGCGGCCATCGCGGCGCTACAGCCCGATGGCGCGATCCTCACCCCGCCGCACTCTGACAATCCGCAGATCCTCGAGACGCTGACCCGCCACCACGTGCCGTTCGCGCGGATCGGCGCGCAAGTGCACGAGGAAGGGCTGCCCGATGGCATCATGGTTTCGATGGACGACGAAGGCGGTGCACGCACGGCGACGCGGCATCTGATCGAGCTTGGCCACAAGCGCATCGGCTTCATTTCCGGGCCATCGGAGTATCGCCTCTCGGCCAAGCGCATCGATGGCTGGAAGGCCGAGATGGAGGCAGCGGGGCTCACCACCGCGGGCCTGCTCGAGGCTGGGGACTTCACCTATGCCTCTGGCGTGCGGGCCGCTCGCGCCTTGCTCGCCAGCCTCGATCGGCCGAGCGCGATCATTGCCAGCAACGACCAGATGGCGCTGGCCACGGTCGAGATTGCCGACGAACTGGGCCTTGCCATTCCGGCGGACCTGTCGCTGGTCAGCTTCGACAACACCCCACTGGTGCGCTTCACCCGGCCCGCGCTGACCGCCGTCGATCAGCCGATTGCCGAGACGACGGCCACGGCGGTGCGCAGCTTGATTGCGGTGCAGAAGGGCGAAGTGGTTGCAGGCGCGGTGATCCTCCCGATGGGCTTCGAGGTCCGTGGCTCCACCGGCCCGGCAGCGGCCTGCGGGGCGTGATCGCCGGACAGACCCGAGAACACTGCTTTCTTGCGCTCTATGCATTGGCGTGGGCTGGATCGACGATTGCCTACGTCCCGTTCCTGACCCTGCTGCTGCCGATGCACGTGGGCGATCTGGCGGGAAGCGAGGCCGTGCGCTGGCTGGCTGCGACGACGTTTCTGGGCGCGATTGCCGCCAGCTTGTGCAACATCGCCTTTGGCTGGGCGAGCGACCTTGTCGGCAGGCGCCGCCCCTTCGTGCTGGCGGGTCTGCTGCTCTCCAGCGTCATGCTCCAGATTGCGCCGCGCACCGGGACCTTGCTTTCGCTGACCGCGGTGATCGCGCTGTGGCAGGTCGGGCTGAACATGATGCTCGGGCCGCTGTCTGCCTGGGCCGGGGATCAGGTGCCGGATGGGCGCAAGGGGCTGCTTGGTGGTCTGCTCGCTTTCGCCCCGGCTTCGGGCGCGCTTGCCGGGGCCTTGGCGACCTTGGGCGACGCCTTCTCGCTGGAAACGCGCTTTGCCGTCGTGGGCGTGATCGTGGCGCTCTTTGTCCTCCCGCTCGTGCTGCTGGGTGAGGACGGTTTTGCGCAAGGCGTGGCAAAGCCGGCCAAGGGAAGCGCTGTTGCGCGCAAGGTTCTCAAGGGCATGGCGACGCGCATGTGGCTGGCCCGCCTGCTGGTGCAGATCTCCGAAGCCTCGCTGTTTGCCTTCTTCTACCTGTGGCTGCGCTCGGTCGATCCGGGCCTTGCCGACAGCGCGATTGCCCGCGTCCTGCTGACGGCGATGGTCATCGGTGCGCTGGTCGCGCTTGTGGCCGGCGGCCGGGCGGATCGCACCGGGCAGCCGGTTTCACCGTTGGTGCTCTCGTCAATCGGGGCTGTGCTGGGACTGATCATCATGGCGTTTGCCGCAGGGCGCGACGGAGCAATTGTGGGGTACATCCTGTTCGGTCTTTCGACTTCGGCGTTCCTGGCGCTGCATAGCGCCCACACCCTGCGGGTCCTGCCCGACAGCGCGCGGCGCGGGCGCGATCTCGGGCTGTTCAACCTGACCAACACGATCCCGTCGCTGGCGATGCCGGCGCTGACCTTGGCGCTTGTGCCAAGCCTCGGCTTCAGCGCGCTTTTCGTGGTTCTGGCGTTGCTCGCGCTTTGCGCAACCGTGCTTCTCATCGGATTGCGACGGGCTGCCTGACAGCCGTTTCGTCAAGGGTTGATTTCCGCTCGCAAACATGTGAGACGTTCGATTGAGAACGTTCACAGAATTTGGGGAAGTCGATGTCGAAGGGAAGCCTGCGTCCTGCCATGGCAAGTGTGGTGGCGCTATCATTCCTGCTGGCCGCTGCGCCGCTAACAGCCCAGGAAAGTGCGGTGGCCAATCCGGCGAACTGGCCGGTTGCTCACAGTCCGTCGACCATCACCGACGCCAGGACCGAGCGGGCCATCACCAGGCTGCTGCGCAAGCTGACGGTCGAACAGAAGGTCGGCCAAGTGATCCAGGGCGATATCAGCTCGATCAAGCCTGAAGACCTTGCCCGCTATCCGCTCGGGTCGATCCTCGCCGGTGGCAACAGCGGCCCCTATGGCGACGAGCGTGCCGATGCCGCCAAGTGGCTCAAGCTGGTAAACGAGTTCCGCGCCGCTTCGCGCAAGGCGGGGGCGGGCGTGCCGATCCTGTTCGGGGTCGACGCGGTCCACGGTCATTCGAACCTGCCGGGAGCCACGATCTTTCCGCACAACGTCGGGCTTGGTGCGGCGCATGACGCCGATCTGATCAAGCGCATCGGTGTGGCGACGGCGGCCGAGGTCGCGGGCTCTGGCATCGAATGGACTTTCGCCCCGACGCTCGCCGCCCCGCAGGACCTGCGCTGGGGCCGCGCCTATGAGGGTTATTCGAGCGATCCGGCGGTGATCGCCAGCTATTCGAAGGCGATGGTCGAGGGGCTGCAGGGCCCGTTGCTCGCCGGAAAGCCGCTGACGGCCGAGAAGGTAGCCGCCAGCGCCAAGCACTTCCTTGCCGATGGCGGAACCGAACATGGCAAGGACCAGGGTGATGCCAAACTGGCCGAACCCGAACTCGTCCGCCTGCACGCACAGGGCTATCCCGTTGCCATCGACGCCGGGGCACTGACTGTCATGGCCAGCTTCTCGAGCTGGAACGGCGCAAAGAACCACGGCAACCGCTCGCTCCTGACCGACGTGCTCAAGAAGCGGATGGGCTTCGAGGGGCTGGTCGTCGGCGACTGGAACGGACATGGTCAGGTAGAGGGCTGCACCCCGACCGACTGCGCCGCCTCGATCAACGCCGGGCTCGATCTCTACATGGCGCCCGACAGCTGGAAGGGTCTGTACGACAACACCTTGCGTCAGGTGCGCGATGGCACAATCCCGATGGCGAGGCTGGATGACGCAGTGCGGCGCATCCTGCGGGTGAAGTACAAGCTTGGGCTGATGGGGCCTAAGCTGGTCGAGCGTGGCGATCCCGCAGCCGTGGGGGCGCAGGCGCATCTCGACGTGGCACGCGAGGCCGTCGCCAAGTCGCTCGTTCTGCTCAAGAACGAAGGGTCGGTCCTGCCGATCAAGCCGGGTGCCAAGGTGCTGGTGACGGGGCCGGGCGCCGACAGCATGGCGATGCAGGCCGGTGGCTGGACGATCACCTGGCAGGGCACCGACACGACGGGCGCCGATTTCCCCAAGGGCCGCACCATCGGTCGCGCGATCGTCGAGGCCGTGGCCGAAGCGGGCGGTTCCGCCGAGATTGCCAAGGGGCAGGGCGCGGTCAAGCCCGATGTCGCCATCGTGGTGTTCGGCGAACAGCCCTATGCCGAGTTTCAGGGCGATGTGCCGAACCTGCTGTTCCAGTCGCGCGAGGGCGAACTGGAGCTGATGAAGCAGCTCAAGGCCCAAGGCGTGCCGGTGGTGGCGCTGTTCCTTTCGGGCCGTCCGATGTTCGTGGGACCTGAGATGAACGTGGCCGATGCCTTCGTCGCGGCGTGGCAACCGGGCTCGCAGGGGCAGGGCGTGGCCGATGTGCTGGTCGCGCGCAAGGACGGCAAGCCGCCGCGCGATTTTACCGGGACGCTCCCGTTTGATTGGCCGCGCGATGCCCGTTCGCCGATGGTGGAGCCGCTGTGGCGCGTCGGCCATGGTCTCAGTTACGCAAAGCCCGCGAGCGTCGGCAAGGTCAACGAGGACCCTCGCGTCGAGGTGGGCAGCCTGCTGAGTGAAACCACGTTCATCCGCGCCGGAAAGGTGATCGAGCCGTGGCGGCTGGGGCTGGACAGCGTGGTCACCATGCGCGCGGTCGATGTGGCGGCGCAGGAAGACGC